>ENA-ORPK01000515-ORPK01000515.1-human-gut-metagenome-genome-assembly--contig:-NODE-515-length-36050-cov-5.041478_pt1 | contig 36050 bp, 27 predicted proteins | sample MGYA00242139_ERZ509068 | MGnify/ENA primary metagenome ERZ509068 (study PRJEB26280, sample SAMEA2338687) | human gut metagenome | biome: human gut; feature: human-associated habitat; material: faeces...
GCAAGAGAGGTGCTGGAGGCGGCAAATGGCGTTCTGGTGGCACAGACAGAGGAATGCACAATCCCTTCACAGGAAAGCAGTTTACTTGGAGAGGAACCTGTTATTCTGATGGCTGAGGATATTGCACCATCAGAAACAGTACAGATGGATAAGACAAAATTACTTTCCTTTGTAACGAGACTTGGCTCTGCCAATTCGCATACTGCCATTCTTGCCAGAACAATGGGCATTCCGGCTCTTGTTGGTGTGGATATTGATCAAAAATATGAAGGAAAACTTGCAATCGTTGACGGATATGAGGGAAAATTTATTGTAGATCCGGACAGAGAAGTGCTGACCGCTTATACAGAAAAAAAACAGCAGGATGAGGAAAAGAAAAAGCTTTTGCAGCAGCTTCGCGGAAAAGAGAATGTCACAAAATCCGGGAAAAAGATCAATCTGTATGCCAATATAGGCAGTTATGGTGATCTGGCTGCAGTTATTGAAAATGATGCAGGCGGAATCGGTCTGTTCAGGTCAGAATTTCTGTATCTGGAAAACAGTGATTTCCCGACAGAAGAAGAACAGTTTGCTGTTTACAGGAAAGTTGTGGAGACAATGGGTGGCAAGAAAGTGATCATCCGTACACTGGATATCGGGGCTGACAAGCAGATTGATTATTTCGGGCTGGAAAAAGAAGAAAATCCGGCACTTCTGCGCTTGATCAGAATGGTGACCGAAAATGGGCATAAGGAGGGCATCTGGACAGGAATCTGCGGCGAGCTTGGAGCAGATACTTCTCTGACAGCAGACTTTATTCACGCGGGAGTGGATGAGCTTTCTGTTTCACCGGGCGCAGTACTATCTGTCAGAAGAGCGATCAGAGAAACAGAATAACCGGCTGAAAGAAAAATCAGAATACATCTGCCATGAGAGCAGGTTATATGGTATCATAAACTATATCCTTGGAAACGAGGATATAGTTTTCTGTATTTATAGGAAATTTCGATGAAATTTTTTGTGTGGACACGAAAGGAGAAGGATATGAGAACTTTTGAAGGGTATCAGAAAGGGATGAATTTAGGAGGCTGGATCTCACAGTGCAGAGTGTATGAAACACAGCATTATGACAGCTTCATCAAGGAGGAGGATATCAAGGAGATCGCGTCCTGGGGCGTGGATCACATCAGACTTCCACTTGATTATAATGTGATTGAAGAGGAAGATGGCACACCGATCGAGGAGAATTACAAGTATATAGACAATTGTATCGAGTGGTGTGGCAAATACAACCTGAATCTGATCCTGGATCTGCATAAGACAGCAGGCTATGTATTCGATGATATAGAGGGCAGTGAAGGCTTTTTTGACAATGATAAGCTGAAAGACCGCTTTATTGCATTATGGGACAAGCTGGCTGCAAAATACGCAAAATACAGCGACAGGATGGCATTTGAGCTGTTGAATGAGATCGTGGATCCGGGCGTGGCGCTGAAATGGAATGCACTGGCAAAACGCGCCATGGAGACGATCCGTAAGTATAGCAAGGATGCTTATATTCTGGTAGGCGGTATCAATTATAACAGTGTGCTTTCCGTTCCGCAGCTTGATCCGCCGATGGATGATAAGATCGTATATAATTTCCACTGCTATGATCCGCAGCTTTTCACACACCAGTCCGCATACTGGCAGGATTTTATGCCAAAGGGCTTCCATACGGAGTATCCGATGACGGTGGCAGAGTATGAAAAAGCAGTAAAGGATAATCATATGCCGGATCATACAACAGAGATCTTCAGACGGGCAGGCGTTGCAGACATGGGAATCAGCTTTTTTGACGCAATTTTCGCTCCGGCGATCGAATATGCCAAAAAGATGAATGCACCGCTGTATTGCGGCGAATACGGCGTGATAGACCAGGCTCCGACCGACGGTACGGTAAACTGGTACAAGGATATCCATGCAGCCTTTGAAAAGCATGGCATCGGACGTGCAGCATGGACTTATAAAGAAATGGATTTCGGCCTGACACAGGAGCATGTGGCTTCCGTTAAAGAGGAACTGATCAAACTGCTGTAGTATAGTTTGTACACAAATTATATGAGATAGGAATGAAATATAAAGGGCTGCAGGGTGAGCGCAGAGGAAGCAAGGGAAAATCTGACGGATATTGCAGGGATTCGGATCATCTGCTATTTTGAAGAAGATATATATCATGTACTGGAAAGGATCAAGAGGCAGACAGACATTCTGATCCTGCAGGAGAAGGATTATATCAGGCAGGAGAAGGAAAATGGCTACAGGAGTCTGCATATCATCGTAGGAATTCCGGTTTATCATATCGATGGCATGGATTATTATCCGGTAGAAATTCAGATGCGGACGATGGCAATGGATCTCTGGGCAAGCATGGAACATCGGATCTGCTACAAAAACGAGGAGAAGATCGGAAAAGATTCTCCAAAGAAAGAAACTTTTAAAGAATTTGCAAAAGAGTTATACCACATGGAACAAAAACTGAGTGAGATGAAGTGAGAAACTTTATCTCACTCTTTTCTATTCTTTCGGTGTTTTTAGTCTTCTCCCTGTTCTTATCGGCTTTCTCCCTTTTTTCAATTCATAGTTTGTTCTTTTTCGATTATTTTTTTCTCTGATCTATGTTTTTTTGATCTGTAGTTTGCTTTGAAATTTCAGTTAGTATATCGTCCGTAATGTAACACATGGGATAAAATAATTTAATCTATTTAATTTACATAACATCAATAACATAAGATAAAATAACGATCATTTTCATTACAATAAAAGAGGCAGTAATATACCATATCTTGTTTGGTTTAGTCAAAAAACATACTATATTATGTTGCAACAAAATGACTAGAAAAGCGAAGATACAAAACTGATACCTAGGTCATAAAAAAATTGAAAAAATAAAATAGCATTTATTATAATTCAGAAATGGAGAAAAAGTAAAGAAAATGATTAGATTGTCAGTAAAATGGTGACTGAAATAGTCAATATAAAATCAGAAAAAATAACACAAATATTTAATTACGCCAGTTTACATAAAGTTATACGAACAATTAAAATAACAATAACAATATTTGAAAATGCGATAAAACTGCATTTCATAACGCCACAATCAGAAAAATGATATAAATATTATGTATACCTATAAATGACATGTGTATTTCATGAATAAACAGAAGAAAGAGAGAACAGCACAGAAAATACAATATGGAAAATAAAGCCGCAAGCCGTTGGCATAAAATTAGGAAAGGACAGGGAAAGGTATCAGAAGCGAATAAAAAACAGCTGTCATGTATGGTCATAGGTTGAAAAAAGGGATATTTCTTGTATAATAAAAATGATATGTCATTAACATAGGAAAAGATTACAAATGGAGGAGTCATCAAATGGCAGACGTAAGACGGATTTATGTTGAGAAAAAAGATGCTTTTGCAGTCAAAGCGAAGGAACTGCAGGAGGATTTGAAAAACTATCTGGGGATGACAGGCATCGATAAGGTCAGAGTACTGATCCGCTATGATGTGGAAAATATCTCAGAAGAAACCTTTCAGAAAGCTTGTAAGACTGTTTTCAGTGAACCGCCGGTTGATATGCTGTACGAGGAGCAGTTCCCAATGCCGGAAAATGCAAAATGTTTTTCCGTAGAGTTTTTACCGGGACAGTTCGACCAGCGTGCGGATTCCGCGCTGCAGTGTATCCAGTTTTTAAAGGAAGATGAACAGCCAATCATCAAAACTGCTGTAACTTATGTACTGGAGGGTACAGTTTCAGATGAAGATCTGGAAAAGATCAAAGCATATTGTATCAACCCTGTGGATTCCAGAGAGACCGGTATGAAGAAACCGGAAACACTTGTTTCTGAATATAAAGAGCCGGATGACGTCAAGATTTTTACCGGTTTTCAGGATATGGCAGAGGACGAGCTGAAGAAGTTATATGATTCTTTGGGACTTGCGATGACATTTAAGGATTTTCTTCATATTCAGAATTATTTCAAGAAGGACGAAAAACGTGATCCGTCCATGACAGAGATCCGTGTACTCGATACGTATTGGTCTGATCATTGCCGCCATACTACTTTCTCTACAGAACTGAAAGATGTAACATTTGAAGACGGTTATTACAAGACTCCGATTGAAAAAACATATAAAGACTACCTGGCTGCCAGAGAAGAAATCTTCAAGGGCAGAGATGATAAGTTTGTCTGCCTGATGGATCTTGCTCTCATGGCAATGCGTAAGCTGAAAAAAGAAGGCAAGCTGGATGACATGGAAAAATCAGATGAGATCAATGCCTGCTCGATCGTTGTTCCGGTAGAGATTGACGGTAAGACAGAAGAATGGCTGATCTTCTTTAAAAATGAAACACATAACCATCCGACAGAGATCGAGCCGTTCGGTGGTGCTGCTACCTGTCTTGGCGGTGCGATCCGAGATCCGCTTTCAGGCCGTGGTTATGTATACCAGGCAATGCGTATTACAGGTGCTGCAGATCCGACAGTTCCTGTCACAGAAACTTTAAAAGGAAAACTTTCCCAGAAGAAGCTTGTCAGAGGCGCAGCAAGCGGTTACTCCTCCTATGGTAATCAGATCGGTCTTGCGACAGGCTATGTAAAGGAGATTTATCATCCTGATTATGTGGCAAAGAGAATGGAGATCGGTGCTGTCATGGGTGCTGCTCCGAGAAAGAACGTCATTCGTGAAAACTCCGATCCGGGTGATATCATCATCCTGCTCGGCGGCAGAACCGGACGTGATGGCTGCGGCGGTGCAACAGGTTCTTCCAAAGTACATACAACAACTTCCATTGAAACATGTGGTGCGGAAGTACAGAAAGGTAATGCACCGACAGAACGTAAGATCCAGAGACTGTTCCGCAGAGCCCAGGTCAGCAAGTTGATCAAGAAATGTAACGACTTTGGTGCAGGCGGTGTATCCGTAGCGATCGGTGAACTGGCAGACGGACTTGTCGTTGATCTTGATAAAGTACCGAAGAAATATGCAGGTCTGGACGGTACAGAGCTTGCCATTTCCGAATCACAGGAAAGAATGGCAGTTGTTGTAGCACCAGAGGATGTGGATGAATTCTTAGGCTATGCGGCAGAGGAAAATCTGGAGGCTGTCAAAGTTGCAACCGTAACAAAAGAGCCGAGACTGGTGCTGAACTGGAGAGGCAAGAGTATCGTAAATCTTTCCAGAGCATTTCTGGATACAAACGGTGCACATCAGGAAACAAGCGTAAAGGTGGATGTACCGAAGAAAGAAGATAACTATTTAGAAAAGATTGCAATAGATAAAGTAGAAAAGGATCTGGAGCAGAAGGATGTCAAGGCTGCTATGCTGGATACCCTGCATGACCTCAATGTCTGCAGCCAGAAAGGTCTTGTGGAAATGTTTGATGCCTCCATCGGTGCTGGCAGTGTATTTATGCCATACGGTGGACAGTATCAGCTGACAGAAACACAGTCCATGGTAGCGAAGCTTCCGGTTCTGCATGGTAAGACAGATACTGTTACAATGATGAGCTATGGCTTTGATCCATATCTTTCCAGCTGGAGCCCATACCATGGTGCGATTTATGCAGTCCTCGAATCTTTATCCAAGATCGTTGCAACGGGTGGTGATTATAAGAAGGTTCGTTTCACATTCCAGGAATACTTCCGCCGCATGACAGAAGATCCGGAAAGATGGAGCCAGCCGTTTGCAGCACTTTTAGGTGCTTATAATGCACAGATCGGTTTCGGTCTGCCAAGTATCGGTGGAAAGGACAGTATGTCCGGTACATTTAATGATATCGATGTGCCTCCGACACTTGTGTCATTTGCAGTAGATACCGCACTGCAACAGGAAATTCTGACACCGGAGCTGAAAAAGACAGGCGACGCGCTTGTATTATTTGAGATTCCGAAGGATGCTTATGATCTGCCGGAATACGATAAGGTAATGGCTTTATATGAGAAGCTGCATGCTCTTGTTGTAGACGGTACTTTGAAGGCTGCTTATACAGTAGACGGAACAGGTGTGATGGCTGCAACAGCCAAGATGGCATTCGGTAATAAGCTGGGTGTAAGCTATGCAGACAGCCTGACAGAAAAAGAGTTATTCGGTAATCAGATCGGTGCGATCGTTGCAGAAGTGGCACAGGAAGATCTTGCAAAGCTTCCGGCTTATAAACTGGTCGGCAGCGTAGCAGAAAGTGGATTTGCTTATAAGGATGCAGTTGTGACAGAAGACGATGCACTGAAGAGCTGGAGCTCCACACTGGAACGTGTCTTCCCGACAAAGGCAGAAAAAGGTACAGATCCGGTTGCTTCTCCTTTATATGAAGCAAAAGAAGTATATGTATGCAAGCATAAAGTAGCAAAACCAACCGTATTCATTCCGGTATTCCCGGGTACAAACTGTGAATACGATTCAGCAAAGGCATTTGAAAGAGCCGGAGCGGATGTCATCACAAAGGTATTTAAAAATATGTCAGCGGAAGACATCAGAGAAAGTGTAGATGCTTTTGAAAAAGCGATCAGTCAGGCACAGATCATCATGTTCCCGGGCGGCTTCTCAGCAGGTGATGAGCCGGACGGAAGCGCGAAGTTCTTTGCAACCGCATTCCAGAATGCAAAGATCAAAGAAGCTGTGACAAAGCTGTTGAACGAGCGCGATGGTCTTGCACTTGGTATCTGTAACGGTTTCCAGGCACTGATCAAACTTGGTCTTGTACCATATGGCGAGATCTGTGGACAGAAGGAGGATTCTCCGACACTGACCTACAACACGATCAACCGTCATATCTCCAAGATGGTTTATACAAAGGTTGTTTCCAATAAATCTCCATGGCTTGCACAGGCAGAGGTAGGTAAGACTTATGTATCGCCTGCTTCTCACGGTGAAGGTCGTTTCGTAGCACCGAAGGAATGGATCGACAAGCTGTTTGCAAACGGACAGGTTGCAACACAATATGCGGACTTCAATGGCAATGTTTCCATGGATGAAGAGTGGAACGTCAACGGTTCTTATGCAGCCATCGAAGGTATCACTTCTCCGGATGGCAGATGCTTCGGTAAGATGGCACATGCGGAAAGACGTGACAATGCGGTAGCGATCAACATTTACGGTGAACAGGATCTGAAGATCTTTGAATCCGGTGTAGCTTATTTTAAATAGGAAGCAGAAAACAATAGCAAAACAGCCGTCTCCCTCATATAGTAAATTATGTATAGGGGGAGCGGCTATGAAGAAAAGAATCGTGCTACTGGGAGGAGATCTCAGACAGTATTATATGGCAAAATCTCTTATTCGTAAGGATTTTGCCATTTCTTATTATGGACTGAATTTCCCGCAGGAGGAACAGGGAGCACATCAGTGCAGGGATAAAGGTGCTCTGTGGTCTGCCTTGCGGGAAGCGGACGCACTCATATTACCGGATCCGGTCAGCCGGGATGGTATGACTGTCCGGGAAAATATGCTGGAGACACCCGTGCTTCTGGCAGAAGTGCTGCTGCATATGGATGGGCAGCAGCTTTTTGGCGGCAGATTTCCGGTCAATATGGTGGCGGCTGCGGCAAAAAATAACTGTCGGTTGCATGATTTCGTGCAAAATGAAAGATTACAGATCAAAAATGCAACTCTTATTGCAGAGGCTGCGTTGTTGGAAGCAAAGCTGCTGAGTGATGAAATGCTACAGGGAAGTAATTGCCTGCTTATAGGCTATACGCTAGAGGCAAGACTGCTTGTGCAGTATTTGAAAGCATTTGGTGCATATGTGACAGTTGTGTCAACAATCGGACGGCGCAGACTGGAAGCAGAGGCGTATGGCTGCGTCGGAATGGATGAGGTGCAGTTATCGGAATCCGGTATAAAATGGAATTATGTGTTTCAGATAACAGGCGAAATAAAACTTGGGCGAAAGCTGCTCAATCTCATGCAGCCTGATACGGTGATCCTGGATCTGTCGGAAAAAGAGGACAGTGTCAATACAGTATACGGGCGGAGCCAGCATCTGACGATCCGAAAATGTACAGATCTGCCCGGCAGATATGCGGCGAAGACAGTCGGAGAAGAATATGCTGATTATGTGGCAACTGTTATTTAATTATATGATATGTAATCGGCTGATATCTTGTTAGAAAGTAAAAAGAGAATAGGATATCAAAATAAAAAAAGAACAGGACGGATATGAAATCTGCCCTGTTCGTTGTCTTTGCAAAATTTTCTCCTATATGTAATTATTCTGCCGAATCACTTGCAGCATCAGCAGCATTCTCATCAGAAACTGTGTCACTTGCAGTATCTGTAGCATTCTCATCAGAAGCTGTGTCGCTTGCAGTATCTGTATTATCTGTAGCATCCGTGCTGTCAGTTGCTTCGCTGTTGTTTAAAATATTCATGATATTGTTTGCAATATCTTCTGTTGAATTTTCGGAAGTTGTGCTTTGCTCGGACTGCTTCTTTGGTAATACAACATTAGTATAGTAAACCAGATAGCCACATCCGCCAACGATCAGAAGGGCGATCACAATACCGCAGATCCAGCTGATGATGCGTTTTTTCTTGGCTTTCTTTTCCAGTTCTTTTTTATTCTTTTTGGCGTTTTTGTAAGCCTCCATTTTTTTCTGGCTCATGGTAAAATCCTCTTTTCTGTTAGATATAATGGTATTTTATGAAAATCTGTTCTTATTGTAAAGAATAATTGTGAAAAAAATATGATAAATAATGGAAAATAATATTGACAGACAGATAACGAATGCTATAATGAACATATGAACAGATATTCATATGAACATATACTCATACAAAGGAGGGCGCTATGAAGAAAATAGAAGGCGATGCTGAAAAATGTGATTGCATTCACGTACATGAGGATATCGTGGAAAAGGTAGAAGAGAAAATGCCGCAGGATGAACAGCTCGCAGATCTGGCTGAGTTCTTCCGCATCTTCGGAGATGCGACAAGGATCCGTATCTTATATGTGCTGATGTGTTCTGAAATGTGTGTCTGCGATATTGCCACGCTTCTGGGGATGACACAGTCTGCAATCTCCCATCAGCTCAGGGTGCTGAAGCAGATGGATCTTGTGAAGAACAGAAGAGAAGGCAAAACCGTATTCTATTCTCTGGCAGATGGTCATATTAAGACAATCCTGAGTCAGGGAATTGAACATATCAATGAATAATAAAACAAAATCAAATCAAACGGAGGTAAGGAACATGAAAAAAACAGTTATTTTAGAGGATCTGGATTGTGCACACTGCGCAGGTAAAATCGAGGAAGCGGTAAATGAACTGAAAGACGTTGAAAAATGCAGCGTAAACTTCCTGACACAGAAGATGATCATCGATGCAGATGAAGCTGCAATGGATGGCATTTTAAAAGAAGCTAAGAAAATCGTAAAGAAAATTGAGCCGGATGTTACATTTACTGTAAAGTAAATGACAATGGTGAGGCAGAAGCAGTATCAGATATGCAGAGAATGTGCAAGTATGTCTGGTAAGTGAGGACGAAGTATGACAAAGAAACTGAAAAAAAGACTCTATAGGATTATAGCAGGCGCGGTATGTTATGCAGCCTGCATGGCATTGGAAAAACTGGTACCTGTCAGTAACAACGTATTACTGATCGCGTTTCTGGTCACCTATTTTATTATAGGTGGCGATGTACTGAAAGGCGCAGCACAAAATATCATAAAGGGACAGATCTTTGACGAAAAATTCCTGATGGTGATCGCAACGATCGGTGCATTTTTAAGCAGCCAGTATCCGGAGGCGGTAGCGGTAATGCTGTTTTATCAGATCGGTGAATGGTTCCAGTCATATGCGGTCAATAAGTCCAGAAGATCGATCAAGGATCTGATGGATATCAGACCGGATTATGCAAATGTATATAATGAAGCAGGAGAGCTTGTCAGTGTAGATCCGGATGAAGTCAGCATTGGTACGACTATCGTGGTAAAGCCGGGCGAGAAGATTCCGCTGGATGGAGAGGTCATCAAGGGAGAAACTTCGTTAGATACGATGGCACTGACCGGGGAAAGCCTGCCAAGAGAGATCCATACAGGAGACGAAGTCATTAGTGGCTGTATCAACTTATCCGGTGTGATCGAGGTGAAGACAAGCAAAGAATTCGGTGAATCAACAGTAGCGAAGATTCTGAATCTGGTAGAAAATGCGACCGCAAAGAAAGCAGAAGCAGAAAACTTTATTTCCAAATTTGCAAAATACTATACCCCGATCGTCGTATTTTTAGCTGTTGCACTGGCGATCATCCCATCTGTTATCACAGGTGCGTGGGGCAAATGGGTTTATCGTGCCCTTTGTTTCTTGGTTATTTCCTGCCCTTGTGCCCTTGTTATTTCTATTCCGCTCAGCTTCTTCGGTGGTATCGGCGCAGCAAGTAAAGCCGGTATTTTAGTAAAGGGAAGCAACTACTTAGAGGCACTTGCCAATGCAGAGACGATCGTTATGGATAAGACAGGCACATTGACAAAAGGACAGTTTGCTGTGACAAAGATCATGGCAGTGAACGAATCCGAGCAGCGCGTCCTCGCGTACGGTGCGTTTGCTGAGCGTTTATCCACACATCCGATCTCCAAATCCATTATGGCTGCCTACCAGCAGAAGAATGGTGATATGACAATCATGTCATCGAATGAAGCGGTAGAAGAAAAAGCCGGATTCGGTGTGATCGCGCGCAAAGACGGCGGTAAGATCGCGGTCGGTAATGAAAAGCTTATGGCACATGTACTTGGTGCAGATGCATGGGCTGCCTGCAAGGAAAAATATCTGGCAGGTGAAAAGGCATTATCCGAAGGAACGATCTGTCATGTCGCATATAATGATGCATACTGGGGCTTTTTACTGATCGAGGATCAGCTCAAAGAAGATGCAGCAGACTGTGTAACAGGGCTGAAAAAAGCAGGTATGCGGCTTGTTATGCTGACAGGAGACCAGAAGGGTGTTGCAGATAAGGTGGCAGGGCAGCTTGGTATTACAGAGTATTATGCAGAGCTTCTGCCGGGCGATAAAGTAGATCATGTAGAAAAGCTGCTGGCGGAAAAGTCGGAAAAAGGCAAGCTGATCTTTGTCGGAGACGGTATCAATGATGCACCGGTGCTTGCAAGAGCAGATATCGGTATCGCAATGGGCGGTCTCGGCTCCGATGCGGCGATCGAAGCAGCGGACATCGTTATCATGACGGATGAACCGGCTAAGATCACGACAGCAATGCATATTTCCAAGGAAACTCTGAAGATTGTAAAACAGAACATTATCTTTGCGATCGGTGTAAAGGTTCTGGTACTGATTCTGGCAGCACTTGGTGTAGCATCCATGTGGTGGGCAGTATTTGCCGATGTCGGTGTTGCATTTATTGCGATTCTGAACGCCATGAGAGCATTAAAACTGAAATAAATATAGGAATTTTTCAGACAGAGTATGGCGGCATGAGCTGCTGTACTCTGTTTTTGGTGTAATAGGAAACTTTGTTACTATTACATTCTTTATTCTTATGGCGACGAGGAAAATGATAAAATAAAAATTTCAAAAAAAATGAAAAATATATATTGACAATATGATATTCTGTGTTATAGTTGAAATAGAACAGATACAACGAGGAGGTGTCTAGTATGAATATTCAAAAATTTACACAGAAATCCCTGGAAGCTGTCAATGGTTGTGAAAAGCTTGCTTATGAGTTTGGCAATCAGGAGGTGGATCAGGAGCATCTTCTTTATAGTCTGCTTACAATCGATGACAGCCTGATCTTAAAGCTCATCGAGAAAATGGAGATTAATAAAGAGCACTTTTTAGATAGAAGTAAAGCCGCGATCGAGAAAAAGACAAAGGTCAGTGGCGGACAGATTTATATGAGCAAGGCTTTGAATGAAGTTCTTCTTATGGCAGAGGATGAGGCAAAGGCAATGGGAGACGAATATGTTTCCGTAGAGCATTTGTTCTTATCGCTGTTAAAGCATCCGAATGCTGAGATCAAAAAGCTGTTTGCGGAATACGGACTGACGCGGGAGCGTTTTTTGCAGGCTCTGTCCACAGTACGTGGCAACCAGCGCGTGACAAGTGATAACCCGGAAGCTACCTATGATACACTGGAAAAATACGGACAGGATCTGGTAGAGCGTGCAAGATCGCAGAAGCTTGATCCGGTCATCGGACGTGATAACGAGATCCGTAATGTGATCCGTATCCTGTCCCGTAAGACGAAAAACAATCCGGTACTGATCGGTGAACCGGGTGTCGGTAAAACGGCGGTTGTAGAAGGTCTGGCACAGCGTATCGTCAGAGGCGATGTACCGCAGACCTTAAAGGATAAAAAGATCTTTGCGCTGGATATGGGCGCACTTGTTGCAGGTGCCAAATATCGTGGTGAGTTTGAAGAGCGTCTGAAAGCTGTGCTGGAGGATGTCAGAAAGAGCGAGGGACAGATCATTCTGTTTATTGATGAGCTGCATACGATCGTCGGTGCAGGCAAGACAGACGGTGCACTTGATGCCGGCAATATGTTAAAGCCGATGCTGGCGCGTGGTGAGCTGCATTGTATCGGTGCGACGACACTGGATGAATACAGACAGTATATTGAGAAGGATGCAGCACTGGAGCGTCGTTTCCAGACCGTTATGGTCGAAGAGCCTACGGTGGAAGATACGATATCTATTCTGCGTGGTTTAAAAGAGCGTTATGAAGTATTTCATGGTGTGAAGATCATGGATAACGCACTTGTCAGTGCGGCAGTTTTATCGAACCGTTATATTACGGACAGATTTCTGCCGGATAAGGCGATCGACCTTGTCGATGAGGCATGTGCCCTGATCAAGACAGAGCTGGATTCCATGCCGACCGAGCTGGATGAAATGCGTCGTAAAGTGATGCAGATGGAGATTGAGGAAGCTGCGCTGAAGAAGGAAGATGACAGTCTTTCCAAAGAACGACTTGCCAACCTGCAGAAGGAACTGGCAGAACTGAAAGAGAAATTTAACAGCCAGAAAGCAACCTGGGAAAACGAAAAGAATTCCGTACAGAGGCTGCAGAAAATGCGTGAGGAGATCGAGTCTGTCAACAACGAGATCCAGATCGCACAACGGGAAGGCAATCTGGAGAAAGCCGCAGAGCTTTCCTATGGCAAACTGCCAAATCTGAAGAAGCAGCTTGAAATAGAAGAGGAAAAGGTAAAATCAGAGGATCTTTCTCTTGTGCATGAAAATGTCAATGAGGAAGAAATCGCAAAGATCGTATCCCGCTGGACAGGCATTCCGGTTGCAAAGCTGACGGAAGGAGAACGGAATAAGACACTGCATCTGGATGACGAGCTTCATAAGAGAGTCATCGGACAGGATGAAGGTGTGACAAAGGTGTCAGAAGCTATTATCCGTTCCAAAGCAGGCATCAAGGATCCGACAAAGCCGATCGGTTCGTTCCTGTTCTTAGGACCTACCGGTGTTGGTAAGACGGAGCTTGCAAAAGCGCTTGCTGCCAGCCTGTTTGATAATGAGAATAATATGGTGCGTATCGATATGAGTGAGTACATGGAGAAATACTCTGTGTCACGTCTGATCGGAGCACCTCCCGGATATGTCGGTTATGAGGAAGGTGGTCAGCTGACAGAAGCAGTCCGCCGCAGACCGTATAGCGTTGTTTTGTTTGATGAGATCGAGAAGGCGCATCCAGATGTATTTAATGTGCTTTTGCAGGTACTGGATGATGGCCGTATCACAGATTCACAGGGCAGAACGGTAGATTTCAAAAATACCATTCTGATCATGACATCCAATATCGGTGCATCCTATCTGCTGGATGGCATCAATGAAGATGGTACGATCAAGCCGGAGGCAGAGGCAGCAGTCATGAATGACCTTCGTAATCATTTCAGACCGGAATTTTTAAATCGTCTGGATGAGACGATCCTGTTTAAACCGCTGACTAAGAGCAACATCAGTGGCATCATCAATCTGCTCGTAGATGATCTGAACAAACGGCTTGCTGATAAGGAAATTTCTATCAGGTTGACAGATGCAGCCAAGCAGCATATTGTGGAAAACGGATATGATCCTGTTTACGGGGCAAGACCGCTCAAGCGTTATATGCAGAAATATGTGGAAACACTGTCTGCAAAGCTGATTCTGGAGGATAAAGTAAAGCCGAAGGACACGATCGTGATCGATGAAAAAGACGGCGAGCTGACAGCTTATTGCGAGAGCTTTGCCTGAGCAAAAAAACGGGAAGAAAATCACCTGATTATCTTTTAAAATCAATGGTTTCATGGTAATCTATAAGAGAGCCTTAGCTATTTATGCGGAAGCGTTATGGCTAAGGCTCATTTTGTATAACAAAAATTTTTTTGTTATACAAAATGAGCCGGAAGATGAACAGGGGTGAGACGATGATACCAAAAGATCCGGTTATGCTGCTGAGCTTTGTGAATCTGAAACTGCGTGATTATTACAGCAGTCTGGACGATATGTGTGACGGACTGGATGTCAGCAAGCAGGAGATTACAGAAAAGCTGTCGCAGATCGATTATCATTATGATGCAGGCAGAAATCAGTTCTGTTAAAGTGAAATGGGTTTGATGTATAGGGTGAGTTATGGGAGAGAAAAAAATGCAGATGGTAGTGAAAAACGGAGGAACGTTTTCTCTGAATGCAGGGGAAAGCGTTCTTTCTGTGCTGAAAAAGAGGAATCTTGCGACATTTTCCAATTGTGGCGGGCATGGAACCTGCGGAAAATGTGCGGTGCGCTTTTTGAAAGGAGCGCCGCTTCCGCTGCCGGCGGACCGGAAACGGTTTTCGCCGTCGCAGCTCAGAGAAGGGTACAGGCTGGCATGTCTGGCAAAGCCTGCTCAGGATTGCATCGTGGAAATGGCATTTGAAAAGGAGAAGGAATTTATTCTGACTTCCTCAGCGCTTTCGTCGGATGCACTTTCTTCACAGATGAAGTCACAGGTGCTTCTGCGGGAAGATCCGGAGCAGTATGGAGATACCTTCGTTATTGCAGATCTGGGAACTACGACGATCGTTCTACAGCTTGTGGAGGCGGAAAGCGGGCGTGTGATCGATACGTATCGGGCACTGAATCCACAGCGGCAATACGGAAGTGATGTGGTCAGCCGTATGGAACATGCACTTGCCGGAATGGATCATCTGCTGGCTGACTGTGTCCATTATCTGCTGGAGGGCGCAGTGGAAAAGTGGCTGCAGGCAGGATTTTCTCCTTTGTTTGTAGTGCTTGCGGGCAATACAGTCATGGATCATCTGCTGCTGCATATGGATGTGAGCGGGCTTTCCCATGCACCGTTTACACCTGTGACGACCGAGCAGGTTGTCACAGACATTGCAATGCTGAAATGCTACGTGATGCCCGGTATTTCCGCGTTTGTCGGTGGTGATATCATGGCGGGCATGCTTTCCGTACGGAAGCAGATGCGGAAAGAGAAGGCAGAGAAAGCACTTTTGATCGATCTGGGAACAAACGGAGAGATGGCACTGATCGACAAGGATAGGACGGTATGTACGGCGACTGCTGCAGGTCCGGCTTTTGAGGGAGGCGCAAGTGCCAATGTACCGGGAACGGATATGATCGCACTGGTAGCGCGTATGTTATCCTGTGGTATTATTGATGAAACAGGGCTGATCTGCGAGGAATACTTCCATAATGGGGTAACCGTGGATCATGTCTGCATCAGGCAGGAGGATGTCCGGGGGCTGCAGATCGCCAAAGCTGCTGTTTATGCAGGTATTCATGTACTGCTTGAAACAGCGGGCTGCAGAATAGAGGAGCTTGAGCGGGTTTATCTCGCAGGCGGTTTTGGATATCTGCTGGACGGAGAAAGTGCGATCCGGATCGGACTATTGCCTGTACAGCTGCGCGGAAAGATCACGGCGGTCGGCAATACAGCGCTTTCCGGTGCTTATGAGTATGGCAGGCTGCTTATGAACGGACGTGCAGAGCAGGAAACGGCCATGATCAAGAAGCAGACAGAAAGTATCAACCTGGCGGAGCAGGATGCTTTCCAGACATGCTATCTGCAGGCAATGTCATTGACGGAAATGGCAGAATAAAGAGAAATACAGAGTTGGAGAAAGGTTATGTTATTTCAGGATTTTTACAAAGGACGAGCATTTGACGCATATACATATTTTGGTGCACATATAGAGGGAACGGGTGTCTCATTCCGTGTTTATGCACCGGCGGCAAAAGCTGTTTATGTGATCGGCGATTTTTCAGGCTGGAACAGGATCCGGATGGATCACGGCTACGACGGTGGCGTTTTTACCGCGTATGTAGAGGGTGCAAAAGCAGGACAAATGTATAAATATCTGGTGGAAGAACAAAGTGGAGCGGTACGCGAACATTGTGATCCATACGGCTTTGCAATGGAAAAACGCCCGGCATTTGCATCGATCATTACTGATCTGTACAAGTACCGGTTTGCAGATAAGGAATGGATGGCAAAACGGGACAAATCCTATGACAAACCAATGAATATATATGAACTGCATCTGGCGTCCTGGAAAAACAAAAAAGCAGTCAGGGAACGCAAAGAGGGAGAAGAAATGTACTTCCCGACGTACGAGGAAATTGCAGGTGAGCTGATCCCATATCTGAAAGAAAACCATTTTAATTATATCGAAGTGTTACCGCTTGCAGAGCATCCGGCGGATTGCTCCTGGGGTTATCAGGATACCGGATTTTATGCGCCGACGGCAAGATATGGTGCCCCGGACGGACTGAAAAAGCTGATTGACAGCTGCCATCAAAATGACATAGGCGTCATACTTGATTTTGTGCCAATTCATTTTGCAATGGATGCTTATGGGCTGAGACGTTTTGACGGAACGGCACTTTATGAATATGATAACAAGGATGTCGGTGAAAGCGAGTGGGGGACATGCAACTTTAATCATTCCCGCGGAGAGGTTGCAAGCTTTTTACAGTCCAATGCCAATTACTGGCTGCAGGAGTTTCATTTTGACGGAATCCGCATGGATGCGATCAGCCGCGCCATTTACTGGATGGGAGACCCGAAGAGAGGGATAAACGACAGAAGTGTCGCATTTATAAAAGAGATGAATGCGGGGCTTCACAGCTTAAACCCGACTGCAATTTTAGTGGCGGAGGATTCAACCAATTTCCTGAAGGTAACAGCACCTGTGGAATATGACGGATTGGGCTTTGATTATAAGTGGGATATGGGCTTTATGAATGATACACTGGATTATTTCCGCCTGGAGCCGGTATACAGACCGGCAAATTATGATAAGCTTGCTTTCTCCATGCAGTATTTTTACAATGAATTGTATCTGCTTGCTTTTTCACATGATGAAGTTGTCCATGGAAAAGCAACGATCGTCCAGAAAATGTGGGGCGATTATGAGCAGAAATTTCCACAGGCAAGAGCCTTATATGCCTATTTTTATACCCATCCGGGCAAGAAACTGAATTTTATGGGCAATGAGATCGGCCAGCTTCGGGAATGGGATGAAAACCGGCAGCAGGACTGGGATATGCTCGGATATCCGATGCACGACAGCTTTTATCACTATTACAGAGAACTTAGCAGGATTTACACCACCTGTCCTGCTTTATATAACGGAGAATACAATCCGAACTGTTTCCGCTGGTTACAGGTGCATGCAGCACAGTTTTCCACCTATGTATATGAAAGACGCGCCGAGGGGCAGTCGGTGATTGTCATGTTAAACTTCTCGGATCAGTACTGGAGCAGTTTTCCCTTTGGATATGACAGAAATGTCACACTGAAAGAACTGATCAACAGTGACTGGGAAGAGTACAGTGGAAAAACAAAACATTCAGATATGAAGGTGCTTGTGCAGGAGCAGGTGTATGATGGAATGCCATATCGCATCAGCACAGATATCGCACCGTTTTCTGCCAGAATATTTTTGGTGAAAAAGGGCTTGTAATTTTCGAACACATGTTTATAATAAGAATATAACTCGAACAAATGTTCTTTATATAAACAGGTGGGAAAATTATGGTCGTTTTGGAAGATTTGGAAATTGAAAAGAAGCTGGAGATCTTATCCGATGCGGCGAAATATGATGTGGCTTGTACTTCAAGCGGCGTAGAGCGTAAGGGAAATCGGGAAGGTATGGGAAATGCGACGCATTGTGGCATCTGTCACAGCTTTGCGGCTGATGGCAGGTGTATTTCCCTATTGAAGGTTCTGATGACCAATGAATGCATCTATGACTGCAAATATTGCATCAACCGCCGCTCTAATGATACAGTCCGTACATCGTTTACGCCGCAGGAACTTTGCGAGCTGACGATCCAGTTTTATCGGCGCAACTATATCGAGGGGCTCTTTTTGAGCTCGGGGATCAGGCGTTCGCCGGATGAAACGATGGAGCAGATTTACCGGGTTCTTTTTTTGTTGCGCAGGCAGTATCATTTCAACGGCTATATTCATGTGAAGGGCATTCCGGGCGCATCTGCAGAGCTTGTGCAGGCAGTCGGGTATCTGGCAGACCGCATGAGCCTGAATCTCGAGCTGCCGACCGCACAGGGGCTGCAAAAGCTGGCACCGGGCAAGACACGGGAAAAGATCCTGACACCGATGCGTCAGATACAGAATGGTATCAGGGAGCAGAAGCTGCTGTTGACAGATGGCGGCCGGATAGCAAAAAAGCCGGACAATGGCAGCAGTCTGTATCTGCCCGGGGATGGGCAGTTATTGCGCGAAAAGAGCAGCTACGGTGTCAGCACAAGCAGTGGAAAGCAGGAGCGTTTTGTGCCGGCGGGACAGAGTACGCAGATGATCGTTGGCGCAACGCAGGAGAATGATTACCAGATTTTGACGATTGCTGAGTCTTTATATCGGAAGTTTGAACTGAAGCGTGTCTTTTACTCTGCTTATGTGGCATTGAATGAAGATAAAGATCTGCCGCAGGTAGGCACAAAGCCTCCTTTGCTCCGTGAGCACCGTCTGTATCAGGCGGATTTTTTACTGCGCTTTTACGGGTTTGCGGCAAAGGAGCTCTTGTCAGAGGAAAAGCCGAATTTTAATGTGTATCTGGATCCGAAGTGTGACTGGGCGATCCGGCATCTGGAATATTTTCCTGTTGAGATCAACCGTGCAGATTATGAAATGCTGCTCCGCGTTCCGGGGATCGGGGTGAAATCAGCGCAGCGGATCATGCGGGCGCGCAGATCGGCAAAACTGGATTTTGACCAGTTGAAACGGATCGGTGTGGTACTCAAGCGGGCACATTATTTTATTACCTGCAACGGGAAAATGCTCTATCATACAAAGATTGAGGAAGATTATATTACCAGAAGGATCTTGGAGCTCGATCATGCCAAAAACTGGCAGATGGACTATCAGATGACTTATCGGCAGCTTTCTCTTTTCGATGACCGGAAGGAGGGGGTGACGGGATGATCACTTATCTTTGTGAGGATACGCCGGAAGGCATTTTTACGGCGGTCTATGATGCATGGGCGGCAAAGATCCCGGATGACAGGCTTCATCTGATGACGGAGCAGGAAATGAATTTCAGTCTGTTTACGGAATACCGGCAGGTGGAGACGGATCAGGAAAAAGCAGTCAAGGTGGCACGTTCCATCCGGCAGAAGATCGCAAATGAGGCATATATACAGGTGTATTATGCATCCTTGTCAAACGAAGAAGACAAGGTGGATGCAATCTACCATTTTTTAAAACAGGGCTTTCGGTATGGAGCGCGCGTTCTGGATATGCATGGTCTTGTGCAGGTATGCAGAGTATATGAGCTGTATCGGTCGGTAAGCAATGAAAATCAGAAATACAGAGGCTTTGTAAGGTTTGCGGAGATTGGCAGGCAGGGGCGTAAGATACTGCTTGCCAGGATCCGCCCGAAGAATCAGCTTCTGCCGCTTTTGGGACAACACTTCTCAGACAGGTTTGGGCAGGAAAATTTTGCGATCATAGATGATGAAAGGGCAATGGGATATTTTCATGGAGAGACGGCCTTTCTCTCCAAGGTGGATATGGCGCAGATAGACAGACTGTGGCAGGGGCAGCGTGATACGGCGTATGAGGAACTGTTTCAGACGTTCTTTCGCAGCATTGCCATCAAGGAGCGGGAAAACTATGTCTGCCAGAGGACGATGTGCCCAATCCGCTACAGGGATTATATGGTGGAGTTTTCCGGGGGAAAGGCAGATGAGGAAACACAGATGGCTGGCGGCAGGTTACAGATTGTGGAAAACAGAACAGAATCAATGGGGACAGGCACAAAACAGATGGGGAGTCATAAGATACAGGGAGAACACAAAGCATAGAGAAGCCTGCTATGGGAAAAAACACAAAATGGAAAAATTATTTCTGGGCAGGTACTCTGGCAGCAGCAATACTTGTCTGTCAGCTCGCACTTTGGCGTCTGCCCGAAAGAACTGTCGCATGGGCAGAAGATACGGTGCCAAAGCGCGTGGCACTTACTTTTGACGACGGCCCTTATCCGAATCTGACGAGACAGCTTTTGGACGGACTGCGGGAACGCGGCGTAAAAGCCAGTTTTTTTGTGGTGGGTGAAAATGCAAAGGCTTATCCGGATGTGATCGAAATGATGTATGAGGACGGACATCTGATCGGGAATCATACCTATCACCATGTACAACTGACTGAGGTCGGAGAAGAGAAGTTTAAAGAAGAGATCCGTATGACAAATGCGGTGCTTTCTGAGATCACCGGAGAGACCCCGGCCTTTATCAGACCGCCGTACGGGAGCTGGAATAAAAAGTACGAGGAAGAATTAAATCTTTTTCCTGTTTTGTGGACGGTGGATCCGCTTGACTGGTGCTGTAACAGCAGTCAATGTGTTTATCAAAGAGTAGTGACGACTGTGAAGGAAAATGATATTATATTGTTGCATGACTGCTATGAGACATCTGTGACTGCTGCACTTTCAATCGTAGACAGCCTGCAGGCACAGGGCTATGAATTTGTCACAGTAGACGAACTGCTGCTGGAGTAGTGCCGTGAAAATAAATATCATAGCAGGTCATATGATCATTGCACGGAATACGAGCCGGAGTATCAGAGCAGGCAAAGCAGAAAGAAGGCATAAAATGGATTTGTTTGAATATATGAGACAGAACACAATGGAAAAGGAGTCACCGCTGGCAGCGCGTATGCGACCGACGACATTGTCGGAAATTGTGGGACAGCGCCATATCTTGGGAGAAGACAAGCTGTTATATCGTGCGATCAAGGCGGACAAGCTCAGTTCCCTGATCTTTTACGGACCGCCGGGAACAGGTAAGACAACGATTGCCAAAGTGATCGCCAATACGACAAGTGCGGACTTTACACAGATCAACGCAACTGTGGCAGGGAAAAAGGATATGGAGGATGTTGTTGCAAAGGCGAAGGATACAATGGGGATGTATCAGAAAAAGACGATCCTTTTTATTGATGAGATCCACCGTTTTAACAAAGGACAGCAGGATTATCTACTTCCGTTTGTGGAGGACGGAACGATCATTCTGATCGGTGCGACAACGGAAAATCCATATTTTGAGGTAAATGGAGCTTTGCTGTCGCGTTCTATCATTTTTGAACTGAAGCCGTTGGAGCAGGAAGATATCAAGGATCTGATCATGCGGGCACTTACGGATGAAAAAAAAGGGCTTGGCAGCTATCGGGCGGAGATCGATGCGGATGCACTGGAATTTTTGGCGGATATGGCAGGCGGTGATGCAAGACATGCACTGAATGCGATCGAGATCGGTGTTCTGACGACGCAGCGCAGCGAGGACGGAAAGATCCATATTACATTGCCGGTTGCTTCCGAATGTATCCAGAAACGTGTTGTGAAATATGACAAGACAGGAGATAATCATTACGATACGATATCTGCGTTTATCAAGAGTATGCGCGGTTCAGATCCGGATGCAGCAGTTTATTATCTGGCAAAGATGCTGTATGCGGGAGAAAGCGTTACGTTTATAGCGCGCCGTATGATGATTTGTGCGGCGGAAGATGTGGGAATGGCGGATCCGAATGCCATTCAGGTTGCAACCAGTGCAGCACTTGCGGTAGAACGTGTCGGTATGCCTGAAGCGCAGATCATCTTATCGGAAGCAGTGATCTATATTGCGACCGCACCAAAGAGCAACAGTGCCAACAATGCAATTGCTGCAGCTATGGATTGTGTCAGAAAGACCGGAAATCTGAAAGTGCCGACGCATCTGCAGGATTCCCATTATAAGGGCGCTGCAAAGCTGGGACATGGGCTGGGTTATCAGTATGCACATGATTTTGATAAGCATTATGTACAGCAGCAATATCTGCCGGATGAGCTGACAGATTCTGTTTTTTATGAACCGTCAACAATGGGCTATGAAAGTAAAGTACAGGAGCATATGAAATGGTTAAAAGAAGAAAAGTAGACCGGCGGATGGTCATCATTTCGCTGGATGCAGTCGGAGCGAGAGATCTTGCTTATTTAAAAACATTACCGAATTTTCAGAAGCTGCGTGCACAGAGCGGGTATTGTGACCATGTGGAAAGTGTCTATCCATCCATTACGTATCCGGCGCATACGTCGATCGTGACAGGGAAAAAACCGCTGCATCATGGTGTTGTCAACAATCTGCAGCTGCAGCCCGGCAGAAAGAGCCCGGACTGGATGTGGCAGAAGCATTTTATCCATGGGAAGACCTTATATGAAGCTGCGGCAGAAAAAGGATACGTCACAGCATCTATCCTATGGCCGGTGACAGGGAAAAGCGGGATCCGGTATTGCGTACCGGAAATCTTTGCCAATCACTGGTGGCAGAGCCAGGTCATGGTATCGGCAACAAATGGACCGGTGCTGTATCAGATCGAGCTGTTAAAGAAGTTCGGACATCTGATGGATGGTATCAAACAGCCACAGCTTGATAACTTTGTTTATGCAGCAGCAGATTATACGATCCGCAAATATGATCCGCAACTGTTTCTGATCCATCTGACGGATGTAGATACCAACAGACATTTGTACGGACTGGATGCACCACAGATCAAGGAAGCATTGGACCGTCACGATGAAAGACTGGGTGGCATTTGCCGGGCACTTGCTGAAACAGGAGACATGGAGAAAACGACAATTGTTGTGCTCGGAGATCATTGCCAGATGGATACCCATACAGTATTATATCCGAATTATTATCTGAAAAAAGCGGGGCTGATCCGGGCGACAGCAGACGGAAAGATCAAAGACTATGATTTTATCGCGCAGCACTGTGACGGCAGTTGTTATATTTATGCCGGAAAGAAACTGAAAAAACAAATGACACTTATGTCAGAGGACGAAAAAGAAGCTGTTATGAAGCATCTGAGAAGCTGCCTGCAGAAAATACCGCATCTGCATGAGATATTTTCCAGAAAGCATGCAGCTGCTCTGGGGGCGGACGGTGACTGCATCTGTATGTTAGAAGCAGAGCCGGGATATTACTTCCAGAATGGCATGGAAAAACCACAGGAAGACGTCGGTCAGATGCAGGGGGAACGAATGCTGGCAACTCATGGGTACCTGCCGACATTACCGGAATATGAAACCTTCTTTATGATGAGCGGGTATGGTGTCAGTCAGGGAGAAATCCCTAAGATGCATTTATGGGATGAAGGACCGACACTTGCGTCAGTTCTTGGCGTAGACCTGCCTGATACGGATGGCAAAATAATAGAGCAGCTTTTAAAATAGCTGCTCTATCAAAAACTGATATACATCCTGGCTTTTGCGTTCCCATTTTTCACAGATAGACTGGGCAATCGTTTCTGTCGGAACAGAGATCGTCAGATCAAGCAGCGTCACATGCTTTTCTCTGGCAATCAGATGGGCTTTGTATTCGCCGTCGGTGCCTTTGAAGAACTCACTGCTTAAAGAAGCTTCTTCTTTTAAAGAAATGGATTTTTCCTGCAGGTAAGTCTCGATATCTTTTTTGATCTCTGGCGAAATTCTGTTTTCAAAAAATCCCAGTGTTGTTTTCCCTTCTTCGGTGATCAAAAGCTGTGTCCGGTTACGGATCGTGCGTTCTATGATCATATTGCTGTCCCGCAGCTGTGCCAGAACGGATTGCAGGTTCATATATGTCGTATATTCTTTTTCTAATATAAAGTCCGTGATCTGTGCTTTGGTCAGCGGAAAATCTACGCGGTTCAGCATATAAAGCACGATCAATTTATAAAGTGTCAACGGATCCTGTGTCATGGATACCCTTCCTTTCTATAAATGTCATGCATCAAAGATGCATGATGTAGCCCCGCCCCATCTGCGAAGCAGATTTATAATGGGCGGTGGTTCCCGAAATCTCTTCCCTGATAATGCCCGCCTGCTTTTAGTGCTTTATGCAGGCTGTTTAAAACATCACGTTTCTGCAGACTCCAGATAGGTGCGATCAACAGATCTTTTGGCCCATCGCCGGTGACTCTGTGCAGAACAATTGCAGGGTTTAAATGGTCAATGCAGCTGCAGAGCAGATCGATATAAGCTTCTTTTGAAAGACAGGAAAAAACGCCGCGCTCATATTCTGCCGCCAGATCTGTACCGCGCAGGACATGTAAAAGCTGCAGCTTGATCCCAAAGATATTTTTATGACTTAAGTAGTCAATGGTGGCGAGCATATCTGCCCGTGTCTCTCCCGGAAGTCCCAGAATGACATGGACGATCATGGGAACGGACATTGCCTGCAGCGTCTCAAGCGCTTCTTCAAAACAAGAGAGCGGATAGCCGCGGCGGATATAAAGAGCTGTTTTTTCATGGATAGATTGCAGCCCCAGCTCTATCCAGACAAATTTATCCGGAAATTCCATCTGGCATTGTTTTATCACATCGAGGACAGGAGCAGGCAGACAGTCCGGTCTTGTGGCAATAGAGATCCCGATGATCTTCGGATGGGAGAGCGCCATATGATACAAGGCATACAGCCGTTCAGGTGCTGCATACGTACCGGTGTATGCCTGAAAATAGGCAATAAAACGCTGCCCGGTCTGCTTGTTGCCAAAACGGGCAAGTGCCTGTGTGATCTGCGCATCGATCGAACTGTTCTGACGAATAGCAGTGGCGAATTCACCACTGCCGCCTGCAGAGCAGAAGATGCAGCCACGCGTGCCACACGTTCCGTCTCTGTTGGGGCAGGTAAATCCGCCATCCAGTGCAATCTTATATATTTTTTCGCCGTATTTCTTTTTTAAATAGGCATTCAGGCTCTGGTACGGCTTATACAAAGCCTCCTCCCGGAGCTGGCTTTCTATCGGATCAGATGTGTGATTTGACAGCATTTGCAACAACCTCCGCAACACGCGGATCAAAAGCCTGTGGCATAATATTGTCATCACTGAGTTCATCATCGGAAACAAGAGAAGCAATGGCAAGTGCGGCAGCAAGCTTCATATCTTCTGTGATCTGTGTGGCACGACCTTCTAAGGCACCTTTGAAAATACCCGGGAATGCAACAACATTATTGACCTGATTCGGGAAATCGGATCTGCCTGTACCAACAACTCTGGCTCCGGCTGCTTTTGCAACATCAGGCATGATTTCAGGAACCGGATTTGCCATGGCAAATAAGATGGAATCCTGATTCATGGATTTTACCATTTCGGGCGTCACAATATTCGGAGCGGAAACACCGACAAAGATATCTGCACCCTTTAAAGCATCAGCAAGAGAGCCTGTTTCATTATTTGGATTGGTTACCTCTGTCATTTTCTGTTGCATCCAGTTGAGGTTTTCGGAATCCTTTGAAATGATACCTGCCTTATCACACATGATCACATTCGGGAAACCATAAGTAAGGAGCAGTTTCGTGATTGCGACACCGGCACTTCCCGCACCGTTGATAACGACCTTGCAATCTTCTTTCTTCTTATTTACAACCTTTAAGGCATTGATGATACCTGCAAGTACAACGATGGCTGTACCGTGCTGGTCATCATGGAAAACAGGAATATTTAAAGTCTGTTTCAGACGTTCCTCGATCTCAAAGCATCTTGGTGCACTGATATCTTCCAGATTGATACCGCCGTAGTTCGGTGCAAGATAAGTGATCGTTTTGATCAGTTCTTCCGTATCCTGTGTATCCAGACAGATCGGAACTGCATTCACATTGCCAAATTCCTTGAACAGAACACATTTTCCTTCCATAACAGGCATGGCAGCAAGAGGACCGATATTGCCAAGGCCGAGAACTGCGCTGCCATCTGAGATAACAGCGACTGTGTTTGCTTTCATTGTATATTTATAAGCAGCTTCCGGATCTTCTGCGATTACCTTACATGGTTCTGCAACACCCGGTGTATAGGCAAGTGCAAGATCTTCTCTGGATTTAACAGATGCCTTTGCGGTGGTTTCCAGTTTGCCGATCCATTGTTCGTGAAGTTTTAATGCCAGCTCTTTTGATGCCATTTTATTTTCCTCTTCCTTTGATATAATAGATTTATTCGCAATTACTTATAATGATATAACATCTTTTTGAGGTCTGCAATCCTTTGCCATAAGAAAATAAAAAAAGTACTTTACTATTTAAAGTTATTTGTTATACTATAGAAGCAAATCGTAATGCGGAATGTTCTTTCTTATTTCATATTGTAGATGTGTGCAGTTATATGCAGGCAAAATCCCCAATGAGTTTAGAATCGAATATAATATGCAAATAACGGAGCAGATGAAGGGATAAAATCTGGCTGGAACAGGAGGTAATAAATTTGATGAGAGAAAAGTATGAATCTCTGGCATTAGCGGATTTAAAAGAAATAGCAAAATCCAGAGGAATCAAAGGCGTGTCCACGATGAAAAAAGCGGATGTTGTGGAAGCGATGCTTGCAGAAGATGAAAAAAGTAAAATAAATCCGGAAAAACTCAGCTCGGATCTGGACAGCGGTGTGGAAGTTGGCGGAATCCTGGAGGTAATGCCGGATGGATACGGATTTATCAGAAGTGCAAATTATCTGCCGGGTGAAAATGATGTGTATGTAGCACCAAGCCAGATTCGTAAATTCGGGCTGAAGACCGGTGATATCATTACCGGTAATACAAGAGTGAAGACGCAGGGAGAAAAGTTCAGCGCACTGTTATATGTCAAAAAGATCAATGGACTGCATCCGGCGGAACTGGAGCACAGGATCAGCTTTGAAGACCTGACACCAATCTTCCCGGATGAAAGACTGAAGATGGAAACGAAGGGAGCTTCTATTGCCATGCGTATCATGGATCTGATCAGCCCGGTCGGAAAAGGACAGCGTGGTATGATCGTATCACCGCCAAAGGCAGGTAAGACAACCCTTTTGAAAGAGGTTGCGAAGTCTATTAAAACGAATAACCCGGATATGCATCTGATCATTCTTCTGATTGATGAAAGACCGGAGGAAGTAACTGATATCAGAGAAGCAATCGAAGGTCCGAATGTAGAAGTGATCTATTCTACATTTGATGAACTGCCGGAGCATCATAAGCGTGTATCCGAAATGGTAATTGAGCGTGCGAAGAGACTGGTTGAGCTGAAAAAGGATGTGACGATCCTGCTTGACAGCATTACCAGACTGACACGTGCCTATAACCTGACTGTTCCGCCGAGTGGCAGAACTTTATCAGGTGGTCTGGATCCGGCGGCACTGCATATGCCGAAGCGTTTCTTTGGTGCAGCCAGAAATATGAGAGAGGGCGGAAGCCTTACCATACTGGCAACAGCACTTGTAGAGACTGGTTCCAAGATGGATGATGTGGTATACGAGGAATTCAAAGGAACCGGTAATATGGAAATGGTGCTTGACCGTAAGCTTTCCGAAAAACGTGTATTTCCGGCGATCAGCATTCCGAAGTCCGGTACAAGACGTGAGGATCTGCTTCTTTCGGATGAAGAACTGCAGGCGATCAATGTGATCCGGAAGGCATTGAACAGCATGAAGCCGGATGAAGCAGTGGAAAAGGTCATCGATATGTTTGTCAGAACGAGAAATAACGATGAATTTGTCAAGATGATACAGAAAATTAAATTTATTTGATAAAAAAGGCTTGCCATAGTGGAAAGCCTATGCTACAATAATAAAGCTGTTTATGTAGAAACGAAAGTAAATTCATATAGAGAGGTGAAAAAGATGAAAGAAGGAATCCATCCAAACTACTATCAGGCAACTGTAACCTGTAACTGTGGCAATACATTTGTAACAGGTTCAACAAAAGAAGATATCCACGTTGAAATTTGTTCTAAGTGCCATTCATTCTATACAGGCCAGCAGAAATCAGCTAGAACTGATGGACGTATTGATAAGTTTAATAAGAAATACGGCGTTGTTAGTAAATAGTTTGACGTAAAAGGTTGAGATTTCTTATCTCAACCTTTTTTTGTTATGGCATCAATTACCATATTTATTAAGCTGTGCAGCAGGTTGTAGAAGTGAATATCTGCGCATAATGCAGCCCTGAGCATTGCGGAGTGATTTTGTGCGAAGGGTTTCCGGAAAGAAAATCAGGTGTGGCGAAGCCGTGTCGCTGCAGCGCAGCTGGATTTTCGAGAGGAGATATAGAAATGACTAAGAAAAAAACGATCGATCATTACTCCGGTATTGGCGGGCAGGCGGTTTTGGAAGGTGTTATGATGAAAAATCAGGATACCTATGCAGTCGCAGTCCGTAAGCCGGATGGAAAGATAGAAGTCAAGACAGAGGAATACAAGCCAAGGACAGCCAAATGGACAAAGCTTCCGTTCATCCGCGGTGTGTTCGGCTTCTGGGATTCTCTTGTACTTGGCATGAAATGCATGACCTATTCCGCTTCTTTTTATGAGGAAGAAGAGGAGGAAGATACTGCGCTGGATAAACTAGGAGATAAGCTCTTTGGCGAGAAAGCAGAAAATGTGCTGATGGGCATTACCGTTATATTATCGCTTGTGATCGCGGTTGCACTGTTTATGCTGCTTCCGTATTTCCTGGCGGGCTTTCTGACAAAAGTAGTTGCCAATGAGACCTTGCTGGCATTATTTGAAGGACTGATCCGACTGATCATTTTTCTTTTGTATGTATCTTTGATCTCTCTGATGAAAGATATCAGAAGAGTTTACCAGTATCATGGTGCAGAGCATAAATGCATTAATTGTATCGAAAAGGGAAGAATCCTGAATGTAGAGAATGTCAAGAAAAGCTCCAGACAACATAAACGCTGCGGTACAAGTTTTCTGCTATTTGTTATGCTGGTCAGTATTATTCTGTTTTTCTTCATTCGTGTGGAACAGCCGGTTTTACGTGTGGCTCTCCGTATTTTACTGATCCCTGTGATCGCGGGTATCTCTTTTGAAATCATCCGTCTTGCAGGCAGAAGCAACAATATCATTGTACGGATCATTTCAGCACCGGGTCTTTGGTTGCAGAAGCTGACAACAAAAGAGCCGGATGAAGATATGATCGAAGTGGCGATCGCATCAGTAGAGGCTGTATTTGACTGGAAGGCTTATTTCAAGACTGAGTTTGGCTATGATGTAGATGATGCGATGGAGGTAGAAGCTGAGTCAGAGAAGATCACGGAAGAACTTGCGGCTGAAAACGCAGATGGAGCTATGCAGGATGCAGCTGCAGATGATGTAGAACCCGATACAGAAAACGGGAAAGCAGAGTAAGGATAGGGTGACAAGATGCAGTATGCCAAGCTCTATCAAATTGGAAAAGAACAATTACAAAAAGCAGGCATCACGGATGCAGAGCTCGATGCCAGACTTTTACTGGAATTTATATGTCATACGGATCGAAATGCCTTATACGCGCATGGAGATCAGGAAATAGAAGATGAGAAAATGCAGGATTTCCTGCAGCTGATCGAGAAACGGGCAGTGCATATCCCGCTGCAGCATCTGACGGGGGAGCAGAATTTTATGGGGCTGGATTTTCTGGTCAATGAGCATGTGCTGATCCCCAGACAGGATACGGAGATTCTGGTGGAAGAAATCATGCGTGATCTGCATGACGGGATCCGGATTTTGGATATGTGTACGGGTTCCGGCTGTATTTTGTTGAGTCTTCTGCATTATTCCAATGATTGTGTCGGTGTTGGTGTGGATGTATCCGAGGATGCACTTGCAGTTGCCAGGCAGAATGCAGACAGGCTTGCGGAAAAGCAGGCGGTGTTTATACAGAGTGATCTGTTTGAGAAGGTAGAGGGCAGCTTTGATCTGATCGTTTCCAATCCACCCTATATCAGATCGCAGGAGATCGCAGGGCTGATGCCTGAGGTGCGAGAGCATGAACCGCATCTGGCACTGGATGGCAAGGATGATGGTCTGCATTTTTACAGAGAGATCATAAAAGGGGCAATGCTTCATCTGAAACGAGGCGGTCAGCTCTTTTTTGAAATCGGTTATGACCAGGGAGAGGCTGTACAAGCACTTCTTGCGGCAAACGGATATACAGAGATAGCAGTAGTAAAAGATTATGCCGGGCTCGACAGAGTCGTATATGGCACATTTCTTGGAGGAAGTTCAAATGTTTGATAAGTTAGAGGATTTATTGATCCGATATGAAGAGATCATGGGAGAACTCAGTTCTCCGGGGATTGCGGATAACCAGGCAAGATTCCGCAAGCTGATGAAGGAGCAGAGTGATCTGACACCTATCGTCAACGCCTATAAAGAATATAAAGAATGTAAGGAAACTGTTGCAGATTCGCTTTCCATGCTGGAGGGAGAAAGCGATGAAGAAATGCGCGAAATGCTGAAAGAAGAAATGAATACGGCAAAGAAGCGTATTGAAGAATTAGAGCATGAACTGAAGATCCTGTTGCTTCCAAAGGATCCGAATGATGATAAAAACGTTATCGTAGAGATCCGTGCAGGTGCAGGTGGAGATGAAGCAGCCCTGTTTGCTGCAGAGATCTACCGTATGTATGTGCATTATGCGGAAAGCAAGCACTGGAAGGTCGAGACAATGGAAATGGAAGAGATCGGTATTGGCGGTATGAAGTCCGTTACATTCATGGTAACAGGACAGGGTGCTTATTCCGTACTGAAATATGAATCCGGCGTGCATCGTGTACAGCGTGTTCCGGAAACGGAATCCGGCGGACGAATCCATACATCCACGATCACGGTTGCAGTAATGCCGGAAGCAGAGGATGTAGATGTTGTCATTGATGATAAAGATATCAGAATTGATGTCTGCCGTTCTTCGGGAGCAGGTGGACAGTGTGTCAATACAACTGACTCGGCGGTTCGTTTGACACATATCCCGACCGGTATTGTGATCTACAGCCAGACAGAAAAATCACAGATCCAGAATAAAGCAAAGGCATTCCAGCTGCTGCGTACCAAACTGTATGATTTAGAGCAGCAGAAGGCACATGATGCGGAAGCAGAGCTTCGTAAGAGCCAGGTCGGAACAGGAGACCGTTCCGAAAAGATCCGTACTTACAACTTCCCACAGGGACGTGTAACCGATCATCGTATCAACCTGACACTGTACAAGCTGGATAAGATCATGGACGGAGATATCCAGGAGATCATAGATGCCTGCATCGCCGCTGATCAGGCAGCTAAACTCGCAAAGATGAACGAATCTATATAATAAGATAATTATAGAATAAAGGAGACAGCATTCTCATTTATGCAGAATGCTGTCTCTTCTTTATTTTATCCAATGTGAATTAGAATCAGCACTAAATGCTTTTTTCAATTCTAATAATGAAAAACTTTTGACTTTACGAGTGAGAGAAGGTTTGAAATTTTTTCTGCGGGACAGATTCCAATTTTTGATCTCCTTAGCTTTAATAATATCTGTTCCATCGTCATCTGTAATTTTATATGCTACACCGTTATAGAAAAAACATTGACCAGTATATAAATATGTACGATAGGGTGTTCCTTTTGTTTCTGTTAATCGTATATCGAAAGCGCGCAATACATGTCCGCTAAATAATCTTTGAAGGGGATTAATTTTGGCGGAAACTCCATAAGCACCGTCAGATCTACTGACAAGATATTCCTGCTGATCTTTTGAAAGAAAAGTCGGCTTACCTGTATCGATTAACTTTTGGTTAGAATGCAGTGATAATAAATATTCTGTTTGTTCTGATTTCTTTTTATAATCTTCCCGAAGTTGAGAAATATTGTATTGATAAAAGTCGTTCTGATTATCTTCTAATGACTCTATTACTTCGTCAAAGGATTTCAGTTCACGCATATATCCAAAGCAAGATGAATAATAGAATGCTATTGATCCATTCAAAGGATCAACCATTATATGATGATAATAGTCTATATCTACAATACAACCATGGATATTACCATTTAACCCCAGTTCTTTTAACTCTTGGGATAAATGTTCTTGTCTGTTGCGTAGGGGTAATAACAGATGTAAATATTTTAATAGAACAATCTCAAAATTCTCGCAAATCCAATTTATATCTGTAGATTCAGAAATTTTTTTGGTTTTACCTCCATTTAAAATAGAGATACCTTTGCTGGATCCATTGTAACGAATCATAAAAAAGCCATAATAATTAAATCGTTTAACAACATATAGATTGGTTTTGCCATTTAAATAACGCTGATATAATAGATTGCCATCTCCTATATTTTCACCGATATATCTATAAAAATGGAGATAATCATCAATAGATGTTAGAAACAAACCATCCTCTAAATCTGCATAAGGGTTTGTTTCTAATCCTGTAGTTGCAAACTTGAATGTTATATTATTGCTTTTGTATCCAATCTGATTATCTGCATATAAAATTTGATTGGAATTTTTCAATAATATATTGTGGTGAGTATGTCCTGTAAAATAAATAGCTTCTTTATCGTTTTTATTAAGACAAGAATGTGTAGGGTAGTGAGACACACAAATAAAACAAAGACCATTGGTCTTTGCAAGTTCTAATGCTTGATAGTAGTTTTCTTCAAACAGAGTAGTTTCCTTATTTTCATCATCCCGCGTAAAATTGGGACAGCAAATTAATGAGGTAGCATTCCACTTTGAATCATATTTTGCAAAACCTGTACCTCCGTATATGACATAATTTTCACCAAGAATATAATTATTGTGTAATAGATGTATGCCTATTGAAGAAAGCGCATTTTCATAATATGAGACGCCGGATTTTATATCTGGAAAATCAATAAATTCATGATTGCCTAAGACGACATAAATATTGTCTAAGTAGTGATGCTTATAATCATTTATTGATATCTCTTCTAAAGGTTTGGAATACTTATTCTCAAATCTACTTATCTCTTTTTCAAGATCTGCAATGTAAGAGTCGGTATCAAGATTAAGCAGCTTGTTTTTATATCGGGTAACAGTATTTTCCAAATGTATGATTTCCGAGAAAACAGCTTCTTTTTCTAATGAGAGTTTAAGTTCCTTATAAGCAGGGGTGAGCGTATAATGCTCAAAAGCATTTTCTAGAGTATTATTAGGATAATATTGTAATCTATAATTTTTAAAATTAATATAATCAAAATCTTTTGAATATTTTTTAATCAGTTTATTTATGTAGTTAGTTAAATTGTCTAATTTTTTTTGAAAATATATTTTGTGTTCATCTTTGGTATCTGAATTGCGATTTTGGTAATAAGAATTCAAATAAATTTTTTTGGATCGCATGCAAATTAAATCTGATCGAAATTTTTTAAAATATATTATATCTTGCAAATGCATAAAATACCTGTAAAACTTTGTAGTTAATCTTGTAGAAGAAGCGGTGTCGCCAATAAAAATAACAAAGTTTATATTTTGTTTCTCGATGTCACTAAATAATTTGTATGCAATATTCCTAACCATAACATCTTCGTTATCGTTATAATATTCTAAATGATGATCTAAATGAATGTCCGAAATATATGCAAAGTTTAAAGAGGGTGCAGTATTTCGGAATTCACTATAATAAGCAAAGGGAGTAGATAATTCACTTGCCCGGCTTAATTGTGGATTAATTTCTTGTAAAGTATTTACATTTGTATTCCATTTATATAAGTTGTTGGAATAATTAATGGGATCAGAATTAACTGAAAATTTTAAACATTCCGAACGTATACAAGATTTCCATTTGACGCGGTGGAAACTATCAGGATCAATAAAAAATTCTCTGCCACATATGTTACATTTGATTTTTAAAAGATTTCTATGCATGAAAGCATACATTAAAGAATAAAATGTATCTGGATTTTTCTTGTGCCAAAGAAGTGTGTTACTTTGACGGATATATTTATAAAGGGCTCTGCGATTATTTGAAAACTTTGCAACAAAGGAGTCTGGCATAGTTCCTCCTTGCTCAAAAATGTCAGCTTCCTGTTGGGATAAATCATAATAATGTTTAATTATCCTACTCCCATAGGATCCAGAATTATTTAAAAATGTATTCCATTCGGTTTGAGCATAATTTCTAAGAATCTCTTCTATATCATTTTGAATGTCATCACATTCAGCTATTACTTCTAAACATCCAGATGTATCACCAATCATAACATAATCCCCCTTAAATTATAAGAACATTAAAACGGCACAAATACTTTATTAAGTTTATAGTATATGGAATACATATAATATGCAAGAGTATAATCTGAAAATGTTCTTGACCAAGTAATCTGAATCTGTTATTATAAACAGAACATATGTTCTGCAAAGGAGAGAAGTATGAGCAAAGTAAAAGTAAATGATGTTGAAATACAGATTATTAGGATTGAAGAGGAGGATTATATATCGCTTACAGACATGGTAAGAAATATCGATAATGGAATCGTGTTAATAGAAAAATGGTTAAGAAATAAAAATACAATTGAATTTTTGGGAATATGGGAAGAGTTATATAATGAACAATTTGATTTTGATGAATACTGTAATATTATGCAGGAAGCTGGATTAAACCGTTTTGCTATGTCAGTCAGACAGTGGGTAGAGCGGACAAATGCAAAAGGGATTATTGCAAAAGCGGGAAGATATGGTGGTACATACGCATATAAAGATATTGCTTTTGAGTTTGCAAGCTGGGTTTCACCTAAATTTAAACTATACTTGATTAAGGAATTTGAACGGTTAAAGAAGGAAGAGCAGAGTAAAATCGGATGGAATGCAAAGAGAGAACTGGCAAAAATCAATTATAAGATACATACTGATGCAATAAAGGATAATCTGGTCCCAAAACAGGTTACCAAACAACAAACTGCTATCGTATATGCATCGGAAGCTGATGTTTTAAACGTGGCGTTATTTGGTATGACGGCGAAAGAGTGGAGAGTACAGAATATGGACAAAAAGGGAAACATTAGAGATTATGCAACTGTGAATGAACTGATATGCCTTTCAAATTTAGAAAGTTTGAATGCTATTTTAATTGAAGATGGATTACCACAAAAGGAAAGATTGATAAAATTAAATGAAATTGCAATACACCAAATGGCTATATTAGAAGAGCAAGAAAATCATCTATATTTGAAATAAGTTTTAATTCCCCCGAATTCGGGGGGATTAAAATGATCTGCAATAGGGATAAAGTAATCCCCGGTTCTTTTGAACCGGGGATTTGCTATATCCGTGATTAGTTCTGCTCAAGAGCAAGTGTTCTTGTTGTCAGATCACAAACTTCTGAAGGTCCGTAATACTGGATAGCACCCGGATATGTGAATGCTGTTTCAACAGCCCAGACATCTCTGTGTGCTTCGAAGTATTTGAATGGCTTGCCATCAAGCTCAACAAGAGCTTTTCTGATAACTGGCTTATCTTCGCCGTTTCTTCTTTCCATGTTCATCATCTTTGTGATAGGCATACCACCTGCAACCCATTCTTCAGCCGATTTAGACAGGTTAGAAACCTTTGAAAGATATCCTGTGTAGCCATACTGGATCAGCATGAATGCGTTGTAACCAAGTGAGTAGCAGTAGTCTGCATCGAAGTTAGATGGGAATGCACATCTTCCTTCATATCCGAAGAAGTGATGCAGTGCGCTGAACTTGCCGTTGTATGTGCCTGCAGCTTTTCTCTTTGCCAGCTCGTCTTTTACAAGTGCAGAGAAGAGCTTTTCAGATTCGATCAGGGAAACCTGTACGTTGCCGTGAGGATCTCTCTCTAAGAATAACTGCT
>ENA-ORPK01000516-ORPK01000516.1-human-gut-metagenome-genome-assembly--contig:-NODE-516-length-35945-cov-3.082279_pt1 | contig 35945 bp, 32 predicted proteins | sample MGYA00242139_ERZ509068 | MGnify/ENA primary metagenome ERZ509068 (study PRJEB26280, sample SAMEA2338687) | human gut metagenome | biome: human gut; feature: human-associated habitat; material: faeces...
AGACTGATTGCCGCCCCCCCGAGAAGAGCATCGATACAACCTATTTTTTAGCCCATTATTAAACTTTTTCGATAAACTTCCAAACAAAACCAAACTCCTATAATTTTTACAAAAGATATTCCTATTTTAACATATTTTTAAATAATTTTCAATCCTTGCGTTAACCTTAGTATATTTTTGCAAGTTTAAACAAGTAATCTTCGTTTGCACCTGATTTAAAGCCCATAGGAATAAAGTTTTCTTTATACCTCTCAACCGCATATCTATCTGTCATGCCAGAGATATAATCTGTTACAATTCGTTCTATTTTTAACTCTTCACAAACAGGTTTAAGCATATCACAATACAAGAAAAACAATTCTCTGATAACATTACGAGCTTTTTTCTCTTCCAATTTCGCCGGAGATGCGTCCTCATAAACATTTTCAAACATCCATTGTCGAAGTTTTGTTGTATAATGCCAACCCTCTTCGCTCATAGAAACCTCCGATTTTCCAACTGAATTCACGACAATTTCACTAATCATTTTACTCAAACGCTTGCTCTGAATTGACGTAAAATATTCTATACAATCTTTTGGTAAATCGCTCTCTGCAATAATTCCGGCACGAATAGAATCTTCTATATCATGGTTAATATAAGCGATTTTATCTGCTAGCTGAACAATTTGTCCTTCAGGAGTTTTAGGAGTATAACCCCAAGTATGAGTCAAAATACCGTCAATTGTTTCTTGGCACAAATTCAGATCTTCAAGGACCTCAACAACTCTGACACTTTGGATATTATGATGAAATCCACCTTTTACAAGCTCATTTAAAACACTTTCTCCGCAATGTCCAAACGGAGTGTGTCCTAAATCGTGTCCAAGAGCAATTGCTTCAACCAAATCTTCATTAAAATCAAGTGCCCTTGCAATTGATCGCCCAATTTGAGAAACTTCAAGCGTATGGGTCAAGCGAGTTCTAAAATGATCATCAAATGGGGATAAAAAAACTTGAGTCTTGTGTTTTAGACGTCTAAACGCTTTTGAATGCAAAATTCTGTCCCTGTCCCTTTGGAATTCTGTACGCATAGGGCATGGTTCTGTCGGCTTTTTCCTACCTTTCGTAAAACGACTTTTTGTCGCAAACTCGTTCAAATTGTCAATTTCACGCTGTTCTAATTTATATCTAATTGTATCTTCATTTTTCATTACGATTATCCTCTACCTGCATTTTAACAAAAACGAAAAATATGGCTATACTTTATCTGATTGAGGTTTAAACATATCTTTCATTTCTTTTGTGTGAAATGAAACATCTAACGCATATTTTTTACGTAAATTATCAACAGCTTCACCAATCTTACTGATTATCATGCCTGATACAATACCGAAAGCCATTGACTTTCCACCTGAAATCAATCTTGCAGTACTATATAGAGAAGTAGCAATTGCACCGATTGCCGGAATTCCATATTTTAAGGATGCCGATATCTTTTCATCTTTTCCATCAGCTTTATTCAAATAATATCCAACAGCTCCAACTGTACCAACTATTGATAAAACATCCGTTGGAGCAGACCCTAACCTCAAATCCCTTGCCTTATCAACATATTGAACAGTTTCAATATCTATCGAATTATCTAGAGATTTTATGGCAGATTCTACTTGAGATTTCAATTTCAAATATTCTTTTCTCGGTAAATATTTTTTATAAATTGTCAAAATTTCTTGCAACTCCCCTTTAGAACTTTTGGCAATTACATCTTCAACCTCTGCAACGTAAGACGCAATAGAGTTTACAGCTTCAGAATTATAGCCAAATTCTTTGGATTTCCGTCCATAACAGTCCGAAAGCTTTTTCAAGTTAGCTGAAATTTCTTTATTCAACACATTCCGCTGGACAAGTTCATTATCACCAGATAATTTTTTGTAACTGTTAAGATTTTTTCTCAACTCTGCCAAAATATCATTTGTAGCAGAATCAGCCGGATTAATAAATTTTTGAATATTATCAAGCGCCTTTTTTGTAGCCTTATAGTTGTCTACAATGTCGTGAGTAATTGCTTGACGCAAAACACTTGTTTTGTTAGCCAATTTCATTTTTGCAGGAAGCATGTAATCTTCTGCAATAAATGTTTGCCACATATTTTTTGACTTAAAGTTTCTAACATCTTTAAAACTTGCATCCCAGAAAAAATCAAATAAACCGTCAGTAGCACTATGAATTTCCCGTAATCTTTCATTGCGAGCATTCAAGCCAAAACCTTTTTCAAAGTTTGTATTAATCTTTACGATTTTGGCTTCTACACCTTGAATCACAGCTTTTACTGCGTCATCATTCGGATTTTGTCTTAAAATTTGTTCATTCAACGTACTAAAATATTCGTTTAAACTTGCAAACTTTTTATGGGTTTTGGCGTAAGAAGAATTTACTGTTTTTCTGCTTATTCCATCAAAGAAATTTGTAATTCCTTCATGAATTTTACGTGTAAAAATTCTATCTCCCTTTTTCCCCCACATCAAACGTTGACAAGCAACATCTTTCAATGTAGTAAAATTATTTATACTACCGGATTTTTCAATAAACGAGTTTACTCTTCTCAAGGCGAAACGATAAAAGTTTTTAAATTGACCGTCTTTAGACGTTTTTTGTTCCAATTTAATTTTTAATTTATTAAGTAATTTAACAACACCTTTGTTTAAACCACCGCTAAATAAAGCTAAAGTACCAAAACCGACAATCAAAGCTCCGCTAACAATCGTTTTACCATACTTGTGGCTTTTCTTTTTCTGCTCTTCTTCTAAATTTCTAGTTTCCTGCTCTGCTACAGGCGTGTTTATATAATAGCCGTTTTGGGGCTGCGCAAAGTCTTTGAACGCTTTTTTATCAGCGATATTTGCTGGCAATACCTGATTAATCATACGTTTCCCTTATATATATTAACGCAAGAAACGCAAAATTTTTGCCTTTTTATAAAGATTTATTAATCACAAAGTGCTTGCGCAATAACTTTTGCGACCTCTTTTGAAGAAATTTTATCAGACAACAATGCTTTTACATCGCCAAGCTCTTTTATATTATTTGCTCTATATTTCTCATCAAACAACAATTTTTCAATTTCATAAGAAATCTTTCGAACCGAAACATCCCCTTGAATTATCTCAGGAACAATTGATTTGTCTGCAATAATATTAGGTAAAGAAACTCGTTTTATACATCTTACAATCAAATAAATCAAATAGAACAGCCAAGGACCTCTATACGCAATTATCATAGGAGTTTGATATAAACAAGCCTCTAGAGCAACCGTTCCGGATGCCAAAATCAACGCATCAGAAACACTCAACAATGCCTGATTTTCTCCTTTTATTACCGGGAAAGGAGAGTTCTTCAAGAATTTGTTATAAACCTCATCTGACAAATTCGGGGCATGAGATATACAAAACTGCAAATCAGGATGTTTTTTCTGCAAATTTTCAGCTGTTTTAACAAAAACTTTCATTAAAAATTTAAGTTCAAATACTCTTGATCCAGGAAAAATTGAAACAAGTTTTTTATTTTTTTCAAAACCATGTTTTGCCAAAAAATCTTCACGATTTGCTTTTTCTGGTAATTGAGAAACAAGAGGATGACCACAATAATGCGTTTTTATACCATAACTTTCATACATTTCCTTCTCAAACGGGAAAATGCATAAAACTTCATCAATATTTTTCTTAATTGTATTAATACGCCATTTTCTGCTTGCCCAAACTTGAGGAGGAATATAATAAAAAGTTTTAATTCCCGCACGACGCAAAAATTTTGAAATATTCAAATTAAAAACGCCATAATCAATTAGTAAAACTAAATCAGGTTTATATTCCTTTGTCAAATAGTCTACAACTCTTTTGCCCAAAAGCAAGTGGTCTATTACAATTTTTGGAGACAATCCAACAGCACCCATTTTCTTTTGATCAGAAAAAAGATTAACACCTACTCGGCGTAGATTTTCACCGCCAATACCTTCAATCTCAATATCTGGATTAACAGCCCTAAGGGCCTCTACGACATGAGATGCATGGATATCTCCGGAATATTCTCCTGTAATTATAAAAAGTTTTTTCATAATCTATACAGCCATTACCACAATGCCGTGTTTGTCAGCATATTCAACTACTTTTTCTTGATCTACAATAATTGTTTCATTCGCTTCTACAGCAATTAAATCTGCTTTATACTTTCTCATTGTTTTTAAAGTTCTCAATCCAATAGCCGGGATGTCAAAACGTTTGTCTTGGAATGGTTTTGAAACTTTTACTACAACAGCATTACGCTTAGCAAGTTTTGACCCACGTTTTATACACATATCAGTGCCCTCAATAGCTTCAACTGCCATTATCATTTTATCCTTAATTACAACTGATTGTCCAACGTCAACTTTGCCCATTTCTTTTGCTAGCCAAAAACCATAATTTACATCTTCCATCTGTTTTTCAGTCGGTTTCGATTTGCCTAAAACGCCTGATGGAATCATCAAGTTTTTAATAAAAATAGTTTGATCTAAAACAGAAATATTATGTTTTTCAAACTCTTTTACTATCAAAAGCATAACTTCATCGTCATTCAATCTCTTTACAGATTTCAAAATTTCAATCGCTCTTGAATCAAATTTATGTAGTTGTAAAAGGACACGTTTATGAACTTTCCCGAGAAAAGTTACCTGTTTAATCTCTTCGTCAGTAAAGATTTTTTCAATCTTTGTCATCTCTCCTGGATGACAAGAATAAACTTTTGCACAATACTTTTTCAATTCTTTTACATTATCATCTGCAAGGGAAATACAAACGACTTCAAAACCATTTTCTTTAGCATGACGAGCCATTTCTACAGGCAAAATTCCGTCTCCAGCTATTAATCCTTGCTTATTTTCTAACATTATTGACACTTTTCATTTCCTCTTTTACTAAACTGATTATATCACAACTATTTTTTTAGAGAATTAATCTCATCAACTTGGGCTGGACTGAACAATACAGCACCACCCATAATCTTTGTATTTAAAACAACTTGCGCATAACTTTCTGCAAGTTCCAATTTTAAAAACGCATCTTTTATAGTTTTATCACCAACAATAAAACCATGATTTGCCATCAAAACAGCATCATAATCTTTGAAATACAATGCAGTTTTTTCAACCAAATCCATAGAACCTGGCAAAGCATATTCCGCCAAAGGAATTTGTCCGAAATAAAAGACATTTTCTGCCATTATCGGTTCATCCAACGCAATATGACAACACGCAAACGAACTCAAATAAGGTGGATGTACATGAATGATATAATTTACATCAGGTCTTTGTTTGTAAAACTCTGCATGGAGCATTTTTTCTGAGGAAGGCTTTTTATCTCCTTCAATCAAATTTCCATCAAAATCCATCAAAACAAGTTCTTTTTCAGTCAAATATCCATTTGAAGAACCGGAAGAAGTAATCAATATTTTATCACCGTAACGAGCAGAAAAATTTCCTGAATACCCAGGAGTAAAATTCTTTACTCCAGCAAGTTTTCCATATTCAATCAATTCATTTTTTAGTTCATCTAAATTTTTCATCTCTTATAACTGTTCCCTATCAGGATCTTCAATATCAATAACTTCTGCATACATCATCTTTTTAACAGGCGATGCATTTTCTACAGAACTACTGTCAGTATCAAAAACTTTTAATTCAACCTTTTCTTCATTACTTTTTGCCAACCTATCAGGGTGCTTTATTTCCATTTTTTCAAATTCAACAGAAGAACCCTTTGTATCCATAGCTACAACAAAAGCGAAATACGTCTGCTGTCTAACCCAGTCATAACCGATATTCAACTTAAAATCATCCGGTCCAAAAGCTAGTATGAAAGAATTTTCTTGGAACATTTTTCCATTTGGAGAATCACCTGTCATTGTCAAAGTTCCTGACCATGCCACTGTCAAATATTTGCAAACACGTAAAGCTTCTCTAATCTGTACGTTTGCATGCCCATATCTATACATATCGTACATTTGTAATGGTGTACCATCTTGGTATGCAGCTGCGTAAAATCCAATATCCTGCATCCAATATTTATACTGAGAATGCACCCTTGGTCCAATTCTACCAACAAACTGTGTATCGCCTGTCCCGTATAATGCAGCACTGCCTTGCATTACCAAAGACAAATTCATATCTAAAAGATTTTTCTTATCTCTATAGCTATACAAAGATTGTGCAATTTCAGCCATATATCTTGCTCTCATCGTTCCAACATCGTTTTTCGCAATATTTTCACCATGTCTGTTATAATCGTTGTTCTGCATATAACCTAAACCGAAACGATGCTTAAATTGCAAATCTAAGTCTTTACCAATTGTAGACGGAATAACGCCATCGTCATGATAAACCAATTCTGCTGTATATTTTGGCATTCTAGGGCCGAACCACCATTCATCCATGAACGAATTAGCACCATATTGCAAATATAATTTATCATCAAATAACTGCTTACCTTTTAAGATAAAAACATCCGCCGATGAGCCATAGCCTAAATCAGTATAGTTTGTTGCACTACGATATTTTAACAATCCACCAAAACCAATACCACTTTTGTTATTAATAATTGGCAATATTTTCAATGTAGAACCGTTTTGCAACGGGGTATCAACAACAAAACCAGGACCGGCAAACATCCCCAAACGTCCTCGAGAACCAAATTCTGGATAATTTGCGTCAAAAAATTCGTGTTTTTTGTTCGTATGAGCTGTAATTGAACGAATTTTAAACAATCCTGTATCACCATATTTTATCTCTGCTCTTTTTAAAGTTATAACATCGTGATCTCGTTTTGCATTAACAATAATATCTTTAGCTTTAATATTTATTGCAGTTTCTCCAGTTGCATCGGTAATTGATGATTTGTCCTCATCATCAATCATCATACGGTTAAACTGGTTACCACCAATCATTTTCGACTGCAAGTTCAAAACATAATGATCTTCTGATGACAATTTCCCATTATAGAGAATTATTTTGTCATCTTGCATTTCACCATTTCTTGCTTTTACTGTCATCATTGAAGCTTTTGTATGCAAATTATCCATAAACGCATTTTCTTCATTCATGTTAATTTGCAAATAATCTCCAAAAACCGAATTACCATCCCTAATAACTTCAACTTTCCCATAAGCTTTCAGGGTATTTGAAACCTTATTATAAACCATTTTATCAGCTTTTATAGTGACATTTTGCGGAGGAAACACTAGAACTGGAGAACCGGTTGCAATGATATCCATTGTTTTGTCATCATAATCTACATTATCGGCATCCAAAACAACATCATTTGATGTAACCTGTTCCTTTACACCGCCTTCAAGTTCCAATGTATCATCTGACTGAACATTTTTTACTTCTTCTTTTGCAGATTTTTTGTTCTTTTTATCTTTGCTAACTGTTTTATCTTCACTCTTGGCAGGAGCTGCAAAATTAATATTCAACTCCTTATTTAATTTAGCATTTTCTTCTTCTTCAAGTCTTTCTTGTTCTCGCTTTTCTTGTTCAATCAATTCAAGATTTTTTTTGTATTCTTTTTCTCTTAAATAGTTTGTAAGTTTAATACGAGTTTTTTTGAAAAGAGGCATCCCCCTACAAGGCTTAACATTACTACCTTCAACAACTTCAACTTTCGGAGTAGCGATAGAAGTCGGAGATTCATAAAAACTTTCATTAAAAAGCTTCTCCAAATCAGCAGGAGAATTTACAACATCCGAAGCAAAAACACTTCCAGAAGTCATAGATAATATTAAAGCTGTAACTAATAAATACTTTTTCAATTTCCTGCCCTTATTTCTATATGTAATTCAACGGATTATTAGGTTTGCCGTTAATTCTTACCTCAAAATGTACATGTGGACCTGTACTGTAACCAGTTGTCCCTTCATATCCTACAACATCACCTTTATGAACGAATTGTCCTTGTCCAACTCTTATTGACGACATATGCGCATACAATGTAGTTGTTGGTCTACCATTTACAACTCCGTGATCCAGAATTACAACCTTACCATATCCTCCATACCAGCCGGCATAAATAACTTTTCCAGAATTTGATGCGTGAACGCTGCCATGATTTGGACCTGCTATATCAACACCAGAGTGGAATGTACGGCTATTAAATATCGGATGGGTTCTCCACCCAAACGGAGATGTAATTCTACCACCAATTGGACGCATAAATCCGGTTGATGTAATTTTTATAGTCGAACCGCCTCTGTTTCTCGCAATCATACTTTGAATACTTGCAGACTGCCTTGCAAGTTCTCTTTCTGCTCTTTCATAAGTTTTTCGATCAGTTTTATACTTATTAATCATGCTTTGATTCATCGCAATAGCAGATTTAATATTTCTTTGTTGAGAGTTTATTTCTTGAATAGATTGAGCGAGAGCAACCTTTTTAGCCTCAACATCTCGCTTCATCATAGCAATGCGTTGAGAACGAGCACGTACTGCAAGGATTTGCGCATAATTTTTTTTCAACACAATTTTTTCAAAGTAAACAACATCTAACAAAGTATTCAAATCTTTGGCTGTCAAAATCAACTGAAACATACCTGTCCTTTGATTTTTATAAACCTGACGAATACGTTTACGCATATCTACGTTAGCCTTGTTAAACTCAGCAATAGAAGTATTCAAGTCCCTTTCCATTTGCGATAATTGAGCTTCCAAACTTGAATACTGATTTTTTGAATGCTGTAACGTATTTGAAGCCTGTTCTAATTTTTGTTGATTTTTGTATAACTTACTTTTTTCAAGGTGTTCTAGCACTCTCAGTCTTTTAATTTTTTCATGAGTAACTCTTTGCTTATGCTGAATAGTTTTCAACTGATTTGCATCTGCAATAAGGTATGCATTGCCTATAAGCAATGCTGTAAATACTATAAATATCTTTTTTATTAACCTATTTATACCCACAATATACCTATTTTACCATAAGAGGCAACAGCATTAAGCCAACAGTCCATGCAATAAATGTAACCGCAATTATTGCAACGATAGCTCTTTGATGTTTTCTGAAAAATTCCATTTTGTTTCCCCTATCTGTTCTGATAAAATTGTACTATAAAAAATTTTGATTTGCAAAATTTTAAGAAATCTATTAATATAGCTTTATGGAATTTATTAAAGAGGCTATTGATAAAAAAACAATACAAAAACAAGACATCGGAATTAATCCGTTCTTAATAGAAAACAATTTTAATCAAATTGAAAAAATCTCAAACTTTTTTCAATCAACATCCCCAATCCTTCTTGTAAATGGATTCATGGGAACAGGGAAAGTTCTTGTCGTAAATCAAGCACTCTCTTTTTTAGAACAAGATGTTATTGTTTTAAAATACAATTGTTTTGAAACAACAATACTTGATGATTTGCTTTTGGAATTCTTTGATAAATTTAAAAGACTTACTGCACAAGGAATAATCCAAATCCCCAAAGCAAGAACCGAAAACTTTACGCAGAAAATAAATGCTTATTTTGACTCAATTGAAAAGCCCGTAGTTATTGTTCTTAATTCATTTGAACAAATTACAAAAGATAATAAACAGGAAATCTTAGATTTTATAAAACATCTCACAAAATTCGGAAAAATAAAATTTGTACTAATTGCAAGGAAATTTGATTATAACGACTTCCCTGCAAATTTTGAAAGAGTTGCCATTTCTGCGTTAGATAAAGGAATTTTTGAAAAATATTTAAAATCTGAAAATTTTAAACAAATAGGGCCATTATCAGACGAACTCTACAAATACTCCAGAGGATACTATTTCTATACAACACTTTCTGTAAAAATAATGCAAATCAGAAAGCTTAGCCTAATGGATTTTCTATCCGGCTACACAAAAAGTTTTCTATCATTTAACGATTTTATTTTAAGAGAAGCTTTGTCATTAGTTGATCCGGTAAGTGGTCACTTAGTCAGATTTTTAACTATTATGCGACACCCTGTAAACATAAAACTTTTACAAACATTGCATTTATATGATGCCGACAGGCTAGCATACTTAGTTGACAACATGGTTTTAACAAGAGAAGGTTCTTTAATTTACTTGCAAGATTATTACAAAGAAATTTCAGAAAACTCAATCGCTGAGAACATTGCAGTTAAAATTCACAAAAGCTGTGTTGAATTATATAAAACACAACTTCCGCTAAAGCCTCTAGAAAGAGATTTATTAATATCTCGACAAACAATGCGTTCAGAAATTGAATACCATAGTTTATTTATCCCCAAAAAGCCAGTTCTACCTCAACGACCAATGCCGGAAGTTCAATTTATTGAACAAAAAGTTACACCTACAATTCCACACACAAAACAAGAAAAAGATGAACAGATACAAAAAATATCATTCGTTTTTGACTCTGAAGAAAATGAAATGGCAATAATGAATAAAATTGCGGATTCAATTAATAATTTCGTTGACATTTCAGATAAAAACAACAAAACTCTTGAAGAAATTAAAAATCTTTCATTAGTTGATCTTTTAAATTTAGCAAAACAAGAAGAACAAAAATTTGACTATAAAAAAGTCATAATGATTTTACAAAAAGCCTTAACACTAAATACTGATGATGATTTTTATACGTTCTTACCAACTCTTTATACAAAGCTTGGAGAGAATTTTTACAAACTTTCAGACTGGTTTAATTCATTGAAATACTATGAACTTGCAGAAGAATTTTTCGTTTCAACAGGTGATACTCAAAAAATAAATGAATGTAAATACGAAATCGCCAATATTTATTACATTACATTCAAGCGAGAAAAAGCTCAAAAAATTCTGTCCGAAATTCTTGCAGAGAATATTTCACCAAACCTTAATATTAAAACAAATCTTTTGTTAAGCGCAATTACAGGACAAAGCATAAAGAATGTCCTACCTGTTACGACAAATGGAATTGAAAAAAATGTACTTGCCGAATTGTTTTTCAAATACGCATTAAATTGCGATGAAGACGGTAACATTGAAAATGCCGTAAAATATTATAAAAAGTGTGTTGAAACTTCTCAAGATCCCAAAATCAACCAATATTTATCATCATCGTTAACAAACCTTGCAACAATCTATGACGAAAACGGCAAATCAGAAACCGCTGTAAAATATTTGCAAGAAAGCCTTAGACTTGACGAATTTACGCAGAATTACAATGGAATTTACGTTTCCACAATGAAATTAGCAGAAATTAACACTACAAAAAATCCCGAAAAAGCTCTTGAATTCATGAAGCGAGCTAAAAATTGTGCAATTGAACTAAATGAACCGTTTTACATAGCATCAACAGATGTCGCTCTAGGAGATTTTTATTACAATAAAAGAGATTATGCAAACGCACTAAAACATTATAAACAAGCATATTCGTTGGCTTCTGACAATTTTACAAAAGACAATATTGAAAAAATAAAAATACGTATTAATGACATTAAAAAGGTTTACAATGAAGAATAAAGAATATTTTAGCGAATACATAAAAGCTTTTCTAGAGCAAAATTCAAAACTTAATTTGATTTCAAAAAATGATGAAAAACTTTTGTGGGAAAAACATATTTTCGACAGCCTAGCAATAGAAAAATTTTTTGAGAAATATAATACTGCGCCTAAAACTCTACTAGATTTTGGGACTGGAGGAGGCTTTCCTGCAATACCAATTGCGCTTGCTTACCCTGAAATTGAAGTTACAGCAATGGACAGCATTAGAAAAAAAATCAATGCAATTTCCACAATTAAAAATGAATTAAAGATACACAATTTAACCCCGCTCTGCGGTCGAGTAGAGACTCTTGATAAAAAATTTGATATAATAACATCCCGAGCAGTAGCCAACCTCGGAAAAATCGTTGAATATGCTATTCCACGATTAAAAAAAGATGGTTATTTTATAGCATACAAATCTGTAAAAGCACAAGAAGAAATTGAAGAAGCCAAACCTGCTTTAAAAAAATACAAAGCCAGAGTCATTGACATCATCAAATACGATTTACCTCTTGAAGAAAATCACACTCGGAATTTGGTTGTAATAGCAATTAATTAGCTATATATTGTCGGACTTACAAACTATTTAAACGGATAACCCTTAGGGAATTTAAAACCATTTTGAATTAATGCTTGAGTACAAAAACCTCGTTTTCCACCTTGCCAAGCAATGTCTTTACCTTCCTTGCAAAACTCAACAAGTTTTTCCGTTGGATAATTTGTCCAAGCTGAAATTGGTTTTAAATTATGATTTGGGCAACTAGATAAACTTGCACATTTATCATTATTACAACAAAATGGAGTCCCTAAAGAAAACAGGTTAACCCCATCTTTTATATTCGAAAAATCAAAATTGTCGTTATTTAAAAGTACAACAAGAATTGTTTTTCCATCAGAATCAAAAGATATAAATGTTCGTTTATCTATAATAAAAATATGCTGTGACCAAGTCCAAAATACTTTTTGAGGCTTTTTAGCATTATATTTCTTTTCCAACCCCCCAAAAGTTACAACATCCATCATTCTAATATGCGGTTTCAAATAATTTTGATAAACATATTCAATATAGTCATTGTATGACATCTGCCAAGATTGCATAAAATATTCTTCACCATTTTCAATAGCGCCAGCGTTAAAAGCCTTTGTCAAATCTGAATAAACACGCTCAAACCTCGTTTCTGTAACTTTTTGCTGATTTTTCAAGCACAACATTATACATAAAAAAAAAACCACTCATCTCTGAGTGGGTCGTTTTCTGCATCCTAATGGTCTCTTTTAGTGTTTATTATTTAGGAGTTTATATGTTTTTGGGGTTAATGAATCTATTTATATTTAGTGTTTCGACTACACTTAAATCTTATGTAATTATTATGCCATATAACAAAATAAATGTCAACAGAAGGAAATAATATTTTTTCATTAAATTTGAAAACCCTTATATAGTGTACGATTTACACTTTACAATTCTTAACATTTTGTTTGATTTTAGTTTCTTTTGGGTATAAGTAATTGCACCAAAACAATATTAACAAATGTTAACCAATTTATTTAAAATTAGCAATTATTCAAACATTATATACTTTATATATATAAGAGTATAAAATAGGAAAATATCATGACAGTTAACAAAGTCGAAGCCGTATCTAAAAGATACTTCAATCCGGTTGATGCGATTAAACTATACACAGATGTAAGTAATCGCGCAACTAGCACAGTCGGTGGCGAAAACCCATTTGCAAACACCAGAAGAAGCATGGGGCTATGGCAACAACCGACCATGGGTTATGTCGGACAGGTAAACGGCGAACCACCAACAGAATATACATACAAAAACGGTTACTGCGAAGAAGTACAAAGATCTTTGGTCTTATTCGCATAAACAAAAGGAATAAAACATGGCATACAATCAAGGCGGAGTGAAACCGGTTGATGGAGCTCCACCACCAACAACTTCCGCAATAGAAAAAATCTCATTACAAAACTATGATTCAAACCCTGCAAGAACAAATGCTTTGCAAAACCAAACGCAATTTTTGGGATTAACTGCACAGCACACTACAACCAAGTTTGATTCTCGGAATTTTGACATTGCATTCAACGACGGAGCAGGGACAGTCGGGATGAATCCATTCTTCCAAGCTCCTGCAACCGCAACAAAAATCTTTACAGCATAAAAAACGATACTTATGAAATTCACAAGTATCGTTTTATTTATTCTACTGTTTTAATTATACTGCTGCTTTAGATTTTGATTTTTCAATACAATCAATCAAAGTTGAAGCAACTGTTCTTTGTTCTTCTTCTGTCAATTCTGGGAACATTGGAAGTGAAATAACCATTTCTGTATTTTTTTCAGAAACAGGTAATGATCCTTTGCCTACACCCAAATATTCATGAACTTTTTGCAAATGCAAAGGAATCGGGTAATAAAGCATTGCACCAATTCCACGTTCTTGCAACATTTTATGAACTTCATCACGGTTAGGAATTTTAACTGTATATTGGTGGTAAACACAATATGTGTCATCCAATTCAACTGGAGTTTGAATATCTGCACAATCTTTGAACAATTCGTTGTAATAATAAGCGTGTTTACGTCTAGCTTCGTTCCAATCTTTAACGTGAGGAAGTTTTACTCTCAAAATAGCTGCTTGAATTTCGTCAAGACGGCTGTTTACACCGATTTCATCGTGATGATAACGAACTGCGCCACCGTGGTTTCTTAGAGCAACAACTCTATCACGAAGTTTTTCGTCGCTAGTCATAATAAGACCACCGTCTCCCATACCGCCTAAATTTTTAGTAGGATAGAAGCTCAAGCAACCGAAATCACCGAATGTACCAACCATTTTACCTTTGTACAATGCACCAACAGCTTGACAACAATCTTCAATAACATGTAAATTGTGTTTTTTAGCAACAGCCATAATAGCGTCCATATCGCAAGGTTGACCATACAAGTGAACAGGAATAATAGCTTTTGTTCTTGGTGTAATTGCTGCTTCCAATTTTGAAGCGTCAAGATCAAATGTGTTTTCATCGATATCAACGAAAACTGGTTTAGCACCAACAATACCTATTGCCTCTGTTGTTGCAACAAATGTAAATGCAACAGTAATAACTTCATCACCTGCACCAATATTTAATGCACGCAAAGCTAAGTGCAATGCATCAGTACCTGAGTTCAAACCAACTGTATATTTGCAGCCGATAAAATCTGCCATTTCTTGTTCGAAAGCTTTTGTGTTTGGTCCAAGAATATAAGAACCAGAACGTAAAACTTCGCATACTGCTTTTTCAACTTCTGAGCCAATAGTCGCATATTGACGTTTTGAATCTAAAATAGGTATCATCTATATATCTCCTTCTTAATCTACCATCCTTACTATAGTTTAGCACAACAATACCATGCCTTTACATAAGCTTAATAATCATAAAGGATTTATTTAAATGGGTAGCCCTTAGGGAATTTAAAACCATTTTGCACTAAGGCTTGAGTACAAAAACCAATCTTTATTCCAACCCAAGCAATACTTTTACCTTCCTTGCAAAACTCAACAAGTTCTTCTGTAGAATAATTATTATCAATATTTTCATATAAAAAGATGTGTACTTTTGGGCAAAAAACATTATCATATATTATATGAGAAAAATTTTTGCTATTATTTTTACAATTTTATTTTTTATAGGCAATTTTGCTCTTGCCGATGGCGACTTGTGGGATAACTTCGGAGATCAAAACACTTATGGACAACAAGCCGTTACTGATCAAGACTTTCAAAAAGCATTAGATAGCAAAAAAGGCAAAAAGAAAAAAGATAAAAACATCCCAAAGGGAGAAAAGTTTTCTCAAAGTAATGAAACAGAAGTTCTTTCAAACACTAGTAAAGAATTACCAGTTCTACTTATTCCTCTAACGCTAAAAGTTGGCAATGGAATTATTCCCATCGGACATTACCAAATTGAAGGAATACAAGAAAACGGACAAACCTTTTTAAAACTGTATCAGGGGCATACGGTAATAGCAAAGCTTCCTGCCGAAGAAACAAACGATGATTTTGGCGAGCCGACTATAAATTTCGTAAAACTTATCCCGCACGGCGATTATCATGTACAAATTATTTATGGCAGTCTTGATTTTAACGCATATTCCGTAATTGACATTGCGGAATAGTATTGCTAAAATTAAGTCAAAGAAAAGGGGTAAAAATATGAAACGAGCAATTGTAATGGTTATCGACTCAATGGGCACAGGTGCTATGCCTGATTGTAAAGAGTTTAACGATATCCCAGAATGTAACACATTGAAACATGTTTGCGAATTTAACAATGGATTAAATGTTCCAAATATGGAAAGAATGGGACTTGGAAATATCCAAGACTATGAAGGCATAAAAAAAGTTAAAAATCCGACAGCACAATACGGAATTATGGAAGAAAAATCAAAAGGCAAAGACACTACAACTGGACACTGGGAAATGGCTGGACTTGTATCTTCAAAACCTTTCGCAACTTTTCCAAACGGATTTCCTACAGAACTTGTTAACGAATTTGTTAAAGAAACTAATTGCGGAGGAATTCTTGCAAACAGACCGGCGAGCGGAACAGCTATTATTGCAGAATTAAATAATGAACATCACAAAACCAAATATCCTATCGTTTATACTAGTGCTGACAGCGTTTTTCAAATTGCTGTTGATACAGATTTAATTCCACTTGAAACTCTTTATCAATGGTGTACGACTGCAAGAAAAATTTTAGACAAAGGAGAATGGAATGTTTCTCGAGTAATCGCTCGACCATACAAGATCATTGACGGAAAACCAACAAGAATTTCTAAAGATAGACGAGATTACTCAATGGTTCCATCTCATACAGTCTTAAACGACATTAAAGATGCCGGTGCAAAAGTTATAGGAATTGGAAAGATTGAGGACATTTTTTCTAAATCAGGAATTACACATGCAATCCACACGGGCTGCAACAAAGAAGGTTTAGAGCTAACATTGAAAGCAGTAAAAGGAACTTTAAATCTTGATGAAATCGCTTATGATAAAAATATAAAATTATCAAACGAAAATTCATTTATTTTCACAAACCTTGTCGATACAGACATGCTTTTTGGTCACAGAAACGACGCTAAAGGTTATGGCAAAGCTATTGAAGAAATTGACACTTATATAGACGATATCATTGATGCAATGACAAATGATGACTTATTAATAATCACAGCAGATCACGGATGCGATCCAACTGTACCGGGAACTGATCATACAAGAGAATATGTTCCAATTCTTATTTTTAACAAAAAACAGAATGGTGAAAACCTTGGAATGATTAAAGGATTTGACTATATTGCAAACAGAATAAAAAATTGGCTAGAAATATAATTTTTATTTTATGCAATTGAAATTTAAAATCTTTTATATTATAATCAAGATTGTGAAGAAATTCACGATTGTATAAAAACTATAAGGAGAAAGTAGAAATGACAGTAACAGTAAACGATTCTTGTATCGGATGCGGCGCTTGCGAATCAATTTGCGATGCAGTATTTTCAGTAGATGGAACAGCTCAAGTTGATGAAGCAGCAGTTGCAGATAACATGGATTGCGTTAAAGAAGCAGCAGAAGCTTGCCCTGTATCAGCAATCGAAGTTGAATAGTTTAAATATTTAACATAAAGCAAAAAGTCCGGCGAACAACCGGACTTTTTGCTGTGTAATACAATTTACTTACAAATACTAATATCTATATTCACAAACAAATACCATTTTACTTCTTTTTACTTCATCCATAGATTTTCCTTCTATAGAAATAACATTGCCATCTGCATCAACATTTCCTTCCAAGGAACAAATAAATCTATCTGAAACATTTTGATTTTGAACAGAAGTATTTTGTGCCTGTCTTGCTTCTAGATCACTAATTCTTGAATTTATACGACTTTCTAAATTTCTTAATTCAACAGCAACATCACCATCAGACGAACTAGATTGATAATCATTTACACGTTCATCATAATTTTGTCTGCCATCATAATTTTGCTCTTGGTTATTGTCAATATTTTTCTTGTCACCTTTATATTTCCCCATCATCATCGGCGCACTCAAAATCATAACTATTCCCAAAATTATTACAAGTACAATCGCATAGCCCATTGTAGACATAGCACTTTTTTTGTTCAACATATAAGCAACCTCTTTTTGAACCTGATTATAACACATAAAAAAGACGGGTTCAAGAATATGAACTCGTCTTTTCTATTTTTATGAATAAATTTTTATACCTTTACCTCATTTACAACCGCTTGCAAAGCTTCTAGAGCATCTACAGGAAGTTTATCAATTCCAGCTTTTTCTGTATCTCTAGATTTTACAAACTCAATTCTATCATTCATACGAGCAACAAATTGTTCAGCATATTCTTTATTTGCAAAAGAAGTTTCAAAACCTTCAATATCCATAATTTCAATATCAGAGAAGTGTTCCCATTTATGGAAGTTTGCTTTCCCTTCAACAATAGCTTCAATAATACCTAATGTATGAGCAGGTTTTACCTTTGTTCCCATAAATTCTCCGGTATTCAAGATATAACAATCAACTCCGTCTGAAATCAACTGTTTAAATCTAGTATAATCAACTTCTAACGGATAAACTCTGAATGGGTTAGCATAAGGTTCAACGACAAGAGCATTTGGATCAACACCAGCAGCAAGTCTTTCTGCAGAAGAGCGTTTTGTAGCTAAAGTAGCCCCCATAGCAGAACCTAAAGAAGCACCTGACAATTTCAATACAGGAGGAATTGTAGGATCTTTCATCAACCAGAAAATAGCGTTGATAGGTTCATTAATTCTGTCAACTCTGTTTGGAGACCACAATTTTGATTTAACTGCACGTCCATTACCATTTCTAATATCTTCCGTTACAGAAACAACTTTTCCATCAGCTAAAGCAATAGCTCCAGCATTTTGTTGAGTAAGAATAAATTTATTATCCTCACATCCGATTGGATAATCCGCTGTTTTATCGAAATATGCAGGTTCCAAAGCAATTGAATATTTATCATGAACATTAATAATAAATGCGTCATCGTGCAAAACAGTAATATTATATTTATTGTTGTGTTTGGCGTGAGTAATTGTTGATTTTCCAGAACCAGACAAACCAAATACCGCAACTTGGAAAGATTTTCCGCCATCTAAGTTATAACGTTTCATTCCGCCATGGCAAGAAGCATAACCATTACGAGCTGCACATCCCCAAGCTAAAGTCAAAGTTCCCTTTTTGTGTTCTCCGAAATATCTCATACCTAAAATTGCCGCACAATTATGTTCCGGATCAAAGAACGTCAATCCATATGGGAAGTCAGGATGTGACCAATCAGGATCTGAGAATACATAAATATCGCCTTCTGGTAATTCACGAGAATCTGCATACATATTTGCATAAGCTTCGTTTATATATTGGAAGTTTAACATCCAAGAATACATAATATTCTCAAATCCTTCCGGGATTAACAAATGAGCTTTAATCATATAATCTTTATCAAGTCCAACTACAGCTTCTGTTCTATACATCAATCTATCACGAGTATTATAAACAGCCTCTCGAATAATCGGTAATAAATATTTTAAATCACAATTTGGTTCTCCGACTATTTTTCTAGCAGCAGCACAACGACCAACAACAGTACCATCGTTGAACAATAATTGATTTGAACCTTGAGGAAGTCCGATTTTTTCAGGTTTGTAAACAGGCATACCTGTTAATTCAATCGTTCCAGGGCTGCTTTTTGCCAATTTATATGCTTCAGAAACAGATTTAATTTCCTCGACATTATTGCCAAAGAATGGCGCTGTAATAGTAGCACGTGCTGCAGACATCATCTTTTTCAATTCTTCAGAATTAGTAAAAAATTCCTTTGTTGCCATTTTCATCTCCTTTTGCTAAACACTATTAGCACAAAAATACATTAACCAAGTCAATATTAACACAAAACTTTATTCATGGCAAGGCAAAAATTACACTTATTACACAAAAAGACACCGGTCAAAATACTAACCGGCGTCTTTCAAATTCAAATTAATTCTAGATTGCTACAGAAAGTGTTTCCAATTTTAATTCTATTGGCTTTTCTTCTAACACCTCTGCTTGAAGTTCTTTCGCATCCATTACTCTAGGAGCTGAAGGTTTGTGTACAGCTGCTTTTGGAGTAACTGTTTTTGGTTTTTGTGCGACATAAGCATTTTTTCTTGCTCTCACAACTGCGGGATCCGGAGTGTGTTTTTGCCTGTTTACGTCCGTCATAATTTTACTTACAAAACGTCTTGTTTCTCCATAAGGCGGAATTGAGTTGTACCTTTTAACATTACCAGGACCTGCATTGTACGCAGCAAGTGCTAATTCTACAGAACCGAACATATTATACATTTTTTTGTAATATGTAATTCCGGCTTTAATGTTTTCGTTTAAGGAATATGGATTGTAGCCCATTCTTCTTGCTGTTGACGGCATCAACTGAAATACCCCTACTGCACCGTGTGAACTTCTTGCTTCATGGCGGAATCCCGACTCAGTGCGCGCAATACTTAACGCAATTGCAGGATCTACGCCCATTTCAATAGCGTGTTTGACTATTGTTGCTTTTACGGAATTTACGTCAGCTGCTTGACATTGCGCATGGCAAAACAGCATACACGCAAGTGTAAAAGTTAAAACTAATAGTTTTCTCAAAATGTAATCCTCTATGTTGTAAATTGTAATCCTTAAAAATTCCCTAACGACTCGTTTCTTCAACAAAGTCAAAAACTTTTAAAGATGATTTATATGACTATTATATTACAAAAAAAATAAATTTCAAGCCCTACACTCAAAATTTTAAAAACAAATATTGGCTTAACACTTGTATTTTCAGTTCTTTAAGTGTAATTGTAACAATTGTAAACCTATAGTTGTTTTTTCTATTTTTTGCAATATTATTAATTCAAAATTTGAAATTTTTTATTTTTTTAATTCGTTTTTTTATTTTTTATGATATTATATTTTTACATATACTAGAAATATGAGAGGATAAAATATTATGGAAAAGAAAAAATTAGCAGACATCGGTGTTTTCGGCGGATCTGGATTTTACAAATTTTTAGACAACATTGAAGAAGTAAGAGTAGAAACCCCTTACGGAATGCCAAGTGACAGCTTGTTCATTGGAACTGTTGGAGAACACAAAGTTGCATTTATGCCTAGACACGGTAGAAACCATACTATTTTGCCTCATTTAATAAACTACAGAGCAAATGTTTGGGCTATGAAATCAGTTGGTTGTGAAAGAGTTATTTCTCCTTGTGCTGCCGGAAGTTTGCAAAAACACGTTAAACCTGGTGATTTTGTAATTTGCGACCAATTTGTAGATTGGACTGATGGAAGAAAATCTACTTTCTTTGAAGGACCAATTGTTACTCACCCGTCTGCTGCAGAAACTTATTGTCCAGAACTTAGAGAACTTGCAATCAAAACAGCAAAAGACCTTGGAATTTCTGTTCACGAAAACGGAACAGTTGTTGTAATCAACGGACCAAGATTTTCTACGAAAGCAGAATCTAAATTCTTTACAAACCAAGGCTGGGAAGTTATTAATATGACAGCATTCCCAGAAGCTTACCTTGTAAAAGAAATGGATATGTGCCCATTGAATATTTCTCTAATCACAGACTACGACGCAGGTTTAGTAGGAGATGTTCCACCTGTTTCTCATCACGAAGTAATAGAAGTATTCAACTCAAATGTAGCTCATTTGAAAGAATTACTCTTCAAGATGATTGAAAACATTCCTGCTTCAAGAGAAAATTGTTCTTGTGCAAACACAAAAAAATCTTCTCAATTATAATTTAAACAGGTGCCAACATGATAGATAATTTAATTTTTGTAGTAAATAACTTCTTTCAAATATTTTTCTGGCTAATTCTTGTCAGATGCTTATTGAGTTTTGTTCCGAGTATTGATTGGTACAAACAACCTTTTACAGCAATTAAAGACGTTACAGATTTATATTTAAACCTATTTAGAAAAATTGTTCCTCCGATTGGTGGACTAGATTTTTCTCCAATAATTGCGGTTATTGCGTTACAAGTTTTAAATTATTTAATAATCTTTGCTTTACTAATGTTTAAATAATAAAATTTTCGAAAATGTATCAATACAGAGGCTCATTGTACTTGTCAAATAGTTCGAGAGCCTTTTGTATTTTATCCCTATGAGGAGTTTTTTGATTTTGAATTTTTGTTTGCAAATTAGCCAATAATTGTTTTAAATCTTTATCAGAATTTCTAAAAACCAATTTTTTCAAATATTTTAAAACAACTTTATCATCAACAAAATTAGGATATTTTGCACATCCTCCAACATCATAAAGTTTTCCATTTATCATTTCGTTTGAATAATCAGTATAGAAAACCTTTAATAATCTTTCGAAATCTATAGGCGCAGTTGTAGGATGAATTTCTTTATCCGCAAATTCTGTTATTGAATAAGCACTATCCATATCCGACAAATAATGCCTTGTAAATTGGGTTTTATCCATTTTATGTCCAATTATTTTCTTCAAAAATGTCCAAAAGTTTGTTTCTGCATAACAACCTTGGTTCTTTGTAAGAGATTTAATTGGGCACTTTACGTTATGAAAAACCTTTAATGCCTTATCATGCATTATTTTTTCACCTTTTTCATCGACAAGTGAAAATCTAAATACATTTCCCCAAGCTCCTTTTCCCGTATACGCCAATCTTGCTTTAATTCCTTGTGGAATCACACCTTTTAGCATTTTATTCAAAAATACAGAAAAATCTCCCTCAATCATTTTTAAATCTTGAGAATCAAGATCTTCAAAACCGTAATGGATAATATTATTTTCTTTACAACTTTTATAGCAGCCTCTCACATACTTAGTAACATTTGACATTGCTTTTTGGAATTCTTTTATCTTTTCTGCCCGCTCCGGCTTGTCAAACAATTCAATAATTTCATGTGGAAAATTTCCGACGATTTTACTTTTTGCGTAAGGCACAAAAGAATCGTAAGTTGAATAATTATAATTCTTGCAGAAAAAGTTTTTTAATCTGCTTGGATAGCATTTTTCATAATTTACACTTGGTACTTTTCCTAACATATCTTGAACAACTTCTATAAATATTTAAAATTGCTTGATTTTTGTCTACTTGTAAAAAAAGTTTACTTAATATATAATTCACTTATGAAAATAGTGATTTATGGCGCAACAGAAATCGGTTGTTTGCTTGCAACTGAGTTTTTTGAAGACCACGATATAACAATTATCGACAAAGAAGAAAACAGAAGTGATGAATTTAACAAATTAGACATTAGCTTTGTTCAAGGAAATGCCTCTAATATTGATGTTTTAAGAACTGCTGATATAAAAAATGCAGACATTTTCATCGCTTGTACAACAATTGACGAAGCAAATATTGTGGCTTGTCTTTCTGCTAAAAAGTTTGGCAGAGTCAGAACGATTTGTTTTGTAAGTCGTGAAGAATACAAAAAGACATTGAATTTTGAAAAAAATAGCGATAATTTTACGGACTTTTTCATTGATTATATTATTTGGCCGGAAGAGTTGTTGACGCAAGATATTTTCAGAATTGTGACTGTTGCGCAAGCGCTTGATGTTGAAAACTTTGCGGACGGTCGTGCTCGACTTTTGGAATACAAAGTGAAAGAAAATTTGCCGATTGTCGGGAAAAAGGTTAAAGATTGCGGATTTACCCAAAACACACTAATGGTAGGCTTAACACGTGATAGCAAATTATTTATTCCGAATGGAGAAACCGAGATTAAAGAAGATGATAAACTAATATTTATGGGAACATCTCATTCTTTGGATATCTTAGCTGGAACTTTTTTTCATGAAAAAGAAATTGTTAAATCTGCTTCAATTATTGGCGGCGGGAATGTTGGCTTAATGTTGGCAAAATCGTTAGAAAAGCTTAAAATTAAAACAAAAATCATTGAAAAGAATTACGAACGTTGTCAATTTTTGGCAGAAGAATTGTCGAATACGCTTGTCATTAATGGAGATGGAACAAATTTAAAACTCCTTGATGAAGAAGAAATTGGAAGTGCTGATGTTGTAATTAGTGTTACAAATAATGACGAAAGGAACCTTCTTTGTTCGCTTTTGGCTAAGCAGCTAGGCGTAAAACGTGTTATTGCAAGAGTCGCAAAGGTTTTAAACATTCCTCTTTTTGAAAAAGTCGGGATAGATATAGCTGTTTCTCCGAAAAGTTCTGCGATTAATGAAGTTAAAAACGATTTACAGGAAAATAATGTTGACATTCTTGCAACAGTTGAACAAGGGCAGGGTGAAGTGCTTGAAATCAATGTTGTGCCAGACTTCCATGGCAAAAGAATTATGGATATCAAATTTCCTGCTCGTGCGATTATAGGAGTGATTATTCGAAGAAACAATATTATTATTCCAAAAGGTGACACGGTTATTAATACCGGAGATATTTTGATAATATTTACAACATCTGAAAATGCGGTAGAAATTAAGGAATTCTTTAAGGTAAAGTAATATGAGATTGAATTACGTTGCAAATGCGTTGAGCGAAACAATGAGATATACCGGATTTGTAATACTTGTACCTGTTTTGGTTGCGTTATATTACCACGATTTCAATTCCATTTTTCCTTTTGTAACAGCAAGTTTAGTCGCTATTTTTGTCAGTTGGATTTTGAAGCGAATAGTGCCGAACGCCAAAAAGCTTGAAAATTTAAATGATATTAAAAAAGATGAAGCTCTTTTTATTGTAGCCTCTTCTTGGATTATTTTTGGGCTAATATCCGCAATTCCTTATTTATTTTACGGACTTTCCCCATTAAACTCTTTATTTGAAGCTGTTTCTGGAATTACAACCACCGGAGCAACAATTTTAACTCGTTTTGATTACCCGAAAGCGTTTTTCTTTTGGCGAGCTTTTACTCAATGGCTAGGCGGTTTGGGAATTATAGTCTTGTTTATTGCAATTTTGCCTCAGTTTGCAGTAGCCGGACGCCAAATGTTTTTTGCAGAAGCTCCCGGACCTACAGAAGATAAATTTACTCCGAGAATTCGTAACACTGCATCTGCATTATGGAGAATTTATTTAGGTCTTACAGTTTTTGAAATAGTGTTATTATACTTGGCAAAAATGCCTTTGTTTGATGCTGTTTGTAACTCTTTGTCTACTCTTTCGGCAGCAGGCTTTTCCCCTAATCCGGAAAGTATAATGGGGTATCACTCTGTACAAATCACGTGGATTGTTTTGGTTTTTATGTTTTTTGCGGGGGCAAGTTTCAACTTACAATACAAAGTTATTTCTCAAAAAAAGCCTATGCTTTTGTTAAAAAATGAAGAATTCCGATTATATACAATTTTGCTTCTTTTGATGTCTGGTCTTATCACAATATCACTTTGTTTAAACAATGGTTTTGGATTATTTAAGAATTTTACAGATGCATTGTTCCAAGTGGTAAGTCTTACAACATCTACAGGAAGTGCCAGTGCTGACTTTATTCAATGGAACTATACTTCAAAAGCGTTTCTATTTGTCGCAATGTTTATGGGCTCTTGCGCAAGTTCTGCGGGCGGCGGAATTAAAATGGCTAGATGGCTCGTTGTTTTCAAGACAATGAAGAGTGAAATAACAAGAATACTACATCCGAACGCTATAATTAATATCAAAGTCGACGGAAAAACTGTTCAACCTGAAGTTGCACGACAAATTATTGTGTTTGTGTTCTTCTATTTCTTAATTTTTGCCGGAATCGGAGTTTTGTTATCCATTTTTGAAGGAGACACTGTTCTCGGCTTAACAGGAGCAATCAGCGCACTTGGGAATATCGGTCCGTCTTTAGCACCATCACTAGGACCAATGGGAAGTTTTGACGGTCTAGAAGCCACTTCAAAAGTTATTATGATTGTTGGAATGTTAGTTGGTCGTTTAGAAATAATTCCGTTTTTGGTAATGTTCCAAAAAGATTTTTGGCGAGCATAATAAATCAAAAATAAATATAACTGGTAGAAAAATCTACTATTTGCACATGATTAAAATGAACAAAAATCATGTTTTAATCGTTACTATACTGTAACGAGGATTTTTAAACTTGAAATTCAATGTAAAATTTATAACCCTAATATTGACTCTTTGTCTCACAATAACATCCGCTCGGGCAATAGAAGAACAAGTCGGGATTGAAAAACACGCAGTCCTTAATATTAAAGATTGTGTTGGTATCGCATTGCAAAACAGTCCAAAAATAAAAAAAGCTCGATATAATTATGGAATAGCAAAAGGGAATGTAGGTATCGCAAAATCAGGTTACTTTCCTACCCTTGGAGTCGGCACTGGCTATAATATTACAGAAAATCGTACAAATAGGATGAATTCTAGTAACAATATTTATTCCGCAGAAGCCAGTATTAATCAATTACTTTGGAATTTCGGTAAAACTAACGCTAATATAAGGATGTATAATTTTGACAGAGATGCAGCTCTTTATGAATTTGAAAACACTGTTCTTGACACGATTTTTGGCGTAAAAACCAATTATTATGGGGTTCTTGCGGCCAAAGCGACAATGGAAGTAAATCGTGCAAACGTCCAGATTAACGAACGAAATTACCAAAGAACAAAAGCATATTTTAATGAGGGAATAAAATCCAAAATAGACCTAGTCAATGCAGAAGTTTATTTATCAGATTCAAAAGTTACACTTGTTGAATCAGAAAAAGCTTACCAAAACGCTATTGTAAAACTTAACAACTCAATGTATATCGCCTTTGCACCTGAATATGAAATAGAAAACACAGAAACATTCAATTTTCAAAACAATTACACACCTGTAAATTTAGAAAAAATTGATGAAAAGAAAGATTTGAGTACACCACCCAAAGACGTTAACAATGCATTTTTGACTTCACAAGTTGAAAAAATCAGCGTTCTTGATAACTACAAATTTGAACCATTCCCTTATTCATTTGAAGATGCTGTAAAATTAGCTTACAAAAACAGACCTGACTTAAAAGCATACAATTCCAGCTTGAATGCGATGAAAGAAGCTTTAAAATACACTAAACGGGAATATTTACCGGAAATTTCAGCATCTGCCGGTTACGGCTATCGTGACAAATATAATTCAAATTCGTTTAATGTTGGAGTAAATTTATCGAGTTCTGTAAATATAAAAGGACAAAAACACAAAATTGATAACGCTAAAATTCAAGTTCAACTTGCAGAAAACGAGATTGACCAAGCAAAACAAGATATTTATTTTGAAGTTCAAAATTTATACATAAATATGGCACAATTGGAAAAACAAATTCCACTGCTTGCCGTAAAAGTTAAACAAACTCTCGAAAACTTTGAACTTGCTGATGGACGTTATGCAGTTGGTTTAGGCGATTATATTCAATTGCAAGATGCAAAAGTAAATTACAATAATGCACAAGTTTCTTATGTACAAACCGTTTATAATTATAATGTAGCAAGAGCTAATTTAGAAAAAGCGATTGCACTTCAACAAGATGTAACAACGACAATTGAGGATAAAAAATGATAAGTTTTGAAAAGTTCAAAAAAATTCAGATAAAGAAAAGGTATATTGCGACTGCATTGATTGTCGCGGCGGTTGTAACTGTTGGCGTAACTGGAATTACAGCGAGCAAACAAGTGAAATACGACACAAAGGATATTGAACGATGCACGATTACTCAGGTTGTAGAAGCATCTGGGACAATCAATCCTGTAAACACCGTTAGCGTAGGTTCTACCGTATCAGGATTGATTAAAGAAATTTTTGTAGACTACAATGATGTTGTAAAAAAAGGGCAGATATTAGCTCAAATAGACCCTGCAAATTTTATAGCACAAGTTCAACAAAATCAGGCACAGATTAACAATGCACGTGCAAACCTTCAAAAACTTCAAGCAATTGCTAATTATGATCAAAAACAATACGCCAGATACAAAAATCTTTATGCTAAAAACTTTGTCGCAAAAAGCGAATTGGACGAAAAATTGAGTACTTATCAGTCAGATTTGGCACAAATGAATGTAGCAAGAGCTCAGATTAATCAATATCAAGCGTCTTTAAAAACAGCTCAAACAAATTTGAGCTACACAAAAATCATAGCTCCTGTTGACGGAACGGTAATTTCCAGAGAAATTGACTTAGGATCTCCGGTTGCCGCAAGCTTTCAAGCTCCGGAATTGTTTACGATTGCACAAGATTTGACAAAAATGCAAATTGAAGTGAGTGTTTCCGAAGCCGATATCGGCAAAGTTAAGGAAGGTCAAGACGTAACTTACACACTTGACGGCTATCCCGACAGCACTTTTGAAGGCAAAGTTACTCAGGTAAGGCTTTCTCCGACAACTGTTTCAAATGTTGTTACATACACTGTAATCGTTGATGTTGATAATGAGGACTTGAAGCTTAAACCAGGTATGACGGCGAATGTTTCAATTATCACAAATAAAAGTGAAAATGTTCTTTGTGTGCCTAATATGGCACTAAAATTTACACCAGATGTAAATGGTCCAAAATATAAAAATCAAGGTCTTTGGATTTTAGAAAATGGTAAGGCAAAACGTGTTGACATTGAAACAGGTGCAAGTGACGATTCTTCAACTGAGGTAATTTCAAAAGCTCTTGGCGAAGGAATGAAAGTCATAATGGGCATTCAAGGCAAATCTTCTAAGAAAGAATCAAATGGCGGCGGCCGACCTCCAATGCCTTAGCGAAAATTTCACCTTGCCCCAACGGTGAGAGTTTTAATAATTTGATTACAGCCACGAGAGAAAGTAGGTTGGGCTTTCCAGCCCAACATCGTTAATTTAACAGATGCACCGCAGTTGTTTCGGTAGGTTGGACATACTTGCCCAACAACGTCAAAAGTCAAAAATAGAAAGGATTTCATGCCATTAATCGAAGTTAAAGATGCTATAAAAACATATCAGACAGGCGAAGACAGTTTCAATGCATTAAACTGCGTATCGCTATCTGTAGAAAAAGGAGAATTTGTCGCAATTATGGGAACATCAGGTTCCGGCAAGTCGACTTTTATGAATATGCTTGGAACTTTGGACAAACCCAATTCCGGAAGTTACTTCCTTGATGGAATTGATATGCTATCCCTCGACACAAATTCTCTTGCCATGGTGCGGAACGAAAAAATGGGGTTTGTTTTTCAAGGATTTAACCTGATTTCTAGAACAACAGCCCTTGAAAATGTCGAACTCCCTATGATATATAAAGGAATTCCGGAAGAAGAAAGAGTTGAAAGAGCAAGAAAAGCTCTTGAAATTGTTGGTTTGGGGAAACGTGAAGATCACATGCCAAATCAAATGTCCGGTGGGCAGCAACAAAGGGTTGCAATTGCTCGTGCGATAATCAATGATCCGCCGCTAATTCTTGCCGACGAACCGACAGGAAACCTTGATACAAAGACAAGTATCGAAATTATGGAGTTCTTTGTAAAACTGAACAAGGATCTCGGCAAAACGATAGTTCTTGTAACCCACGAACCTGATATTGCAGAGTATTGCAAACGAGTCGTGCGGTTTAAGGACGGAAATATTATTTCTGACGAAATAAACAAACATACGACAATACCGTATTAGGTGAGTGGTGAATAGTGAATGGTGAGTAGTTCTTATCAGGATAAAATAATTTTTGTAAAGAACAATTCACGACTCACTATTCACTACTCACTCAATTTTAAAAAGGAAAACTATGATAGACTTCAAATCAACTTTAAAAATGGCGGTAGTTTCGCTAAAAATAAACAAAATGCGTTCAATGTTAACAAGCCTTGGGATAATCATTGGTGTTAGCGCTGTTATCATAATGCTTGCCGTCGGAACCGGTGCGAGTGAAAAAGTTCAAAAAGATATGGAATCTATGGGCAGTAACATTTTGACAATCCGCTCAGCTTCTGCAAAATCAGGCGGCGTCAGAATGGGTATGGGAACTCGTCCAACTTTGACTCTGAAAGATGCAACAGCAATTGAAAAAAATGCTCGTGGAATTTCAGCGGTTTCCTCTGTTAGTTCCGAGGGCAAACAATTGACTTATGGAAATCAAAACTGGTCAACTACTGTATATGGCACAGATCCTCAATACTTTTACATAAAAAACTACGAAGTTGAATCAGGTCGAGGTTTTGTGCCAGAAGATATAAAAAATTCGGCAAAAGTCGCTGTAATTGGCTCTACTGTTGCATCAGAATTATTTGGCGATTTGGATCCGATAAATAGAATTATGAGAGTTGGTGGAATTCCGTTTAAGGTTATTGGAACTTTGAAATCAAAGGGAAGTATGGGTCCAATGGATCAAGACGATTTGATTTTTATCCCGATTACAACGGCACAGAAAAAAGTTTTTGGAACAGATTTTCCAGGAACTGTTTCTATGATTGTTGTTAAAGGCTCAAATCCGGACGACGTTTCGACTGCGGAAGCTGATATTGAAGAACTTTTAACCGCACGTCATAAAATTGGGAAAAATCAGACGAAAGATTTTGAAATCCGAAATTCTGCTGAGTTTCAAGAAAAAATGAAGTCTACCGTAAAAACTTTTGCAATTTTGCTGGCATCAATTGCCTCTGTTTCGCTTTTGGTCGGCGGAATTGGAATTATGAATATTATGTTGGTTTCGGTTACTGAAAGAACAAAAGAAATTGGTATTCGTATGGCGATTGGAGCAAAGCCTTCTGACATTCGTATTCAATTTTTGATAGAATCATTTTTGCTTTCAATAATAGGCGGATTAATCGGTGTTTTCATCGGGATTGTAGGAGCGGAAATAGTACAAATATCAGGCATAATGACTATTTCAATATCAATGTTTTCAATTATTTTATCACTCGGGTTTTCCGGTGCAATAGGTGTTTTATTCGGGTATTATCCAGCGTACAAAGCATCTCTACTTAATCCAATTGATGCATTGAGATATGAATAAAAATTTTCTTTCTTAATTCTCAGAACTATACCAATGATGCTTTATCTTCTAATGCTGTTTCTATTTCATCAATAATCAATTTAGCAGCGTCAACTCTATCTTCTGCGGACGTAATTGGTCTACCTACAACCATAAAATCTACACCTGATAAAATTGCATCTCTAGGAGTATCAACACGAACCTGATCATTTACAGAAGACCAAGTTGGGCGTGTTGCAGGACACAAAATTATAAAATCATCACCTATTTCTTTTCTAATCCTTCGTGCTTCTTCAGCACTTGCAACTACGCCATCCAAACCGGTCTCTTTCGCAACCTTTGCAAGTTGCAAAACAAAATCTTCAATATTTTTATCTACACAAAGCTCCGTTGTTAATGTTTTTTGACCAAAACTTGATAACAAAGTTACACCCAAAATAGTAGGAGGTTCAACGCCAATTGACTTTGCAGCGGCCCGAGAAGCTTTCACAACAGCAGATGTCATTTTAGAACCACCTTGAATATGGACGTTAAAAAAATCTATATTATTTTTAACTAAGCTAATGCAAGCCTTTTGAACAGTATGCGGAATATCGTGAAACTTACAGTCATAATAGCATCTTGCGCCGTATTCTTCCAGCAACCGAAAAGCTTCAAAACCATAGTTTACTATCAAAGGTAATCCAACTTTAAAATACCCAACATAATCTTTCAATTCTCGCACCAAATCACGTGCGTCTTTTAAATTATCAACATCCAATGCTAAAATTATTCTATCTTTAGCTGTTTTAGGTCTTTCTATCATATTACCAATATCCTAACACTTCATCAATCTAAAATCAAGTTCATATTACTCAAAATTAAACTTCTTCCTCTGTTGTAATACTTTCTGGCAATTCCGGAAGATTTTTTTCATATTTGCAACCCAACTTTTCCAAACGTTCAATTTGAGAAATTATATTACCCTTTCCGTTTAATTTCTTCAACGAAGTAGTTAAACTACTGTGAATTTTAAGCAATTCCGCAAGCAACATAACAAACTTATCGTGAATTCCAGTACACAAATCAGCCATAGCCTTAACGTTTTTATTCTGTCTATCTACAATATGGAACGAGTTAATTATTTTCAAAGAAGCTAAAAGTGTTGATGGTGAAACCGGCATAACCTTGTTTTTCCAAGCATAATCCCATAACGCACAATCATCACAAAACATTAAAGAATAACAACTTTCTATTGGAATAAACATTAAAACATAGTCCGGCGAAACTTCTTCAATAGAATAATCTCTCTTTGCCAATCCCGCTATATGAGCTTTGGTCGAATCAACAAACTGCCGTAAGTGAATTTGTTTTTCTTCATCAGATGAGGCATTAACGTAGCCATCCCAAGCAGAAAAAGATGTTTTGCTGTCTATATAAATACATTTACCCTCCGGCAAAAAAACTGTAGCATCAGGTCTACCTTCTGCTGTTCCCATTTGAATTTTATACTCTTCCCCTTTCCGCAAACCGGAAGCTTCTAAAACCCTCTCAAGAACGATTTCACCCCATCTACCTGACGCTCTGTTATCAGATTTCATTACATTTACAAGAGAATTTGCATCATGAGAAATCTTGTTACCAGTTTCCAAGAAATTTTTAATATTCATGTCAAATTTTGTAAAATTTTCTGTCTCTGCTTTAAAATTTTCTTCCGCACGCTTTTCAAAAACTTCAATTCTTTCTTTAAAACGCTTGTAAAATTCTTCCAATTTTTCCTTGTTGCTCTCTGAAAGCTCTGATGTACTTTCTTTAAAAATCTTATTTGCAGTGTTTTCAAAATACAATTTCATCTGCTCATTCATTTGCTTAAACATTTCATCCTGTGATACAGCAATTGTTTTTGAATTTTTATTAATTATACAGCTCGGAATATACACGCACAAAGCACCGATTAAAAAACCACCTAAAAATATTAAAATTTCCATAACTTTCTCCCTCAATAAAAAAATTATACCACAAGCAGATTAGTCCAAAAAGATTAGCAAGAAAATTTCTAGACCATGCGGTCAAAATCTTGAAAGCATGATGTAGAGCATGGTTGAGGGATTATATCAATCTAAAGATGTAAGACAAATTCTCAGACCCTATTCTAATCAATATCAATCAGGACATGGATGAAAACCCCCATCTAAAAGTAGTAGTATCAATAGAGTAGAGAGGGAACAAAAACAGGGAGATAAAAATGAGAGAGTTCAAAAGACAGTCAAGGGTATTATTAATCGATGATAACGCGGATCATTTAAGAGGTGTCAAAGAATTAATTACACTTGAAAGCAGCTATGAAGTAGTTGCAACAACTACAAGCGCTAACATTGGAATTAACTTAGCAAAAAAATACCGTCCTGATATCATTTTAATGGACGTAAATATGCCGGAAAGAGATGGCTTGCAAGCTCTACAAGATATCGAAAAATTAGATTTAGGAATCAGAGTTATCTGCTTAAGCGGCTATGATGATGCTGATTTAATCTTCAGAGCGATGAAGATAGGTGCAAAAGGATATGTACTAAAAACAATGGCTTCAGCTCAATTGATTTATGCAATGGATGAAGTTTCTGCAGGTAAAATTTATCTTCCAACTGCACTTACATCAAGATTTTTTGAATACTTCCAACGTTCATTCAAAGAAGAAACAGCATCTACAGAAGAAAATCTTCTTACATACTTAACTGCGAGAGAAGAAGAAGTTTTAGACCTTCTCACACAGGGTAATAACTACAAGGGTATTGCATCAAAACTATTTATTTCCGAAACTACAGTTAAGACTCACGTAAACAACATCTTCCAAAAATTACAAGTAAACGACAGAACTCAAGCTGTTTTATACGCTCTAAATAACGGGTTTGCAAACAAAAGACGTGCAAAAATGGCTGTTTAAGAAAATAAATGATACTAAAAAGTATGTAAAGGTTCAGCCCATCAGTGAGCTGAGCCTTTAATGTAAGGAGATTATGAACGACTTAATAAAAGAGCAATCAAGATGTATAGCACACGAAATGCGAAACCATATTTCTATTTGCGAACTTTACACACAAATCATTCGTAAAAACTTGGAAAAAGAAGGTATAGAAATTGCATCTATCGATAATGCCCTGAATTGTATTAACAAATCACTGAAAATAATGAGCAACAATCTTCTTGACTTGAAATCATTGAATAATTTTTCACCTAAGATTTGTAGTATTAAAAAGATTTTGGAAGAAGGTATTAAGCTTTCGCAAGTCTATATTTGTGAAAAAGACATCAAAATCACATCTGACCTACAAACAGATGCGAATGTTTATATTGATGAAAACAAATTTTTGGCTTGCATAGTAAATATTATCAAAAACGCAATTGAAGCAATAAAAAGAGAAGGTAATATAGAAATTTATGCCGAAGAAAAAGATGAAAAAATTTGCATAAAAATTTCTAACAATGGAGAAGCAATTCCGCAAAACAAATGTTCTACAATATTTGAAGAAGGATTTACAACCAAATCAACCGGTTCAGGATTAGGTTTGCATATATGCGCAACTAATTTAAAAGCACAGAATGCAATATTAAAATTAAACAAATCTACAAGTGAAAAGACAGAGTTCGAAATAGTTTTGCCTATTTACAAATATTAATAAATACGCAATTTTAATTTTTCTCATGGTTTTATAGATATATAAGGGAAAATTATAGGGAAATTATGGACTTTTTCAACTCGCTCTCTCAAGTAGCAAAAAACAGAAATAACTTTAAGCGCTGGGAAAACAAACAACATAACGAAGAAGCTCAACGAGAAGAACTCGCGCGCAGACGCCAATATTCTCCCACAGAATTACAAAAAGCAAAAGAATACGGGAATACAATTATTGACGTCGTAGACGTTATGGATAACCATTCCGAAAACGTTGCAGAAAACGTAGAAACAGCTATTGATCCTTTATCAAGCCTTGCAACGTTTGCGGCATTCATTGGAGGGAACTGGCTTGTTGGAACTAAAAGCACATCAAAACTTCAAAACAAAATATATAAAATAAAAAATGATGCTTATAAGAGTGAAGAATACAAACAATTAGAAAAACGAGTTGACGAATACTGCTCTAACAATAATATCCGTACTAGATATTATGATATTTTAAACAAAAGAAGCATTAAAAAGATTAAAGATCCAGAACTCCGTAAAGATCTTTCTGTAATGCAAAAACGAATTAGCGAGGAAACTACAAAATATTCTAAACAAATTCTACGCAATCACGGTCTCGTCGGGCTTGCAACTATTGGTGTATTTATTGCATCTACACTACTTGAAGCCAAACTGCAAACAGACAGTTCAAAAATTGCTCGTTATCAAGCAAGAAAAGTTTTAGAAGACCCAAAAGAATTTGTAACTTATACTCCTGAACAAATTAAAAACGCTAAAAACGAACTTGCAGAACACCCTGAATTAATCAAAAAAGAGAAAAAATCAAAACTTCAATCAGGAATGTTCAAATCCATTTACGGAATACTTAGAGATAAACGAGCTTATGATAATGATAAATCAGCAAGAGAAGATAATTCTCAAAAAGTAGCTCGACCTCTTACTAAAGAAGAACTTATCCAAGCTGAAAAAGATAAAGAAGTTATTCAAAGAACAATCCGTATAATTAACAACGAAGCTGAAAAAAATTCTGAAAACATGGAAACTGCAGCAAACGTAATTATGAACACGACACCAATATTAGGTGCTACAGTTGGAGCTGCAACAGGATGGATTTTGGACAAATTTAATGTTCTTGACAAATTTGTAAACAATACTATTGAAAAAGAAGGTAGTACAGACTCTCTGAAATTATACAAAGAACTAAAAAACAGCAAAAAGACCGGATTCAGTTACTTAAAACAATGGTTTGAATTCAGAGACTCTATGTGGCACGACGAATCTAGAATAAAAAGTAACACAGAAAGAGTTAAAGTAAAACCTAAAAAAGCTAATTTTAATAAGTTTGTTAAGAAAATATTTGCTACAGGCTTTGCTCACAAATCCGGTAAAAAATGGATTTTGGGAATATTTGGCAGTATTACAACCGGTTTTGCCGGCATGATAATAGCCTTAAAATTACAAAAATCGGCAGCAAGAGCAGGACGCTATACTGCAAAACGAGAATTAGAAAAACATCCTGAAAACTTTATCGGCTATACACACGAAGAATATGACGAAGTTAAAGACGTACAAAATAATAAGAAAAAACCTAACAAAATAAAAGAATACGCATTGTTTATTCCAAATGTAATAAAACAATATTTGGATTACAACAAGTATAGAAATGATGTGGCTGATTATCAGACAAACAGAGCATATTATGCGGACAGACTGCAGAATGCAGAAGCAAAGGATCAGTGGAACAACACATTTAACTATAACCAGTATCGAGATAGTGTGT
>ENA-ORPK01000517-ORPK01000517.1-human-gut-metagenome-genome-assembly--contig:-NODE-517-length-35886-cov-3.527923_pt1 | contig 35886 bp, 26 predicted proteins | sample MGYA00242139_ERZ509068 | MGnify/ENA primary metagenome ERZ509068 (study PRJEB26280, sample SAMEA2338687) | human gut metagenome | biome: human gut; feature: human-associated habitat; material: faeces...
CGGTTGAAAACTATACATTCGATATGAAAACAAACCGCTTGAACGTCAAAACATCTGTTGGTGCGGACGGCACATACAATCGTGCATCGTTTACTTACAACAAAGACGGTTCGGTTAAATCAATCGCAAAAACAACTGTTTCGGCTGACGGTACGGTTAAAACAATCACAACGTCTTACGATATCAAGGGCAACGTCACTGGCACTCAAGAGACCGAATGTCCTTCAGATATGCAAAAATATCAAGTCCTCAAGGACGCTAAAGATAAAAAAGCACAAATCGCTTAAGTTTTTCAAAAATCCTCGAGATAATTTCTCGGGGATTTTTTTGCATAATTTCGCTTTTTTCGTTGCGGAAAAACACTCGATATGCTAAAATTGTTGAATGATATACGATTGTAATTATGATTTTGAAAAAACTTTTCAAACTGAAAATTTGTCGGCGAAAACTACGGTGATTGTTGAGAAAAGGCATGATTTGCTCTGTGTAAAGTCGCCTTACTTTTTTACAAAAAAAATAAAAAATAAAAATTTATCGGAGAAATACAAAATGAAAGAATTTGGTCTTGTAAAATCTTCAAACGAACAAGCATATTTGTTCACTGTTGAGAATAAAAACGGCATGAGCGTTGACTTTTCGACACTTGGTGCGACGATTGTTTCAATCCGTATGAAGGATAAAAACGGCAACCTCGTCGATGTTGCACAAGGCTATAATTCAGCAGAATGTTATACCGATTTCCCCGTAGGACACGCAGGTGGCACGATTGGACCGATTGCGAATAAACTTGACTACGGCACATTTACTTTGAATGGAAAAAAATATGAATTAGAAAAAAATAAAGATGGTGGAAGAACGCACTGTCACGGTGCTTCTGACGGAATTGATATCAAAAATTGGAATTACGAATTAATTGATAATGGCGTAAAATTTACATATTTGAAAAAAGACGGTGTTGGCGGACACCCTGGAAATATTGATTTTACGACGATTTATAAACTCACTGATGACAATGCGATTAAAATTATTTATGAAGCAAAAACCGATAAGGATACAGTCATAAACCTTACAAATCACTCGTATTTCAATCTTGATGGGGAACAAAATGCTCAGGAAGGGGCTATTTTGAACCACCTTGTGCAACTTCCCGCTTCTTCAAAATTCACTGTCTGCAACGAAGTTGCCGTGCCGACGGGGGAAATTAAGGAAACAAAAGGAACTCCGTTCGATTTCAGTAAAGAAACTGAGATTTCGAGTGTGATTGGGCAAGACGATGAACAGTTGAAAATTGGTGCAGGCTTTGACCAAAATTTCTGTGTTGATGGATATGACGGCAAAAAATTGATAGACGTTGCGAAGGTAAAATCGCCGAATACGGGCATTGTTCTTACTGTTTCGACAAATCTTCCGGGATTTCAGTTTTATACTGCAAATCATTTGGGCAAACCGATTCAACCGCTCGGCAAATCAGGCAAACGTTATGAAAAACGTTCGGCTCTGTGTGTTGAACCGCAATTTTATCCGAATGCTGTTAATATAGAGGATTTTGAAAAACCAATTTTGAAGGTCGGTGAAAAATTCTGTCGAGAAATTGATTATAAATTCAGCGTGGAAAAATAAACCTGTCTCAAATAACAAGAAATGATATCAATAACCGTTATTCTGAGGAATTTATCCCGAAAAATCTATTTTCAATAGTTTTTTGAAGTTGATTTTTTCCAACAAGAAACGCCGTTTCCAAAGAAACAGCGTTTTTATGAATTAATAATGTCGGTTATTTAATTTCGTAAATCCAGCCTTCAGGTGCTTCTAATCTACCCATTTGAATACCAGTCAATGTTTCGTACAATTTTTGGGTAATTTCGCCTGTACCGTTTTCGTACTTGTAAGTAACTTCTTCGCCGTGGTTTACAATTTTGCCAACAGGAGAAAGAACCGCTGCAGTACCGCAAAGTGCACATTCCTTGAAGTCTTTGATTTCTTCGTAAGGAATTACTCTTTCTTCAACTTGAAGTCCGAGGTAGTGTTCTGCGACGTAAAGCAATGAACGACGTGTGATTGACGGCAAAATCGTAGTGGATTTCGGAGTTACTACTTTATTATCTTTTGTAACGAAGATAATATTTGCACCGCCTGTTTCTTCGACGTTTGTTCTTGTTGCAGAATCGAGGTACATGTTTTCGTTATAACCTTGGTTATGAGCGTCAACGATTGCGTGCAAACTCATTGCGTAGTTCAAACCAGCTTTAACGTGACCTGTTCCGTGCGGAGCGGCTCTATCGAAATCAGGAACTCTCAAAGTGATTGCTTCTGCACCGCCTTTGAAGTAAGGACCAACTGGTGTGCAGAAAAGTCTGAATTGATATTCGTGGGCAGGTTTTACGCCGATAATTGCATCTGAGCCGAACATATAAGGTCTCAAGTACAAAGTTGCCCCCGTGCCGTAAGGCGGTACGAAATCAACGTTTGCCTTAACAGTTTTGAGAACTGCATCGATAAATCTTTCTTTCGGGAACACAGGCATTTCAAGTCTTTCACAAGATTGAATCATTCTTTCTGCGTTCAAGTCAGGGCGGAAGCAAACCGTTCTTCCGTCAACCGTTGTATATGCTTTCAAGCCTTCGAAACAAGTTTGTGCGTATTGCAAAACGCAAGCACATTCACTCATTGTAATCATATCTTCGGTCGAAAGTTCGCCGTCGTCCCATTTTCCGTCTTTAAAATTCGAAACATATCTGTAATCGGTTTTAATATAACCAAAACCGAGGTTTTTCCAATCTATATCTTTTTTCATCATTTTCTCCTTGGGAAAATTTTCTTACAAATAAATTATACAACGGTCATAAAAAATTTCCACGAAAAAAAACTTTTTTAATCACCCAACAGGCTAATCGCCCATAGGTCTACTGTCCCAAAATAATAGGTCTTTTGCATACCCGAGGTGTGCATTGTTCTTTTCTGCAAAAAATTGTTAAATAATAATATCTTTTTCATACTTCCAACTATTCTTAATTCCAGACAACAGGGCGAGAAATCGCCCTTTTTTTTTATTTATTTTATTTCCCAAGTGAGTTATGATATTTTTGGAGATGAAAAATGAAAAAACTTATAGCAGATATTCACATGCACACCCTCGCAAGTGGTCATTCTTACGGCACAATCAGGGAAATGATTGATGGTGCGGTCGAAAAAGGGCTTCAACTCATCGGCATAACAGAGCATGCCCCAGGTATTCCTGGGACTGTTAATCCTATTTATTTTATGAATTTTAGGGCAGTGCCTAAAAAAATAAAGGGTGTCGAAGTCATTCACGGTTCAGAAATCAACGTTTTGAATAACGGAGAACTTTCACTTGAACAAAAATACATAGATTATTTGGATTATGCTATTGCTGGCATACATTGTCTTTGCTACGAGGACGAAGGGGCGAAGAAAAACACAGAAAACTTGATGAGTTGTATGAAAAATGAAAAAGTTCATCTCGTTTCTCACCCTGATGATGACCATACCCCTTTGAATTACGAGGATTTGGTCAAAGCGGCAAAACAATATCAAGTCGCCTTAGAACTCAACAACAGTTCCTTGGTCAAAAAAGAACAGCGTTTGAATTGTTATGAAAATTACAGAACGATGCTTGATTTGTGTATGCAATATCAAGTTCCAATCGTAGTTGATTCTGATGCACACGATCCGAGTGCGGTTGGGGAATTTGCATTGGCGATTGAACTTCTTGAGTCTTTAAATTTTGACGAAAATTTAATTCTCAACAACGATGTTCAAAAATTAAAAAACTTCTTGAAAGTTTAATTTGTCAAAGTTTAGGATTGATAAGAATTTTTCGTGCTAAAATTCAACTATGGACAAAGAAAAATTTATCATTTTAATACTTTTATATATTGCATTCATTGCACTTGGGCTACCTGACCAACTTTTAGGGGTGGCTTGGCCGACAATGAGAACTGATTTTGGGCAAAATCTTGATGCGGCAGGGGTTATAACTTTTTCTGTAACAATGTTTTCCGCTTTCGCTGGATTTGTTAACGGTTACATCGCAAAAAAATTTCCTGTTTCAAAAATTCTCGTCGTGAGCGTTTTTCTTACCGCAGTGGGCAGTTTGGGCTATGCACTTTCTCCAAACTGGTGCACATTTCTCCTCTTTGTTATCCCAACAGGTTTAGGAGCAGGAAGTGTTGACAGTTCGTTAAATAACTATGTCGCCCTGAACTATTCCTCTCGCCACATGAGTTGGTTGCACGGATTTTGGGGCATCGGTTCAACTATCGGACCTTTGATTATGACGTTCGCTTTTGTTAAAAATCTCACTTGGCGTGGTGGTTACGCTATCGTCGGAATAATCTTATTGATTATGTCCCTAATTTTTATGTTCAAAAACTTCGGGTTTTCAAATACTCAAAAGCAGGAAGAACAAAAAATAGAACAAAAACCAATAAACATGGTTACTTTGAATACTTTTTTCAGTGCAATGTTTTTCTTTTTCTACACTGCAACAGAAGGCGGTGTCGGTCTTTGGATTTATTCTGTAATGACCGAACAACGAGGCTTTGACCCTGTTCTCGCTGGAACTTTGGTCGCAATATACTGGGGCTCTTTGACCTTCGGACGATTTATGGTCGGTTTCATCACGAAAAAACTCTGCGACAACACAATAATTCTCGGTAGTATCTTAATTGCTTTAGTCTCGATGTTGCTTCTTTGTATACCAACCCACATGACAACAATCATAGGCTTAGTTGCACTCGGTGTGGGGCTTTCAGGGATATATCCTTGCACAATGAATGCAACTCATTCAAGATACGAAATTGAAAAAGCGAAAATTTTAATGGGACATCAAGTTGGTTCGGCTTGTCTAGGATTTGCAATAATGACACCACTTTTAGGTATTATTCTTCAAAGAATTGGGCTTAATTTTTTGCCCGTAATAACGACTTGCTTTGTAATAATTTTGCTTTCAATCGAATTGAGATTGAGGAATTTGAAAGCGTAAAAAGTTTTTTAATGCAAAAATTTGTATTTGAAAAAAGGTAATAAAAAAGGCGGAACTGTGAAATTCCGCCTTTTTTGTATTGGTTTAATCAGACTATCTGTCGAGAGTACCGATTGCCCAGCGTCCGCCCAAGGTGAATACAACACCTGTTCTTCCGCCGTTTCTGACCATTGCTTGACCAAATCCGGTAAATCTTTCGCCTGCTGATTTTTGAACACCAAGTCCGTATTCAACATACGCTTTGGTTGATGTTTCAGGCAAGTTAACTTCGTTTGCCTTAACTTTGGTGTCATCAACAATGTTCCAAACCATTTGTGCACCCAAGTACGGTTGCCATCCGTTTGCAGTGTTGCCGATGAATTTCAAACCAGGAGCGAGTTGCAATGCGTGCAAACTGTCGTTCTTAATTCTTACGCCATTGCCCAATGTGTAGTCGTCAAACGGATTGATGAAGGTGTATGACATCATCCAACTTGGTTGGATAATGAACTTACCGTCAGCAAGTTCCCAGTTGTAACCAGTTTTTGATGCAACACCTGTTGTCAATGTGTTGAGGTCGTTGTTTCCAACGTCTGTCTTGATGTTTGCTCCGTGCATACCAACGTTTGCTGTCAATGCAGTGAAGAAGTTTCCTTTGTAAGCAGTTGCCGTCAAGCCCAAAACACCGCCGTTTTGGTAAATTTCGTTGCCGTCAAATGCTTGGTGAGAACCGTTATAACCTGCATAGACTGAATATTGTGTATCCCAGCCTCCGACTGTGATTACGTCTGAGTCGCCGCCGAACAATGCACCATACATTGTGTTGTCAACATCTGGTCCGTCCTTCAAGTTAACTCTTTCTGTTGATACATACGGCTTGAACCAAGCACCTGCATTCTTTTCTTGAACGTATAACGGTGAGAATACTTGAGTTTCGTCTCCGTCGTAAGCGTACTTGTTACCGTATTTTTCAGCATTACGTTGTGCTTTTGTCTTTAACATCGTTTGATCAACGTTTGCCAATGCAATGTTGTAGTTATTAAGTTGTGTATAATAAAGACCTTGTATTGCTACTGCTGAGCCGTAAACTGCTGGGTTGAAGCCTTCATAACCGCCCTTTCTTGTGAATGAGAAATCGCCGTTATCTGCTTTGTAGTCTACGTTGTATCTATAAATAGGTGATTTTGCGACCAAACCTTCTTTTTCGCCAACGTATTGAACTTTATCTTTCAAGTTTACATCATCGGTGAAGTTGATTGTTGTTTCATCGCCTGTTGCATCTGAAATCAAGTTCAATTTTGTGATGTTGAGGTTGCCGTTAACAGTTGTTGCAGGAGTAGAAATTCTATCCATCGTTGCGTTTGCAAGGTCAACATCGAGCATAAGGTTTGAATTTTTGTCTACATTGAAATTTGCCAATGAAATTGTGCTTGCAACGCCGTTCATAAGGTCTAAAGTACCGCCGTTGAGGTTGATTGTATTCAAACCGTGTTCGGCAACAACACCGTGGTTGTCTTGTTCATACAAATATTTATCGTTTGTATATCTCAAGACACCGCCTTCATTGACGTTGTAAGTGATTGCGTAGTCGTAATTATTTTTTACCAATGTTGTGCTAACTTCAGCCGTGAATGGGTCAAATATGCCGTTTGCAATGATTGTACCCTTACCGTCAAAGTTTACTTCGTTTTCAATGTTGTTAGAAGTAATATTTCCATCGATAGTAACTGTTTTGCCTTCATTTGCACCAAATCCGAGGAATGCGTTATTATCAGCATCTGTTCCGTTCAATTTAATCGGACCTGCAACAACTACATCGTTATCTTTTGCATAAATTGCGACGTTTGCTTTTTCATTAACAACTAATGAATACTGATTTGCTTCATCTAAGTCAAGGTTTTTGAGGTTTGTATTAACAAAGCCCAAGTCTACCTCGTCGTTTCCATTTCCGACAATCAATGCTTTTCCGGTGATTGAATTTCCGTTGCCTAAAACGGTCATATCGCCACCTGTCAATGAGGTTACGTTATCAAGAACTTCGTCAGACTTCATTAAATAAGCCAAGTCATTTCCTTCGTTGTTAACAATTTTGACTGCCTCTGTCAAACCGCCAAGCGTTACGATATTTATTAAACCTATACCGTTGTCGTTCTTATAGTAAACAGCGTTTTTGTCTGAATTTTCATTCATCTTAACCCCAACGGGTTTCAATGTAACTTTATCAGCCAAAGTGTTTGTAAATTCATAAGAATCAACATCTTCTGCAGTTGTCAAATCGAGTTCTGAAATGTTGACGTTTCCTTCAACGCTATTAACATCTTTGACATTAAATGTATCATTATAATCTGCTTTGACATTGAGGACATCTTTGACATCATCATCTTTTGCAATAGTCAATTTTGCTAAATTAACCTGGTTGACATTTCCATTCATCAAGTCGATTGTCGAATTGTCTTTTGCTGTGATACTATTGTTTTTACCTGTGTATGTTGCATAAGGTACAAATGTTGCATCTTCATTGATGGTGATGTTTTGAAGAACTTTTGTAGCCGCTTCCGAGTTATCGAAATCGAAATATACGGTATCAGAAATTGCAAGGCTGCCAAGACCGTATATTCTGTCTTCTTTCAAAGTACCGCCATTGAGTTCAACGATTGATTGATTAGCCGTTTGGATTGAATCGCTTACATCATAAATGCTGTCAGCCGAAGTTGTATATTTTGCTTTACTTTTAACTTCAATTTTCTTGTTCACATTGGCTTCGTTTTTAACATCGCCTGAAACAATAACTTTGAGATTGTTTTCAGCTGACGAATTGATGTCTTTTGTAACCGTACCGCCCGTCAATTCCAACTTTCCGTTACTGATAATATCATCAGCAAGCAAATTGTCAGCGTTAGTTACAATGTTATTTTCAAGGGTAAGTTTACCGCCGATGATTTTGTTGCCGAGAGTTCCTTGGTTCAAGGTCACTTCGCCGTTGTTTGTAACTTCACCGCCTACAAATTCAGCCGATTGTGCAGCCAAAGAACTGTCTGTATTTACAACGATGTATTTTGAACCGATTTTCTTCGTTGTTTTAATGCTGCCGTCGATGTTTGTTGTACCGTCACCTTCGATTTTGTTGTCATTTTCGGTATATTTTTTATTTTCGGAAACGTCTTTGTCCGCATGACCTTTCAATGTCAGTACGTTATTGTTTACGACAGATGCATTCAATTTATCAGCGTAAATTTCCAACGAACCGTTTTCGTTAATCGTAACTTTGTTTTGGATAATTCCGTTTTCTTCGTCAAATACTAAATTTGTCAATGTTTGTGGAATTTCGGGGTCTTCAGATTGAATCGTTCCGATTATGAGTTTACCCTTGTCTCCGACAATGTTTTTGACGGTGCTTGCTCCGTAAAGGTTTAATTCACCGTTGTTTTCAACTTCACCATTCAATGTTGAGTTCGTAATGTAAGCAGTGCCTGTGTTAACAAGGTCTTTTTCGTTGTTAATGAAAGTTACGTTTTCAACGTTCAACTTACCGCTGTTTGTGACTGCGGTTTTGAAGTTTCTAACCTCTTTAATATCCGTGATATTAAGGATTTGATTTGCACCGTTAACAGCAATACCGTCTTTTTGGTTGCCGTCGAGTGAATATTTACCTTGTCCTCTGATTGTAAATTCAGCCTTGTCTTTATTTATCGTACCTAAGCCTGTGCTTTCATCAGTAAGAACATAATCGCCACGTCTGATTGTGTACGCTTTTCTGTCTGCATCTGCGACTGCTTCTTCAAGAGTCATTCCGTCTTCTGTTCTTGTAATATTCAAAAGACCTTTGTCGTTTTCATCAACCGCAAATGTATAAGTTACGCCATCATCGCTTCTGTAAGTTCCGTTCTTTGTTGTGTTATTAACAACATCAGAACCTGCTGCCAAGTAACGAACTTGTCTTGTCGTATCTTTTAATTCGTCTGAACCCCAAGTTTCATCATCGTGAAGAACTTCAATGTTGTTCAAGTCGAAATTGATATTTTGAACAACTCCGCCTTTTTTATCATCGCCCGAACCGTATTGATTTGCGCCGATAATGAGATTATCAATTGCATTTGCAGTAACATCATAATCAACTTTGACGTTCAAAGTGCTGTCTTTTGAAAATGAAATGAGGTAAGGAACAGTGATTGTGTCCCCTGCGTGCTTGTTTTGCAAATCCAAAGTTACGTTTGCAACTTCTTGTTGAATACAGAAAGTGCCTGTTGCTGCTGCCGTACCCAATTTAACCGTTGCTCCTGATGCATCTTCATCAAAAAACAATGCTGCTGCATAAGGTGACTCCATATCAACTCTTCCGTTGAATTGATAAGTACCTGCATTTGAGAAATCAATCATTGCTATTGAATCTGAACTTGAAACAAGAATATCGTTATCAATAGTTATTGTTTTATCTTTTGCAGCGTTAAATTCAATATCTCCGTCCGTTGAAACAAGAGCGTAACCATTATTACCAGAGATATTTACATCTTGATTTTCAGCAGTGATTGTCATTCTTTTTGCATAAATTGCTGAACCGTTTTCTGCACTGTTGTTCAAGAAGTTTGTATCTGTTGCCAAAACTTCACTATTTGGAGCGTAAATCGCACCACCTAAGCCTTTTGCTGAGTTTTCTTCAAATGTTGAATTATTAACAACAAGGATAGTATTATCAGTATAAATCGCACCGCCGTTTTGTGAAGCGGTATTTTTGTTGTATGTGTTGTTTTCAAGAACAAACAAACTTCCTTCATTTGAATTTGTGTTCTTAACGTAAATCGCACCACCATTTGCGGCTTGGTTTTCTTTAAAGGTGTTGTTTGAAACAGTTGCGGTTATTTTTCCTTCGCCTGCTGTTTCAGCGTAAATAGCACCGCCGTTTTCAGTTGCAACGTTTGATGCAAAATTGTTGTTTGCAACATTTAATATGTTTTCTTGATTACCTTCTGTGATTTGTGCATAAACAGCACCGCCATTTTTAGCAGAGTTTTCGTTAAAGTGAGAATTGTTAATTTGTGTCGTAAACTTTTCTGAACCTAACGATACAACACTGATAGCACCACCGTTTTCTGTCGCAACGTTTTTGTAAAAACTATTTGCGTTGAAATTTAATGAGATTACTTTGTTTCCGTCTCTGACTTCTGCGTATACTGCACCACCGTTTTGAGCCGTATTGCCTTCAAATACGTTAGAGTTAATCGCTGAGGTAACAATGTTATTGTTTCCTTCTTGGGGAACAAATGCAGCATAGATTGCACCGCCGTTAGTCGTTGCTTGGTTTTTGCTAAATGTTGAACCGGCGACGTTTAATGCCTCAATAGCAGCATTTTCAAAGTTCGTTAATTCTGCATAAATTGCACCACCGTTTGCGGCTTGGTTTTCTGAGAAAGTATATTTTTTGTCACCGCCAGTGATTACCAATTTTCCACCTTGCTCAACGTTAATAGATGCGCCGTTTTCTAATGTTGCGTTCTTTTTGAATGCGTTTTCCGTTGAAGGAGAAAGTGTCAAACTGCCACCTTTAATGACTTTGTAAACACCGCCTGTTTTTTCGCTAAATCCGCCGCCGTTAACGGTTTGTGCGTCTTTGACTTCAATCGGAAATTCCGACGGTTCGTCAGCAAGCACAGGAGAAACCGATAACAAGCCTGAAAGCATTATCGCAGCAGATAATAACTTAATCTTACTATGTTCCATTACACTATTCCTTTTTCTTGTATCCCTAAATATAATTTAATTAAAAATTATTATGTTTATTATAATATAATCCCCATGGCATGTAAAATAATTATGCGAAATTTGTTATTTTTAGTTACTTTCCGCAACATTTCAACAGGGTTGTTTTCCAAACAAATCTACAAGTTTTTTATCAAATCCTCAGGCGAAATTTCCATCGCTTTCGCTATCAAAAATAACTTTGATATCTTAAAGTCATACTCGCCTCGTTCTATCATTCCAAGATAAGAACCCGAAATTCCTACATTAAAAGCAACTTCCTCTCTGGAAAGCCCTTTGCTGATACGATAATTTTTTATTCGTTCTCCAATTTGTTTGCGGTATAATTTATTCATTGAACAATTATCAACTTCGCAAGTCGGACTTGTCCACAAGCCCCACTTGTGATAACATGAAAAAATGAGTGACGACATAGAACAAGCGATATTTATTGATATAAACAAGGCTGTAAAGACTTGTCACAAATGCGAAAAATTTAAGAACTTGCCTAAGAATAAGCCGAATTTTCCGCTATATTTTTGTGTCGACACAGATGAAAGTTATAATAGAAGATGTGAAAAATATTTGCCATGCATAATTGAGAATATTTCTCAAAAATGTATGGCAAACTTTTTGATTAAAGATATTAATTTTTCTGAAAAAACATTGTTTTCTCTTGATTAAAATTTGTTCGGAGCGACTCCGTTCTTCCAGTTTTCTTCGATTTTTTCAAGCGAAATTCCTTTTGTTTCAGGAACTAAGAACCAAACGAAGATTACAGAAATTACACAAATTAATCCGAAAATGGCGAAGGTTATGCCTGTGCCCATATTTTTTGTCATAACGGGGAACAAAGCATTTACGATTATGTTGCAGATGAAGTTTGTTGCAACAGGGAAGGTCATCAAGAAGCCTTTTGCTTCGAGCGGGAAGATTTCCGAAACTAATACCCACGCAACAGGACCCATTGAGTATGCGAACGAGCAAATAAAGCCAATGATTGCGGCAACTGCAAGCCATTTTGAACAATCGCCTAATTGTGTGCCGAATAAACTTGAGAACGCAAATAAGAACATACTCAATCCCATAATAATCGAACCTGATAACAACAGAGGTTTTCTTCCGACTTTGTCAGTCAAATACATTGCGACAAAGGTCATAAGGAAGTTTACCACACCAATTACGATGGTGATTTTCATTGCGGCTGACGGATCGTCAAAACCTACGCTTTGGAAGATTTTTGGTGCATAGCAGATGATTACGTTAATACCTGTGCAAATTTGTGCAATCATAATGCCGATTGCGACAACCAAAGGCATAAACATCCATTTTTTGAGTACGACTTTCGCACCGCTTTCTTCTTTTACACCCGATTTAATGTCAGCGATTGAGTTTTCAATCTCTTCTTTCTCGTCGATTTTTTCAAATACTGCTCTTGCTTCATCTTCTCTACCCTTGAGAAGCAACCATCTTGGGGATTCTGACAGGAAAAAATACAACACGAGCAAAATCACAGCAGGACCTGCACCAGCCATAAACATTGCACGCCAATTTTCCGTAGAAGTGAAAATAAAACCGATTAAATACGATGCCAAAATACCGATGGTGAACGATAATTGGTATAATGAAGCGAACAAGCCACGTTCTTTTTTCGGAGAAATTTCCGAAAGATACATCGGAACGATAGCGTTCGCAAGACCACAAGCGACACCGTTGATGACTCTTGCGGCAATCAAAATTTGAATATTTGGAGCGTGTGAGCAACACAAGCAGCCGATGAGGTAAAATAAACCAATTAAGCCAATGATTTTTTTTCGTCCAATTTTGTCTGCCAAAGCACCGTTAATCAATGCTCCAGCAAAGCAACCGACCATTACGATTGAAACAAGAATACCCGTCAATTCTGCCGAAAGATTCCATTCTTTTACGACAAAAAGTTGAACGCCTGAGATAATTCCCATTTCGTATCCGGCTAAAAGTCCGCCGAATGAGCCGGCAATCGCTATTAATGCTAAGTTAAAAAGAATTTTTTTATTCATTACAAACTCCTGCTCTCTACAAAAATTAACATAGCACATTAAAAAATTTTTGCCATATTTTTGTTATATTTCTTAACTCATTTGATAAAAAAGTTCACGAAATTTACAAATTTTAGATTTTTTGTAAAATTTTTCATACACAACTTTTGGGGAAATCTTCGCTTATTTTTTTTATAAATTCTCTGTGTGCAAATGAGGGTAAATGATTTTTCGGTGCAAGGTGCCATTTTGTATGGAAGATATTGCCATTCCTTGTGTTTATTGCAAATATTTATCGGAAATGCTATAATTTCAACCATATTTAATGAGGTTTTAGAATTTAATGGTCGATTTTGAAAAAGCGGACTATATCGTTGTCGGGTGTGGATTTTGGGGAAGTGTATTTGCTGAACGTATTGCGACCGTTTTAGACAAAAAAGTTTCAATTATCGACAAGAGAAATCATATTGGCGGAAACTGCTATTCTGACGTGGATAAAGAGACAAATATCGAGTTTCACAAGTATGGTTCGCATATTTTTCATACGAGTTCGAAAAAAGTTTGGGAATACCTGAATAAATTTGGCAAATTCAATACTTACAGGCACAAAGTCATTACTGTTCATAAGGGCAAACACTACATTATGCCCATAAATTTGCTTACGATAAACGATTTTTACGGGCTGAATTTGCAACCTTATGAAGCAGCAAAATTTCTTGATAAAGAAATTGAAAAATCGGGAATATATGAGCCTAAAAACCTTGAGGAAAAGGCGATTTCGCAAATTGGCAGACCGCTATACGAAGCGTTTATAAAAAATTACACGGAAAAACAATGGAATTGTGACGCAAAAGACTTGCCTTCAAGCATTTTCGATCGGCTTCCTGTTAGAAGAAATTTCAGAACAAGTTATTTTGAGGACGATTTTGAAGGAATTCCTGTTGATGGTTGGACAAAACTTTTTCAAAATATGCTCGACAATGAAAACATTTCAATCCTTTTAAACACGGACTTTTTTGACATAAAAGATAAAATTAATCCAAATTGCAAAATAATTTATACGGGCAAAATCGACCAACTTTTTGATTATGAATTTGGTACTCTTGACTGGATTGGGCTTGATTTTAAGTTCGAACGATATAACGTCAAAGATTATCAGGGAACGTCCGTGATGAATTATTCCGACAAAATAGTCCCACAAACGAGAACTCACGAGTTTAAGCATCTTCATCTTGAACGGAGAGAAATCTTTGAAACCCCGAAAACGCTTGTGTGCTTTGAAATTCCGAAAAAAGCACAAAAAGATGACGAAGTTTTTTACCCTGTTGCGACAGAGAAAAATTTGAAAATTTACGAAAAATATAGAGAAAAAAGTTCTCAAAATAAAAACCTGATTTTAGGTGGCAGGCTTGGGTTGTACCGATATATGGATATGGATACAACCGTCAAGGACGCTTTAGAAACTTTTGAAAAATTGCAAGGAGCGTTATGAAGGAATTAGCACTTGTAATGCCAGTTTATAACGAAGAAGAAATCCTCGAAAACGTCATTAACGACTGGACGAACGTTTTTGAGGGTTTGGATATCGATTTTGAAATTCTTGCATACAACGACGGTTCTAAGGACAAATCGCTCGAAATTTTGAGAAAAAATGCCGAAAACAATTCTCGTTTGATTGTGAGAGACAAAAAAAATTCTGGTCACGGTCCTACAATTCTGCAAGGTTACAGGGATTGTGCCGAAAATTACGAATGGATTTTTCAAACAGATTCCGACAACGAACTTGGCACAGAAGGCTTTGTTGAATTGTGGAAAAACCGTTGTGATTACGACTTTTTGATAGGAAAAAGATTCTATAAAAACCGTGATGCTTCACGAAAAATTATTAGTAATGTTGCCAAAATAATTACTCAAATTCTTTGTGGCAAGGGGGTTTCGGACGTAAATTGTCCATACAGATTGATGAAAACATCAGTTTTTAAGGATTTGTTTTTGAAAATTGAAAGTGATACTTTTTCGCCAAACATCATTGTTTCCGGGTTTGTGAACAGAAATAACATTAAATTTTTCGAAATCCCTGTTGAGTGGAAAAATCGTTCTACGGGAACGGTTTCGATACAAAAGATGAAACTTTTTAAATCGGCAGCACAAGCATTTTTTCAAACGATAAAATTTTTTATAAAAATGAAATAATTAAACCCTTTGGTGACAGAAATTGCCGTTTTGTGTTAAAATCGAGATATGGATACGAAAAAGCAAAAAATTATTAATATTTTATTATACATTTTTGTTATTTTGGTCATTTATTGTGTTATGAGACCGTTTTTCGTCGATTTTACGCTGTATGGTGACAGTGCAAGTTGGAATTGGTATTCTGAAAAAGGTTTTTGGCAACCGTTTTTGCAAAATGACCACTCGTGGTTTATTTTTTCGCCGATTTTTTGCATGTGCAATAGATTTTTGCCACTGATGTTTAATGTTCACCCACAAATGTTTTATAAATATTTTTATTGGATTGTGATTTTTGGTGTATATGTAGCGTTTTTCTTTGCGATTCGGGAAAATTTTACAAAATATTTTAATCCTAAATATGCCGTTTTGTGGACATTGCCAATTTTTCCAATTGTTTTGCAAGCACTGGATTATGGCGGATTTAAGTGGGCTCCGATGAACGATAGTTTTTCGCTGTCATACATCTTGCTTCCTCTGTTTTTTATTTTGTTTGCAAATTCTTTTGAAAAAATTTATGTCAAAAACTTATATCCTGAAACGTCCTTGCGAGAACGGATAACACTATTAGTGTTGTTTATTTTTGTATCTTGTTCTCATGAGTTTCCGAGGTTTATAATCTGCTTGGGGCTTTATGTTGGATATTATTTGCACAAGTGGTTTGTGAACAATGATATCGACAGAAAGAAATACTGGGCTATATACAAAGGCATTTTGATTTTCAATTTAGTGTTGTTTTTGACACCGAATTTTAGAAACTGGTTTGGGGAAAGGGATAACCATCTTACGCTTCGAATGTTGATTTCTGACTTTCCGAATATGGTATCTGCATATTTCCAAACTGTTATCGTTGAAAACTGGCTATATTTTGCTGTTTTAGCGGTGATGTTGATTGCGTTGAAATTTATTGTAAAAAATTTGAAAGAAAAAAGAAAACTTTTTGTTTGGACGGCATCGATTTTGGTCTCAATATTTGCGTTTTCGATGGTCATTATTGTCGGTTCAGAAACTTATGAGTATTCGTTTATGCACCCTGGGATAAGATTTTTGGACAAAATTTTCCTTTTAAATCTTATCTTTTCGATTGCAGGATACATTTTTTCTTACGATTGCAGTATTAAAAAGAAAATCGCAGTTCTGGTTCTTTGCTTTGCACCGTTGCTTTTGGGAGTTAAAAAAGATTCGCTCGATTATTCTTATCAACAACAAGAAATTTATCAAAGCAGATACAGGGCTTATTTGTTGGAGAGATTTTTTATTCTCCACGAAAAACCTGCAAAAGTTTATTATCAAATAAAGGACAAAGTTTTCTTTGAAAAAAATTCTTTGAGATTTTATCTGTTTTTCCACGACAGAGGGTTTAGTCAACAAGATTACGTCGAAAAAACGCTCTGTGAACCGACAGACGAATTTGAAGATTGTAATAAAAAAATTATGGATATTTTAAAAAACGAGCATAATTTCGAATTTTCGAAAGAAGAGTTGGAAAAATTAGATTTTAATATTTACAAAAAAGATTATGATTTTTAGCAAAAAAGACGGACTCAAAAATCCGTCTTTTCTTTGTGTTTGTTGTTTTTTCAAATTAATACCAATATTTCGAATTGACACCTGTTGGGATTTTGTATCCGTTAATTTCGCCTTGAGTGTCTTTAATCGAAATTCTGACTTCGTTGTGGTCAACATGCATAACGTCGTCGTTGTATTTTCGAACTTCTCCAAGTTCTTGTTCAAAAACTTTTGTAAGTTCAAGACCTGTTTTTTGGCAATTATAATCAGGATTTGCATCAATGCCAGTTTCGTGAGCCAAAAAGTCATTCGTGACACATTTTAAGGTCATTCCGTCGTAATCCCCTCTTTCGATAGCCAAAGGATTGATTTTTGTTTCTGTGCCATCAGCGTTCAAAATAAGGATTTTTCCTACGCATTTAGGAAGCAAAGCGTAGGTTTCTTGTGCTTTTGCAAGGTCTGCTTCTGCTTTTGCGACATCACCGTTATTTTCTTTTGCTTTTTTCAAGTCATCTTCTGCTTGCATAATGTCAATGCTTGCGGCATATCTGTTTTTAGCCTTTTCAGCGTCAACAGAATAAACCATTCCGCCAACCTGACAAAGTTGAGATTCCATTGTCGTCGCAGTTTGTGCTCTTTTTTCAATGATTTCGTACATCTTGTCAATCGGCAAATCCGCAACTACAAGTTCTCCGCCGAACGGCAACATTCTGCTCATAATATCGTAGTTTGAAAGATGTTGCTTGTCTTCAATCGATGTGTCTTTCAAAGATGGAGCATTAAAGAATGAGACTTGAGTGCCCATATCCGAAGTGGCAGAAAGCATTGCGTCCGCCATAATGTTCGAAATAGGGTTTGAATAATTTCTTTCCAAGCCGTCGTTGATATAACCTTCCCCTTCTGGAACGTAAACAACGTCAACTTTTGGACCAACATTTTCGGCAAGTGCTTTTGTCGCAACCCCTTCGCCTATTTTTGCTGCTGAAAGTGCCTCATCAGTTTTTCCGTCAATTCCATAGAATTGCTCCATCTCTTTGCAAATTCCATTGACATCTTTTTTAAGGTCAAGAATTGTTGCATCGGCAGTGACCGTACCGTCTTGAGCAATGTTCATTTTGACAACTTGAGCATGTGCATTATTCGCACCACCTTGCAAAACTAAAACCTCTTTGCCACTGTCTGATGTAATTTTGTCATTTTTAACTTGGTGGGTATGTCCGCCCAAAATTACATCTACGGTCGAACTTTTTTGTGCAACTTCTTTGTCCGCAAAAATTCCCATGTGGCTCAAAAATACTACGGGAAGATTTTCGTCTTTGCCTTCGGCTTTTCGACCTTCCTTGATTTTTGCAACTTCTGCATCGATTGCAGTTGCAATATCTTCAGCCTTTTCAATCGGCGAAAGTGGTCTCGCTCCAACAACGATAAATTCTTGGTCTCCCTGTTTTAAAATTTTTGAAGATGCAATCTGACAAGTTTCTTTTTCTTTGTCGGGAACGTTGATTGCAAGCATATCAGGGGTTAAATCATCATTAAGTGCACTCAATTTTGCATCAGAACGGCTTCTTTCGTGGTTGCCCATTGCCGTTGCTTCCATGCCTAACTTGTTTACAACATCGACAGTCGCATTGATAACGGGCGTTTGGCTTCCGGCAATCAAATCACCTGCACCTAAAACCGTCAAGTTTTCTTTACCGCCACAATATGCCTCGCATGCCTCTTTTGCTGATGCAAGTTTCGTTAAGCCTGAAAGTTCTCCGTGTGTGTCGCTAAAATAGAACAAATTAACCGTTTTAGAGCCGTCTTGTGTGGTTTGCGGTTTGTTTGAAACCTTTTGAACGCCACCAAACGAAATCCGTGCCATTCCGTAAGACATACATGCTGAGCTCGTCTTTTGCGAAAACTGCTGAACGCCTTTTTCTGTTTGCTTTTCTGAAGTTTCAGCCTTTGGTTTGTTTAAATTCTTCTGAATTCCTTTATTTGAACCAATTTGTGAAATATTCATTATAATCCCCACACACTAGATAAAAACACTTTTATATTATACCTCTAAAATGCTCAAAAATTTTAAAAATTTGAGTTTTGTGAATATTTGTTAAGTGTAATTTTTCTAAAGTGAAAATAAAAAAGCAGTTGAGGTTTTAAATTTAAAGAAAATTAATGATTTTTTTTTGTTTCAAGAAAAAGAAAAATACTTATGAATATTGGGCTTTTTGAATAAGATGCAAAATTATTCAAAATTAGTATAACTGATGTAGGAATATTTTTTAATTCGTGTTGTATAATAAAATCGGGTATATGTTGAAAATATTTCAAAAATCATTAAACAGACATACGGGAAGAAAAATGAAAAGTTTTAAGAAAATATTAGCAGTAGGTGCAATTTTAACAGGATTTTTTATCCAAGTTACGGCGTCGGAACTTTGTCCGTACGCAGTAAGAGTGGCGATAAACAAGTATAAAAACCACGATTACGTTGGCTGTATCCAAGATTTGGAAGAATATTCGCAAGACGACCCGTCAAACGCTATTGCCTTCTATTATAGCGGTATTGCTTATATGAAAGTCGGAATGAAGGACAAGGCGGTAGAGGCGTTCGAAAAAGTTGCACAAATCAATAGTGTACCTGTTTTGTCATCTTACGCAATTCAAGCTACAAACTGCATGAATAGTAACATTTCGCCCTGTGTCTATAAAAAATACTCAAAAGACGAAATTCAAGAAATGCTCGTCGATCCGGGTGCATTCTTTGCTAAGAAAGAAAGTGAACCTGAAAATAAGGCAGAAGAAACCGTTTCTGTTGATTCTGACATTGATAAGTTGATTCACGGTGCATATCCTGAAAATATTCACCCTGATGCAAACAAAGTTATTCAAGAAACAAGACTTATCCAAGAGCAAGAACGTGTAAACGCTGAACTCAATAAGAAAACGAGAGTTGCTCCTAATAAAAAAGGTGATGCTTCTTCAGAAATGAAAAATGCGGTTAAAGTGGCAAAAGCAGAACCTTCCGATAAGGAAATTGCAGATGCTGTCAGAACTTTGAGCAAATTGGGCTATTCATTTAATCCGCCGAAAAACGAAGTTGGCGGTTCTGTCGGAATGGTTGCAGTGAACGAAAAAACGACATCTCAGAATAACACAAACAACTCAAATAACGTAAATAACGCAAACAATAACAACAATTTCAACCCATATAAACAAATGGCTGAATATTATGCAATGAATGGCGATGCGGCACAAATGGCAATGATGTTCGGCGGCGGAAACAATTACAACCGAAATAATTCGTTTGATATGATGCTTCCGTATTTGCTTATGCAACAACAACAAAAAAATCCCGACGGAACGCAAAACAAGGTTGACCCTGAACTCATCAAAACAATGATGATGGGTCAAATGATGGATAATTTTAACTTAGGGTTTGACAACGACGACCGCAGAAGATAAAATTATCTCAGACTATTGATATGAACAGATTTGAACTATTTAAAATAATTTTTGATAAAAAAGATTATTCGTTGGCGGAAGAAGTGTGTAAGTTCCAATACAACGACGATTCTTTGAAAACGCTTGCGAGAGTATTGTTTTTCGACAAGAAATACGAGCGTGCGGAAGTTTTGTTCAAAAAGTTGCATATGTTTGCCGAATATGGATATTGTAGACTTTACCAAAATGATAAAGAGACTGCGGATAAGGTGTGGTTTTCTTTGAAAGATACGTCGCCGTTGATTATTTGGGCAAAGGCATTGTCCGGATATATTGAAAGAAGAAGAACGAAAGAGCCTTCATTTTTTCAAATAAGAAATTTTTACGAAACTGATTTGGATACCCTGTTGAGCCTTAAAATGAATACTTATGCGGAAAATTTGATAAATAGTATCCAATATTTTGCGGACACAAATCCTGAAGTTTACAAATACACCGGCAGAGTGCTTTTTAACCACGGTTATTACGATTATGCCGAAAAATTTTTGGCAGCAGGCAAGGAAATTGTTTGGGAAGATGCAGAGTTGCATTTTCTCGATGCGGAAGTAAGATTGGCTAAACACGAGAAAACGACTGCTATTAAGTCACTTGAACATGCTCTTGAAGTTTCTCCTTCGTATTATCCGGCTGTAAAACTTTTGGAAAATATAAAATAATTATTAAATTTATTTGCAATATCTATGTATTGTTGTAAAATAATACTATATTAGAATACTATCGGTGGAAATATAATGTTTGAACGATTTACAGAAAAAGCAATCAAGGTCATTATGCTTGCACAAGAAGAAGCACGCCGTTTGGGACATAATTTTGTCGGAACGGAACAGGTCTTGCTCGGACTAATTGGTGAAGGAACGGGCGTAGCGGCAAAAACCTTGAAATCAATGGGCGTCACACTAAAAGACGCACGAGCCGCTGTCGAAGAAATTATCGGTAGAGGTGCAGGCTTTGTTGCTGTTGAAATTCCGTTCACCCCTCGTGCAAAACGAGTGTTGGAACTTTCATGGGACGAAGCAAGACAATTAGGACACAATTACATCGGTACGGAACACTTGCTTTTAGGTTTAATCCGAGAAGGCGACGGTGTTGCAGCAAGAGTATTGGAAAACTTGGGCGTTGACTTGAATAAGGTCAGAACGAATGTTGTAAAAATGCTCGGTGAAATTAAAGGCGGCGGAACTGCTGAAGCCGAAGCAGGCACAGGCAGCAGAGGTCGTTCATCATCGGCAGCAACCCCCGGTGGAAAAACAAAAACTCCCATGCTCGATGAATTTGGTACTGATTTAACTTTGGCAGCAGCAGAACAAAGACTTGACCCTGTTGTTGGCAGAGAAAAAGAAATTGAACGTGTTATTCAAATTCTCGCAAGAAGAACGAAGAATAACCCCGTATTACTTGGTGAACCTGGTGTTGGTAAAACGGCGATTGCAGAAGGATTGGCAAGCAGAATTGTTAATTCAGAAGTGCCAGATTTGCTCGATGGCAAAAAGGTTATCCAACTCGATATGGGTCTTTTAATTGCAGGAACGAAGTATAGAGGCGAATTTGAAGAACGTCTTAAGAAAATCATGGACGAAATCAGATTGTCAGGAAACATCATTCTTGTAATCGATGAAATGCACACCTTGATTGGTGCAGGGGCAGCAGAAGGTGCAATCGATGCTGCAAATATTTTGAAACCGGCACTTTCAAGAGGCGAAATTCAAGTTATCGGTGCAACAACGAACGATGAATATCGTAAGTATGTTGAAAAAGACCCTGCACTTGAAAGACGTTTCCAACCTATCGTGATTGAAGAACCGTCAGTTGACGATACGATTGCGATTATCAAAGGTTTACGTCACAAGTACGAAGAACACCACAAATTGAACATTTCAGACGAGGCAATCGTTGCAGCGACTGAACTTTCATACAAGTACATCACTGACAGATATTTGCCTGATAAAGCAATCGATATCATTGATGAGGCTTGCTCAAAGGTCAGAATTAAATCGAGTTCACTTCCTCCGGAAGGAAAAGAACTCGACAGACAACTCAAAGAAGTTGTTAAGAAAAAAGAAGAAGCAATTAGAAACCAAGAGTTCGAAGTTGCATCTGATTTGCGTGACGAAGCAGCAGCGTTGAAGGAAAAAGTTCACGAAGTAACCGAAAAATGGAAGGCTGAAACAGAAGCGAATAAACCGACGGTTACGGCGGAACAAGTTGCGGAAGTCGTCAGCACAATGACAGGTATCCCGACAACGAAGATTACCGAAGGCGAAAGCGAACGTTTGCTCAAATTGGAAGAAACATTGCACAACAGAGTTATTGGTCAAGACCAAGCAGTTGTTGCAATTTCTAAGGCAATCAGACGTGCAAGAGTCGGCTTGAAAGCACCTAACAGACCGATTGGAAGCTTTATTTTCGCAGGTCCTACAGGTGTTGGTAAAACAGAACTTGCAAAAGCGTTGGCAGAAGCGGTATTTGGCTCGGAAGACAACATGATAAGAGTCGATATGTCAGAATTTATGGAAAAACACTCGACGGCAAAACTTATCGGTTCACCTCCGGGATATGTCGGATACGATGACGGCGGACACTTGACCGAAACTATCAGAAAGAAACCTTACTCGGTAATTCTTTTTGATGAAATCGAAAAGGCTCACCCTGACGTATTTAATATCATGTTGCAAATCCTTGATGACGGACGTTTGACAGATGCAAAAGGCAGACACGTCAACTTCAAGAATACGATTATCATCATGACGTCAAACGTCGGTGCAAGCATGATTTCAACAGGTTCGAAGTTAGGCTTCTCAGTCGGTGACGATGAATCGAAAGATAAGTACGAACGTCTTAAAGAAACTGTTACAGAGGAAATGAAGAAGGCATTCAAGCCAGAATTCCTCAACAGAATCGATGAAACAATCGTATTCTCTCATCTTTCTAAACCTGAAATCAGACAAATCGTTGACTTGTTGTTCAAAGATTTGTTCAAGAGATTGGAAGCACAAGATTTGAAAATCGAAGTTTCTGATGAGGTTAAAGATTACCTTGCAGAGGACGGATATTCTGAAGCATACGGTGCAAGACCTCTTAAACGACTTATCCAAAAGAAAGTCGAAGATGGCTTGGCAGAAGAAATCTTGGGCGGTCAATTTAAGGCAGGCAAGAAGATTGTTCTTACTTTGGAAGATAAGAAAATCAAATTCCATACGGTGGACATTGAAAACAATGACGAAAAGAAAGAAACCGTACCTGCTGAAAAGGTTGAAGAAAAGAACATAGGAGATAAAAAAGACGAATAGTCATTTTACTCAAATAAAAAAGGCGGCACTTCGGTGTCGCTTTTTTGTGACGATTTTGAGGTCTATTTTACAAAAATTTTTTTGGTGTATAATTGAGGAAGAAACTTGAGGTGTTTATGAAAATTGCGGTTACATACGACGAAGATAGCGAAGAAATTTTTCAACATTTCGGACACACAGAGATGTTGAAGGTTTATGACGTTGACGATAATAAGGTTATCAGCACAAAAATTTTGTCAACAGAAGGTCACGGACATAGCGTGATAGCAGACTTTTTGAACGATGTTGAGGCAAAAGTTTTGATTTGTGGCGGAATTGGACCTTGTGCAATTTCTGCATTACAAGAGTATGGAATTGTTCTCTGTGCCGGTATTTCGGGCAATGCAGATGTGGCTGTCGAAAAATTTTTGAACGGCACTTTGGATTATCAAACAGGTGCAAATTGCAATCATCACGACGAAAATCACTCTTGCGGAAGTTGCCACCACTAATTAATATTCCGTGACAATTCAGTTCTGATATATTTGTCCAATGATTCAAAAATACCGGATTGCTTTATTTCGTTCGCAATGACAGAGTCTGCGAAAATTTTTCGAGATTCTTCGCCTAAAGGCTCAGAATGCCCCAAAGAGGTTATTGTCACTGCGAGAAACGAGTGAGCAGAGTGCGAGGGCTTGGCGATGAAAATACAAGGTCTTTGAAATCGACAACCCGTACGTTTATTGCGAGCGAAGTGATAAACAATCCGTGGCAGTCCAGAAATACTTATCCGATGACAGTTTTTATTGGTTCTTGTCTTGTTCATTAAATTTTAGAATTAATTCTTTGAGAAGAAAGTAGTCGCTTTTTTCTTTTGCTTCGTTGATTTCCTTCATTCTCAAGGTTGCCAATTCTTTTTTTTCTTTGTCGCTAAAGTGGTCGGGGTGGTATTTTTTGATTGCCGAGCGATAAAGTTTTCGGAACTGGTCTGAGAGTTCTGTTGATTTTTTGTTGTTTGAACCTTTTGTGATGTATATTTTTAGTTTGTCATATTCTTGTTCAGATAGCCTGTCGAAAGTGTTGTTGTTCAGTATGACGTTGATTTGGTGAAGGGACATTCTTTCTTCGAGACATTCTTTTATGAGATTGTCACGGCGTTTCGATTGGATTTTGCCCCTTTCTTTTTGAAAATCCATTTCCTCAACGAAGGAGAGTTTTTCTTGTTTGTTGGCGAAAAGAATTTTGTTAACTTCCGGAATTGTTTTTTCTTCTTCGTAAGCTTGTCTTAGGATTGTTTGACGTTTATGATGGTATTCGTTGTAGTCTTTGCGGTACTTTTCGTCCTCGGTGTCAGATAGGGGGTCGAAGTTATTTTGTACAAGTTTTTTGTTTACGCTATCAGTAGGAAGGGAGTTTCTAATTGCGTTTTTGATAATTTCGTTTCTTGTGGGGAGAATTTTTTCTTTTTTTATGATTTTGAAAATCCCTGTGCCGAAGTATCTCAGACGGCTGAGGTAATCATCGTAGTTTTCGCCTTCTTTTTCGTCCATTTTTCGGAAGTTGTTGTTTATGATTTCCAAGTTTGCATCAGTTCTTGTCATACCTTGCAAAAGGCAGCCTGCGATGATTTTGTCACGGATACTTTTGCCGATGTTGCAGTTGAAAACAACGTCGTAGCAATCTTTTTCTCCACCTTCAAGTTCTTTAAGATTATTTTGCTTCAAGATTTTGTTCGCTTCAATTCGAGGTTTTCTTGCAGCGAGACAATCTTCTATTATTCTGAGTCTTTTTTCTTGTAAATCTACAGTTTCCATTTCCTTATATTTTAATGGAAAACGACGAAATTGCCAAATTTTATTTTTTATTTTGGGCAAAAAAAAAGAGGTTCATTTTTGCGAACCTCTTTTTCGTTTTTTGAAAACTTATTAGTTTCTGAGAACCAAATCGCTCAAGAGTTCAACGTAAACAACGTCACCAACGTGACCTTTGTATTGCAAACCTGGTGTAACTAAACCAGTTGCGAGACCAACGCCGACGCCGACAGGTAAGCCGACTGCAACGCCAGTGCCATATTTACCGTTGCCTGAAGCGATTGCGATACCAGAACCAGTACCAACTGCACCACCACCTAAAGTGTATGCTGCAACTTTACCGAATGATGCTGCTTTAGAAGGTGTCAAGTCTTTAACTGTTTGTGCAGAGAAATCTATTTGTTCACCGTTAGGGAGAATTAATTGATTGATTTCAATGCCAACTTTTGCGTTTCTGTTGAATGATTTTTGTGAAGTCATTGAAGAAACTTTACCGATGAATTGTGAGTTAGCAGGGATTAACATTCTGCCTTCTTCGGTGATGATGTCTTCTTGAGTGATGAATTTGATAGTGTTGCCATCAACATATCTTTTTGAAGCAAATTCTTCAGCAAATCTGATTTTGAGGACGTTGCCAGCGAGAATGATTTTTCTGAAGTTAGTGATTTTAACTTCGTTTGTTTTTGCATCAGGAGAAACGTTCAAGTGGTCAATGCCGAGAACAGTTTCTTCAGCAACAAATTCTTTTTTAACGCTGTTTATAGCGTCACGCAATTTGTATAAAATAACAGCACATTCTGCTCTTGTTAAGAGTTTGTTAGGCAAAAGAGTGTCTTTGTCGGGGTGGTTAACGTAAACGTTCATACCGACTGCTTTTGCATATCTGTCAACAGCCCAAGCAGGGATATCGTTTTTGTCTGTGAAAACGTCCAATACTGAAGTATCGATGTAATCAACGTCTTCAGTAATGTGGCTGACGATAGATTCAACTTCTGCTTTTGAAATGTTGTTCAAAGGTCTGAAAGTGTTGTCGCCGTAGCCATAGATGAGACCAAGTCTTTGTGATTTCAAAATATCACCGTAAGCCCAAAAATCTTCTGAAACATCGGTGAAAATATTGTCGTTTTCGTTAGTATTATCTCTGTGACCGAGTAATCTCAAGAGAGTAGTGTTAAAATCCGCTCTTGTCATAACTTCGTCAGGGTTAAAGTGACCGTCTTCGGTGATACCCATAACACCGCCGTTGATGACAGTCAAGATTTCTTGAGCAGCCCAATGATCAGCGGTAACGTCAGCAAGTTGTTTTGCTTGAACAGCCGTAGTACCAAAGAACATAAGGGTCAGAGCAATAAAAAATCCGAATATCTTTTTCATGAAAAATTCTCCTTATTAATTCTGAAAGCATTATATATTAAATGATTTCTTTACACAAGTTTTTTGGGATTTTTTACAAAATTTTAATATCAAAAAAGGTGATTTAGGGAGAAATTTATTTTTTTGTTAGGGAGCATAGATATTTAGGTAATAAGGAAAATATAGTAAAAAATAAAAAAGTGTTTATGTGTAATAAGTTGGTTTTTGGGGCTTGAAAGTTGAAATTATATTAAAAATAAAAATGACTTGAAAAAAATTTTTGAGCAATGTATTATGAACGAGGAAGGGTTTGTAGCTCAGTTGGTAGAGCAGTTGACTCTTAATCAATTGGTCGAGAGTTCGAGTCTCTCCAAGCCCACCATTTAAAAAGACCTCAACAGAGGTCTTTTTTTTGTTGAAATAACACTTGACTCGAACTGGTAATTTGCTCTCGAAGTCGCAAATTACGGAGTTCTGCCCTACGGGTATCCTGTCTCGTAAGGCTCACGGAAGGTTCGCCAACGATACAGGGGAGTCTCTCCAAGCCCACCATAAAAGCCAAATCGTAAAGATTTGGCTTTTATTATTATAACTGCATTTTAGCCACTTTAGAGAAATTTATAAATTAACATAATCAACGACCCTTACAAGACTTGAACTTTAATATGTATATATTTTATGCTAAAATTTAGAAAAAGGAGTTCTCGGATGAAAGCAACAGAAACAACAGTATTAAAGTTTATAGGAGGAGAAGATAAAGTTTTTATAATTCCTCCATTTCAACGTAATTATGAATGGACAGAAGAACAATGCAAAGAATTATTCAATGATATAAAATCAGCATACAAACAAAATAAAACTCATTATTTAGGTAATATTCTATATTATATTGGAGATAATAATAGTGCTTCATTTGACGAATTCATTTTAGTTGATGGACAACAAAGAATTACAACTATTCTTTTATTGTTATGTGCAATTCGTGATATCTCTGCCGAAGAAGATTTAAAAAAGGTAATAAATAGAAAATATTTAAAAAACGAGGATAGTATTGAAACTTTTAAAGTTAAATTAAAACAAACATCTTATGATGAAGATATCTTCATTTCTGTTGTTGAAGGTGACATCTCAAATGTATTAAAAGAAAGTAATATTTATAAAAATTACGATTTATTCTTGAAACTACTTGAAGAATCCGATGTTTCTCCTAAAGATATTTATGAAACAATTCCAAAATTAGAGGTAGTTGACGTAAATTTGTCTGCAGGAAATCAATCTATAAATTTAGAAACAGTTCAAACTGTTTTTGAAAAAATCAATTCGACAGGTAAAAAATTAACACCTGCAGATTTAATAAGAAACTACTTGTTATTAGCAAATTCTTCAAAAGAACAAGAAAAATTGTATAAACAATATTGGGTAAAAATAGAACAAACGGTTAAAAATGAAAATATTTCACGATTTGCTAGAGATTATCTTGTTATGAATACATTTGATGATGTTCCGGAAGATTCTATTTATAAAAATTTTAAAGAACATTTTTCAGAAATTAGTCATTTGGATATTTTGTCAGAACTTTCTTCTCTATCAAAATATTTTTCTTGGTTAATATTTGAAAATTCACCAAATGAAGAAATAAATCATATTGTAAGTTATTTAAACTTATTAAAAACAGACGATGTATATCCTCTATATTTGTATTTGTTTGCAAAACTATATGACAATAATACAGCAGAATTAAAAAATATTTTAGAACTTCTTTCAGATTTTATGTTACGTTATCGTATCGTTTCCCCTTCTGGTGGTGGTGGTGCATTACGTGCAGTTATACATCAACTTCTTGAAAAATTAAATTCGGAAGAAATTCAAATATCATACGATAATATTTTATTTGAATTATCAAATAGTAATACTATTGCTGGTCGTTATCCTGATGATAAAGAATTTAAAGAAGCCCTAATGTATTCAAATAATTTAAATTATAGATATGCTCGTGTTGTTTTATTAAAAATAGAAGAATCCGAGAAAAAGAATATAAAAGTTGCAGCAAAAGACGTTACTATTGAACACTTAATGCCACAGAAACTATCAGAATGGTGGATTAAATATCTTGGAGGAAAAGAATCTGCTGAAACAATTTATGAAAAATATCTAAATTGTATCGGGAATTTAACTCCAATGTCTGCGGAATATAATTCAAAAAATTCAAATAGTTCGTGGGATAAAAAATTAAACCAAATAAAAGATATTCAGTTTGTGATAACTTCCGAAATATATAGTAATAAAGAATGGAAAGAGGAAGATATTGCAAAAAGGAATAATGATATTGCAGAAAGAGCATGCAAAGCAACAACCTCTCCTTTGCAAAGAACAAGACAATATCAAACAAAAGGTGTTTCAGAAGAATTTATCGAAGGTCTATATCCTATAAATGATATAACAACTCCTATGTCAGGTACTCATATTACAGCAATTATATATGATGATAATGTAACTACAGTATCTTCTTGGAATGAATTTTTAAAAACTATTTGTGAAGTAGCATATGATTTAGATGATAATATAATGAAAAAAATTGTCAGAGAAAATAGTATTCATAAAGCAACTTCAACAAGAAATTATCCTGATAAAGATCCTATAATAACAAATAACCCTTCTTTGTTGCTTGGACCAAAAGAAATTAAAAAAGATTCAGGAATTTTCATAGAGGGTTGTATTAGTTCCAATAGAGCAAGATTTTATGCTAAACAAATTCTTGATATTTATGGTTTGGCAGATGAATTTCAAATACAAGTTGAAAAATAGTATTATTATTGAACGCAATTAATCATTAATTTAAAAATCTCCATCGTAAATTTTTTACTTGGATTTAATTTTCTCCAATTTAAAATTTTAGGTTTAAGTTGAAGCAAAAAAGTTCTAACTTTGTCAACTCGAGTCCACCATAATAATAAAGAGGGTTTTCGCCCTCTTTTTTGTTGCAATTTTTTGTCTAAAAGAATATCGAGAGGGGTATCTTCGTCTTTAGAAATTGCAAGCAAAGCGTCGAGAGGATTATAATTGCCCAATTTTTCGAGCAAATCCGCCGTTCTTTTGTTTGGCGTACCTTTTTGTCTCGCTGCTATTATTTATATGATAAACAAAAATTATGTCAAAAATGGACGTATAAAAGTTTGGTTTTTTTTCAACAAAAATATTTGTTTTATAATTAAATCATGATTAATTTTGATTCACTAAGTTTAAAGGCGTGGGTACTTGAAAATACTGATTATCTGACGAATTCGTCCGTCAGAAAAATTCAGCAACCCTCAAGACGGGAACTCATTCTTCACCTTCGCAATAACGGTGAAAACAAAAAATTATATATTAATATTAATCCCGAATTTTTTCACGTTTGTCTCGCTGATGACCTGCAAAAACGTGGAATTTCAATCCCTGATGCTGCTCCGATGTTTTGCATGCTTCTTCGAAAATATATCCAAAACGGTCGGATATCAGAGGTTCGTCAGCCTTTCGGAGAGCGGATTTTGGAACTTCGGTTTGAATACAAAGATGCCCTTGACGAAATAAACACACTCTGTATTGCAGTCGAACTTATGGGTAAATATAGCAACGTGATTTTGTATAACGTCAAAACAGGTATTATCATTGGCTGTGCACACAACGTTGGGGAAGAAAAAAGTAAACTTCGGGAACTTGCAGGAACTTTGCCTTATATATACCCGACTCCGCAAGAAAAAACGGATATTTGTGAAGAAAATTTTGAAAATTTCGAAGAAAAATTTAACGGCAATTTTGACAAAAATTCTGTTGCTTGCGAAATTGCAAATGAATATGCGTATATGACTGTATCACTTGTAAAACAAGCGTTTGTGGCTCTGAAAATTGAAAATTTCAATAAAGAAAATTTGAAAAAATTGTTTGAAATGCTTAAAAATACTTCGTCTTTGACGGATTTTGAGCCGGCAATAAGCGAGGATTTTTCACAATTTTCTTTGATAAAAAATTCTGGCTACAAGCCTGTAAACACAGTTAATCAGATGATTAACGACTATTTTGAGTACAATCAGGTACAAAAGATTTTGAAGCAAAAAAAATTGCGTCTCTATTCGCACATTGATGCTCAAATTAAAAAGATAAACAAACAAACAGAGATTTTTAAAACGAAACTTCTTGATAGCGAAAAGGCAGACGGTTACAGGCTTAAAGGCGATATTTTGATGATGAATATTAACTCAAAAGTTTTGCCTGTTTTGCAAATGGAAAGTCCTTATGATGGCGAACTTGTTGAGATTGAACTCGATGAGCGTTATTCGATTGTTCAAAATGCAAATCGATATTATAAACTCTACAAAAAGACCAAAACTGCCGTGGATTATGCTTCTTCGCAACTTGAAGAACTCGAAAATCAACTGAATTTACTCGAAGAACAAAGATTTTTTGTTGAAATTTCATCGAATTTGGTGGAAATTGAAGAAATTGCTTCAGAAATTGGATTAAAAATCGAGCAAAATGGGAAAAAGGATAAGAAAAAACAAATTAACCTCGAAACGCACGATATTGAAGGGTTCAAAGTCTATTTGGGTAAAAATTCTCTTCAGAATGATTTTTTGCTCTCGAAAGTCGCATCTCCAGAGGATTTGTGGTTTCACCCATTGAACATGCACGGTGCACACGTTATTTTGAAAAAAAATAATTCAAAAGAAAAAATTCCGAACGAGGTGCTTTTATCTTGTGCAAAACTTGCGAAAAGATTTTCGAAAGCCAATAACGAAGCCAAAATCCCGATTATTTACACAGAAAGAAAATACGTAAAAAAAGCCAATTCAAAAATCGCATTTGTCACATATAAAAACGAAAGCGAAATTTATTGCTAATTTGATTTTTCGATTTGTTAGTGGGAAAATCAGGGCATGATTTACGAAAAAGAAGAACGAAAACCCCAAATATGGCTCTGTGGCGGGCATTTCATTAACGACATTTACACGGGTGTATTAAATCCGATTATGCCGTTTATTGCTGAGCAGGTGAATATTTCAATGGCGTTTGCGACATTCATTTTGAGTTGCTCTCATATTTTTGCATCGATTTTTCAACCGTTTTTCGGCTATTTTGCCGACAAGATGAGAAAAAGAGCACTTATTTTTTGGGGATTAATTTTCACGGCGGTATTTTTATCAAATGCACCGACAGCAACAAACCCTTATATAATGATTGTTTTCATTGTTTTGGGAAGTTTGGGTTCAAGTCTTTACCACCCACAGGCATTGGGTTTAATTCCTAAATTTTCGACTTCAAATGTTGCGAAAAATATGGGAATTTTCATTGCGATGGGAACTTTGGGCTTTTCGTTAGGACCATTGGTTTCTTCATCGATTGCTCAATATTTGGGGTTGGATAAAATGCCTGTAATGTGCGTTATTGGTATTGTTTGGGCATTGTTGATGTTCAACTTTGTTCCAAAATTTTCAACTGAATCGATTACGAAGGCGGACAGTTTCGATTTTGGCAAGGCGTTTTCTGATATTTTAAAGAACAAAAAATTAGATATTTTGATTGTAATTTCGATTTTGAAATCGTTGATGCAAACGTCGTGTTCGATGTTGTTGCCGTTTTTGTGGCAAAGAATGAATTACAGCAAGTTTGAAATTGGACTTGCATTGTTCTTTTTCCTTTTCTCGGGAGGGGTTGCATCTTTTTTAAGTCCAAAAATAGAGAAGAAAATCGGCACAAAAAATGTATTTTATATTTCAATGATTTTGCCGTTGCCGATAATTTTGTTGTTTGCATTGACATATCGTACGATACCGCTTTTGTCCTTTGCTCTTGTGGCATTGACGGGATTTGTAATAATGTTTGCAGTACCTGTTATGATGAGTATGGCACAAAAGATTTTGCCGCAATATAAGAGCATTATAGGCGGATTTATCAACGGATTTTCGTGGGGTGTTGTAGCAATTATGATTACAATGATTAGTAAATTTGCAGACCATAATAACTGCATTGTTCCTGTAATCTGCGTGGTTGCACTCATTCCTGCGATTTGTTCATTTATGATTAATAAATTATTTCCGAAAAATGCCAACTGATTTTTCGGGATAAAATTTTTGTGATAGAATTTATTTGTGAGAAAAATAAGGATAAATTAATGGAAGAAGTTTCATCATACAAGACTGCGTGTGCAGTAGCAAGCGTTTTGGACGACAAATTGGCAAAAGATATTTCGATTTTGAATATTTCACAAGTTTCAGTTTTGGCTGATTATTTTGTAATTTGCTCGGCTGACACTCCGACACAGGTGAAAGCCTTGACAGAGTACGTCAGAGACAGAATTAAGAAATGGTTCAATCGTATTCCTATCGGGGAAGAAAATGACCTCAAAAATCGCTGGAACTTGCTTGATTACGGCGATGTGGTCGTTCATGTTTTGCACAGAGAAGAGCGTGAAACGTACGCTATTGAAAAATTCTGGAATCACGCATTGGTTGTTAAGCCTGAAGAATGGGCAGAAACGGCGAAAGAATTTTCAGAATATCAAGAACAGTAATTTATTTGGCAATTTGTCAAAAAATCAAAAAGGGTATTCTCGAGATACCCTTTTTTGTTGCGGTTTGGTTTAAATTTCGTTGAGCAGATTTTTGATAATTTCTGCTGAAATTTGTGCCGAATGATGTTCGAATTCGCCGAAATTTTCCGTTTTTGTGCCGTCAGCAAGATCAGAAATTGCACGGACGATTAAGAATGGAATGTGGTTCAAGAAGGCGGTTTGAGCGATTGCGGCACTTTCCATTTCCGCTGCCGTTGCTCCGAAAAGTTCTTTTAATTCTTCTTTTTTAGATGAAGTTCCGATGAACATGTCACCTGAGGCGATTAAGCCTTTGTGCAGGCTTTTTTCGGGCAAAGTTTTCTTTGCGACTTCGAGAAATTTTTTGTTTAATTCTTCGTCAGAATAGAAGATTGTCGGCTCTTTGGGGTTAATTCCGTTGCAAATGTAGCCTCTTGCGTAACCCAAGGCGGTTGCATCGAAATCGTGATGAACCAATTTTGTTGCGACCACTACATCACCGATGCTCAAATCTTCTGCAATTCCACCTGCGACACCAGTGTTAATGATATAATCGGGCTGAAATTTGTCGGTCAAAAATTGGGTGCAACTTGCGGCTGCGACTTTGCCTACACCGCTTCTTGCGACGATGACTTCATGATTGCCGATAATCCCTTTAAATACGGTAAATCTGCCCGCATTTATTTCTTCTGGATTTTTGAGAAGACCTCGCAAAAGTTCGATTTCGCAGTCCATTGCACCAATTACGGCGATTTTTGAATTATTTTTCATATGTCATTTTTTCCTCTGTCCAGTTTTCTAAAATGCTCAACATGTTCTCAGCAGTTGACTTTGCACCTTGAAGGTTGTGTTCTTTGTAATTTCCACATTCCTCACGTTTTGTGCCTGGGATTTCGCCTTCAAAATTTTTGATAAATTCGAAAGTATCTTTGATGAGCGAAAGAGCCTCGTTGTGGGAGATTGAGTCCCTTGTTAGGAAGTAAAATCCTGTCCTGCAACCCATTGGTCCGACGTAGATGATGTTGTTTGCGAATTTTGTATTTCTGACATAAGTTGCAAAAAGGTGTTCAAATGTGTGCATAGTGCCGTTTTCGAGGTAATCGTTTTCGGGATTGTTCGGCTTTTTCATTCTGATGTCGTAAGTGACGATATCTCCGTCAATTCGGGAGATATACATACCTTTTTCTAACTTATCGTGATTGACGCTAAAACTTGCTATTCTTTTCATAATTTCTCCTGTTTGGAAAAATTTTACAACAATCAATCGGATTTTTAAAGGGAAAATATTACAAATCGGGATATTTTTCTTTTAATTTTGGCAATAAAGTTTTCCACAATTTTCCTGTTGGGTGTGGACATTGTGGAGGATAGAAAAATTCCAATTTTTCGTCTTTTAGATTTTTCGTATTTAATGTTTCTGCAATGTCAATTACGTCAATTCCATTTTTTTCGAGTTCTTTTTGCCAAAGTTCTTTTTTCGTATCTTCAAAGGTTAAGATAATTAATTTTGTGTCTTTTCCAAATTTTTCTTTAATCAATTCATTTGCTATTTTGAAGTGAAAAATGAATAAATCAAATAGTTCTATTTGCCGGGGTTCTTCCATTTTTGTTCCGTATTTTTCGTGCACTTCCTGCATAAATTCTTCGATTGCATCTGGGTGGTTCTTCAAAAACCATCTCAAATGGTTTTGGATATATTCAGCCCTAATGCGTGCATCGTTCAAATCATTAGGTACACGCTTCATCCTTTCGTCAATACTATCAAAACCCATAAACTTTTCGGCAAGGCGGTCATTTGTCATTTCGATGTATTCCGGGTTTATATCCATTCCTATCCCACTTCTGCCGGTTTGTTGACATACCCTAAGGGCTGTACCACTTCCTACAAACGGATCAAGAACCGTATCTCCGGGGTCGGACGATGCTAGAATCATTCTTTCAAATAAACCCTCTGGCTTCTGCGTTGGGTGTTTTTTGCGGTTTTTATTGCAATAGTGTATATGAGAAAACTCCCACACGTTCCCCGGGTTTGCCCCACGCATATTATTAACAGAGCGATAAAATTTTTGTGGAACTCTTATTTCGTCTAAATGGAATACAAAATTTTTCGGGTCTTTCGTAAACATCAGTATATCGTCATGACGTGGTGAAAATCCCTTTGTTTTTCCTGCCCCCTGCGTATAGTACCATGTAATCCAAGAATTGAACGTCATATCCAATTCTTGTTCCATAATATTGAAAACGTGGGAAATATAGCGCATTCCCATAAATACATATATAGTTCCGTCTTCTGCTAAAACCCGTTTTGCTTCTGCTAACCAGTGGCGCGAAAAATCAAGATACGCATCGAACGCCAACTTGTCTTGATTGTTTCCGTAGTCTTTGTTCAAATTGTACGGCGGGTCCGTCACGATCAAACGAATGCTATTGTCTGGTAATTTCTGCATTTCATCAATGGCATCGCCGCAAATCGCTCTTAATTCTTTATCCATCGATTTTTAGTAGCCTCCCGGTAGAAGTCCTCAAGCGTTCTGCGGGAACTATGCAAATACTTCGCCCGCCCATGCTTCGATCATAGGTCCTGCAATTTTATTAATATTTTCAAGTGGTAATCCTGTGTGCAAATTTGTGTTGATAATGATTTTGTTATCATTCGCGGCTTTCCTAGCATCAAGGATAGCTGTGATCTGCTGAATCACAAAGGCGGAATCTTCGCGGTATGTAAGGGATTCCTGCGGAATCTTGAAAACAAAATTTGCCCTGATTTCGATGACAGAATGTTCACGATTTCTAAAAAGCACGCCATAGCATATTTTGATTTTAATAAGGCAGACTATAAAACCACCGACGGAAACCACATGACCCAATCCGAGGGTAACAGGTTTTCAAAAGAACTTGCGGATTCCATTGCAAAAAAAGTGAATATCAA
>ENA-ORPK01000519-ORPK01000519.1-human-gut-metagenome-genome-assembly--contig:-NODE-519-length-35818-cov-4.453653_pt1 | contig 35818 bp, 33 predicted proteins | sample MGYA00242139_ERZ509068 | MGnify/ENA primary metagenome ERZ509068 (study PRJEB26280, sample SAMEA2338687) | human gut metagenome | biome: human gut; feature: human-associated habitat; material: faeces...
AAGAGCGTGATCGAAAAGAGCAAGGGCTTCTTTTGCGAGAGCAACGAGTGCAAGTTTGCTCTTTGGAAAGAGAATCGTTTTTTTGAAAGCATGTCAAAGAAGATCACCAGGTCTGTGGCAGAGCAGCTTCTTTCGAAGAAGAAAGCAAAGCTTAAGGAATGTAAATCCGCAAAGACAGGGAAGAACTACGACTGCTTTGTAACGATGGAAGAAAATGACTCCGGATATCCGCAGTTTGGTCTGGAGTTCGACAAGAAGCGTCATGTAGAGCGCTAGGAGGTAGAGTATGGCAGAAGAAAGAAAAGGACAACCGATCGAAAAGTGGGACGCTGTGAGAGGGCATCCTCACAGCGTTTCTCCTATGAGAGATCAGACGATGGACGCAGAGGGAAGGAGCATCGGTGAGCGTTTTATCGAGCTTCGCGAGTCCACGGGAATGAACCGTATGGAGTTTTCGGAGTATCTGGGAATTCCTTACCGTACCATGCAGGACTGGGAGCGGGAAACCAGGGGGATGCCCGGTTATGTTTTTGCTCTCATCGAGTATAAGGTGCGGAACGAATTTGGTCAGGATCCAAGAGCCCTTGGCAGTCAGATGCGTGGGATCGAGGATATGGTGGAACAGAATGATAACAGCTTCGACGGCATTATCAATAACCTGCCGAATTACCGGATCCCGGCGGAAACCGAAGCGACCTCACAGCACGCAAGAGAGTCTGTCCTTAAAAAGCTCAGGGACTGTGTGAAGATCCTGGAGGAAGAAAAGGGCAGGCGTCCCCGTCCGGTCTGCGAAATGGAGAGATGCTAGATGGCAAAAAGAAAGCACAATGTCCACTTCAGGGTAAACCCCGAAGAGGAAGAACTCATCAGACACAAAATGGAAGATGCCGGGATCAGCAGCGTGGCCGCATATATGAGAAAAATGGCGATCGACGGATATGTGGTGAGGCTGGACCTTTCGGATGTGAAGGAGGCGATCCGCCTCCTTCGGATCTCGGGCAACAACTTAAACCAGTATGCAAAGAAAGCAAATGAGACCGGCAGCATTTATGCGGAAGACATCAAAGATGTGAAAGCCAGACAGGAAGAACTATGGAAAGTATTAAAACAGATTCTGGACAAATTGTCGGGGATCTAGGAAGGAGATGAGAGCATGGCTGCTACAAGGATCATTCCCATGCATGTGAACAAAGGTCTGAGTGTGAAGCAGTGCCTGACTAACAGAATCGAATATGCAGAGAACGGAGAGAAGACGGAGGACGGCGAATATGTCAGTTCCTATGCCTGCACTCCGGAGATAGCCGAAGAGGAGTTCATGCTCTCGAAACGGGAATACTTCAGGATCACCGGCAGGGCTCCCAAGGGCGATATCATCGCTTACCAGCTGCGGCAATCCTTTAAACCCGGCGAGATCACACCGGAGGAAGCAAACGAGATCGGCTATGAACTGGCCATGAAGCTGACCAAGGGAAATCATGCTTTTATTGTGGCGACTCATACGGATAAAGCTCATATCCATAACCACATCATCTGGAATTCAACGGACCTGGACTGTACGAGGAAATTTCGAAACTTCTGGGGTTCCTACTTTGTGGTGCAAAGGATCAATGACCAGCTCTGTTTGGAGCACGGCATGTCGGTTATCAAGCCCAAGCCATATCACGAAAGAGAAAAATATACCGGATATGATAAGCGGAAGAGTTACAGAACCGAGCTTCGAGAGGCTATCGACGATGCGCTGAAGCGGAAGCCTGCCAACTATGAAGAGTTCCTGATGTTCCTGGAAGAAGAGGATTATCAGATCAAGCGCAGACGCCATACGGCAGTACGTGGGATTGACCATGAACGCTTTATCCGATTTGACTCCCTGGGCGAGGGTTACACCGAGCGGGAGTTGAGACAGTATTTTGAAGCCGAGGATCCTACTCGAACCTACGGAAAGACCGAAAGAGATTTTGATATGCTGATCGATATTCAGAAGAAGATCTCTGAAGGAAAAGGCGCCGGGTATGAGAACTGGGCTAAAGTATTTAATGTAAAGCAGATGGCACAGACTCTGCTGTATCTCCATGAGCGCGGAATCCGCGATTATGATACTTTGGCTGAAAGGACCAAGTCGGTGGTAGGCAGATTCAATGAGCTCAGCAACAGGATGAAGGCGGATGAAAAGCGTCTGACTGAGATCACTGCGCTCAGGACTCACATCATCAACTATGCAAAGACCGCAGACGTTTATGAGGCTTATAAGAAAAGCCGATACAGCAAGAAGTTCTTTGAAGAACACCGGGAAGAGCTGACGCTTCGCAAAGCTGCAAGAGATGCCTTCAAGGCATACCAGGAGGAAGAGCCGAAGGGCAGGAAGCTCCCAAAGGTCAAAGAACTGAATGAAGAATATGCCAGAGTTCTGGCAGATAAGAAGCAGGCCTATGCGGAGTATCGCCAGATCCGAGATGAGATGAAGAAGCTCACCATGGCAAAACACAACGTGGATGAATTCCTGAACAGGGACGAATCCGAAATACATCGCAAGCGCGACAGAGAGAGACATCTGTCGAGATAAGATACGGGGGACTCAGTAAAATGGGTTCCCCGCTTTTTTCATTTAGCACCGTTTTCCGGTGCGCCGCCTGACACTTACCGTGTCAGTTCTGGGGATTGGGGCGATAGACTCCAACAAGCAAAATGGCATAAGTGGATCCACTATGCATTGCTTGCCAATTAGAGAACAGCTAAAGGGCAAGCTGTCCGATAAAAATCCAATCTTTTTTAAAAATGTTTGGACTTATGCCCATAGTAATGGGATAATTAGACATGTAAGAAAAAGAACGGAGGTGGATGCCATGTCTCGAGGAACGAATCAAAAGTTCAAATTTACGTACCTTATGCAGGTCATGCTGGAGAAAACAGATGACGAGCATTCCCTTACCCTGAGCCAGATCTTAGAGGAACTCGATAAGTACGGTGTCACTGCGGAACGAAAAAGCATCTATACCGATCTGCAGGACATGGAGAAGTTTGGCATCGAGGTGATCAAGGAACAGATCGGATCATGTGGGCGCAAGAGACTTCGAACTGGCAGAGGTAAAGCTCCTGATCGATGCGATCCAGTGTGCGAAGTTCATTACAGAACGGAAGTCCCGTGAGCTCATCAAGAAGATCAAAAGCTTCGTCAGCGAGTACCAGGCCAATCAGATCCAGCGCCAGGTATTTGTTCATGGCAGGATCAAAACCATGAACGAAAGCATCTACTACAGCGTGGACGAGATTCACAATGCCATCGAGCATAACCAGAAGATTAAATTCCGTTATTTCAGCTGGCAGCCGGATAAGTCCCAGTACATTTTAAATAGTGGCGACTGGTTCGTGGTAAGCCCCTGGGCCCTTACCTGGGATGACGAGTATTACTATATGGTGGGCTATGATGATTACAGCAAAACCATCAAACACTACCGTGTCGATAAGATGCTAAAGCCCCATGCAGCCAACGAGAAACGAGAGGGTGCTGAGCAGGCGAAGGATCTGGATATGGCAGCATATTCCAAAGCAACCTTCGGAATGTATGGTGGCGAAAAGAAGAGAGTGAAGATTCATCTTCACAACAAAATGGCCGGTGTCTTCATCGATCGCTTCGGCAAGGATATCACCTTCCGGCCCATCGACGAAAAACATAGCGAGCTGAATGTAGATGTTTTCATCAGCCCGCAGTTCTTCGGCTGGATCTTCGGCCTAGGGAAGGATGTCCAGATCGTCGGCCCGGAGGAAGTGGCTGAGAAAATGAAAGAACGGGCGAGAACCGTTCTGGAGACTATGAAGTAAATACGAGAAACGCTAACGGGGCAACTGTCGCAGAAAATGCGATGGTTGCCTCTTTTTTTGTTTCGAAAAAACGTTCTTTTAGCAGGTGTTTTTAATGGACACCTTAAGAAGTAGAGTAGAGTCAGTAGAAAAGAATTCGCGCAAGAGAGGAGATAGAGAGTATGGCAATTCTTTGTATTTTGATTTTCCCGTTCGCGGTATTGGCTGAACTGATGAAGATGAACAACGGCGGAGGGAAAAGAAGATGAGAAGGATCATTTACTGGCTCCAGCGAAAGAAACGGATAAAGGAGAAACGCTGCGGACAGTGTTGTTTGACGTGTCAGTTTTATAGGGAGTGCAGTGGGTGCAATTAACTGTAAAAAAGAAATCGAACTTAACATCCACATTTAAATAAATTTAGTTCGTAAACTCGAACTTTTAGATTGTGACTGCGCAGTTTATATGATAAAATCAAGAGGACTGATTAACATTTATAGTCTTATTGATTCAAACGAGGTATTAATATGGTCACAAGCTATAAAAAATTGTGGAAACTGTTAATTGATAAAGACATGAAAAAGGTAGATCTCCGTAAGGCGGCTCATCTTAGCTCATCCACAATAGCCAAACTCACAAAGGGAGAAAATGTAAGTACAGCTGTTTTGGTTCGTATATGTGAGACATTGGAATGCAATGTTAATGACATTATGGATATTGTATCTGAGGAAGACTAAGCAGAGGGAGATACGTGAATATGGAGATAAAGTACGAAATTGAAAAAAAGATAGGTGTGCTATCCCAGAAGGATTCAGGCTGGGAAAAAGAATTAAATATAGTTAATTGGAATGGCCAGGGTGGCAAGTTTGATATTCGTGAATGGAATCCGGAACATGACAAGATGAGTAAGGGAATAACTCTTTCGGAAGATGAGTTGTTTAAGCTGTATGGACTGTTGAAGGAGTATTTTAATGATGAATCTTGTAATCAAGGTTCAGATTCAAATCAAAAAATAGAGGACATTTTTTTAAAGTAATTAGGGAGAAGACGGTATGGAGGAAACTCTTATCATAAATGAGTTGATCGCAAAAACAGCGGATATTGATTTGGCGGATTTGCCTATGTCTATTCGACTCTACAATTGTTTGAGACGCGGCGGCTATGCTACGCTCACAGATGTAATGATTGAGGCTCCAGATAAATTTTCGCAAATCCGTAATTTTGGCAAAACGAGTGAACAAGAACTAATGACAATAATACAATTTGCAAGAACGGCAAGTCGTGAGCAAATACTAGATTATTGTCAGAAAAAAGGTATGGGTGGAATCCCAGAAATTAACTCTACGCAGGAGTCGGTGGGGGCTGATGAGCCTATTAACGATTTTAGCGGTTTTACAATCAGTGAATATGTGCTGGGAAAAAGAATAGATTTTTCGTCTGTTATGTTTCAGAGAGATAGTGAAGACTATTGTGAAGATATTTCATTTACGGATTTAGAACTTTCCACTAGAACGTACAACGGATTGATCGCCCATGGGGTTTCATCGTTGAGAGAATTGGCATCTATGAAGTATCGTGAGCTAATTCAAATATCTGGATTTGGACAGAAGAGTATTGATGAAGTTCTTGAGACTGTTAAACGAAGAATCGTAATCAATGAAAGTAAATTGTTCTACGACGAAGAAGAAGTGAAAGATGCGGTTGCCCGCATAACAGATTTTTTCTCAGTAATAATAGAGAATTCGTTTATCAAGGCCAAAGAAAAGGAAATTACGATTGCTGTTATTAATGTTCTTAACCGCAATGATAAATGTAAAGTAGATAACCAATCTTTTATGTTGGAAATGGCGAAGGTTAATCCAATTAACTCTTTGCTTCGAGATGTGATAAAGGACTCTGTTTCGGAAAGATTTTATCAAGGAATAGACAAGGGGATTCTACTGTCCTTAGTATCGAGACAAAATAGGCAGTATGAATATATTATCGAGGCAGTTCTCGAGGATATGATCCTGACAAATCAGGTGAGGGAAGTGTCAGGAAAGTTATATAAATATAAGGTTTTTTTGAATGAATGGGTTGATTCGTTAGAAGGTAACTCTCGAATAGTTATAGAGGGCCGATGTAAAGGAATGACCCTAGAGGAGATAGGAAATCAAATTGGATTAACAAGAGAACGTGTCAGACAGCTCATTACAAAAGCTCTGAGAAAATGTCCTACACTCTATGAAGAAGATTATGCCATTTTTATAGAGAAGTATGATTTTGAAAGAGAAGAGTTTAGCACTCTGTTTTCACTCGATTCTTTTCAGGTGAATTATCTTTTATTTGCTCATAAGAGAGGAGTAGAGGATGTACAGACTTTTTTAAATGATAATATGGTACCTTCGGCGATTAAGGAGCGTGTACCGGTAGCATTTAAAGGGAAGGTTATTATACTGGATGGAGAGTGCATTCCGCTTAAAAGAGATGTTTTATTAAAAAGTTTGCTGAAGACTTTCTATTCTGAAGCAGAATGTACAGTTGAGGAATTCGCTGATTTTTATCAAGCTTTTTTAAAAGAGAATGAGTTAGATGATCGTGAAAATCTATTGTTTCCCAATAGTCGAGCTTTTGAGGCGCGAATCACGGATTATCCATACTCTTTAATGAAAGCTGGGCATAAGATTAGATATTATGATACCGAGGATGTAGACTTAGATAGTTTATTTGAAGCTATAGATATACATAGGTATCAGAATATGGAGATATCTACGCTCAAACTTATGAGAGACTGGCAGGATGTTATGGAACAGTATGACATTCGTGACGAATATGAGCTTCATAACTTAATAAGAAAAAGAATTGCCGATGCTGCTAATTATGAGATTTCCGTTACGCGAATGCCTTTTATTACGATTGGGGATGGGGACAGAGTTAAGCAGGTAGAAGAACTGCTTCTTCAAATGGCGCCTATTTCTAACATTGATCTGGCGAAAGCATATGAAGAAATGTACGGAGTTCGCTCCGAGACCGTTCTTGCTAATTTCTTTAAGCCGATAGATGTTTACTATCACAATGGATTGTTTGATCTTGAGCAACAAGAACTTAGAGAAGAAGAGTATTTAATGCTCAGGTCTGTTTTGACTGAAGATGTATATCTTTGGGATGAGATAGTAAAAAAATATCGGGAGTTGTCAAAGTGCCCTAAGTTAGATGCAATTAATGCGATGACTCTTAAAAAACTTGGGTTTAAGGTCTATTCCCAGTATGTTATTAGTTCTAGTTATCCGTCTGCTGATGCTTTCTTTACAAGCATATTAGAAAAAGACAGGTGCGTGGATTTGAATGAGTTTAAACAGGGGATCAGGTCCATACAGGCTTTTTATGCTGCGTTAAGTGATTTGAGGGATTCTTTAGAATTAATTGAAGTAGATCGAGATGTATTTTACAGATTTGATTATTTCGCTGAAAAATATGCCGTTAATTCAAAGGAGGAACTGTTAGCCATTGGGCAAGAGGTATTATCAAGATTGGATGATACAGAGTATTTTTCAGTGGGGGCTACGGCAAAAAGCACTATACTTGAAGATTTACCGATTATAAATAACAATGCTTATATTTTGAATTCAATAATTCGTGCGCAGGAAGGATATAAAACAAGCCGAATCGCAAATGCTTACATAGCTACAAGGAAGGATTATGATCTCTCTCAATTGGGATTAATAACCCATATAACAAACAAAAACGGCGGAATAAGCATACGCGATCTGATAAGTACATTGAGAAGTGATTATGAACTTTTTCTCGATAAGTCGCGGGTGGTTTATGTTCTTCAAGAGTCAAAAGAGCTAATATATGATGATATTTTTGATTATATTGTTCTGGCCTCTGATTGGCATAGTGAGACAGGGGCGGTTTATCTGGGTAACTCTCGTTTTGCCAAAATAATTATAGAAAAGCAGGAAGAGATAAACAGATCAAGCATAATGATAGCGAATTATTATTGGAATGATAAATACACAGAATTTGTTGAATACTGTGGGTTGAATGATTGCTTTTTGATGAGGGACCTTTTGAAACTTGACTTTAGAAAGCTTAGTGATAATTCCAGCAGGCTTAATATTTCAAAGGGAACTATTGCTGATATTGTCGGGCTATTCATTGAGTGGGTTCAAAAACTCTCTGAGACTGAAGAAGATAATTCTTCTAACGAAAGCATTATGGATTTATTTTTTAAATAGGATGTGAGGTTTTCTTTATGGGTTTTACAGAATTAACCATTAAAGATTTATATGTCACGGATAGTGACGATATTCCTGAAGAGTTTTATGGAATAGCTTTGCCTAAGACCGTCCTTTATAAGAGAGCCGCAGGTTTTTTTTCTAGTTCTGCTTTGGCAACTTTGGGGAGAGGATTGAAGCAATTCTATTACAATGGTGGAAACATGAGGTTAATAGTTTCGCCGCTGTTTAGTAAAGAAGATTATGAAGCGATAGAGTTAGGATACAAGGCGCAAGAAGACATAGCGGCTCAACGCATCGTTGAAATGTTTAACATTGATGAAATTAAGGATGATGATGGAGCTAATATTCTATCGTGGCTTATTTTCGAAAAAAGATTAGATATCAGGGTAGTTGTAAAAAAGGAAAATAATAAGAAGGCTATATTTCACGATAAGTTCTCTGTTTTGATAGATGAAGAAGGTAACAGAATTACTTTTAGAGGATCTATGAATGAGAGCGAGACGGCGATGGTTGATAATTATGAATCTATCGAAGTCGATTGCTCCTGGGAAACAGAGGGACTTAGAAGGGCTATTCAAAGAGAAAAGCAGTTTGATGCAATATGGGATGATGACAGCAAAAAATGGTCTACAATTCCAATACCGGATGCTGTCAAGGAATCATTAGTTCAAATTAGACGCCCAATTAAAGCGGATACGTATGAATATGTAGAAAATAGTCCGCAACTTGTTTGTGAACCAGAGACGGTATATATGCCTTCTAGGCCGGCTATTCCTAAATGGTTGGAACTTAGAAAATATCAGAAGAACGCAATTGCTGCTTGGGTAAAGAATAACAATCGGGGAATATTCCAAATGGCAACCGGTACTGGTAAGACTAAGACTAGTTTGGCGGCGGTAACTAAAATATTAGATGTTTATTACTCTAATCAAGTCAAATGTGGCTTGGTCGTTGTGGTTCCATATGTTGTCCTTTTAGAACAGTGGTTGGAAGACCTCAAAGAGTTTCAAATATCAGCGATAGCATGTTATGAATCAAAAAATAAATGGTTACCAAGAGTCGAGGAAAACATCAGATTATTCAATGAAAATGTTAGGGATAAGTTATTTTTGATCACTACGACTAAAACGCTTATTTCGAGCGATTTTCAGAGATGCATAGCCACTATCAAAGGAGATTATATTTTTCTCGCAGATGAAATGCATCATTTGACTTCAGATATGATGCGTCAGTCCTTACCTCAAAATGCAAAATACAGATTGGGATTGTCTGCAACATTAATGACCAAATATAATTCAGCCAAAATGGAGGAATTAAAGGCCTATTTTGGAGGAATTATATATGAGTATTCTATGAAAGAAGCGATAGAAACAGATTGCTTGACACGATATTTTTATTATCCGATCTATGTCGAACTTACGGATGAGGAAAAAAGTGATTATTATGAGGTATCTAAAAAAATCAGTAAAGCCATGATGCTGGCTGGAAATGATTTGGATGATGACGATAACATTCCACTAAAGGCTCTTTTAAGTCAGCGTGGTCGAATATTGGCTTCAGCTTCGAATAAGTTGATAAAGTTAAAAGAGATGGCGCCACAATTTAAGGATAAAGCAAATCTCATAATATATTGCGGAGATAAGATTGAGTCAAATGTCAAATACATTGATAAGGTATATGAAATAGTAAATAATGAAGAAGGGATTATTTCTGCCAAATTCACAGCAGAAGAGAATCCGCAGCAAAGAAGAGATATACTGGATCTCTTTGGGAAGAAAGTCATCCAAGCACTAATTGCAATTAGATGTCTTGATGAGGGCGTAGATATTCCTCAACTTGAAACTGCGATAATAATGTCTAGCGGAACCAACCCCAAAGAGTTCATTCAACGAAGAGGACGTATTTTACGTAAAGCTGTTGGAAAACAATATTCGTACATATACGATTTTATTGTAATTCCGTCGCTTTCGATTCAAGATGTTTCAGCTTTAACACCTGATGAAAAAGAAATGGAACTAAAAGTGATATCAAGAGAATTTGAACGAGTGCAGGAGTTTGCAAATCTTGCAGAGAATGGGCTTGAGGTCACCGCAAGTTTCTTGGAAAAATGGAGACAATATTCAGGAGGTATGGACAATGCGTAACAAAAAGCAGGAACTGAACGACATACTGAGCAAGTATGACCCGGCGGTTCAAAAGGTTTATCAAAAAGTTTTATCACAAGAAAAGAACATCAAAAATATAAGAAAGGCGCAAATGAAGTCTTTGATCGACAAAGAAATCATGGAGCAGGTGCAAAAAGATGATAATTAATTCGATTGAAATGTCATATTTTTTCAGGATTTATCAAAGCCCTAAAGTAGAGTTCTCTGTTGACGATAAGAAAAATGTTACTGTTATTAAAGGCGATAACGGTACTGGTAAAACTACTTTGTTGAGTGCTTTCTCTTGGGCTTTTTACGGCGTTGTCGAAGATCCTCTTGTTGTGGACAAAATGTTAAACAAGCGTCGCTTAAGTGAGATGGCTGTTGGCGAATTAGAGAGTGCTGGAGTTAAAGTGTCCATCAGTGATAGCGGGCATACATATCTTATTTCACGGTATCAAAAGTTTAAGAAAACCGGTGAGAACGAATGTGTCAAAGTAGGTGATCCAGATTTTTCAGTTATAGATCTGGCTAATCCTAGTATGCCTATTACAGATAAATCATTCTTTGAGGGAATAATTCCAAGTGACTTGAAAGGCTTCTTTTTCTTTGATGGTGAGCGTATAGATCGCCTTGCGAAGATAGACGGTAGAGCTGAAATCCGTAAAGCAATACTTGACATACTCGGATTAACTACGCTTGAAACAATAGAGGAAGCTACGAGTGAAGTTCAGAGCGATTATAACAAGAAAATAAAGAATGCTGCAAAAAATGAAACCCTCAAAACATTACGTCAGGATTTTGAAGACACGGAAGCGGCAATTAAAGCTGACAAGGAAAAATTGGAGGGGGATGGTACAAAAGAAAACCCTGGATTGATTGCAAAACGTAAGGCTGCAGAGGCCGAAATAGATAAATGTTCTAGATTTTTAAAAGAACATAATGCTGAGGCAGTTAAAAATTTGCAACTTCAGAGAGATAAGTTAGAGGCTGAAAAGAAAGCAATAACGGATGAGGAAGATAGAGAACGCAAGGATATTATGCGGCATATCTCTAAGAATTTTAAATATTTCTTATTATCTGATCGGTTTCAAGAGATATCTGATTTCCTTGAGGAAAAAAGGAAAAAGAAGGAATTGCCTTCGGATATAAAGGTTCAATTTGTACATGACCTGTTAGAGTCCGGAGAATGCATATGTGGACAGAAACTTATAAAGGGCGAGGTGTTCCATAACAATATTACGAAACTCTTGGAGACAGCTGGACGAGAAGAACTGGATAATGCATACATTACTATGCGAGCGTTTGTTGATTCTAATGAAATTAATGAAACGACAAAAGGCTTTTATGATCGCATAAATGCGTATGCTAGTAAGCTTCTGGGTTTTTCTGGAAGAATCGAAGAAATTGACAAGAGCATAAAAGAAATAGGTAAGAAGCTTGCTAATGATTTTGGTGATTTAATAGCCAGCCATGAGACGATGCTCGAACAAGCGCAGAGTATTAAGGAAGATTGTTTGCAGCAGGAATACTTTTATACTCAAAACATCAAGAGCAACGAGAGCAAGAAAAAAGCTCTCGAGGCGAAAATAAAAATCGAAGAGGCTAAGCAAGGCAATAAGGATATGTTTAGCGAGGCGTTCAATATGGCTGTTGAGGTTGGACGACTTAACGAAGAAATCCGGCAACTTTTCATCGAAATTACAAGAGAAGATATGGATGAAAAGATTAAGCATGTTTTTGCCAATATTTCTCGAAAAGAAGATCGTGAAGCGTGTTTAAATGAAAACTTTGAGTTGGCTATACGAAATAAGGTTAGCCATCAACCGCAGATATTATCTACTGGAGAGAGACAGATTACCAGTCTTGCTTTTATTGGGGCATTGGTTTCCTACGCTAAAGAGAAAACCCAGAGTGATCTAATTACCGATTTTAGTGGTGGAGATTTCCCGATCGTAATGGATTCTGCATTTGGCAACTTAGATCCTACTCATAAAGCAAATGTTGCAAAGGGACTTCCACAGTTGGCTTCGCAAGTCATTGTGATTATATCAGATGAGCAGTGGAGAGGAACTGTAGAAGAGAACATAGCAGAACGGGTTCATACTGTTTACAACATGCATGATGGTAACTATGAAGGAAATGATGATGAATATACAGAGTTTGGGAGGTAAAGAGAGGTGAAATCTGCATTAGGTAAATCTGCAGCGATGGAGCCATACTACCAGTATCTGGTAAAAGAAGGCTATTTTGAAACAATGAAAGATGTAATGCTTCTGGCTATTATGATTGGTTTCAAGAATGAAGCAAGGATACCAGTCACTAAATATGGCGGAGATGCAATAAAAGAGCACATTTTTAAGGACGATATGGATTATCTTAATGTAATTGCCGTCCTTAGCACTAAAGACATAAAAATACTCTTAGATGAAAACAAAGATGAAAAATATAAAATGTTTGAAGAGTATGCAGAAGCCGGAATGAATGCTTTTGTCAAAGAAGTCTTTACAGGTCAGTATACTAGTGCTGAAAGGATCATAGAGTACGTCAGAAAGTACTCCCCTGAAATAAAAACCGTTCAAACAGACTTATCTGGTCTTTTTGGCTCTATAATTGATGAGATGAATGAATAGCAGTTTTTGTTTTAAATTCGGGTGTAGTTGCATATAATGATTGACTTTTGAGACCTACTTAAGTATACTACTTAAGTAGGTTCTTTTAAGTGGAGGTTATATGAATTATTGTTATCGTTTTCCAGTGGTAAAAGGGATTCAAGCAGGGAGAGAATACTACATCGGAATGGTTCCATTAAAAATGCTTGGAAAGCTGTTTCCGGAAGATACGGACTGCGTATTACCCGAATATAGGGCGCAAAGAAGATTGAATGAGTCTAGGATTCCGGAGATAACTAAGTATATTTTAAACAATGAGGACTCCTATGTGTTTTCTGCATTAGCTGCTTCGATTGATGGTAAATACAATTTCATAGAATCAAATCAAGAAAATGTGGGTGTTTTAGAGGTCTCTTTAGATGCTAGATTTTTAATGAATGACGGCCAACATAGAAAAGCGGCGATTGTTGCTGCCCTTGAGGAAGATGAATCAATTGGGGACGAAACCATTTCCGTTGTCTTTTATGGGGATAAGGGACTTAAACGAAGCCAGCAAATGTTTACCGATTTAAATAAACATGCTGTTAAGACATCTAATTCTATAGCCGAATTGTATGATTCCAGAGATGAGGTAGCGGTTACAACACGAAATGTTATTTCAAGAATTCCGTTCTTAGATGAATATGTGGACAAAGAACGCGATATTATTGGAAAGTTTTCATCAGCTCTATTTACACTTAACACCTTTTATACCGCGAATAAGAAAATACTACGACGGAATAACTGTGATCAGAAATTCGAAACCTTTATTTTTGAATTTTGGAATAGCGTTGTGACGTACATGGAACCTTGGAATGAAATGGCTAGAAAGGAATTGGCGAAAAAGGAATTACGTGAATTATATGTGGCTACTCAGGCAATTATAATCCAAGCTTTTGGAAGAGTAGGGGCTTGTCTATGGGAGATGAATGTACAGGATATGGACGAGTATCTTTCAAAACTCAGAAGTATTAATTGGAAACGTAGCGATTCCGAGTGGAAGAGAAGAGTGATGCGAGCTGACGGGCGCATTATCAATAATGAAAGCGCTATTATGTACGCCACAAATTATATAAAGAAATCCATTGGCATTGAACTGACTGATGATGAACTTGCAATGGAAGAAAAACTATTATTCTAAAGGAAGATGAAGTATGGCATCAGGAATAACAATAAACAAAGAAAAGATAGAGGGGTTAAAAGAAACAATAAGAAACCTTTATTTGGCAGATGATATTCCATGGGTTATAGGTTACTCGGGAGGAAAGGATAGTACTGCAACATTGCAGTTAACATGGCTCGCATTGTGGGAACTGCCTCCTGAAAAGCTAACAAAAGTAGTACATGTCATCAATACAGATACGATGGTTGAATCCCCAGTGATAGAAAAGTGGGTAAGTAAATCCTTAAAAATGATGGATGAAGCCAGCAAAATGGTGGAATCCAAGGTGGAGACTTTATTCGTTACTCATAGGCTTACACCGGAAGCAGATAACACATTCTGGGTTAATTTTATAGGTCGTGGCTATCCGTTCCCGAGAAAAAAACTAAGATGGTGTACTGACAGGCTTAAAATACAACCGGTTAACAAGTTTGTGAAGGATAAAATCGCTGAGCATGGCGAAATTATCCTTGTTTTGGGTACAAGAAAGGCGGAAAGCGCCAATCGTGCTAAAACCATGGCGTATTATGAGAAAAAGCGTGTAAGGGAACTGCTTAGCCCGAACCCGACTTTAGCCAATGAACTTGTTTTTTCGCCACTTGAAGATTGGACAAACAATGACGTTTGGGTCTTTCTAATGCAGTATGAGAATCCCTGGGGCTTGTCTAACAATGAATTACAGACGCTGTATATGAGCGCGTCCGAAGATAAAGAATGCCCTATGATGACCGAAAAGAACCTTCCGACATGTGGACAGAGTAGATTTGGTTGTTGGGTCTGCACAATGGTGGAAAAAGACAAGTCAATGGAGGCAATGATCTCAAATGATGACGAGAAGGCCTGGATGACTCCATTGCTTGAATTTAGGAATAGGTTTGGTGATGAAGCTATGGACCGAACCCGAAGAAGTTTTAAGAAGATGCAAGGTTATCTGCAAGGAAGCTATGAGCGCCTTCATCATGGTCCATATCTAAAAGAATGGCGGGAACGATGGCTTAGAGAACTGCTTGAAAACCAAAAAGAAATAAATATGTATGGACCCGAAGAGTTTTCGGATTACGAATTGATAACATTGCCTGAGTTAAGGTGTATAAGGCGAATTTGGGTGTTTGAAAAACATGAATTTGATGACTCATTACCTAGAATATATAAAGAAGTAACTGGAAAAGAGTTTTATGATCCGGAATGGATTGGATCGGAGACATTTGGACATAAAGAGTGGGAATTGCTCGGAAAAGTTTGTGATGATGTTGTGGGTAATTCTCAATATAAAAACTCGATTGAAGCAGTTGATAATGCGAATAAAAACCAAGATCTGGCTGAAATAGAAAATGTCAGAGATAATCTTATTCTCGAAATGATCGCTGGACTGATCGATGTAGAGAATAGAGCTACTAGTATGCATGATAGAAAAGGAATACTTGATTCGCTAGAAAAGTGTATCAAAAGAGACTTTTATGCAGATGAAGATGATGCTACGGATTACTATCGTAAGCAACTTCAAAGAAAGAAAGACATGGGAGGCAAGTACAACGAGAAATTCTTTGTCAACATTAAAGAAGAAGGCGGAGAGTTTGAGGATGTACCGGAAGGAACAGAGTAATGATAATAAGCAAATTATCTTTATATAATTTTGGCGTGTACTCAGGAATTAATGAGTTTGAATTTACCGCTCAAAAACCAATAGTGTTAATTGGCGGACTAAATGGCAGAGGCAAAACCACTTTTTTGGAAGCTGTTCTTCTTGCTCTTTATGGTAAGAATTCATTTGCCTACTCTGAAAGTGATGGACTTTCATATGGTCAATACCTTCGAGATCATGTAAATATGTCAGATGGTAAAAAGGAAACATATGTAGATCTGACGTTTTTTATGGATAAGGAGGGAAAAGAGAAGTATCGTGTAAGACGCGAGTGGGATGCTAAGACGAGTAGAACAACAGAAAAGACCTCTGTATATAAGGATGACGAGTATAATCAGTTTTTGACTGATAATTGGGCAATGTTCATGGAGAATGTCTTGCCTAGTGGTCTCTCCAGTTTCTTTTTCTTTGATGGAGAAAAAATCGCTACCCTAGCAGGCGAAAACACTAGTGCACAGATGAAGCAATCAATAAAAGCGTTACTTGGGATTACAGTGCTTGATCATCTAGAAAATGACTTGTCCAGAATTATCAGTAGAACCGCCAAAAATAGCGTTAATAAGGAAGAGGAAATAGAACTCGAAAACTTACGTGCGGCGAAAGATGATGCTAATAAGAAACTGCAGGAAATTGATTCGATGATCGAAGAACTGCAAGCAAAAAGCGTATTAATTCAAAAAAATCTCGACAAAGCAAATGAAGAGTATGTCGTTAAAGGCGGGGATCTCATAACTCAACGTCAGGACATGATTAATAAGAGATCTATACTAAATGCAAAAGTACAGGCATTAAATGATGATCTCATGATAGCTGCTGGGTCTGAGTTGCCTTTGTTGCTGGTCAAGGATCTATTACAAAATATCAGAGAAAAAGCTGAGATTATTCAAGATCGCAAGACCTTAGAAGTGGCTTTAAATAAAATGAAAAAGGAACTGTCAAGTTATACTCAAAAGACTGGGCATGATTCCGAAGCGATAGATCTCTTTCTGGATTTTTTTGAGAAGAAGTATAAGGGTAAAGAGTCCAATTACGATTATAATATTTCCGATTCTGGTTTGGCGCAACTACAGTTATTGCTGGATAAGAGATTATTGAATAAAAAACTTGATACGATAACAACACAAACAGATGTAGGGACGATTGAAAAAGAGGCAAATCAGATAGAAAGCTATTTATCAGTAGATATTGATGAAAAAGCAGTTGCTACTCTATATAAAAAGATTAAGCGTTTGGAACAAGAAAAGGCTGAGATCGAAGCAAAACTCGATGTTATGCAAGAAAAGCGTAGGACCGCAAAAGGATTAGCTGTAAGCACTGCCTCAGATTTTAATCGAAAAGTTGAGTCATATCTGAAAAAAGTAGAATTGAATGATGATGGAGACAGAATTATAAAGTATGCGAACATTGCAAACAGTGTGATTATAAAATATAGAGTTGCCCTTCAAGCAAGTAAGGTGGATGAAGTTGCATCGACCATGACAAAGTGCTACAAGCTGTTGGCTAGTAAAAAATCGCTGATAGATAGAATTAAAATGGACGCATCTTCTCTTGATATGATTTATCTTAATGAAAAAGGCGAAGAGGTTCCGAGAAAATCCTTATCTGCCGGAGAAAAGCAGATGATGGTTATTGCCTTATTGTGGTCCTTGGCAATATGTTCCAAGAAGCGTTTACCGGTAATTATTGATACTCCTTTGTCAAGATTGGATTCTTTGCATAGACAGGCAATGGTAAGTGTATATTTCCCGAAGGCGAGTGATCAGACTATTATTCTTTCTACAGATTCGGAAATAGATATGAAAACATATGAAATGATGAAGGACGATGTAGGGGATGAGTTTACGCTTAAATATGATGAAGAGACAAAGTCTACATCTATCGAAACTGGTTATTTTGTAGGGAGAAAAAAATGATTGTAAAGCAAATTAAGTTATCTAGCCAGTCAAAAGATAAATTGTCAAGATTAAAAGGAAAAACAGGAATAAAGAACTGGAATGTCCTTTGCCGTTGGGCACTATGTTATTCATTACATGAGGGCACTGTGCCTACAGATATTCCTATTAATGCGGATAGTAACCTTGAAATGTCTTGGTATACATTTTCTGGCGAATTTAATGAGATTTATGAGGCCTTAATTATTGAATGGTGTGCTGAAAAATCTATAGAACCAACAGAAGAGAATTTATCCAAATACTTTAAGTTACACTTGGAAAGAGGTATTTCATATCTCTCGGGAACTAATTTTGTTAAAGATCTAAATGATTTATTAAACCTAGCATTGGAGGCTTAGAAATGAGTATATATCTCGACTATAACGCATCAGCACCGATAGATGATAGAGTGCTTGAAAAGATGATTTATGTCTATAAGAACGTGATTGGGAATGCGGATAGCAGAACGCATGATTTTGGTGATAATGCGCGGAAAATCGTCGAGGATGCACGTGAAAAAGTCGCGTCCATTTTAGGAATAAACAAGGACGAAGTGTTTTTTACGAGCGGTGCTACAGAAAGCAATAATATTGTAATTCAGGGGCTCGAAGAATATGGAAGATCCGAAAAAAGGATGCACATAATCACGACTGCTATAGAACATAAAGCTGTTCTAGAAACCGCTAAAGCAATGCAAAAGCGCGGGTTTGAAGTGGACTTTATAGCTCCCGGCTCGGATGGAAGAGTATCGGCAGAGGAAGTTCTTTCAAAAGTTCGGGATGATACTCTTATTGTTTCGGTCATGCATGTCAATAACGAAACCGGAGTTATACAACCAGTGAAAGAAATTGGAGATGCATTGGCTGGGACCGGGACTTATTTTCACGTGGATGCTACACAAAGTTTTGGAAAACTTGTGGATGAGTTAAAAGAATTAAAATATGACATGATGTCCATGAGTGCGCATAAACTTGGTGGTCCACAAGGTGTTGGCGGACTAATTTTGAGAAAGAAACATTATAAGCTTCCTCCGGTAAAAAATATAACGTATGGGGGACAACAAGAAAAAGGAATCAGACCAGGTACGACGCCGGTTGCTTTGGTGGCAGGCTTAGGTGAAGCTTGTAGTATAGCGGAGTTAGAATACAGGACAAATTATGATAAGAATATAAAGATAAGAAACATTGTAAAAGAATTATTGGCTGAATCTTCCTTAGATTATTCTATAAATGGAGATGAGAATAACACAATGGTTTCAACACTAAATATAGAAATTAAAGGAGTATCTTCCGAAGCGCTCATGCTTGCAACAAAACAGTTTTGTGGAGTATCAAATGGTTCGGCATGTAATTCAAGTTCTTATAAACCGAGTTATGTTTTGAGTGCTATGGGAATATCTGAAGATTCTGTAAGGAATTCTTTTAGAATAAGCTGGGGGCATAATACAAATCCAGATTTAGTGTTTCAGGAATTCAGCAACTTACTTGAAGTGGCGAAATCATTAGCTTAAGGGAGGTAACTATGGCAGGGTGGAATTCTACACATGGCGATATAAAAAAATATATTGCGTCTGAAGACGAACTTTGGGCCTTGGCTAATTATGTGTTCTCTGAGTCCTGTAAAAAAACTAGCACCTATAAATTTGGCTTCCTTAAGTCAATTTTAGACTCGCTATTTTCTGGTGAGCTTACAAATAGAGGGTATGAATTAACATTTCAAACATTATTCTCTCGGTTTGCTGAAAACTATTGGAATTTAGTAACAAAATATCATTTAAAGCAAATGAGATACAACGGTAGTGGCGAGTTGAGTGGATTGGAAATCGTATTCAACAATGCAATTGCGAAGACTAACGCAATAGGGGGACTAGAGTTTTCTTCGCTTAGTGACAACGACAGGAATGCGATAATTGCAGAAACTATTAATAGTTGCAAAAGGAATGTTGTTGGGGCATTGTATGGAGATTTTGATGGTCTATTTTATGGCTTTGATCTTAAGGAAAAGGTGATCTGGATTAATCCGGTTTCTTATGAGTTTCTGCTTAAATATAAGTTTGAATTAGATAAGTTAAATTATTACGCATGGGCAAAATATTTAGAAAAGATCAATTCGGACGGTGTTTTGGTTAAAGTTCTAGATAAGCTTGATGATGCTACACCTAAACGTAATAATCTGTATGTATACAGAGAGATTCTTAGAAAGGAATTCGAACAAGATAAATGTTTTTATTGTGGAAAATCCTTGTCAGAAAAGGCTGATGTTGATCACATTCTTCCGTGGAAATTGGTACGGGAAGATCGGATATGGAACTTTGTACTATCGTGTAAAAGTTGCAATTCGAAGAAAAGTGACAAAATACCTAGTAGGGGATTAATGATAGGAGTATTAGATAGAAACGAGAGGATTGCCACAAAAACAAATGAATTTGTCATTGATCAGATGAACGGGTATTCAGCTGAAACAATGATGAGGTTGTGGAGTTATGCCAAAATTGGCGGTTATAAGGAGTATAGCGTAACTAACAGTTTGCTACATAATAATAGAAACTAGTTATTTGGGGGTACTATGAAAATAAATGATGAAATAACAGATGGACTTGAAATAATTAATAGTGTTTCAAGCTACATAGAACAGCTTAGGCGCTTGCAAAAAAAATGGCGCGATGATAATTGGTTTATGGTTTATAGAGGAGAAACTGAAGAATTCAGTACTCCGTGTATTCCAACAATATATAGGGGGTATGCCTTAAAGCAAACTCCTAATTATGAAACCAATATGTTTTTGGCCATGAGACAAAGTAATATATCTAATGCTGAGGACTATCTTCACAATGCTATAGATGCTCAGCATGATGGATTTCCGAGTAGATTGTTGGACGTAACATACAATTCCTTGATTGCCTTATATTTTGCAGTAACTCCGTACTATTATAAAGATGAAGCTGCCTCAGATGATAAAGATGGAATTGTATATGTCTTAAAGTTTGATGAGGTATATAGCCCAGAGTCAAATAATACTAAGAATATCTATTTGAATGCATTAAAGGGCGGAAATGAGTTGTCAAATTCTCTATTCCTCTCACATCACCATATTCTGATTGATCATTGTAAGCAAAACAAGAGAATTGTTGCTCAACAAGGGGCGTTTGTTTTGTTCACTGGAGATTCACCGGTCCCAATCCCATATTATCAAATGTGCGGCATCAGGATATCCCAAAATGCAAAAGCCAAAATTAGGGATGAATTAAGGTATCTGTTTGGGATATACACTGGTAGTGTATATCCAGAAGTCGAATTGATGCAAGAAGAGATCAAGGCGAGATGTTTGCGCTTAAATGCTTATGATCCGAGCTTAAAGGGGACAACAGATGCAGCCTTAGCGGATATACAAGAAGAATATGATTATTTTGCAAACTGTTGTGATTATTATGTGAGAAAAAAAGAAACGGTTGGAGAACTGGTTAGATTCATAGAGAAGAATATTGTTATTCACAAACAACACTTGAAAGCTTATTGGAAGAAGCTACAAGAAGCGGGGGAAAACGAATGTGCCACAAATGCGATAGATGATTACAATGACATATTGAATGGCTTCATAAACGATTTGCCAAATAGCATAAAGAGTATAATTGATAGCGATGTTCAGAGCAGACTAGGAGACAAGGATAATGAGAATGAAACAAAAAAAAGCTGAAAAACTAAACATGCTTTTAAAAAACATAAAGTATTTTGCACAAGAACTGGACGATCTTTATTTTGAGGAAGAAGAACACAAACAGTGTGTTAATGCATTATTAAACAAGAGCGAGACTTGTATTCATTTTGACGTAAATATAGGGGAAGACCTTGAAAAACGTATCGTCGTATTTGGGTTTGATAGATCGCAGAGTAAGACTATTCTCGATGATATAAAGAAACGCATTAATGACAGAATTGAAAAGCCGTTTCGTAAAGTGCAACTTGTGGGCTTGGTAGAGCATTTAGATGAGAAGATGATATTATCAAGTCTAATAAAAGACGGCAAAATATCTTTGTGTAAAGAAACAAAGTGTTCGAGGCAAAATTTCACCTTTGATGTTGTTTTTATGCCTGAAGCAGACAAAGAACCGATAGAATTAAAAGTAGCCCGAGTGAATTCATTGTTATTCCCGGAGCCTAGTACAAATCTTAATGTTATGTCAGATACAGAAAAAAAGGAGGAAACCACAATTGGAGGATATGTATTCGTGGTTTCTTTGTCGGAGCTAGTTGATATATATAATAAGGTTGGGGATGAATTATTTGCAAGCAATCTTAGGTATGGAATCGACGATAAAATGAGTCTAGAAGATTCCATGAAAGACACGCTTTTTGAAGAGCCTGGTATGTTTTGGTATTACAACAATGGAATTACTATAGTTACCAGTAGTGATGATATTGAATTGGAAAGTGCTGGTAAGGTTATACTTGCTAGGCAGTGGAATGATAATGGATTAAATTTCTCTGTAATCAATGGGGCGCAGACAATATCGACAGCCTCGAGGATATTCTATGGAAGTGGAAATGATAAGGACAAAGTAAAAAAAGCAAAGGATGAGGCTAAGGTATTATTAAGGATTATTACTGCTGAAGATGAACACACAAAACGAAATATTACAATAGCCTTAAATAGGCAAAAACCTATAAAATCAGAGGATATAGCATTTCAAACAGGATTCATATCTGCTTTTAATGACTATATGACTGCTCGAGAGCGCGCAAAGAAAGACTATTTATATATTATAAAGCGCGGAGCACCAGTGTATGATGAAAATACTATAGAATTACCTTTATTTGCACAGTTGGTATATTCATGTCTAATGAATCCAACCGATGCGAGGAATGTTGGACCCTCTGGACTTTATTATGAAAAGGGGTCAGAGAAGCTAAATACGAAGTATTTTCTTGAAGAGTTTGCCTTATCATCGTCAAGCACAAAGCGAGATTTTATATATGCTAAGTATTACAAAGCTATTATCTGGGCGAATAAGGTGTATGCAGAGTTTAATAAGGAATTAAAGAAAGTAGATAAAAAAGATGACAAAATCATTTTGGCTAATAATAGATGGTCATTTGTGTCATATGTTTTGAAGTCTATTCAAAACTTTTCCGGACAAGAATTGGATGTTGACTATTCGGATTTTGAAATTAGAGACGATGTGATTACATCTATTGGGAAATATATGGATGAGTTTGTCTCGCTTGTGAATAGTACATATGGTCCAGACGAAAAATATAAGACTGATGACAGCAAAGGTGATAGTTTTTGGAATAATCTAATAAGTGCAAAACCGAATGAATTGTTTACGTTACTGCAGAAGAAAAAGGATGGTGTATTAACAACTGGTGAATTTGAAAAGTATCTTTTAGACCATTCGTTTTCGTATGATGATCAGACCAAGCAATATGTTGCCGAGGTTGATTCAGATATTTTTACTGATGTCATAATTAGAGTGGGAGATGCTACGTTTGATATTTACGCAACAATATTAAATGTGTATTCTGATGTAAATGAAGAAGATGATAGTGATAAGGAAAAATATGAAAAGTTAAAGGAAAAGGTTGTCGAAGAATTTCAAGGAAAGACAGTACTAATACCGCAGATCGGGAAAGATGATAGCAAAGAAGATGACTCGGATTATATTATGTTTAAAGGGAATCCATTTGACACTAATTTGGTTAGTGTAGTTTATGATTTGTTGTCAAAAAAATACATTGAGGAATAATTAAATATACCCCCCTCCGTATATGATTTAGGAGGGGGAAGTTTACGACGGAAAATACTAGGTTGACACTATATATAATTGCTATTATTCTTATCTCAGCGTTTATTATCAGGAGGAACCACCATGAGCAAAGACAGCCTATACCAGCGTGTCATTGAAGTCTATAGAAGAACAGGCTCAGTAAAGAGAACTGCAGAAACAGTTGGCACGACTCTGGTTCGTGCTCAGAGGATCCTCATAACCGAAGGCCTCTGGAACAGCCCTACTTCGGAGAAGATCCTGGATCTATACCAAAAGGGCAAAACAGTTCCGGAGATTGCCGGAGAACTATTCATTTCCGAGAAGACTGTGCAGGCATATTTGCCCTATACCCGGACAGACAAGGGATACGGTGGAGATGATCGCTCCGCAGACGCAATTAAGAGCGAAGAGTACAGAGGCCGGATGCACAGAGCAGCTGAAGCGCAGGTCTCAGAGGAGGCTATGAAGATGGAACGCGAAGAGAAGGTAGATAAGTTCAAAGGGATACGGATTATCAAGGACAGTGAGATAGAAGCTGCCCGCAGAGCAAGTGATAAGCGGATTGCTGAGGAATCGAAACAGGCAAACCTTTCGGAATTCACTACAGAAGAACTTTACAGTAAACATATGGTAAAACGGCCGGAAGTGTTAAAACTGAAGCTGGCGCTGGATATGGAATATGTCGATGATGAGGAGTTGGAAGTCCTTCGTAAGTACGGTAAAGTAGAGAAGGGAATTACCAGAGAGATCCTTGTTCCTTCAAGCATTACTCTTCATGCCTTGAACTATGCGATCCTGCGTGCCTTTGGATGGCAGAACGGACATCTTCATAAATTCTCTTTACCGAAAGAGGTATTCCATAAGATGACCGGTGGAAAAAACAAGGTTGATAAGCATGGATTTGTGGAATATGACGGGAAGTTCAAGAACTGGGTAAAACTATGTGGCCTGTATTTCAGATATCCCTGTGAAGACTTTGAAGACCTATATTGGGACGATGACTACGAGGAAGGACAGAGCATCAAGACCTGGATGCGGAAGAAGTATACCGGCCCATACAGGTACAAGGGGGAGTGGGAGCATTATTGCAAAGCGAATGCTGCAGCAAATGAGGACATGATAGAGCATTCGCTTGAAAACATTGCGATCCAGGAGATGATGTTTGATTATCAGGGAGGAATGGACGAACTGCTGGAGAGAATCCCACTGATTGAGCTCATGATCCCTGTCGGCATAAAGGACGATCCGGCAGTGTACGACAGGATCCAGTTTTTGATAAAGCAGCAAGAGGAAGACGATAAGGACCATTCCGTGTTGCCGGTGGCACGTGAACTGACCTATGAATATGATTACGGCGATGGCTGGGAAGTAAAGATCACACTTGAGGATTGCTATTATACCAAGGATATCTTTGACGCCCAGCGGGAAAGTGGATTATCCGGTGCAGTAGTCATGCCTGTTACAGACAAACAGGTCCTGGCAGACAAGACAGCTTTTGATAAGAATAACCAAAAGCTCAGTAAGGCCATGGCTTTGAAAGTGGCTACTGTTGTAATGAAAAAGCGGCCTGTATGTGTTGCGCTTGATGGCATGAGCCTGATGGATGATGTGGGAGGAATCCACGGATATATCGACTTCCTTAGAACAATCCATGGAAACGATCCGGATGAGAAGGAGGATATGAAGTCCTGGGGACTCTGGATGGGCTGGACGGGACGGATGAACAAGCCGGAAACACTTTTATGATTAAGGCATTTTTAACGGACACATGAAGTAAGATAATATAAACGAAACAAAAACCACATATAAACCTATGAAGAGTGCGCGAGGGACAAGCCCTGTGACCGCACGACAACCTGCTGGAAACAGTAAGGTGCCAAAGCTTGATCGATGGGGAACTCGAATGGGAAGACTCATCGAGACGATGGGTCTTTTTCTTTTTCCGGAGTAAGTTGGATCCTGGAAACTCATCTGGAAAAGGAGAAGCCGTCGCAGGATGTCAATGGACGCCTCTTTATAGACAAACAAAAGGAGGCAACCATGAAAACTCATTCCCACATTTTAATCAACGTACCACATGCATCCACTTTCATCCTGGAAGAAGAACGGCGCTTCTTTGATGAAGGAAAGCTTACGCACGAACTATTGGCCATGACGGATCATTTTTGTGACGATCTGTTTGGCCATGGGTATGAAATGATCCGATTTCCGGTCTCGCGTCTGGTTTGCGATTTTGAGCGCTCCAGAGATGACGAGAAGGAAATTATGGCCCAAAAAGGTATGGGCGCTTGTTATGTAGCGTGCTCAGATCAGACACCGCTCCGTCAATTAACATTAGAACATCGGGAGGAAATCTTACGGACCTACTATGATACATACCACCAGGTATTAACGCTTGCGGTTGAAGAAAAGGTGGGACAACTTGGGAGGTGTGTTATTATTGATGGTCATTCTTTTCCGGCTGTGCCGCTTCCATATGAATATGACCAAAATCCGAACCGCCCGGATATATGTATCGGAACAGATGATTTCCATACTGCGGAGAAGATGGTGCGGCAAACTACGGATTTTTTCTCAAAGAAAGGGTTCCGCATTGCTATCAATGCCCCATTTGCAGGAACTATGGTGCCGATGAAGTATTACAAAATAGACCCAAGAGTGTCATCAATCATGATAGAAATAAACAGGAAACTATACATGGAGGCTGACGGAACCCCTAATGAGGATTATTCTGCTCTGAAGGAATTTCTTGGGGAATGGCTTGCATTGATAGAAAAATGTTGAGGGAGAAATCTATTCAGGCATTTTTAACGGACACCTTATCGTGTAATGTATAATCACAAGATTATCAAAAGATAAATCGATTATACGCACGAGGAGGTGTCTTTTATGTCGGAGATTTATTTTACGATCGCAGGAACGAACCATTGGCACGGGCAGGAATTCATAAAGCCGGGGATGAAGGTGAAGCTCGTCAAGGAACCGGACAACGAAGTGGATTCTGAGGCAATCAAGGTGGAGATGCCTGGGATCGGACAGATAGGGTATGTCGCCAACAGCCCCTATACAGTCATTGGTGAGAGCATGAGTGCAGGGCGCATCTATGACAAGATCGGCGATGAAGCGGAAGGAACTGTTCTCTATGTTCTTCCGAAGGGTGTACTCTGCATCCTTGGCGAGCACAGAGAAGAATAGGATAGGTAAAGGAAGGAACTTATTGGAATAGCACACGCTACACAAGAGGGTGTTTATGCGTTGGAGAGGTACAAGTCCAAACTGAAAGATTTCAGGGTGGCGGCCGGTCTTACTCAGCAGGAACTGTCTGATGAGACCGGCGTCGCAGTAAGGACGATTGCCCTGATCGAGACAAAGGAGGATCTAATCCTTCGGTTGGAACTTTAAAACGACTTTTGGCATATTTCAAGATTACATTCGAAGAGCTCTTTCCCTGAAAAATGCAGGGCTGTAGTATCCGTTATGGTATGGGATGCAATATGATGCACTTGAAGATCAGTTGACCCGACGGTATAATAAAAACGAACATAAGTTCGAACAAGGGGTATAAAAGATGATAAATGATGAGAAGCAAAAGGCACTGGATTGCAAAGGTGACAAATTTCCCTTTTCCTTTTCAAGTACAAAACCGGAACCAATAGTTTTGTCTTGTATAGTAAAAGGAGGAGAGGTAATGTGAGTCGTGTTGATTTGTATTGCAAAAAATGCCGAAGCAGCATGCATGTATCATGCAATCTGTCAGGCAAGTCGGACCAGGAGCTCTTAACGGGAGCGATAATGAAATGCTACAGATGTAAGCGAGTGGTCACCATCATGAAGCTTACAGAGGGCAAGGTTGCAACTGAAGCAGACAGCGCAGGCAGACTGTTCAGATAACCACCCGGGCATATGAAACTATAGACAATTGAACGAAGGCATCATGATAAAGGAGACGCCCTGAACGCGGGGAGTAAACGTCAATCCTAGAGACGCATGAAAAGATGATCGGCATGGACCGCGCTTTTCATGCGTTTCTTTTTTGCGCCCTTTTTCCCGGTCATCAGCCGGAAAGAGGGAGAAAATGACAAAGGAAACAAACACCATCGGATCAAGGATCAGAGAGTGCAGAAAGGCAATGGGCCTTTCCCAGGAGGCGCTGGCAGAGCTTCTTTATGTGAAGAAGAATACCATCTGCAGATATGAGAAGGACGAACATGATATTCCTTCCAGTAGCATTGTAGCTTTGGCAAAGGCACTTCATACGACTCCGAATTATCTGCTGATGGGAGAGACCGAGGAAGATCCCTGGATGGAGGATGTAATGCAGGTGCTTTCTGAGATCAAGGATCCGGCCATGAGAAAACTGGCAATCAATCAGCTCAGATGCATTACATGTATCTAATAAAATGACAAAACAAGACGTCTCTTTTTTGTTCCTGTTGTTCCCTGACAGGGAACCAAAGTTCCCGGATGGGGCGCTGTTTATGCCGATCAAGTCCGATAGAATAAGTCTTGTCAAAAGGAAGGACATAAGCAAACCGGTTCGCTTCTGTCTCATCAAATCAAAGGAGGATGCGATGAAAGACGAAGCAAATATAGTTGAGCAGTACGCAGACTCGGATGTCGGCAAGAGGATAGAAATCCTGATCAGATACTATCCCAATTTCATCCGCCTGGTGGAAGGGTTTGAACAGAGCCTCAGCTTCATCATCAAACAGGAAAAGGAAATGAAACGAAGGGCCGCCATCGGAGAGCTGGGGGTGTGGGTACAGAATTCTCACATCAGCGATCCGACGGCCAGAGAAGCCATCGACAACATGATGATCGAGCAGGCGATACGGGAAGGAGACCTGACCGAAGTTATCGCAGAGCTCGATGAGGACATTCGAAGAACCCACGAGATGGAGGTTCGTACCATCCGGGAGATGAAAGAGGATTACTCCGTTTTCAGCAGTTCCTTTCTTTATCTCGCTCCTGATGAGGCAGAGATCTTTGAAAGGTATCTAAACTGCGGAAGAAGCACAGAAAAGCTTTCTTACGACTTGGATCTGAAGCCCGAAACCCTGAGGTCGAAGATCTGCAGGTTCAAGAAGATCGTAGTGGATCAGACCAGTAACATATTAATCAGAAAGTATCTGTTTAATGGAGGAATCGCATAATGTCATATAGAAGATTTAAGGGAAACGTCAGACCGGAGTATTTAAGATTGAAGGATGCCATGGTGACCTTCTCCATGGGACCGGACAAGATCGAAGCATTGGCCAAGGAGTGCGGTGCGTATTTCAAGGTGGACCGTGTCGTACTTATCCACACAGACACAATGCGTGAGTATATCGAGTCATTTAGGGAGAATTAATGTACAGAATTGCGTGCATTATCCTGCGCAAATAAAGGATTTTTGAGAATTCGGCATTTTCTAATTGCATTTTGAATGACCACATGAGATAATTAACTTGTGACGGACGATAATGCTGTTTAGGGGATGCCGGATTCACTCTTATTTACAAAAAAGGAGTGATGAAATGGCACAGACAAGAAAAGACCCCAGAGGCAGAGTGCTCCGGAAGGGCGAGGCCTGGAGAGAACAGGACTACAGGTATAGCTATAGTTACATCGATCCCCTCGGACGTCATAAGTGGATCTATGCGAACGACCTTCTGACACTTCGGGAAAAAGAAAAGAAGCTGATGAGAGATCAGCTGGATGGCCTCGATTTATATGCAGCAGGCAAAGCAACTGTCAACAATACCTTCGACAGGTATATCTCAACCAAATATGATCTGAGAGATTCCACCAGGACCGGATATCTGTATACCTATAACAGGTTCGTCTGGGACATCTTCGGAAAGCGCAAGCTCGTGGATGTGAAGTTTTCGGATGTGATGCACTTCTATCTTCATTTATTAAATGTAGACGGAATTGCACTCGGAACCCTGGACAGCGTCCACAGCGTTCTGCATCCCACCTTTGAACTTGCAGTAAGGGATGACATCATCCGTAAGAATCCGACGGACGGCGTGATGAAGGAGATCTCCAAGAAGTCAGGCAAGAACAGAGGAATCCGCAGAGCTCTTACCAGAGACCAGCAGAAGGCCTTCATGGATTACATCGCAGGACACCCGATCTACTATCACTGGTGGCCGTTGTTCGTAGTCCTTCTGGGTACGGGAACCCGTATCGGAGAGTGCATCGGACTTCGCTGGGAGGATCTGGATTTCGAGAACAGACTGATCAGCATCAACCATGCTCTTACGTATTATAAGAGCGGACACGTTGGCAAGCAGATCATGACGGTCTCTCTTCCCAAGACGGAAGCCGGTATTCGGACTATCCCCATGCTGGATGTGGTGAAGGAAGCTTTCGAGATGGAGAAAGAGCAGCAGTACGATATGCTGGGAGGACTCAACGAACAGATCATTGATGGCATGAGCGGCTTTGTGTTCCAGAACAGGGATGGCCATGTGCCGAACCCGCAGACGGTGAATGACACCATCAAAAGGATCGTAGACAACTACAATGCCGAGGAAGTTCTGAATGCGGCAAAGGAAAAGAGAGAGCCTTTCGTGCTTCCTCACTTTTCCTGTCACGTTTTGAGACACACCTTTGCAACCAGACTTTGTGAGGCAGAGAGTAATCTGAAAGTGATTCAGGATGTCATGGGCCACAGGTCTGTAGAAACGACGATGGACATCTACGCAGAAGCGACAAACGAAAAGAAACAGGCATCATTTGAGGGCTTGTCTAACAAGCTCGCAGGATTGTTTTAGAAAGTGGATCAGCATCTTTTGTTGACCACAGAACATTCCAATGACCTGAAATTGACCAAATTTGGCCTTACTCAGTCGGAAATAACCGTCAGTGAGTGATGACAGAAATACCCCTTAATCGGGGTATATCGGAACCAGTCAGACACTACTCAGGCGGCATCCCGACGATGAAGTCGTTAGGCTCTGATAAGCAGGAAAATAAGGCTTCTAAGAGTAATACAACAGAAAGTTACGACCAAGTTACGACCAAAGCTGAGAAGATTGATTTTTCAAATGTAAAGATTGAGCCTTTGTTTGAGGAAGAAGTTGATTTTGATACATTCAGTAAATCTGATTTCAGAGCAGTAAAGGTAAAGGAATGTGTTGCAGTACCGAAGTCAAAGAAACTGTTACAGTTTACTCTTGACGATGGAACAGGTGTTGACAGAACAATCCTTTCTGGCATTCACGCATACTACGAACCAGAAGAATTAGTTGGAAAGACATTGATTGCTATTACAAACCTTCCACCTAGAGCAATGATGGGAATTGAATCTTGTGGTATGTTACTTTCAGCAGTAAATAACCTCAAGGATTCAGAGGATGAAGAACTTCATCTTCTTATGGTTGATGACCATATTCCGGCAGGGGCGAAGTTGTACTAAGGAGTATTACAGAAGTTCACAATGTTGAGCTTGGATAAATAAAGCCAGTAAAATCGAAGATTTCAGACAATCAAGGTCAGAATTTATGACCGGTTTACGATCAAATATAGAGAACACGTTCAAAAAATAAATGCGACAGAAGGTAAATTCAAACCTTTTGTCGCATTTTATCTTTTGTGTGGTGAAGGTGTGTTATTTATTGATTGCAAGAAATATGACCATTAAATGGATAAGTGTTGAAATTACAAACCCATTTTTGACAGTTAAAAGAAACTAAAGACCCCACAACCAGCATAAATACGCTGTTTGCGAGGTCTTCTTTATTGCAAGGTATGTAGCTATTTTTGCTTCTTTTGCGTCTGATTCAATATTTTTCTCATATTTTTTTGAGATATGATTTGATAGTCAGTTCGGAAACCAAATGTCTCATGTAAGACATCCGTCAAATCTGTTCTGGTATAGGTTGGAATGTAGCCTTCTCCGGGGGCAATCATCATGTCCATGATTCTCAGTGTCTTTATGATCTCTTCACAGGTAAACTTATGATTCAGCTTTTTTTCCAGAATCCTGTAGATCACAAGTGCAGTAAAGCAGGTGGTGAAATGTGCCGTGATCCTGTCCTTTCTGGACAGATATACCGGTCTGGCTTTGAATTCTGTTTTCATGATGCGGAAGCATTCTTCGATTTCCCATCTTTTCTGATTGATTTTGATGATGTCTGCTGCATCATAATCGAGATTTGTACAGACAGCATAAAATCCGTCATATTTGGCTTCGGTATCAATCTGCTCCTGATTCAGGGCGGTAACCGTCTTACTGGCTATTTCACCATCCGCAGTACAGTGACCCTGATCGACAAAGCGTTTTGGATCATTTGCGTTTTTTCGGACGAGCGAAGACGGATTTGCCACAAACTTTTTTGCTCTTTCTATCTGCCGTGAACGAATTGTCTGCTGGTAGTGCCGGTACTTGATGGAGTAAGTTACAATCAAATGCTGTTCAAGATTATCTTCATTTATCCATCTGTCTTTATAGAAAACTTTGTCATAATCTTTTTCTTCATCCAGTTCGCTGAGACTGTATTTTTTTCTGCTCCCGGGAAGATACCAGCCATCCTCCCCCAGACAGAAATCCTGCAGGAAGGTCTTCAGCTTTTTGATGGATTGTGTTGTCACGAATCCACGTCCCTGAATGCTGTTGAATTTGCGGTTGGCGGTAGAAGAAAGCCCGGAATCCGTACACACAATGAAATCAGAAGCGTCAAAGTCTCTGATGATTTTCTTTTCTAACGGAGTCATGGAGGGCTGTTCGTTCTGGTTTCCGTCAAAGACAGAAAAGGAAAGAGGAATGCCGTCAGCATCCATAAACAGCCCCATCTGGACGATAGGATTAGGTCTATGTTCTTTCGAAATACCGTACTTTCGGAAGCTGTCTTCCTGCTCAATTTCAAAGTAGTAGTTGGTGCAGTCATAATAGAGAACATTCTTTTTGCGTTCCATGATGGATTGCGAATTTCTGTAAAGCTCTGACTGGAAGAAATCATTTTCCTTCGCAAGAATCTCTAAAGCTCTGTAAACCTGATGCAGGCTGCATCTGGATGGTTCCAGAAAGCTCTGTGAACTTTCGAGAGAGGAGAGCTTTGAACCGGGAGCAATGATTCTGGCATAAACAAGCATGGAAAGAATGTCATTTAAATCAAAATCGAATTTATATTTGTCGGAAATATCCGCACAGATCTTAGGAAGACCGAGGGAATGGTATATGTCCTGAAGGAATAAGTACCCGACGTTGCAGGAGCGGCGAGCGTTTTTATCAATCAGCAAGGATGGAGAATATTTAAGGAGAATTCCCTGTTTTGCTTCTCTTTCTGCAAGAGTGATTTTTTGGACGTACTGCTTAGCCCATTCGACAGGATCCTGCCCGCCACATCTGGCTTTAATTTCTTCAATACTGCCGAGGCGTTCAACCGTTTTTGTAGTAGTCTTATTCCCTATACGAATAGATTTCTGGACATAATAGGTAGGTGAGTTTTTTGTTCCGGCACAAGTAAGTTTCATAAGGCACATCCTCCGTAGCCTTATTATAGCACAAATACGCACAAATAGCCACAAGAAAATGAAGAAAATTTGACAAAAAAATACAGGCTTTAAAAGACCTGCAAGGATTTTTCTCTTATTCAACTGTCAAACTACCGGAAAGACACTGATTGCAATTACCAATCTTCCGCCTAGGGCTATGATGGGAATTGAATCCTGTGGTATGTTGCTTTCAGCAATCAATAATCTTAAGGATTCTGAGGAAGAAGAACTGCATCTTCTGATGGTAGATGACCATATTCCGGCAGGGGCGAAGTTGTACTAAGGAGTATTACAGAAGTTCACAATGTTGAGCTTGGATAAATAAAGCCAGTAAAATCGAAGATTTCAGACAATCAAGGTCAGAATTTATGACCGGTTTACGATCAAATATAGAGAACACGTTCAAAAAATAAATGCGACAGAAGGTAAATTCAAACCTTTTGTCGCATTTTATTTTGGTTAAGGGTGCTGATTTGTTAAAGTGGAGAAAGGCAATTAAGAAAAATATTTCTTTATTGAGATAAAATTGGTAAAATACTATTTATACAATAAATATTTGGGGGCGAAGATAATATGGATAGACAGGAAGAATATGAATTAAGACAAAAGATAATCTTAAGAAGGATTTGGGTCTATCTGATAAGCAACTAGAGATCATGCATGGTGGTATGAGTGATAAGGACCTTCAGAGAATAGTTGATGAATTTGGTAGAGCAGAATCACCGATTAGAGTTATTGTTGCGTCTGATGTTGCTTCGGAAGGTATTAATTTGCATTATCTTTCTCATAGACTGATACATTTTGATATTCCATGGTCGTTGATGGTATTCCAACAGAGAAATGGTCGTATCGATAGATATGGTCAGCATGAGCAACCAGACATCAGATATATGCTTATCGACAGTATAAACCCGAGAATTAAGGGCGATGCTCGTATCATGGAAATTCTAGTTAAGAAAGAAGAGCAGGCTCTAAAGAACATTGGCGATCCAGCAATGCTCTTTGGGAAATATAATCAGGAGGAAGAGGAAGAAGAAACTGCAAAAGCCATCGAAAGTGGGGAAGGAGCAGAGGCATTTGAGAAGCTCCTTGATTCTGATGAAGATGAATTTGATCCATTAGTATCACTGCTTTGCGAATACGGTGACTATCCGGATAAAGAGTGTGTTCTTCAGGATCTAAATATCGTTAGCAACCCGGGATATGTATATGTGAAGGGAAATGGGAAAGTTACTATTTCCGGACAAACCATCGATTTTGGACGTCTTGACGGGGACTTCGGTTTGAGTTCGGCAGTGTTAGATGATATCGAGAAAGTTGAGATTTCTGCTTCGAAAGTGATCACGATCGAGAACCTGACAACCTTTAATTCTTTTGTGGATAAGGATGCGTTTGTAATATATCTCGGTGGATATCACAATAGTATCAGACGGAATATGATCCGAAAGATATATGAGAATAATCCTGAAAAAAAGTATTACCACTATGGAGATATCGATGCAGGAGGATTCTACATATTACTGGATCTTCGGAGAAAAACCGGAATTTTATTTGCTCCGTTAAATATGGATCTTGGAACGATAAAGAAGTATAAGGATTTCACCAAGAAGCTTACCGAGAATGACAGAACCCGGTTGAAATATTTGCTTGGTGGAGAGTTCGACGAAGTAATCAACTATATGTTGGAGAATGACTGTAAGTTAGAGCAGGAAGCGATTGAACAAGGTGAGTAGAGTAAACACTTGATGTAGGAGATAAATAATGGGAGTATCGTTTAGACATTCTGCCGGATTCGGAAAGAGAATGGAGTACAACTTAGTAGGGAAGATGCTTATGGAAGGGCTGGATGTATATCTTCCGCTTGTTGATGACCATGGGGTTGATTGCGTGATAAAGAAAGAGGACGGAACCTTTATTGAAGTGCAGATTAAAGCTAGATCCAATGAAGTCAAGGAAGGAGATGCTGCTTTGTTCTCGGCAATTACCCATGAATTGACGGAAAATTTCTATTTTGTTTTTTATTCGGAACGAGTTGATGGCGGGACGATGTGGATCCTTTCTTCAGAAGAATTTTTGAAGGAATGCGTTACTAATAAAAATGGGAAAAACGCAGGTAAACGGGGGATATGGTTTAACGGAAGACGAACAGACAAAAAGACAGGACAAAAAGTGGAATACTGCAAAAAACAGTTTGAAAAATATGTTGCTAAAGATTTTGCTCGTTTTCATTAATAAAATATAGATATCTTGTGAGTATGAAAGGATTTATTAAGATTTCATACACAGTTGAGGTTGCTTGATAGACAGAGGAAACAAATATGGGAGAAAAACTATATAGACCAATTATAAAAGATGGAGATCATCTTGTGCGGTCATCAAAGAATCCAGATCGAGTTCGTGGACAGTCTCGTGATTCTGAAAACAAAAATCCTGATATTGTAGAATGGGAAGAGGTAGAAGTGGATGATTACAGTGACTATGAACCGATCCCCTATGAAGAGAGACAAGTACAATTATCTCCAGAAGAAGAGCGTTTAGCACAGGCTATTGGGGATGCGGGTACGCTATTGCTACTTAAAGAAGTAGTTGCTCCGTGGTGGAAAAGGACTGCATGGCCCTGGATAAAGGAAAAGGGCAGAAATGCGTTTGATACTATCAGAGGTAAGAGAAAAACCAAAGCAGAATATATACTTGAAAAAAGTAATCAAGATACGAAAAAACAGAGTTTTCAAATTGAAGCTGTCTCTGCGCAGATTGATCAGGCCTTTGAACAGGTATATATAGATATGGATCCGGAGGAGGCTAAAAAGCATTTGATGAAAATCGTATTTCATATGTTGGAGATAGCCAATGAAATACGCATAATGAGTAATGCCCAAATTAGAAGATCGGGAGAAAGCGAACGGGAATTTGCGGAGAGAATTGAAACTACTGAAAAGTATCTGACTGAAAAGGTAGCAAATAATATTGATAAGCTTCTTATCGAGCAAACGCCCTGCTTAGATATGAAAACATCCAAGGAGC
>ENA-ORPK01000521-ORPK01000521.1-human-gut-metagenome-genome-assembly--contig:-NODE-521-length-35722-cov-4.774133_pt1 | contig 35722 bp, 30 predicted proteins | sample MGYA00242139_ERZ509068 | MGnify/ENA primary metagenome ERZ509068 (study PRJEB26280, sample SAMEA2338687) | human gut metagenome | biome: human gut; feature: human-associated habitat; material: faeces...
GGAAGAGCCTTGGTCTATCATGCGGACGTTGACGTTTGCGTCGGCAAGCGCGCCGAAAAGTGTTGCGGCAGTGCCCTGTCTTGACGCCATATTGTGTCCGACGGTTGCGATGAGGGAAAGTCCGCTGTGGATTTCTATATTGTCGGCGTTTATGGACTCTTGAAGAGCGGCAAGCACCTTTTGCATTTTGCCGGCGATGTACTCGTCGCGAATGACGACGGAAAGCGTATCTATGCCCGACGGCACGTGCTCGAAAGATATTCCTTCAAATTCAAGCACGGAAAGCACTTTTCTGCCGAAACCGATTTCGGAGTTCATCATATCCTTTTCGATATTGATGATGGTAAAGCCTTTTTTGCCTGCGATACCGGTGATGATTTTTTTGTTTTTCGGCAGATTTTTTTCGGCAACTATCATAGTGCCGTGATAGGTCGGATTGAAAGTGTTTTTGATATTGATGGGGATTCCAACGCTACGCACGGGGAATATGGATTCGGGATGCAAAACCTCCGCTCCCATATACGCAAGCTCGCGAAGTTCGCGATAGCTCAAAAAATCGATGATTTCGGGGCTGTCCACAACTCTTGGATCGGCGGTCAAAAATCCGTCTACGTCCGTCCAGTTTTCGTACACGTCCGCACCGACGGCGCGCGCGATGAGCGCACCCGTTATATCCGAGCCGCCGCGTGAAAAAGTGGTGATCCTTCCGTCGCGATTCGAGCCGTAAAAACCGGGGATAACGGCGTATTCCACCCCTTCAAGCCTTTGCTTAATGAGGTCGAGCGAATAGTGCATTTGCAATTTTTCGTCGCTGAATTTTATGATATTTTGCGTATCGACAAATTCAAATCCCAACTTTTTTGCCAAGATGAGCGCATTGAGATACTCGCCTCTCGATGCGCCGTAATCCTTTGTAACGCTCTTGTCGATGCCCGCCTTGACCTCATCGAGAACGGAATCTATATCGAAATCCAAATCCAGTGCGCGCACGATATCTTTGAAGCGTTTGCGCACGACCTCGAAAGACTGTGTGCAGTTGCCTTTTTCAAGTTTTTCGTTGAAGCACGCATAAAGAGCGTCCGTCACTTTGACGTCCGCCAAGCTGCGTTTTCCGGGCGCGGAAACAACGATATACTTTCTTTGCGGATCGCTCTTTACGATGTCGATTACACGAGAAATCGTCTCGCCGTTCGCCATAGACGTTCCGCCGAATTTGCAAACTTTCATATTGTGTCCCTACACTATTTTATGCGTCTACTTTTGCAACCGCCCGTGCAAAAGCACAAATTATTTTATTCTTTTTGCTTCGAAATAATATCTCTTTTCTTCCGCCTCGCCCATTGAGAACGCTTTGCGGCAAAGAGTGCCGTTTTTGAGGACGTAACCGAACAGTTCTTCCTTTTCGATTTTCGGCATGACGATTGCAACGCCGTCGTTGTGCGCCGCAACGTCTTTGAGGTGTTCTATGCCGTGGATATAGTCCACAACGCAGCCGCTATGCTCTTTTATGTATGCGTCGATTGCGTCTTGGACGTCTTTTATCGCCTTTGCTCCGATCTTGTCCACGTGCAATTTGTATTCGGCGTTTTTGTCGAAAGCGACGATTTCCTTTTCACCCGAAAGAGCTTTTTGCATATACGGCACAAAGTCCTCGCCAACGCCGAACACAAAGCGGTGTATCGGCTCGAAAACTATGCCCTCGTCGTGCAGGTTTTCAACCTCGCAAAGTGCAAATCTGGCAGGATGAACTGCCTTTTCCGACTCCGTTAACCCCTCTTTTATGCGATTCCAATGCGCTTGCGCCGTGGCAAGAGAGTGGTTGCCGTCTCCGACCGCAAAGATAAAATCGTTCTTATCTCCGCCGTAAAGATTTTGCACGGAGCCAACGTAATTTTCAAAAACGTCAATGACTTTTTGTGCGTCTATACGATACCCTTCGAGATGTCCGCCGCCCATATTGAGATCGAAATCGTACACTTTTTCAAGGCTTGCGCGCTCGCTCCAAATAGGTTCGATGACGGAGTGCTTTCTGTCGTCGATAAGCAACATGATATGCGGAAGTTCCACGGGAGCGTCTTGTCTTATTTTGAGGCGCGGCGGTATTCTGTCGAGAACGACGCCTTCGGTTGAGCGTATATGCGCGTTCGACGGATGCGTAAAGCAATAATCTTCGAGGTCAACCGCAAGCACGATGCCCAAACGAGAAATACCGCTTGCCGTGGTGCGCTTGCACACGATAAAGCTGTCCTTCAATGTTTTGAACACACCGCCGTCGAGATACTCTTTCATCGTGCGGTTGATGTTGAGTATGCGCTCGTCCTTGTCCTCGTCTTCGAGATACGCTTCGGGGAAAATGAGTTTGAGAGTGCTTTGGCTCTCCCCCACGTACTCTTCGAGTTTTTTCCAATATCCGCGCTCGGACGTAAACTGATCGCACGCAACGACGGACCATTTGTTGTGGTCGCAACCGTTAGGCACGAGAATATCGCAAGTTCTTATCGTTTTCATTTGAATCTCCCGTTTCTGCGGATTCTGCCACCGATTTTGCGGTTTGCGTGAGCTTCGCGAAGCGCGATAGCCGTGGGCGAAATGCCGTATGCTTCTTCGATTTCGTCTTTGAGCTTGTCCATTGTCATATAACGTTTGATTTCGCCGTGTTTGACAACGGAGATTATGCCGGTTTCCTCGCTGACGACGATTGACAATACGTCGGTGTCTTCCGTGATGCCGATTGCCGCGCGGTGTCTTGTGCCCATCTCTTTGTTCACGTTGCGTTGAGTGAGCGTCAAAAAGCAGCCTGCCGCAATAATTTTGTTGCCTCTGACGATAACCGCGCCGTCGTGGAGAGGAGCTTTCGTGTTGAAAATACTCTCGAAAAGCGGCGCGCTGAGGGTTGCGTTGAGCCTTGTGCCCGTGTCAAGAATGTTGTCGTGTATGTCGCCCGCGCTGTCGATGATAATGATTGCGCCCACGTCTTGTTTTGCCATATCCTGACATGCGGTGAGAATCTCCGCCGTTGCGTCGCGAAGTTCGTCGTCGCTGTTGTGCGTTTCAAAACCCTTTGCCGTCGAAACCTTTTGGAAGAGGTTTTTGAGGTCGTTTTGATACACAACGCACGCCGCAACTATGTCAAAAATCACAACAAAATGCATAACATATTTCGATATAGCCAAAACCGCACCTCCCAACAGTTCGGAAAGCACGTTGACAAGCACGTCCAACACCGCGCCGAGCAACAACAGGAAAAACACCTTCATGTTGCGCTTGTAAACGAAAAAGCTCAGCATGATTGCGAAAACGGTCACCAAAATCACCATATCGATGATGAAATAAAGGTTGATACCGTTTGCGTATTGAGCAAAGTTGTATGCCATAAAACCCTCTCTAACCGCTGTTTTGCGGAATTTTTATCGAATTTTCTTTCAATCAAATATCGAATTCGTCAAACACGTTTCCGCCGCCCGACTTGTGATCGTCGTCGGAATCGTCTTTTTTGTGTATGTGTTTTCTTTCAAACTCGTCAAACGTGTCGCCCACGTCGTCCCTGCGCTCGTAGCCGTATCCGACGGGGTGTTTTTCAAAATATGCGTCCCTCGTATCCTCGTTTTTGAACTCGTCCGATTTTTTTCTAAACAAAATCGCAAGCACTATCACCGCAACCAGATAAGCGGCGAAAACGCATATCGCAATCGCGCTGGACACCGTTTGAAGAGGCGTTGATATAGTGTCGACGGTATAGCCGAGTTGGCTCAAATAATCGGCAAGTTCGCTTGCAAGCTCCTTGTCCGCGCCGAGTGCGACGATCGTCAGATTTTCACCGAGCACGCCTATGCCGTAAAAGATCATATATATCGTCGAAAGCGTCGCAAACGAATTGCGCTTTTCAACGGGATTGAGCTTGTATTTCTTTGCAAATATCCAAAGAAACATCGTAAGATATGATGCCGGCAACAGCAATGCGTCGAGCACCGTCGAGGTGAACACGTAAACGTTCGGATTGAGGATCGCAAAGCTCTCGACTATACCCACAATCACTCGCGGCACTGCGGTGAATATCATCACCCAATAACAAAAATCGTTGCGGCTGATATAGTTGACGTGACGGCGCGCGGTGATGTAGTAAAGTATGAGCGCAAGAAGGAAGGTCACCGCCGCGGGAATAAGTCCGTAGGAAAAAACTATCGAAAACACGCCGCTCAAAGTGCTCAATCTGGAAGCCTCTGCAAGCATGCCGTTAATTTGCGAATATATTGGGAAAACGTTGCGAACGAACGTGGCAAAAATAAGTCCCAACCATATCCACACGTAATACTTTTTGTCAATTTTGTTTTGCATATTATCTCCTTAAATGACAAGCAACTGCAATATTGCTTCGTGGATTGCGCTCACGTCGCCGCGTTTGCCGGTAAGCACGTCAAATTGCAACGCGTGCAAATAGTCCACACATCTTTTCAAGCGCATTTGAGAATAGTTTGAGGACACTTTTCTCAAAAAATACACTGCGCCGCTCTTCATTCCGAGCAACTTTGCGAGATCGTCGTTGGACAACCCTTTGTTGAGCTCGGCATGCAGCATATTGCGATACTTGTCGTAAAGTCTGTTGATTATCGTCACGCCTCTTATGCCGTTTTTGAAAAATACGTCAAGCACTTCGAGAGCTTTGGCGGCATTCTTTTCACTCACGGCGTTGGCAAGCTCGTATATCTGAAAATCGATATCCGCGCTCACCATCTCGCACACGTCGATTTTGGTTATCGTGCCGTTGCTGTACGATTTGAGTTTGGCGATTTCGATTGCTATGCGCGCCATACTGCCCTGTGTTCTGGATATAAGTTCCACAGCGGCATCTCGGTCGATTTTGATTTGAGGCGGCTTTTTGCAAAGCTCGTCGATTTCGCTCAAAATCTCAACGTCGTCAAGGCGTGAGCAGCTTACCGCCTGCGCCTTTTTGCTCTTGAACGCTTTGGCGATTTCGTCGTCGCAGTCTATGACGAGAACGCTCGTTTCGCACGGATCTGAAAGATACTTTTCAAAAGCGGTTTTGTCGCTCTCGCTCGGTGCGCTCTCCAAAGACAAAAGCACCACTTTGCGATTGTCGAACATAGGAAACGTGTACGCCGCATCTATCGCCTCGCTCATACCGCCGTCCACCGACACGCTTGAAAAATTGAAATCGGCGTATTCGGGATCGACCGCGCTCTTGAACAAGGCAAGCACCTCGTCTTTCAAATACTCGTCGTCGCCCGACACGATATAGACGGGCGCAAAACTTGCCCGACCGTCTTTTATCGCTTGAAACTGTTGTTTGAACTCGCCGTATTTCATATTCCTTTTCGTCAACTCGCGCTCAGAGTTGCAAAATCATTGCAACGCATCCGCTCGTATCATCCGCACGTACATAGATTTACAAGATTACATTATATGTTAACATTTATAAATCGATTTGTAAAGTGCGGAAAACGACCTTACCGCACCTTAAAGATTGCGATTGCAACTGTCAACCTCGATTTTTGAGTGTTTTGCGACAAAGAATCAATAGATTGAATAGTCAATGCAGTGTTTATTGATGTCTTCGATACCGTTTTTGAAAATTGTTTCGATTTGATTGCGTGCGCCCTCGCAGTCCTTTTGCTCGATTGCGGCAACCACCTTATCAAGCCCGAAAAGGATTTCTCCCTTGTCGCAATAGCCGAACAGCGAGGATATGAGTTTGATAAAAAAGCTCTCGAACGCGTTGTAGACAAGCGGAAAAATATTGTTGCCGGACGCACACAAAATCACGTGGTGAAACTTGAAAAGTTTGTGGGCGATTTCCACCCTGTCGTCACAGTTTTTGACGTCTTCGAGAATGCTTTTGAGCTGTTTTACGTCATCGTCCGTGCGATATTTTGCCGCCAAATAAGTACCTTCGCCCTCGTTGATGCGCCTGAATTCCATTATGGAATTGACGGTTTTTTTGTCGAATCTGCCGCCGTTGAAGTTTATGATTGAAATCAAAGTGTCGAGCTTGCCGTTTTTTGCATAGTCGGCAACAAACGCGCCTTTTCTCGGCACGATGTCGATAAAACCTTTGTTTTTCAGCTCGGACAGTCCCAAGTTGACGATTGTACGACTGATTTTCATCTCGTCGGCAAGTTCGCGCTCGGTGGGCAATTTTTCGCCCACTTTCAACTGCCCCGACAAAATCAAGGCTTCGATTTCTTTGATAAACAACTCCTTCATTGAAGGCGCGATGATTTGATTGAATTTCATTTTTGCTCCGTTTTCGGTTTGTTTCAAGTTTTGGTTTAACCAAATACCACAGTTTTATTATATGACAAAACCTGCAAAAATTGCAAGGATTATTTTGAGTTTTTGTCAATTTTCAGGCATTGTAACGCTATTCGATAAATTTGCATTGACATTTGATACGTTTTATTTATAATGAACCTTGGTTAGACCAAACAATTTTTGGAGGAATCAAATGAAAACTTACGACGCCATTATCATAGGCTCGGGCAACGGCGGCTTATCCGCTGCATTGACCTTGGCGCAAGCAGGCAAAAAAGTGTGCGTGTTTGAAAAACACAATATCCCCGGCGGATGCGGTACGTCTTTCAGACGCGGACGCTTTGAATTTGAAGTTGCACTTCACCAGCTCTCATCGATGGGCACGGAGCAGAATCCGGGGCCGTTGCGCAAACTTTTTGCCGAATACGGAATTCTAGACAAAATCGAGTGGATTTCAATCGACTCTCTCTTTTCCATCAACTTGCCGGGTGGCAAGCGCGTGCCTATTCCTGCCGACAGAAAGAAAGCGGAGCAAGCACTCATCAAGATATTTCCCGAAGAAAAAGAAGGTATCTTGAAGTATTTTGACATTTGTTTTAAGTTCTACAAAGAAGCAGGCGACTTCGCTGCAAAGAGCGCAAAGTCCGCGGGCGAACCGAACGCTTTGAAAAAGGCGATTATGAAAGTCGGTTTTCCCAAACTCTACCCCACTCTTGCCACATACGGCGCAAGAAGCACCGACGATGTATTGAGCGAGATTTTCAAGGGCAAAGAGATTCAACTTTGCTTGTCGGCTTACTGGTGCTTTATGGGTGTACCGCCCGAAAAGTTCCCCTTCTCCATACTTGCGCAATGCACGGCGATTTATATCAGCGACAAACCCTACTATTTGAGAGGCGGCTCGCAAGTTATGTCGCAAGCACTTATGGACGCAATCGTCAAGACGGGAAGCGAGGTAAAACTCAACTGCGGAATCAACAAAATCATTGTCGAAAACGGCAAGGCTATCGGCGCAATCGACCAAAACGGCGAGGAATACCGCGCAAAAGTCGTGGTGTCCAACGTATCTCCGACAGTGACCTACAACAACCTCATCGATGAGGACAAAGTGCCCAAGGAGGTTATCCCTTACTTCAAAAACTACGACGTTGGCATCTCTGCGCTCACCTGTTTTATTGCGCTTGACTGTCCTCCCGAAGAAGTCGGATTCAAGGATTCGTTCAACCTCACCTATTCGAGCCTAAACGCAAACCGCGACTTCAAAAACGCGTACTGCCTCGACACGACAATCGACCCTATCGTATCGACTTGCTACACAGTTGACGACAAGGACGGATATCCCGCCGGAACGAGCGTGCTTACGGCAGGCACTCTGAAATTTAGCGACGCGTGGGAAAAACTCTCTCCCGAGGAATACTACGACGCAAAATACGCCGCCGCCAACACGATTGTTGACCGCCTCGAAAAACTCTATCCCAACCTAAGAGAGCATATCGAGGAAATCGAAATCGCAACGCCCATCACGCATATGCGCTATCTACACCACCCGGGCGGAGCAATTTACGGCTATGAGCAAAACCTCAAATCCTCGGTGTTCTTCTTCCCGCAAGAAATGTTTATCGACAACCTTTACTTTGCGTCGGGCTGGGTGAATACCTGCGGTTTCGGTCCGAACTATATGTACGGCAACAAAATCGCAAACAGAATTTTGAAGGAGATGAAGTAATATGAAAACCATAAAAGAAACTCTTATCGGCACAATGAAAAACGGCAAAAACATCCTCAACGAAATCGCCGTTTCCGAAAAAGTCGGCAAAGACTTTTCTCTTGACAAAACAAGAACGCAAAGGATTGTCAATCAACTTCATCCTGCTATATTGAATCTCAAAATCTCGGAGATTACAAACGCCACAAAAGACGCAAAAACCATTCGTTTCGTCAGCGAAAACGGATATCTTCCCCCGTTTGAGGCAGGTCAATATATCAACGTAGCAGTCGAAATCGACGGCGTGAGAACCACTCGTCCCTACTCGATTTGCTCATCGCCCTGTCAAAGAGCATATTATGAAATCACCGTTGCTCGCATCAAGGGCGGCTTTGTGTCCGACTACTTCCTCGACCGTGCGAAAGTAGGCGACACTCTGCAAGCCAACGGACCTGCCGGCGTGTTCCACTTCAACCCCGTTTTCCACTACAAACGCTCGGTTTTTCTCGCAGGCGGTTCGGGTATCACCCCGTTTATGTCGATGATTCGCGAGATTTTGGAGAGAGGTTTGGATCGTGAAGTGCATCTTCTCTACGGCGCAAGAAACAAAGAGTCGGCAATCTTTGACAGTGAACTCAAAGCATTTGCAAAAACCTACCCCAACTTCACCTACACCTTGATTTTGTCGGACAAGGACGCAAAAGGCGGCGACAGAAGCGGTTTTATCGATGCAAACTGCATAAGCGAAGTCGTCAAAGATTTGAGCAAAACGACATTCTACCTTTGCGGTCCGCAAGTGATGACCGACTTCTGCGTTGACGCTTTGCACTCTCTCAATGTCCGTCCTCGCGATATCCGCCGCGAGATGTTCGGCACACGCCAAGACATTCAAAACGAACCGGGTTTCCCGCAAGAATTGAGCGGCACAGAGGTTTTCAAACTCAAAGTAGGCGACAAGATTATCGAGGCAAAATGCAATGAATCTATTTTGTGTGCGCTTGAACGAGCAGGCATAAGAGTCAACGTATGCTGCCGTAGCGGCGAATGTTCGCTTTGCAGAGTAAAACTTGTTTCGGGCAAAGTGTTTATGCCAAGAGGCGTGCTCCTTCGCCACGCAGACGAAATGTTCGGATATATCCACTCCTGCAAAGCATATCCTATCGGCGATGTGGAAATCGCACTTTGAAGACAACCGAATTTCTGTTTGAATGATGATAAAAATTTGAATGATGATAAAAACACGCAAAAACCGCCGATTCGATTCGGCGGTTTTTGTTTATGCAAATTTTTCTGTTATCAATTGCACAAATTTCTCGATTCTGCTTTTTCTTATGTTCTTAATTTTAGCAAGGCTCTGTTCGGACATTTTTTTTGTTCGTTTTTCATTGGCACATTACAACACTTTGTGCAAAAACTCTTTGAGACGGTCGCATTTAGGGTTGGTAAAAAATTCATCGGGCGGTGCTTGTTCGAGAATTTTGCCTTGCGCCATAAAGAGAATCCGAGTGCCGACTTCTCTTGCAAAAGCCATCTCGTGCGTGACGATAACCATCGTCATTCCCTCGTCTGCAACCTGTTTGATTAAGTCAAGCACCTCGCCCACCATTTCGGGATCGAGCGCGGATGTCGGCTCGTCAAAGAGCATGACTTTGGGATTCATCGCAAGCGCGCGAGCAATGGCAACCCTTTGCTTTTGACCGCCGCTCAAAGTCGACGGGTAAACGTCGGCTTTGCTTTCAAGGCCTATGCGTTTCAAAAGCTCTTCGGCGCGCTTTTCGGCATCCTGTTTGATTTGTTTTTTAGAGGTGTAAAGCACGGGTTTCGGCTCCATTTTCCGAGCGTGAGTCGAGTGAGTGATTTTGCGCTCGACGTTTTCTATTTTCTCGGTAAGACCGAGTTTCTGTTTTGTGAGTTTCGCATCATATGTGGCATATGATTTTCCGCTTATCTCTTTTATGACTTTTGTACCTTCCCATGCACAAACGATAGGTTCAAGTTGCAGTTTTAGCGATTCAAGTTTAGATTTGAGCAATTCGACCTTTTTGTCTATCTTTTGATTGTGCTTTTCGCCAAAGGTTTCAAACCACTTGTTGTAAAGGGGTACCAAAGCGTTTTGACGCTTTGCTTTGCGCATGTTTTTAACTCCGATCTGCACGGGGGCAAGCGTAATGTTTTTCTTCACCGTCATGTTGTTGAACAGGTTGAATTGTTGAAAAACCATACCCATTTTTTCACGCTGTTCGTTGATGTCGACTTTCAGGTCTGCAAGGTCCACTCCGTCAAACATAATCTTGCCCGCAGTGGGATCTTCAAGGCAATTCAGGCAACGCAAAAACGTGGATTTTCCACCGCCGCTGGGACCGACAATAACCACCCTTTCGCCCTCGTTTATCGTTTCGGTGATGTCGTCAAGAACAAGCAAATCGCCGAATTTTTTTGTCAGATTTATTGCACTCAACATAATTACGCCTCCACGATATAGTCTTTTTTCTTTCCGCGAACACTTATTTTTTTGTAATTGCGATCGGTTTTTGCCATCTGTTTTTCAACAAGTTTCAGTATGCCCGTAAGCCCCATAACTATGACGAGATACATACACGCCGCAATGAGCAAGGGAAACAAATAATCGAATGTCCTCGATTGAATGATTCCGGGCACTTTGCCAAGGTCGAGTATGCCGACGTAACCAACGATTGCCGTTTCTTTGACAAGCGTTATAAACTCGTTGAACAACGGTGGCAAAACGTTGCGTACGGCTTGCGGAGTAACGACTCTTATCATCGTTTGTCCCGTGGACATACCAAGCGATCTGCCCGCTTCCATTTGACCGTAATCCACGCTCTCGAAACCTGCCCTGACGATTTCGGCAACGTACGCGCCGGAGTTTAAACCGAACGTAAGCGCACCGATTGCGATGCCGTTGTTTGAGGAAGCAAGCACCACGAAATACATTATGAACAGTTGCAAAACGACAGGCGTTCCGCGGATAATCATTATGTAGGTTTTTGAGATTGCGGACAGAACTTTGAGCTTTCCCGTCTTTTTTGAAACGTAGTTTATCATTGCCAAAACTACGCCGATAGCCACACCTATAAGCGTGGCAAGAAAGGCGATGAGCAATGTGTTGCCCAATCCTTGAAAATAGAGTTTGTACCTGTCGTCGTAAATGAAAGCGCGGTATAGACGCTCTTGCAAAGTTGCCGCTAAAATCATGATATCACCTATTCGACTTATTTGAGCATCAATTCCGCAGGGAGTTTGTCCATGAGAATTGCGTCGATGCGTCCGTTTTTGAGGTCTTGAAGAGCAAGAGCGTATTGCTTGTACTGCTTGACGGTTGCGCCCTCTGCCTTGACGACGACTTCCGAACCGTCCTCGTTTTCATAGACGTATCCCGCGCCCTTTGCCGCACTGATGATAAGGTCGCCACTCGTGCCCTCTTGCACGCCTACGCTCTTGCCGGCAAGATCTTTGACGCTTTTGAATTGTCCGTCTTTGGACACGACGACGAGAGTAGAGCTTGAATAAACATGGCTGAAATCCACGACTTGTTTGCGTTCGTCGTTGATAGTAATGCCTGCCGCACCCACTGCGTCGCCGCTTGCTTGCGCGACGTTTGTTGCGATGACGTCGAACATGACGTCTTTCACTTCGAGCTTTTTGCCCGTATTGAGCGCAACTTGCGACATTATGGCAACGTCAAGTCCGACAACGCTCGTGCCTTTGACAAACTCGTACGGCGCAAAACCCGACTCGGTGTACATCGTCACGACTTCGCTTGCAGAGCCGAAATCCCAACTCGTTTGCAAACCATCGGGAGCAACCGCCGCTTCGCCGCCGTTTTCTTCGTTCGCAAGCGCGGTGTAATAATCCATATATTGATTCATTTTGCCGTTTGCAAGCCACTCGTCGACAACCTGATTGACAGCCGACATAAGCGAGGTGTTGCCTTTTGTGACTGCAATGCCAAAGTCCTCTTGCAAAAGATCGGTTGCGGCAACCGCCACTAAATTCGAACTGTCGTCGTTGCACGCAACAAGCGCGAAGCATGCGCCGACAACAGTTGCGATCAACAAAACGGATATGCTGATTTTTGTTATTTTTTTCATGGTTTTATATCTCCGAAAAACTTTATTTTCAATTTACCGACATATAATAGCAATCCCAAATTTTTTTTGCAACCGTTTTTGCATAAAAACTTAAATATTTTTTATAAAACTTTTATTCTATGCATAATTTTATAAAAATTCGGCATATTTATACATTTTATATGCATTTATGCGTATATTAGCTCTTTTGATGCCGTTGTTGACTGTAAAAAGGATTTTTATATATACTTAAATTTATTATTAAATCAAAGATAAACGGCGCATATATGAACACGATTCTTCTTATCGGCAACAAACATCAGAATTCTCAAACCTTTTTCGACAATGCAAAAAAAACAATCTCCGCATTTGAAAACGGCTATGTTTCCTTTGACTTTCGATGTGCCGATTTGTCCGACAAAAGCATAATAGAAAAAGCGAAAACCGCACATGCGATTTTGTTTTATTCAAACGATAAACAAGAAAATGCGGCAGTCGATTCTATCCGCAAAAACCTTGGATTATATGCGCAAATCAGTACTTTTTCATCTCTCAGCGATGGCTTAAACCACGCTTTCAGCATTGTTCAGGACAAAGACGGAGGAATATACGACGGCGAAAAAGGCTTTGCAAACAACTCCTCTTTCGGCCGTGAAGCCTATGACGTCGAAAGATACAGCGAACTTGAAATCGAACGCGCCGCACGCGTTGCCTACGACATCGCAAACGACTCCCGCCGCGCTCTTACACTTGCCGACAAAGCCGACAAACTCACCTCTTCGAAACTCTGGCGAAAAATCGTCGCCGACGTCAACGAAGATTATCCTTTTGTATCCGTCGATATGCAAGACGTCACCGACGTTTTGAAAACGATAATAAAAAACCCGACTACGCTCGACGTCGTTTTGTCGACTTCCCTCTTCGGCGACATGCTCGCAGCCGTTGCCAAAGCACTGTCCGACTATACCCCGTCAATCTCTTTTGTCGGTGACACTCCGCTTGCGATGTACGGATTTTGCACGTCGGATTTATCGACGATATCTCATTCGTCCGTATCATCCCTCATATCGTTTTTGCTCAAAAACTCCTTCGGCATCGAATAATAGTGCAAATTTCCTACAAAAAAAATCGAGCGCACCGCTCGATTTTTTTATTATCAGTTACTGTTCAATCCGAACTTTCTTGTCATCAAAATATCTTTCCAATACGATTCTCTTGCGATTATATACTCATTGCCCAAATTCATATTGCATACTTCAAGTACTGCATATCTAAAATTATTTTTGTAGTCGATTCCGTTTTGTTCAAGCAGATTTTTCAGCTCGACATTCCCACCGTGTCCCGTTTTTGCATATGCTTGCCAACGTTGCCATATACATTCATCGCCGTATGCGCTGCCGACATATTGCTTTCCGCTCTTCGTGTCCGAAATCAGATAAATCTCTTTCACGTTTGAAAGCGCGCTTTTCCACGATTGAATATCATTGTCGATTATGTATTTTAACGTTTGATACGTCACGTTGATTTTGTCAAAACCTTCAAAATCGTTTATGGTCGCTCGTTTTTCGCTTATCGAAACAATGCACATATCTTTCAGTGCTTCACCGTTTTTCGGCTTCAACGTAAGCGACGGATACGATGCTCTAAAATTCTTGTTATATTCGACAAACGTTCTGCCTATCATATCGTTTTGCATATCAGTTTTTTCAAGCGTATATTTCCAACATTCTTTGCCCTTGTGCAACACCGTTTTCGGCTGTGAACACACTTTAAAAACTCCTGCGAACATCCAAAAGTCTTTTTTGCAATATATAAGCGAAATTACATAATCCAAATTGAAATTCCTGTTTGCCTGAACACTTTGCCACTCGTCAAAATCGCCTATCAAAAAAGTTTGATAAGGTTCGAGCTTATCCTTTGTTCCGATTGCAAAATGAATTTTATAATTTTTTAAATCACAGTCCTTAATATTCAAAAAATCAACAAGTTTTATCATTTTATCCCCCTATATCAATTATATTTTTGACAAATAGCACATTTTCGAAAGTGTGCTAGATCGATGGATAACAAGTTGGACGCAATTTTGCACGTCTTGCAAAAACGCAATATTTGGATGAAGAACAAGAAAGAGTGTCGGTTGACAGACAGGAACGTACTTTGCCGTACGTGACTGTTTGGAGATGGCACTCTGACGCAGTTATTCGCCAAATAGCGCGGTTTTTAAGAATTGACCGGTGTAAGACGAACTTACTTCACACACACTTTCGGGTGTACCCTCGGCAACAATCGTCCCTCCTCTGTCGCCGCCGTCGGGGCCGAGGTCGATGATATTGTCGGCAACTTTGACGACGTCGAGATTGTGTTCGATGACGATGACGGTGTTGCCTTGTTCGACAAGTCGGTCGAGACTGGTGATGAGTTTTGCGACGTCGTGTGTGTGAAGTCCGGTGGTCGGTTCGTCGAGGATGTAGACGGTTTTGCCGGTGGAACGACGAGAAAGTTCGGTGGCAAGTTTGACGCGTTGCGCTTCGCCGCCGCTCAAAGTGGTTGAGGATTGACCGAGTTTGACGTAACCCAAGCCGACGTCGTTGAGCGTCTTGATTTTGTTTTTGATTTTGGGTATGTTGGCAAAAAACTCGGTGGCTTCCTCTATCGTCATATCCAGCACTTCGCTGATGTTTTTGCCTTTGTAGCGCACTTCGAGAGTTTCGCGATTATACCTTGCGCCCTTGCAGACTTCACACGGCACGTACACGTCGGGCAAGAAATGCATTTCGATTTTGATGATGCCGTCGCCCTGACAATGTTCGCATCTTCCGCCGTTGACGTTGAAGGAAAATCTGCCTGCCGTGTAACCTCTTGCTTTTGCGTCGGGAAGCGACGCAAACAACTCTCGTATATCTCCGAACACACCCGTATAGGTTGCGGGATTCGAACGCGGAGTTTTGCCGATGGGGCTTTGGTCTATGCAGATAACTTTGTCAAGATTTTCGATGCCTTCTATCGAGTCGTAGTTGCCTTGACGGATATTCGAACGCATGAGCGCGTTTGAAAGCGCGGGATACAAAACCTCGTTGACGAGAGAGGATTTTCCGCTGCCCGACACGCCAGTGATGCAGTTGAACACACCAAGCGGAATTTTAACGTCCACGTTTTTGAGGTTGTTTTGTCTTGCGCCTTTGATTTCGATAAATTTGCCGTTTGACGAGCGTCTTGCGATGGGCACGGGGATTGAGAGTTCTCCGCTCAGATATTTGCCCGTGATGCTGTCCTTGCTCTTTATTACATCCTCAACGCTTCCGCACGCCACGACTTTTCCGCCGTGCACGCCGGCACCGGGACCTATGTCCACGATGTAGTCTGCGTTGCGGATTGTTTCTTCGTCGTGTTCGACGACGATGAGCGTGTTGCCGATATCGCGCAAGTTTTTGAGAGATTGCAAAAGACGTTGATTGTCCTTTTGATGCAAGCCAATGCTAGGCTCGTCGAGGATATACAAAACGCCGGTAAGTCCGCTGCCTATTTGCGTTGCAAGACGGATACGTTGAGATTCGCCACCGCTCAACGTAGTTGCCGAGCGTGAAAGCGTGAGATAGTCAAGCCCGACGTTGATGAGGAAGTCGAGCCTTGCGCAAATCTCTTTTATTATTCTGTCCGCGATGAGATGTTGCGTTTGAGTGAGTTCGAGCTTTTGCATAAACTCTTTGAGTTTTGCAATCGACATCTCGGTGAGGTCGTATATATTTTTGTCTGCAATCGTAACCGCCAACGCTTCGGGTTTGAGCCTCTTGCCGCCGCACTTGGAGCAAGGCACTTCCTTCATATATTTGGCGATTTCGTTTTTTATAAGCTCGCTGTCCGTTTCCACATATCTGCGCATAAGATTTCTCGCCACGCCCTCATAGCTTGCCTTGTAAAAACCGCTGAACGTGCGCGAGTTGTATTCCATGGGAATACGGTCGCCGTCATTGCCGTAAAATATTATGTCAAGAATGTTTTTCGGCAAATCTTTGAGAGGAGTATCCAACGAAAAGCCGTATGCCTGCGCAAGTGCCTTGAATTGCATTTGCGACATATGCCCGGCATCCCAGCCGCTCACTTTGATTGCGCCGTCTTTGAGCGATTTATTCCAATCGGTGACGAGCAAATTGACGTCGATTTCGTTGCGAAAACCGAGTCCGCCGCATTCGGGACACGCACCGTAGGGATTGTTGAAAGAAAACAATCTGGGAGTAAGTTCCTCAAAACTCAAATCGCAATCGGGACAAGCGTACTTTGTCGAATAGAGCACCTCTTCGCCGTCAAAATCGGCAATCACAAGTCCTTCGGAAAGTTTGATTGCGTTTTCGATTGCGTCGGATATGCGCCTTTGCGCTCCGTCCTTGACGACGATACGGTCGATAACCACGCCTATGTCGTGCTTCACGTTTTTGTCGAGTTTTATTTCTTCGTCGAGGGTATAGTTTGCTCCGTCAATTCTCACACGCACGTAACCTGCACGCTTAAACTGTTCGAGCTCTTTGCGATATTCACCCTTTCTGCCTCTGACGACGGGCGCGACGAGTTGCAACTTTGCGCCCTGTCTTTCCATAATTTTGTCGCAAATCTGATCCACCGTCTGACGCTCGATTTCACGTCCGCATTTAGGACAATGGGGGGTGCCTATTCTCGCAAACAGCAAGCGGAAATAATCGTAGATTTCCGTCACCGTACCGACGGTGGAGCGAGGATTGTGAGAGGTGGTTTTTTGGTCGATTGACACCGCAGGAGAAAGCCCCTCGATATAATCGACGTCGGGCTTTTGCATTTGTCCCAAAAACATGCGCGCGTAGCTTGAAAGACTTTCGACGTACCGTCTTTGTCCTTCCGCAAAAATAGTATCGAACGCAAGCGACGATTTGCCGCTTCCGCTAAGTCCCGTAAACACGACGAGTTTGTCGCGCGGTATTTCCAAGTCGACGTTTTTGAGGTTGTTTTCTCTTGCGCCTTTGATGATAATTTTGTCAATACTCATAGTTCTTTCAGCTCAGTTTTTTGATTTGTTTTTTGAGATCGTTCATCTCGTCGCGTATTGCGATAGCCTTTTCGAAATCCAGTCTTTCGGCGGCGACTTGCATAAGTCCTTTCAGACGTTCAATCTCCTTAATCATATCTTTAACGCTCAATTTCTCGGTGTTAACTGCCTTTTTGGTGATTTCAAGCGAGTTTTTGATTGCGCTCACAACCGTCTTGGGTACGATGCCGTGCGCCTTGTTGTACTCGTCCTGAATCTTGCGACGACGCATTGTTTCGTCATAAGCTCTTTGCATCGATTGCGTGATTGTGTCCGCGTACATCACAACTCTGCCCTTGTCGTTTCTCGCCGCTCTGCCGATGGTTTGTATAAGTGCGCTTTCGCTGCGCAAAAAGCCCTCTTTGTCGGCGTCGAGAATTGCCACAAGTTGCACTTCGGGAAGATCTAGACCTTCACGCAACAAGTTGATACCGACAAGCACGTCGAACTCGCCTTCGCGCAAGCCTTTTACGATGTCGATGCGCTCCAACGTATCTATGTCCGAGTGCATGTAGCGCACCTTGATCCCCACCTCTTTGAGATAGTCGGTAAGGTTTTCCGCCATCTTTTTGGTGAGCGTCGTAACAAGCACTCTGCCCTTGTTTTTGACGACGGCGTTTATCTCGCCGATGAGGTCGTCGATTTGTCCGTCGATAGGTTTGATTTCGATTTCGGGGTCGAGAAGTCCCGTCGGCCTTATGATTTGTTCCGCAACCAAATCCGCTCTGTCAAGCTCATACTGCGCAGGCGTTGCGGACATACACACGAGCTGACGTATGCGCGCGTCGAACTCCTCGAAACGAAGAGGTCTGTTGTCGTAGGCGGACGGAAGTCTGAATCCGTATTCCACAAGGTTGTCTTTCCTTGCTCTGTCGCCGTTGTACATGGCGCGGATTTGCGGAATGGTCATATGGCTTTCGTCGATAAACGTGATAAAGTCCTTGCCGAAAAAGTCCAACAGCGTGTACGGAGCCTGCCCCGGCTGTCTGCCGTCGAAATACCTCGAATAGTTTTCTATGCCGCTGCAATAACCCACTTCCCTTATCATCTCGACGTCGTAGTTGACTCTCTCGTCAATGCGTTGTGCCTCGATAAGTTTGCCGCGTTCTTCAAAATATTTCACTCTCTCCTGCTTGTCCAGCATAATTTGGCGGAGAATTGCCTCCTTATCGCCGCTTATTACGTATTGCGTCGCAGGAAAAATCAGCGTATGTTTAAGCTCGTTGAGCACTTTCGAAGTCGTGCCGTCAATCTCGCAGATACGCTCGACGGTATCCCCGAACATCTCCACTCTTATTGCGACTTCCGAACTCGTGGACGGAAAAATATCCACCGTGTCGCCGCGCATACGGAAAGTCGAACGCACGAAATCGAGGTCGGCGCGCTTGTATTGAATGTTTACAAGCCGTCTTGCAAGCTCGTCCCGATCTATCTCGTCGCCCTCTCTCAGCGATATGGAATTTTCAAAATAGTCGGTGGGCGCGCCAAGGCCGTAGATACACGACACGCTCGCAACCACTATGGTGTCCTCTCTTTCGCAAAGGGACGCGGTGGCGGAGTTGCGCAACTTGTCGATTTCCTCGTTGACTTGCAAATCCTTTTCTATATAAGTGTCCGTGCGAGGAATGTACGCTTCGGGCTGATAATAGTCGTAGTATGAAACGAAAAACTCAACTCTGTTTTTGGGGAAAAACTCCCTCAATTCGTTGCAAAGTTGAGCGGCAAGCGTCTTGTTGTGCGCAATCACGAGCGTGGGTTTTTGCATACGCTCGATGATATTCGCCATAGTAAAAGTTTTGCCCGAGCCCGTCACGCCCAGCAAAACTTCGGTGTTGAATCCGTCTTTTAAACCTTCAACGATTTTTTCTATTGCCTCGGGTTGATCGCCCGTGGGTTTGTATTTGCTTACAAGCTCAAATTTCATTGTCCCAACAAAAACGCGACCAGCTGTCGTATGCCCACGCCGATGAGAGCCGTCACGACACTAAGCCCCAACGTCAGCAAAATCTTGAACACGAGGTTGCTTTTGAACGCACGCTCAACTCTTGCAAACTGCAAGCCCTTCTTTTGCATGTTGATGCAATACACGAGTTCGCCTTTTTTGTCCGAGCGCGTTATATCGAAATAATCGTCGATTTCGAGATTGCGAAGCGTGGTGTCGAGTTCGTCCTCTTCGAAGGGCAAATCGAGGGGCAGCTTTTCAAAAATCTCGATGGGCGTGATAAGGCAAGAGCCGTTTTGTTTGTCCGCCTCCTGATAAATGACTCTCATCACCGCTTTTTCTTTTTTTGTCAAGACGTGCTGTCTGTCAACCTGCACTTGCATTTTGCGCCTCTATACTCTCGTCGAAAGATCGTATTTTTATCAATTTAATCATCAAAGGAATTTGATCACGAGCACCGTCACTATCGCAACGATTGCGCTGCCTATCAGCGAGCCGAGAAGGGACATAACGAACAGTGCGCCTTTGCTTGCGACTTTTTCCGCTTTGACCTTTGTCGGTTTGTTTTGATAAAGAGTGCGCTCGGCGGGCTTTTCCTCTTCGCTTTGAGGAGCGGCAACCGCTTTGGGGGGTTCCTCGATACGCTTAATCACGCTCAAACAATACTCGTCGGGCGTAAAGTATTTGACGAGGATATATTCCCTGTCTTTAAGCTCGCGGATTATTGCCGACAATTGCACCTTTGAAAGAGGCAACCCCGAGGGCAGTCTTTCGATGATTTCGTCCGCTTCTATGATTTTGTACACTTCCTCTTCGCCTGCGATTTGGCGGATGAGGTCGTACACCGTTTGACATTCAAGCGAGAGCATACTCTTTTCTCCTTATTCTTGCTAAAATATTAGCATATTATTATAAATAAGGCAATATTATTTACAAAATCTCAACGCATTTCTCAATCGCTACAAGACTTATACGGCACGTATGTCCTTCAAAAAAGCGACGTCAAACGTGCTTTCAAAACGCTTGCGTCCTTTTGAAAATTGCCGTATAAATGCACAAACAAGCGTTTCAACGCTTGTTTGTGATGAGATAAACTTGTATTTTTGAAAAATCAATCGTTTCTCGTCTGCTGAATTTGCAGTGACAAAAGAGCAAGCGACGATGCAAGATCTTCGTTCTTCAAAGCAATGTTTGCAGGGATGTTGAGATGCACCGAAGCGAAGTTCCAGATTGCTTTTATGCCGGCATCGACCATTCTGTCCGCCACCTCTTGCGCAGCATACGCGGGTACGGTGATGATGCCTATTTGGATATTGAATCTCTCGACGATTTCTCTGAGTTTGGACACGTCGTACACGGGCTTACCATTGATTTTGGTGTTGATTATTCTTTCGTTTTTGTCAAACGCCGCCACGATGTTCAAGCCGTAGTTTTCAAAACCGCCGTAGCCCAAAAACGCTTTTCCGAGTCCGCCTACGCCGACCAAAACGGCGTCGTGAGTGTTGTTGTAGCCGAGGAAACTTTCAAGGTCCGCAATTATTTCTTTGGTCACGTAACCCATCTTCGGTTTGCCTGCGACGGAGGATACGAGCGCGATGTCCTTTCTCACTTGCACGGGATTGAGGTTGAGCCCGTTTGCAATGGTGGTGCTGGATACGGTTGCCACGTTGAGCTTGTCGAGTTGATACAAATATTTGAGATAAGACGGCAATCTGTTCAGAGTTGCCTTTGAAATCTCTTTGTTGTCTTTGGTCATGTTCCCACCTTCTATCGATTTATCGATAAAAAATATACTCCCAAACAATGCGGAAAGTCAAGAATATATCGATTTTTATCAATCAATCGATATATTTTTATATTTTTAAAAGAAAAGAGCGTGCAATCGATATATTTCTCAATGCACACTCGTTTCGTTATTTAGCGTTTTAAATGCGTTATTCCACCTCGTCGAAGGTATCGTCGTTTTTGCCGTCGGTATCGCCCTTTTTGTCACTGCCGTTTTTCAAAGGACGTTTGACAACTTTATTTTTATTTTCTTTGCCTTTGATGACACCGATCACGATTGCAAGGCCGACAACAGCTATACAAAGGGGTTCGAGCACGGTTAGAAGTATGATGCTTTCGATTTTGTTCTTCGATTGCGATGCCCTCGCCACAGGATTTTCGCTCTTGCAGAGAGAAAATTTCAGCTCGCTTGTCGGGAGCGTGTCGCTGTGCCACGCATAACCTCCTTCGACTTGTTCAAAGTCGTATTGCGAGGACGTAACGTAATAATTCGTGTTTATTTTTACGTTCAAATTCTTAAATCCCGCCCACGTCGATGCAGGCGACACGAGATATGTAAAACGGTACACCGTCGGCACATATCTGTCGTCTATATCCGGATAAAGAGGTGCGACGACTTCGTTGATTATCGTTTGCCCGGGCTCGAAAGTCATATCGTATTCGAACCAACCGAACAAGTCGTTCAAGATATTGAAGTTATATGAGGTTGCAACGGTGTCGGTGTTGTCAAGGCTTGCCAAAACGGCGTTGTACCAATCTGTTTCGCTCACGCCGTACGACTCGTCGAAATAGGAAAACGCAAGTTGTTCGAAGTTGATTTGTTGCTTGCTTTGCAACTTAAACAAGCCCATTGCGGTGTCTTTCATCGAGTAGTCCGAATAGAACTTCGCTCTTTCGACAACGTCGATTTCCTCCCCTATCGAATAAAAAACGTACGGATGATTCTCCGTCCAAAACGAAATTCTTGCCGCGCCGTCGTAAAACTGTTCATATCCCGTATATCCGCTCTCGCACACGATTTTCCTTTGGTCGATATTGCCCAAATAAATGCTGCAATACGCATTCTGTGCGGTGCAAGAATAGGTGTATTTGTAAACCACGGTATCCCTCTTGTAAAACTCGTGGTCGATTTTCTCGTCCTTAATGAGTTTTACGTTGTCAACCGAAAAATCTTTCCCCCTTTCGAGATAGGAAAAACGAATCTTCGTCGTCGCTTGCTCGCCGTCGATTTTGACGCCGTATGCCGCTGACAAATCCGACGTTCCGCGCATTTCTCCAAGGCGCGCGATAGGGAAAATCACGTTTGTTTTTGCGATGATTTCGCTTGGATTTTTGAATGTATATTTTGCGCTTACGCTGCCGATTTGAAGTCCGTTGAGATGATCCTCGTCAAACTGAATATCGAAAGTCAAGTCCTCTCTTTCAACGACGACGGGGCTGTTCTCGGTGGTGAGAATTGCGCCGGAAACGTCCCTTCCCTCGTAATATCTCATTGCGGAATTTGCCTCACAAACGGAAGACGGCAAAAGGACGGACAGCAACGCAAACGTTGCCACAAACACGGCGATCGCAATGCCGCATACGGCACTTTTTCGTCTTGTTGAAAACAGTGTGTTTTTCATAATAACCGTTTTACCTCCGCATTTAGATATTATAAAGTTGCTTTTGTGCAAACAACGTTTTATTCGTTTATCGCACGGCAACGTCTTTCAATTGAAACGTAATCGCCTTTTTCAGCTCGTCGAGAGTGGTTTCGATTTGAAAGCCTATACGTCCGCCCGAAAAGAAAATTCTATCCACGTCAAGCGCGCTTTGGTCAATCGTCGTTTTGAAAAACTTTTTCATTCCTATCGGGGAGCAACCGCCGTGCACGTAGCCGGTGAGTGCAAGAAGGTCTTTCGATTTGACCATTTCGACGCTCTTTTCGTTTACACACGTCGCCGCCTTTTTCAAGTCCAGTTCGCATGCCACGGGGATGACGAAAACGTAGTGTTCCGAACTTTTTCCGACCGTCACCAACGTTTTGAAAACAAGGCTCTCGTCCACACCCAAAAGCGATGCCGCTTCAACGCCGCTCACTGCGTCGGTTATGCCGAGCGTATGTTCTTTGTATGCGACTTTCTTTTGGTCGAGGATACGCATTGCGTTGGTTTTTTCAAGTTTTTCTTTTGCCATATTCTTATTATTCCTCGCTCGTTTGCTCGTCCACTTTGAGCATAATGGCGCACTCGATGCGTTTTTTGAAAAGGTCGCAACCGTATGCGTACACGCCGTTGACGTCCCCGGTTGCGTTGTATGCGTTTGCCGCGCAACCGCCCGAGCAATAGAGCCTTGCCCAGCAATCGTCGCACTCCTTTCTCGAATACGCGTTGCATTTTTTGAACTTGGACTGAATATCGAGGTTTGTCACGCCCTTCCATATGTCGCCCATAAGGTATTCTTTGTTGCCAACGAATTGGTGGCAAGGATAGAGTTCTCCCGTCGGTGTTACGGCAAGATATTCCGTGCCGCTTCCGCAACCGGATATGCGCTTGTAAATGCACGGGCCGCCTTCGAGGTTGAGCATGTAGTGATAGAACGTAAACGGTTTGCCTTGTTTGCGCCTTTCGATCATCATGTCGGCAAGTTTCTCGTATTCCTTGAAAATCACCTTTTTGTCGTCCTCGGTGAGTGCGTACTTGTCGGTGGGCGGACACACGACGGGTTCCATGCTGAGCTCGTCGAAACCGAGGTCGAGCATTGTTTGAATGTCTTTTGTAAAGTCGGGATTTCTATGCGTGAAAGTGCCGCGCATATAGTAGTTTTTTCCGCCTCTCGCCTTTACGAACTTTTGAAATTTCGGCACGATTATATCGTAGCTTCCCACACCGCCTATAGTGTGACGGAAATGGTCGTTGATTTCCTTTCTTCCATCAAGGGACAGCACGACGTTGTCCATCTCCTTGTTTGCAAACTCTATCACGTCCTCGTCGACGAGCATGCCGTTGGTCGTGAGCGTAAAACGGAAATTTTTGCCGTGTTCTTTTTCAATCGAGCGAGCGTAGGCAACGAGGTCTTTGACCACTTGCCAGTTCATAAGCGGTTCGCCGCCGAAAAAGTCCACTTCGAGATTGCGACGAGTGCCGCTGTGTTCAACGAGAAAATCAAGCGCGCGTTTGCCCACTTCGTATGACATCAAGGCTCTTTCGCCGTGATATTTGCCTTGCGAGGCAAAGCAATATTCGCAGTTGAGATTGCAAGTGTGCGCCACGTGCAAACACATTGCTTTAAGCACCGTGTTGCGCTTTGCAAGCACGTCGACGTCGGGTTTGAAGTTGTCAACCGAAAAGAGTTTGCCTTCCGCTTTGAGTTCTTCGACGTCGGCTATGCACTCTCTGACGTCCTCTTCGCTCACGCCCTCGTCTTTATACTTGTTTGCAACCTCCCTGACGATTTGCTCGCAAGGAGTGTTTTCGTACATATCGATAACGTCGTACGCCACGTCGTCCACGCTGTGCACGCTTCCGCTTGCCGTGTCGAGCACGATGTTGTATCCGTTAAGTTTGAAAGAATGAATCATGTCGTTTCGTCCTAATTTCTTTCGTATTTTCACGCCGCAACGCGACGTTTAATTGTTTTGCGTTTTTACACAAAAAACGCCTAGCATAACTAGGCGGTCTTTGCAAAAATTGTTTTTGCTATAAATTACTTTGCAGCCTTTTCGCACTTTTGGTTTGCAACGCCGCAGGAAGTTTTGCAAGCGGATTGGCAAGAAGTTTGGCATTCGCCGCAGCCGCCGTTCTTTTTGCTTTCGTTGAGATCGCGCGTTTTCAAAGTTGTGATTCTTTTCATTGTTTACGACTCCTTACTATTGATATTCTTATTATATTGACTTATATCCGCTTTGTCAAGGCAATTTGCCAAAAGCATAAAGCGGTTTGTCGAGTTCGTTTTATTGTTTTTCAACGAGAATTTGAGAGGGGAAACGCCTCGTTTCGCTTGAAACGCTCACGCCGTTTTCATACATAAGCGTCAGGTTTTTTATATCGTCCTGACACACGATTTCTCCCTTCACGATTATGGGAGATCCCGGCGGATACGCCCACACGTTTTCAAGACTTATTTTGCCCGACGATTTGTCAAAATCGACGTATTCTCCGTTTAAACCGTTCGTTTTGCACGGATCAACCGCCTTTTGCGGCAAAATAGGAGTTATCGTCTTTGTAAGTCCGTTGCGCTCGGACAGGGTATCGTCGATTGCGAACAGAGCGTTTTCAAGCGCGGAAAAATTATCTCTCGTATCCCCCGCTCCGCTCATTGCGACGGCATAGTTTACCCCCGCCATTTCAAGCTCTATATCGTACACGTTGCGCAAAACTTTTTTGAGTTCCACACCGCTTATCGCGCCGCCCGTGCACAAAATCACGAGTTTGGACTTGTCGTAGGCAAACACTCTGCCGTCTTTTTTTGCGTCGAACAGCGCAAGTTTTTTTAAGCGAGCAAGCGATTTTTTGCACAAATCGATATTTTTGCTCCACTCCGAGCACAACTCGTTTGCTCTATCTTTGAGCATGCGCACGCAACCGTCCATAGACGCCATAAGCACGTACGAGGGCGAACTTGTCTGAAAAACCGCAAGGTTTTTGTCCACGATTGCCGTGTCCACTCTGTCCGTACACACCGACAGCAAGGCGGTTTGCGTGAGAGACGGAAGCGTTTTGTGCAAGCTGTTGACAACTATGTCCGCGCCAAGCGTCCTTGCGCTTTCGTGAAACTTTTTGCAAAGCCCCAAATGCGCGCCGTGCGCCTCGTCCACAAACAATATCGCACCGTGTTCGCGGCAAATTTCCGCAATGGATTTTATATCGCTGATTATGCCCTCGTAGGTCGGCGAAGTGACGACGACAAGTTTTATATCGGGGTTTTCCTCAAACGCCTTCTTCACGCTCGAGGGATAAACCGAGCCGTAAAAGCCGTATTCTTCAAAATACGTCGGCATGACGTACACGGGATTCAAGCCGAACACTTCGACGGCATTGAAAACGGACTTGTGGCAGTTTCTCGCAACGAGGATTTTGTCGCCCTCTTTACACACCGAGCGTATTGCGGCAAGCACTCCGCCCGTGCTTCCGTTGACCAAATATCTTGCGTGCTTCACGCAAAAAACGTCGGCGGCAAGGTTTTCGGAATCTAAAATTATTCCGTTTGCGTCGTTGAGGTTGTCAAAGCCCTCTATCTCGGTTATGTCGATTTTTTGCGCACCGTACAAATAGTCGAAATCCGCGCGCTTGTGTCCGGGCATGTGAAAAGGCACGATTCTGTTGTCGTCGTGCTTTTCAAGCAGTTTTGCAAGGCTTGTTTCGTCGTGCTTTTTGACGTCGGAAGCGCAAAAGCCATTTTTCAATCCCGAAATAACGTTTTTTATTTTTTCTTTCATAATTCGATTATAACATTATATATTCAAAAATGCTATGGAAAATCTTTTGGGAGTGTGATATAATATGCTCGCTTGCAAAATTTGCTCAAAAAATCTGAAATTTTAGGCAAAAAACGCAAGGAAAATTCCGCATTTTTTCGCAAAGCGATGCAAGCGATGCGGCAAATCGTCAACGCGAGGTGCGTATGAAGAACAAACTTTCAATCATATCGGCAATTTTGGTTTTAGTTTTGTCGGCGACATTTCTATTTGCGTGCGCACAAAAAGACGACGCACCCGTTGCGGTTGACTACAAACAAGACAACTCCTTTGCCGTCAACACCGTTGAGGACGACTCCGCACTTGTTTTCGAGCCGATTGCCGACCTCGTTTACGGCGAAAACGGCAAATCCTACAAAAAAGTCGCCTACCGCTACGGCGTAGTGTTTTATACCGGGCTTAACATAGACGCAAGCGAATACAGTTACCTCGGCAATGCGCTTGCAAAGCAAGGTTATCTTGTGATAATAAAAAAAGACAAAACCTCGTTTTACAACTATACCGCAACCGAAGAAGCTTTCAATAAATATCCGACCGTCAAATTTTTTATAGGCGGTCATTCCTCCGAAGGCGGAGCAACGGCTATTCGCAGGGCAAGCGAAAACGAACAACTAATCGTCGGTGCGCTTCTATTCTCCCCCGTAAGCAGACAACACAAAGATCTTGACGAAAACGGCAATCCCCAAAAGAACGAAAACGGCATTGAAATTCAAATTGCCGACACTCTTGCAAACTCATCTCTGCCCACCCTTCTTCTTCTCGGTGATTCCGACAAAGTTCTAACCGAAAGCCAAATTGCCGACACCCTATCGAAAATGCCCTCTGACCACACAAAACATATCATCGAGTATGGCACGCATATAGGTTTCGCAAGCATTGACAACGTAGACGATATACCCGTCAAACTTCCCAATTATCAAGCAGATTTCGGAGCGTCGGATAACATTCAAAAAGAAAACCAACGCGCGCTTACAATTCAATATTCGCTTGAATTTATGAAAAATTTGACGAAATAACCGCTAGTTTTATATCAAAAAAGACGCCGAAAAGGCGTCTTTTTTATATGTTTTTTCGTTTATTTTTCATATGTTTTGCGTTTGTTTTTTCGTATTCTTCTTTGTTTCCGTCATATAAACTTTGCTTTCAACGCACGGCACAAATTTGATACGTTTTTAACGCTTCACTCGCACGATTTCGGTTGACGTTTCTCTGACGTATCTCTCTTGAAGCAATCTTTGGGATATTCCGTCGATTGCGCCCTCGTGCTTATCGTTTTGGCAAGAAAGTTCAAGCACGTAAGTCATCACCGCAACGAGCATCATGTTCGGGAAGGGGATCATCGTGCCGGTGTCTATCATCGAATAGCCTTCGAAGCCAATCCACGCAACGCACACGAAAAACGCGAATTTGAATTGTTTTGTCATCATCTTCACGCACAATCCCAAACGCACGACGTAATAATACACGTATGCGGCAATGCCGACGATTCCCATACATCCGAGCACTTGGAACAGCGTGGAATGAAACCAGTATTGTTTCATATCGTTAAACATACCGGGGCCGTAACCGACGTAGCCCATGCCCGCACCGAAGATAGGATGTTGTTTAAACAGCTCCCACGCCTCTTTGTACAGGTCGCTTCTGCCCGACGTCATATCGCCCTCGCCTACGTGAATTCTGTTGCCGAGGCTCTCGATAAGCCCTCTTACGACGTCTTTTCCTATCGCACATAATATGACGGCGACGACGATGCAAGCGGCAAAATATATCGCTTGACGTTTGCGGTTCGGTGCTTTGCAGATTGAAAACGCAATGCCGAATACGAGCGCGATAAATCCGCAAAGTATTCCGCCTCTTGAAAGAGTCATGCAAAGGCAGAAGTATTGGAAAAACGCCATAAGAATGTACGTCCACCCTTTCGTCGACCTTGTGGAAAGATAAAGAGCCATAGGCGCGGAAAAGAGCAAAAACGTTGCGATGTTGTTGCGATTGCCCCAACCGACGTTCCAGTACGCGCTTGCCCAATCACTCGGTGAAACGTTCGAACGAGCAATAATCACGGCCATCTCGACGCATACGGCAAAGCCTATCCACATCACGACCTTTGCAAAATACTTTGCATAGTCCCTGTTTTCGTCCTTTTTTATGAAGTTTGCAAAGAGCAAATACACAAACAACACGCCTATGCCCAGCGCAAGCACGTTGGGAAGCGCGGTGAGATAATTTTCTTTTGCGATTACGCCCACTCCGCCGAGCAACAGCGCGACGCTGATTGCGATTTGCGGACAAAACATCCTTCCGAATACGAAACGCTGTTTTTGTTTGACTTTTGAAATCGTGTTTCTGACAACGAAAATTACGATTGCGACGCCCAGCGGAATAAAAGTCGGCCAAAGGTACGCAAACTCGTCCACTTTGTCCTTGTAAATCATCAGCATTGCTCCGAACGCATTGACCGAAAGGGGCAAAATATCGTCCGAAAACACCAAAACTATGCTCGACACCAGTATAAGAGCGACAAAACCGAAAGTCGCATTTTGCGTTGTCCACGCCGTGACCACGATTGCCAAAACGAGAAGAATATACAAATCCGTATACGCAAACTTGCGTACGCCCTCTTGCGCAAATAACAATGCGCTTTTGACTTTTTTCAAGTTTTCTTTCATCAAAAGTAATCTACGCGCAAAACCCCAACAGTTTTCCCCTGCGCGTCCGCCGAAAAAAATCGGTGCGTTTATCCTTTGAATTATTCACGCAAAAATGCGTGTTTTTCGTGCGATTTTTTGTGTTTATCGCAATTATATTTTGTGTGTTTCGACAAAAGTTTTTGCACGTTCCGTCGATATTTTATCCAAAATTATGCAAAAAAGCGAACATGCAATTATGCCGTCCGCTTCGCACAATCAGTCGATATTGACGACGATTTTGCTGTATTGATAGGGATATTTCACGCAATTTTCCACAACTTGCGGCACTTCCTCGAAGTTTGCCGCCGCGCTGATAATACCGCTTGTTTTCACAATCTTGTTTGCAAGAAGGTTGATTGCCGACGACATGCTACCCTCGCCGTTCGAAACGCCTTTCACTTTGAGTTGCTTTTTCAAAATGGGGTATGCGTCGATTGCGTGCTTTGCGCGGGTTGCGTAACCTGCGATAATCACGTCGCCCTCGTTTTTGACAAGACGGATTGCGGAATTTATATCCACGCTTTCGCCTGCGAACACCGCCGCCTCGCTCATTCTTCCGCCCGTGATTTCCTCGACTCTGCGTTCGAGATTGTCGTAGGTAGGATTGAGCGTATAGCAAACGCCCCATTTTTGAGCAAGCGCGAGCTTGTCCGAATCCAAATCTATGAGAATCGGCACAAACTGATAATAGTTTGCCATTTGCGAGATGATAAGGCCGAGAGTGCTTGCGCCCAAAATCACGATATAATCGCCTTTTTCAAGGTCGAGAGCTTCGAACACGTTGTCGCCCATAGCGATGTACTCCGCAAACAACGCCTCTTCGTCGCTCACTCCGTCGGGGAGCGGAAAAACGTTTTCGAAAGGCACGCAAACGAAATCTCTGAGCAAACCGTCAACGTCAACGCCCATGGTTTTCACGACGTCCACGCCGTGATCCTGCGCTTTGACGTATGGGCTTACGACAACGCGCGCGCCCAATTTGAGCCCGCTCTCTTCGTCCGCCTCCGAAACGTACGCCACCGCCGAATGTCCCGGCGTAATCGCATTGTCTTTTGAACGGGTTGCGAAATTTGACATATCCTGCGAGGATACGGCAACTTTGGACAATTTGAGTTTGACTTGCCCCTCTTCTCTGACGCTGGTGCTTTCAACGAGCACTGCGCCTTCGTCTTTGTTTATAAACCATTGTTTCATAATTGTCGTTATTATATCACATAAGGATAAGGAACGCAAGGACAAAACCTAATCGAAGATTGCGACGTCGGTTTTGACGGCAATAACTCAATCATTTTGCCAGCACTCTTACGTAGCTTTTCAACCCTTCGGGCTTATCCTTGGATATCTGCCACTTTTCTCTTGCGATCGAGTCGTCAGCATAGAAATAAATCTGCTTGTTTGCCCAGGCGTTTTCAAGTTGACGGTTCATAATACCAGACTCGAACACCATATCGAACACGTCGCTATGCGTGCCCACGTACACGACGTCGCACTTGTTTTCGATGATGAAATCCACAAGGTCGTCGCGAAGCATGAACGCAAGTTGCGAATCGCTTATCACAAAGCCGCCGGCACACTCCTTGCAAGGTTGCAACATAAATTCGTCAAGGGGCGCACGCGTCTTTTTGCGCGTAAGTTCCACAAGCCCGAGTGCGGTAAAACCGATTGTAGACGTTTTCATTCTGTCGCGTTTCAACGCCTCTTTCAGCGTTTCCAGCACGCTTTGACGATGCTCTTCGACGGTCATGTCGATAAAGTCTATTATCACTATTCCGCTGATGTTGCGGAGTCTGAGTTGAACGGCAATACTCTCCGCCGCCGCAAGATTCGTTTTATAAACGGTGTCTTCGAGATGGCTCGTTCCAACGAATTTGCCCGTGTTTACGTCTATCGATGTCAATGCTTCCGTCTTGTCTATCACAAGATACGCGCCGTTTTGCAACCACACTTTTCTGTCGCAAAGGTGGTTTATCTGCGCCGACACGCCGTAGTATTTCATTATATTGCGCTCGCCCTCGTACAGCACTATGGGTTTGCCGATTTTTCCTGACAGCTTTTTTACGACCGTTGCGTCGTTTGCCACAACCTCGTCGACGTCCTCGTACATTGTTTCGCGCACCGCTCTTTCGAAAAGGCTTGCCTCTTCAAACACCAACTCGCCCTCTTTTGCCGCCGCATAATCTTTGCGGATTTGCTCCCAACGCTCTTTGAGAGCGTCCATCTCGTTTGACAAATCGTCGTCGCTTGCCTTATCCGCGGCGGTTCGAATGATATATCCCATTCCCTCGGGACATATGGACGACACATATTCTTCGAGATAAGCTCTTCTCTTTCCGTCCTCGATTTTTCTCGACGCGCCCGTGAACGAGGACAGCGGAAGCAACACGAGATAAAATCCCGGTATCGTAACGTCCGTCGTAAGTCTTGCGCCCTTTTGCCCCAAAGGCTCTTTTACGGCTTGGCACATAATGACGTCGCCGGGAGAAACGTTGAAAGTTTTGTTGCCTTGCGGCATATCTCTTTCAAGTCCTCTGCTGTCCACAAGCGAATCGCCCGTGTACAAAAAACCGTTGCGTTCCTCGCCGATGTTGACGAAAGCCGCCTGCATGCCGCATATGACGTTTTCCACTTTGCCCTTGTAGATATTGCCTACAATGCCTCTGAAATTTGCGCGTTCAACGGAAAAAACTTCAAGGTTTCCGTCATCGACAACAGCCGCGCGCGTACAATACGGCGTGTAGTCGAGAATGAGTTGTTTCATTTTGATATATTCCTAAAAAATTGATATCTTTTAAGAGCGCAAAAACGCAAAAACGAACTATACGCCCAAAAGGCGCAAGTCCGCTTCTATTTTTGCAGATACCGGTCGACTTCCACGAGTTTTCCATCGACGTCGACGTATTGAGCGACTTTTTCAACATCGCACAGTTTCAAATCCTCACCGAGAATTTCGTTGAGTTTTTGAAGTATTCTGTCGGGGCGCAGATTGACGCTTCCCGACGCAAGGCGCGCTACGAGTTTTCCGTCCTTTTCAAAGAAAGAGAAAATCTTGCTCGCCACGTTTTCGGTGACGATTTCGCCCTTCTTTTCGTAGCTTATTTCAAACTTATCGCCTACTTCTATTTGTCTGTAAGGCGTATTGAAAACAAAGTCCGCGCAAACCACTTTCGCTTGCAAATTGGGATTTTTCTCACAAGCAAACACCTTGCTTGCTTTCAGGTCGTCGGGCACTGCCGCGTTGAACTTTTCAAACACGACGTCCGCGCTCTCGTTCGTATCCAGCGTAAGATATTCCGCAATCGACGAAATACCCAACGAAAGAGGTGGTGAAAAATACATCAGAGCATGAGGGTTGAAGCCTTGCGAATAATTTATGCTGATTTTGCCGCGTCTTATAACCCTGTCCATATGGCGCAAAAGATCGATGTGCGATATAAAGCATACGCTGCCCGTTTTTCGATATTTGAGGACTATCATATCGTACACCTCCCAAGTCTGTTTGCGCCGCATCCGTTGCAGCCTTCGCGACAATTTTTGGTGGTTACGCCCTCGTATGCAAGCTCACGTTGTTTGAGCAAATATTTTTTGCTCACACCCGAGTCGATAAACTCCCACGGCAAAGTTTTGTCAAGGGGGATCGCTCCGTAATAATCTTCCATTTTAAGATTGCAATCGGCAAAGGCTTTTTGCCATACGTCCCACTTGAAATGCTCGCTCCAACCGTCGAATTTCGCGCCGAGATTATACGCTCTTTCGATGACGCAGGATTGTCTTCTGTCCCCTCTTGCCAAAGCGGCTTCGAGCACCGACGTTTCCGCGCCGTGCCATGAGAAAGTTACGCCCTTAATTTCGCGCAAAAGCCCTCTCAAATAGTTTTGTTTGCGTTTCATCTCGTCCATTGAAATTTGCGCTTCCCATTGGAAAGGCGTGCAGGGCTTGGGAATGAACACCGCGCAACTGACGGATATGTTCAAACCGCGCTTTGAGCGTTTTTGCCAATAGAGTTGTTTAAGGCGTTTGCAAATTTCGGCAATGCCTTGAATATCCTCGTCCGTTTCGGTGGGAAGTCCCATCATAAAATAGAGCTTTACGCTGTCGTAACCTGCCTCGAACGCAACGGAAATTTTGTCGATTTCCTCTTCGGTTACATTTTTGTTGATGACGTTGCGCAATCTTTGCGTGCCTGCTTCGGGCGCAAACGTGAGTGAGCTGCGACGAGAATTGTTTGCCATATCCGGCTTGAAACTGCTTATTCTCAAACTCGGCAAAGCAAGATTTATGCGCTTTTGTTTGCAGTATTCGCCAAGCTCCGCTTCAAGTTCTTCGAGTCCCGTATAATCGCTTGTCGAGAGCGAACAAAGGGAAATCTCGTTGAATCCCGTGCTATCCACCATTTCTTTTGCTATTTCGGCGCAACGCTTTGCACTGCGCTCTCTTATGGGACGATACCAAAAACCTGCCTGACAAAATCTGCAACCGCTTGCGCAACCGCGATAAAGTTCGAGCGTGGCTCTGTCGTGTACCGCCTCTATGTTGGCAACAAGCGGATGCGTGGGATATTCGGCGTTTTCAAAGTCTTGAACGACCGCTTTCACAACCGTTTCGCCCTCTTGATGCAAGGACGGAACGTATGCGCCTTCCATACCCTTGACTTTTTTCAAAATCTCTTGTTTGGAAAGCCCTTGTTCTCTGCCCTCGGTGACGACTTTGAGAATCGCTATGTCCGCATCCTCGCCCTCGCCCACGAGAATTATGTCGAAAAAGTCCGCAAACGGTTCGGGATTCACCGAGCAAGGTCCGCCGGCAAGCAATATGGGATAGGAATCGTCCCTGTCCTTTGCTCTGAAAGGAATCTGCGCCAAATCGAGCATATAAAGCACGTTTGTGTACAAAAGTTCGAAGCCGACCGAAAAACCGACGACGGTGAAATCTTTGAGCGGTTTTTTCGTTTCGAGAGATAAAAGCGGAATGTTGTTTTCTTTGAGTTTTTGCGCAAAATCGGGCGCGGGAGCATAGCAACGCTCCGCAACGTAACCGTCGGTCTTGTTGACGATGTCGTAAAGAATCGCAACGCCGAGATTGCTCATTCCGATTTCGTAAAGTTCGGGAAAACAAAACACCATATCCCCCTTGCGATGTTTGTTCATATCGGGGATATTCCACTCACCGCCCGCATATCTCGCGGGCTTTTCGACTTCGCCAAGCAAAGCGAAATATTTTTGTTTATAATCTTGATTTTGCATCGCTGTATCTTAGTTATTTTTATTAGATTCAAATAAATTTCGTTTGCCTCGTTTGTCCGCTTGCGCACGAAATGCGCACCACCAAGCAGATAATTCGGCGAAATTGCAATTCAAATTCACCTGCGTGCAAAGCACGCACCCACCAAACAAGCACTCTCGCGGATTTGCGGTTTGAGGCTTTATCCGTCTTATTTTGAGAGCAAAGAGGGCTTGCGCGGTTAGTGATTGCGAGAACAAATACGGCTATAGCAATCGCCCAAAAGATTTTCGTTTCTATTTAAGGGATTCCCACGCTTGCGCTCTGAATGACGATGTGGGCGATTGCCTTTGCCGCAACGCCGTTTGAGCAATGGCCTTAGCAATGGTTTATGCATAGAGCGGCGGCGCCGATGATGCCGGCGTCGTTTTTGAGGGTTGCCGCAACCACCTTGACTTTGGGCGTATATTCCGCGCCGTACTTGTTTCTCGACACGTATCTTTGCAACGGTTTGATGATGTTGTCGCCTTGATTTGAAATGCCTCCGCCGATGATTATGACCTCGGGCGCAAAGATATTCGCATAGTTGACAAGCCCCACACCGACATACTTGATATAGCGTTTTACCACCGCAATCGCCACTTTATCTCCCTCTTTTGCGCAGTCAAACACGATTTTTCCGCTGTTGCCGTCTTCCTCGACTTTTTTTGCAAGAAGGCTGTCGGGGTGCTTTTCGCAAGCGGTTTGAATCTGATTCATAAGCGCGGTTGCAGACGCATACGCTTCGTAACAGCCTTTCTTTCCGCAGCCGCACACCGCTCCGCCGAGATTGATTTGGATATGTCCGCCTTCCGCTCCCGCCGAGCGATTGCCCGTGATAAGTTTGCCGTCCGCGACGATGCCCGTCCCCACGCCCGTGCCGAGCGTAACCATAACGGAATTTTTTGCTCCGTTGCCCGCTCCGAACATAGTTTCTCCGAGTGCGGCGCAGTTTGCGTCGTTTGAGAGTTTTACGTTTTTGATTTGCGTCTTTTCGGCAATCATTCTCGCCATCGGCGTATTGCGGAAATTGATGTTGCAGGAATAGCGCACTATGCCCTTTTCGTCGTAAATCGAGCCGGGGCAGCCTATGCCGATGCCCTCGATTTCGTCCTTGCAATCTTTCACCAAATCTTCGATGAGATTTGCGATGTCTTGCACGATAAGGAAGTCTTCTTTGCCCGGGGACGTGACAACCACTTTTCTTGCAAGAATGTTGCCCTTTTCGTCAACGATGCCGCCCTTTATGGTCATGCCGCCGATGTCGATGCCAACGTATTTCATAAAACGCCTCGTGTAAGTTTATTATTAATATTTTATTATATACTCATATAAAAGTCAAGAAGCAAGAACCGTGTTACTAAAGAATCAAGTATTCGGCGCAAACCTAAAATTAAAAATCCCCCCTTCCTCACATGTTTCCCCCACCGCCGTTCCCCCTTAAAAGGGAACCCACGGCGTCCGCTCCGCGTGGGGACACA
>ENA-ORPK01000525-ORPK01000525.1-human-gut-metagenome-genome-assembly--contig:-NODE-525-length-35463-cov-5.265957_pt1 | contig 35463 bp, 40 predicted proteins | sample MGYA00242139_ERZ509068 | MGnify/ENA primary metagenome ERZ509068 (study PRJEB26280, sample SAMEA2338687) | human gut metagenome | biome: human gut; feature: human-associated habitat; material: faeces...
GTCAAAGCTTTTAACCTAGTTCCTTTGCCACCAGCTAAAATCATAGCAGCAATTTTTATGCCCATAGGAGCTCCTTATTAATACAAATTCATTATATGAAAAATGTTAGAAAAAGGCACTAAAAATCTAAACAATTTTAACCTTAATTACCTAATATTCAGAAAGAATAGTTTTAGACATCTAAAGTAGAGTTTTTCCAATTGAACTATAAAATTAATTAAGTGTATTATCATCTTTCATTTCCGTAATTTATTTATTTGTTTTAGTTTCGTTTTTGGATTGCATTTGGTTTATATCCTAAAAAAATAGGTCTAAGTGGCTAGATATTTCACTTTATTATTAAATAAAGTTTGCACTTACCCCTAGCCTGTGCTATATTTCCATACGCGTAACCCGCAAAGAGGTATTTACTATGTCTAGAGTTTGCCCAGTAACAGGAAAAGGCCCAGTCAGCGGAAATGCTCGTAGTCACTCACTAAGAGCCACCCGTCGTCGTTGGAATGTCAATTTACAAAAATACAAAGTCAACGTTGACGGAAAGATGGTCGAAGTAAGAATGTCTGCTAGAGCTTATCGTACCTTAAACAAGACTATCAAGGCCCAAGAAAAAGCAGCCAAATAATTCGATTATTTGCTAGAAGTTAAAGGGACGTGAAAACACGTCTTTTTTTCTTTACCTATTTAGGCGATTTCTAGGCTAAATATCAATAATCCTATTATATATATTAATAAGGATAATATATCTAGGAATAAAGTAAGCCATTCAGATAAGGCCAAGATGAATGGACGTGGGCGACTTGAAGTAACTACTCCATCGCTTCCAACTGAAGATTGAAGCTCGGTCCATTTAGATAATCTAGGATTAACTAGGATCAATCCTTTGATTAAGGCAATAACTAGACAAATTATAGCCAAAGTCATTGCTAGTTTATTCATTGATAAATATGAATATAAATTAAAGAAAGTTAGCCCAATTACAATATCAAGCAAGGCTGATAAGGAAAAGAATACAACCGATAAGATTAGATGGTATTTAAATACATAGGCAGGGATATAATTTAGCCCAACAAAAGAAGCCATCGTAAATAAAGTTATTATCCCAATTACGATTCCTAATGAATCCAAAGAAGAGAAAGTTGGGTTTAGATAAATAAGGAAGAAACTACTTCCAGTAACTATAATTGCTTGACCTATACAGGCAAATTTATTAATGTGGCTATTTTTGTCATCGCTATCGCTCATTTCAAATGGGAAGCAAGACAAGTAATCATAATTCTTCTTATACCTATTTTTATAAGAGAGGCATCCTGTAACCATATAAAAGATAAAGAAGCCAAATAGCAATACAAGGAAGGAAGCAAATAAGATTATACCTATCATAATTCAATTAACCCTTTTAACCTTTCTTTATAATCATCATGTCCATATAGATATGACCCTGCAACAAGGACGTCAACCCCTTTATCTACACATAGTTTAGCAGTTTCTAGATTTATTCCCCCATCGACTTCGATTAGGTAATCTAGATTGTTTTTCTTTCTATATTCATCAAAGAAAGAAATCTTCTCTAGGGAATTAGGCATGAATTTCTGTCCGCCTTTCCCTGGTTCAACTGACATTACTAAAACTAAACCAACTAAAGGTAAAAATGGAACTACATCTTCTACTCTAGTGTTTGGTTTAAGCGAAATTCCCGGCTTTACATTAAGCGATTTAATTAATTCTATCGCCTTATAGACTTCTTCATTGCTAGAAAAGGCCTCGACATGGATTGTGATTATATTTGATCCAGCCTTGGCGAATTCTTTAATTTCCTTAAAAGGAGAAACTACCATCAAATGGGTATCTTTAACAATATCAATATCTTTAATCTTATCCAATAAAGAAGCATCAAAAGTTGTATTAGGGACGAATTTGCCATCCATTACATCTAGATGAATAAACTTAGCCCCGTTAAGAGCCATTTTATTTACTTCTTCATGAATAGAAGAAAAAGAAGCAGAAAGAATTGAAGGAGAAACAATGCTCATTTGAAACCAAATATCCTAGATAGGATACCCTTTCTTTCAGAGAAATTATCTTTATCGGAAATCGCATTTACCAAAGCTTGATGCATCGCTTCAGCTGTAGGATATCTTTCTTCTGGACGCTTCCTGCAAGCGGTAATTATTATCTTGTCGATTTGCTTTGGGATAGTAGGGATTATCTTAGATGGTTCAGGGAAGCGTTTCTTTATTTGCTTTAAAGCAACATCTTCTAAACTAGCCCCATCAAAAGGGACCTGTCCAGTTAAGGTTTCAAAAAATACTATTCCCATCGAATATATATCATTAGCAATCGAGGCCGGTTCACCAGTCAATACTTCTGGGGCACAATAATAAATTGTTCCTTGTATTGAATCTCCATTAAATCTAGTTCCGATTGGAGTAGCAATACCGAAATCGCTAATCTTAATCGTTCCATCTGACATATAGAAAAGATTATCAGGCTTTATATCGCGGTGAATTATCCCGTGTTTATGGATATAATCGATTGCAGATGTCAATTGAAGCATGACTTCGCAGGCATCAGATAAAGGCAAGGACAATGAGAAATTAAGCTTATCACGCAAAGTTTGTCCCTTGACATATTCATTAGCCATATATGGTCTGCCCTCGATTATCCCTCTGCCATATACTTTGACGATATTTGGGTGATTTAGACTTGCAGCAGAGGCCGTTTCATTATTAAATCTAGCCAAATTTATAGGATCTTTTAAAAGTTCCTCTTTCATAACCTTGATAGAGACAATGCGACGCGAAATAAGGTCATTGGCCTCATAGACGTCTGCCATACCTCCGGTTGCAATACGGGAAACAATTCTATATCTATCGTCTATCTTGTCCCCGATTTTAATCATTATTCAAGGCCTCCCAATAGGCGACTGCTATATTATCGCTACCCCCATTACCATTAGCCTCATTAATAAAAGAATCGACTTTCTCACTAGGAGAGTCATTTGTAGACATGATAGCCCTAATCTCGATATCAGGGAGATTATTATAAAGGCCATCGCTACAAAGAAGGATGGATTCGCCATTATACATAGATACTTTCAAATCGAAAGAAGCCGAAGGGAAAACTCCCAAGGCATTCATCAATACATGCCTATCTTCCCTAGAGGCAGTTGCTTCCTTGCTAATCTTTCCAGTCCTATATAGATAATCTACATAAGTCTGGTCTTCACTTAATAAATTAAGTTTGCCGTTATACAAACTATAACATCTAGAATCACCAACATTGCCTAGATACATCTTATCCCCACTTAAAAGAATGGTGACCATAGTAGTGCCCATATCTTTATATCTAGGATTGCTAGAAGCTTCTTTAAATACCAAGGCATTCGCACCTTTAATTGCCTTAGCTAGCCACCTTTTGTTCAAGAAAGAAGAGAAAGACGTCTTCTTTTCCAAAAAGGCATCACGAAGGTAACCAATGGCTAATTTAGAAGCACAGTCCCCCTTATTTTGGCCACCCATCCCATCGCAGACGGCAAGTAAGACTTCACCAAGGGAATTAGTTAAAACTAGGGCTTGATCCTCATTAGAGATCCTAACCCTGCCAATATCAGTTTTAAAAGCATAGACTCCCTTGTAGCGTTTCATTCTTCTATCCCCTATTCTTCTCAACCTTGACCCTAAGCTGGCCACAGGCTGCATCTATATCTCCACCGAATTCTTTCCTTATAGTTGCGTTAATCCCATTTTGCATCAAGGTAGTGACAAAATTACGGCAAGTAGTCATCTCGCTACGCCTAAAAGGCATTTCCTTTACTTCGTTATATGGGATTAAGTTTACATAACACAAAACCTTGTATTTATGGATTAAGGCCGCTAATTCTTTTGCATTTTCCCTAGAATCATTTAGTCCTTTTAACATGATATATTCTAGAGTTATACGCCTTCCACTAGTCGCATAATATTCTTCTAAGGCTTTAAAAACCGTATCCAAATCATAGGCTTTAGAAATAGGCATGATCTTATTTCTTATTTCATCATTTGGAGCATGCAAAGATAAGGCCAAATTGGTTTGTATCCCTAATTTGCCATATTCAATTATCCCTTTTGGAAGGCCGCAGGTAGAGACAGTGATATGTCTAGCCCCTATCCCTAATCCAAATGGATTATTGGCAATACGGATAAAATCCATGACGTTATCGAAATTATCGAAAGGTTCACCTGTACCCATGACATTAATATGGGTCACTGATTCCCCTCTTTCTTCTAATATCTGGTTGATAAGCATCAACTCTCCAACCATTTCAGAAGTTTCTAACCCGCGTTTCTTCTTTAATAATCCAGAAGCGCAAAAAGCACAGCCCATAGAACATCCTACTTCGCTAGAAACACAAATTGGGCACCCATAATCATAAGGCATCATGACGGCTTCTACTTTTGAGCCATCTTCCATTTCTAGAAGTAATTTGATAGTCCCGTCTTTTGAATCTAGACGAGTATGTATCTTAGGTAAAGTAAGGCAATAGTCGCTTTCTAATTTAGCGCGAAAAGACTTAGAGACGTCGCTCATTAAGGAAAAATCAAGAACACGTTTCTTATATATCCAAGAAAAAACCTGTTTGGCTCTATATTTGCTTTCTCCTAATGAAACGAACTCCTCTACCATCCTATCCAATGTGTAGCCAAGGAGATTCTTTTTCATTTCTATTTACCAAAGCTAACGGAGGAAGAAGAGGCTAATGAAGTCTGCTGCAAATTACTAATTGGGGTAGACAAAGTCAATTCATCCTCTTTTCTTTCCATGATCGCATAATAATAGGTGCATCCAGCTTCTTCAAATGGGAAGTGTTGCTTATCTTTGATTAATTCAAATTCAGGATGGTTCTTTAAGAAAGATGTAACTGTGCCTCTTCCTTCTTTGACGGAAAGAGTAAATACGCAATAGACGAGTTTGCCACCGACTTCCACAAATTTGCTACATCCTTCAAGGGCATCTTTCTCCCCTTGCATTATTTCATCCATTCTATCTCTATCGAATTGGATAAAGAAATCAGGAGAGACGGAAATTGCGTCGAAATTGGTAGAATCTGGGCAACAGATAACTAAATCTTGCTGAGAAGAAATTGCAGCGTCCATTGATAAAGGATCTTTGGCTTCATATAGATTTACATTCTTTAAGCCAGATTGCTTTAATTCCCTGACAACATCGACTTTGGCATCTAAATCCTTGGTACCGATATTTAATCCGATGGTATTTTTATATGTTTGGATTAATTCTTTTTCAAAGCCGGTTTTTTGGCTACCAGTATATAAAAGGGCTTCACATGGAGCACTGATTAAAGTTTGGTCAATTATATCTTTTGCTCCAGGACGTTCTTCAAATAATTTGCCATTCTTTAGATCTTCAATCTTCCTTAATGGGGTCTTCCCCTTATAGGCAAAGATATATGGAATCTTAGTCTCAGCAAAATCAATAGAAGCTTTATAACCTTCATATAAACTTTCATCTTTTAGACGTAAGGTTGTAACAAATGGACGGGCATATCTTTTTGCGGACTTAAAGCAAATCGAATAATTGAAATGATGGAAAATCTTTAAGGCCCATTCAGGGATATTGTAACGAAGTGAAAGATAGGTTAATGATTTCTTATCAACTGAATCAGGAACTAAATCAGTGCCAGGCTCTTTTTCAACAAATAGAGAACTGACTAGATTATATTTTTCTTCTCCTAATCTACCCTTAACGGCATTAGAGATTTCTTCTAATGAGAAATGACGGTAGAAATAGACATTAGCAAGCCCTAAAGAGACAATGCGTTTATCTTTTTCGTCTAATCCATCGATGCCCTTAAGCAATTCGGCAAAGAGCAAATCATGTCTAAGTTCGCATCCAATAAGTCCAGCAACATCTCCTCTAAGAGGACGAAGTTCGACTGAAGATTGGAATACTTTCTTTAAAGCATCAGGGAAACGGGTATGGTTATCCAAGATGTCATTTAGAATCATTGAGGCAATATCTAGTTGTTTCATATCTTCTCCTTGCTTATTTATTCTCTTTCTTTGCTTTTTCTAGTTTTTCTTCAAACCCTTCAAAGGCATTGCCTAGATAGATTTGGTTAGGGTCATCATAATCTAAATCGGCCCTATCTGCTGGATTTGGCTCATTTTCATCATGATGATGGCAAGAGCATTCCTCGTCCTCACATTCATCTTCATCATGATCGAAGGTAACATCTACTTCCTTGATGTTTTCTTCTTTGATGTAGCGAGGATAATCCTTGTTTATCTTTTCGTAACGGGAACTTGAATCATAATATTCGAATTCCAATTCGATATTTATCGAGAATAAAGAAAGGGTGTCTAATAAATATTTGGCAACATTCTTTTCAAGTGGCTTGAATTTGATTGGGGCTTTTACAACGACTATCAAATTCCAGCTAGTTTGTTCGGCACCATTATGGAAAACCATTGAATTAGGTGCATAAAAATTAATGTCGTCCTCGCTAGTCTCAAATAAGCTAGCAAGGGCTTTCGTATGGTCTTTTGAGTAATGGCCTACGACAAATTGATCTAAACCAAGAAAACTAATTGTAATCATAATTCTTCCTACGGAAGATAAGTATAACACTAGAATTAGGTTTAATGGTATAAGGTTATTTAAAAATTGGTCTTTCTGTCTTTAATTATCTTTAAATTTCAAGTTAAAATCGGATTTTTGCGTTGTCTAGACCTTTTCTTTCCTGTCTACCAAACTAAAATAACGGTTATGAACCACGGTAATAATTTCATTTATTATCATTTAGAATTTTTTGCAGTGCTTAATAATGCTCATCAGCAAGCATTGTTCTTTAATTGTTAGGATAATCTAATCTTGTCTCCATCCAGTTGCTTTCTAAAAAAGTCATCCATTCTAGAACCCATAAAAATAATATCAACTTCTTTTCCGAGGGCTTGCGCTAATTCATCTTCCAAAAAGCCTTGATCAATAAATGTTTTAATTTCACCGGGCTCACAATAAATATCGATATCGCTTGTATTCTTTGCTTCGCCTCTTGCATAACTGCCAAACAAATAAACTTCACGGATGTTGTGCCTAGATAAAATAGGTAAAATTCTATCTTTAATTTGTTTAATGGTTAAAATGCTTGGATTGATATCATTGTCGATTAAAGAATAAATATATTTATTCATGCTAGGAACATTTATTAATTTTTCAATTACTTTTTTATCATCCTTGCGCACGCGAAAAGGGAACATTTTATAATTGTTTTTATTATAATTTCCGACATATTCTTTTTGATTAAAAGGCATGTATTAGTTCTCCTGACAAACATATGATAGCATATGGAAATTTTCATTGCCATATGACAGTCAAAAAAGAGAAGATGTCAATTATTTTTTCAAATATCGCTTATCCATCAATAGGAGATTGGATCGACGTCGCTAGAAATCTTTACTCCACCTTTTCCAGAAAGCAATAAAAGAAGATCATAGATATATTTTTTTATCTCATCGGATTTAGCAAATTTAATCAAAAGTTCCTTTTTATAAATATCGCCGTTTCTATTGATGAATGGGGTTAAAGGTCCAATAGTAACCACTGAATCAAACTTTTTATCATCAATAGCCTGTTTGACTTGCCTAACCGAAGCATTTAGTTTCTCTTCGTCTTTTGAAGAAAAGATAAGGCAGATAAGATGGCAATATGGAGGATATTTCCCAATTCGCCTTGCTTCCATTTCCTTACGGTAAAAAGAATAATAATCCTGCTTGCAACCTAAATTAATCGCATAATTTGTTGGATTATATGTTTGGATGACAGCTTCCCCTACTTTTTCTCCTCTTCCAGCCCTACCACAAACCTGGGCGATAAGATTAAAGCAATCTTCGCTAGAAGTATAGCTAGGCAAAGATAAACCAATATCCGCCAACATGACTCCAACTAAAGTAACATTAGGGAAATCATGCCCTTTTGCAATCATTTGGGTTCCGACTAGACAATCAAATTCCCCTTGCTTAAAACTTTCCAATGTCTTGTTTAGATTATTCCTAATTTTAGTAATATCCGTATCTAATCTAGCAATTCTAATTTCAGGAATATTTTCCTTTAATACTTTTTCCACTCTTTCAGTTCCAAAGCCAACTCTTCTTATTTTAGGGGAGCCACATACTGGACAAGTTTCTGGATAAGGAAGAACAAAGCCGCAATGATGGCATTTAAGCATTGAATCAGTCTTATGGTAAGTCAAATTGCAGTTGCAATTAGGACAAGTAAAAACATGTCCGCAACTAGCGCAAGTCAAATAAGAAGAATAACCCCGTTTGTTAATTAGAAGCATTATTTGCTCTTTATTAGCTACTCTTTGTTTTATCTTTTCTAGTAGGTCTTTTGAAAATATCGGGGCATTAGGAACAAGGGCCCCTTTTTTTGATAAATCAATAATAGAAACCTTAGGAAGAGGGAGTTCGTTATATCTTTTCTTTAATTCGAAATACCCATATGTTCCTTTTTCGGCTTTGGCTTTTGTTTCTATATTTGGGGTAGCACTACCTAATACTACTTTTGCATTTTCTAGCCTAGCCCTAATCAAGGCAATAGTCCTAGCAGAATAATAAGGGGGTGTATCTTGTTTATAGGAAGAAACATGTTCTTCATCTAATATGATTAACCCAAGATTTTTTATTGGAGCGAAAATCGCACTTCTAGCACCTACTACTATATTAGCCTCCCCATTTTTAATCCTTCTATATTCATCATATTTTTCTCCATTTGTAAGTCCGCTATGGAGAATAGAAACCCCATCGCCAAACCTAGATTTAAAGAAATTAACCATTCTAGGGGTCAAAGATATTTCAGGGACTAACATGATTACTCCCTTGCCTTCTTTTAAATATAAAGAAGAGAGTTGGAGATAAACCTCGGTTTTTCCTGAACCAGTGACCCCCTGTAGTAGATTAATAGGTTTGGTCGAGTTATATATCCCTTCCATTGCCTCTTTTTGCTCATAGTTCAAAATCGGGGGGAGGGTAGATTTGATTTCATCTAATTTAAGTCTATTTTTTTCTTTTAGTTTAGTCGCGAATATTCCTTTTTCAATAAGGGTATTAACTACGGAAGCTGATCCAGCTTCTTTTTTTAATACTTCCCCATTTTCTTTTACTAACCTAAAAGCTTCTATTTGCTTTGGGGTTAAATCAGTTTCATCATCTTTAGCAATATAAACATATTTATCATAGGCAATCTTTGGACCTTTTAAGGCAGAAATAGAAGGCTTTAAAGATGAAGGCAACATAGCCTTTAAAATGCTAATTAACGGACATAGATAATATGTAGATGCCTTCTTTGCTAATTCTAGAAGGTTTTCATCTATTAAAGGTTCTTTATCAATTAATTCAATAATATAGGAATGATTTATCCCTGTTTGATTATCTAGTTCTTCTTTGCTTAGATTAGTAGAAGAGACACTCATCACAAATCCAACTGTTTTTTCTTGCTTGCCAAATCTAACCAAAACCCTAGAAAGGGGTTTGATATTAAGCGAAGAAGAAGCAAGGTAATCGAAAGTCTTCGACAAAGCGAATATTGAATGTTCGATAAAAACAGAAATGACTTGCATATAAAAATTATAACATAAAAAAAAAGGCGTTATGCCTTTAATTCCATTTCTTTTTTCATAATGGATGAAATTTCGTTTGTAGCCCTAGAAACTTCATCATTAAGTACTTGGTATTTATAGTAATGGGCTAGCTCCATTTCCCCTTTTGCCTTTGCTAACCTTTTCTTTATTACTTCTTCAGTTTCAGTTGATCTGCCTCTTATTCTTTCTTCTAGAGATTTAAAAGAAGGAGGTAAAAGGAAAATAGAAACGCAGTCTTTTACTTTTTCCAATACTTTTAATGTACCCTGTACATCAATTTCAAGAAGGACGTTCTTCCCTTCTTCTAATTGTTGCTCGACTTTATCCTTAGGGGTGCCATAGCTATTCCCAACAAAAGTAGCATGTTCAAGAAGGTTATCATTATCTAGGTTTCTTTGGAATTCTTCTTTGCTAACAAAATAATAGTCCTTGCCTTCTTCTTCATGTGGTCTAATTGGTCTAGTAGTCATGGAGACGCTATAATAAAGATTAAGAGACTTATCTTTCATAAGCTCTTTCCTGATTGTCCCTTTTCCGACTCCAGATGGGCCAGACAAGATAAATAGCAGACCTTTTTTCATATAATAGGTAAATATTATCAACCTAAAATGCCTAAATCAACTAGACCAAGGCTACATATGGCTAATTTTTACTATAAAAAGTCTATTATTTTTTGCTTTCTATTGATTTATAAGACAATCCAAAATGATATACTTAACCCATGTATCCACGTCTAGATGAATTCTCTTCCTATGTAACTAAATTAAATTCGAGGTTAAAAGAAACCAAATTATTTAGGTTATCTATCGCCTCGGATAAGACTTTTTCTTATTACCTAAAAGGGAAAGATAGACTTGTATTTTCTTTTGATGGATCTAACCCATCTATCTATATTGGGGATTCTAAATTAATAAATGTCCCTTCTACTTCTTCAATTTTCTTTTTCCTAAGGAAGAATATTTCTGATGGAATTATTAGAAATATAACTCAAGTCAATAATGACCGAATCATTAGCTTTGAAATTGAAACCATTGACTCCATATATCAAAAAATAACCTATTATTTAATCGCCGAATTAATTCCTACTAAACCAAATTTCCTTATTCTAGATAAAGATAAACATATTATCATGGTCTTAAATCCTTCGACTTTAGAAAGCAAGAGGATATTGACTAGAGGCGCTATATATAATCCCCCCGATAATGCAATGGATATTAAGGACAAGAAGGATTTTGATATAGATTCATTCTTTGCCTTTTGTTTGGATAATGAATCAAAAGAAGAAGAAAGGAAATTATTAAATAAATATTCCCCATATATCAAACAAATCAAATCTAAGAAAAAAGCATTAGAAAGAAAACTAATCGCGATTAATAAAGATATAGAAGACGGGAATAAGCATATTAATGATGATGAAATCGGGAATTACATATTCATGAATATGGATAATATAAATCAAGACTCAGGCGAATTTGATTATTATGGGAAGAAGATAAAACTAGATAAGAAATTATCCTTGGCTAGAAATGCCGAATATTATTTTTCTTCTAGCAAGAAAAGCAAAGAAAAGATAAATAAAGGAAAAGAGAATCTAGAAAAGACTCAAGCCGAATTAGAAGAAATTACTAACCTAATTACTTTTATTTCTTCTTTATCCGCGTCTAGATTAGCTACCTATTTCTCTAGCCTCGATCTAAAGAAAAAAGACAATAAGATTGAACTCCCTAGCTCAAAATATCCATATATAGTTGAACATGAGGGGACTAGATATGCATTTGGGCATAATGCTTCTAGCAATGATTTTTTGACTTTCGTCTATTGTCCGAATAAAGAATATGGGTTTTTCCATGTTAAAGATAACCATGGGTCCCATCTAATTCTAGAAAAGGAAAATCCTAGCAAGCAAGAAATTGAACTTGCCTGCGAGCTTAGCCTTCTTTCTTCTAAATTAGATTTTGGGGAAGTCATATATTGCAAAAGGAAAGATATAAGGAAAGGAAATAAGCCTGGAGAAGTCAAATTATCTAGCTATGAATCATTCTATATTAGAAAGATTTCCCCTTTAGCAGTTTCTTTATTTAATAACAGGAAAAAGAAATTATGAATGATTATAAATCCTTAATTGATAACACTCCTGCTTCCTTTAGCAAATTAACTACAGGAACATCAAATCAAATATACGCCTCCAATGAATTATTGATTAGAAAGAAAATAAATAATGAAGTAGATAAAGATTTTAATTTGCCTGAAACTGAATTTAATATCTATAAAAGCCTAAAAGGAAATAGAATTGCCCCTACTTTATTTTATTTTGATGAAAACGGGAATAAGGTCGAAGAATTTATAAAGAGCAGAGAATTTGATAAGAACAATAAAGAAGACATCATTAAGGTAGCGAATGTCATAAAAGAACTACACGCCCTCCCTATTTTTGATAATCAGGATGAATTTAACTTGATGCAAAGGTTATCTTTTTATAAGAAAGATATTGAATCTCCATTTAAAGAAGAAAAGCAAATTGTAAGAAGGGCAATCAATATAATCAATTCCTCCAAGCAAGTTGTTTCCCATAATGATCTTTGGAGTGGCAACATCCTAATAGACGAAAATAGAGCCTATCTAATTGATTTTGAATTTGCATCAATCAATTCATATTATTTTGATTTGGCTTCCTTAATCGAAGAGAATGCCTTAGATAAAGAAATGATTTCCTATTTCCTTAACCAATTCGATTTAGATGAAAAAGAAATAAGGGACATATATGCATTAATCCCATTTTTAGATATCCTTTGGTATTATTGGGCTTTAGCTAGATATAAAGAAACTTCGCTGGATAATTTCTTAAATATAGCTAATTCCAAGAAAGCATATTACTTAGATAATTTAGATTTCTTCTTATAAAGCTTTCTTTCTTTTAAAGTTGATATCTTATCGGCAAAAGAAACAATTAAAGCTTCTTTGCATCTAGGTAAGACAAAGCAAAGAGGGAACATATGCGAAGCAATGATATTGGCCTCAGTTTTAGAGATATCAAAATCCTTTTTGGCATTCTTTAAGGCATATAAAGGATGCTTATAGGCATGATGGGGCAATCTATTTTTCTTATCATGCCAATCATAAAGAAAATAATCATGTAAAAGAGCACCTCTTACTAATGATTTGATATCGCATTTAATATTAAATCTAGCCACAATCTTAAGTGATTCAAGCGCAACGTTATGGCAATGTTCATAGATAGAAGAGCATCCGTGTTGAATTAATTCCTTATTCTTTAGGTATGTTGGGTTAGATAAAACCTCTTCCCCTAGAATCTCAACAAGGGCGTTATATTTTTCTTCTCCTTCTTTACCATAGGTCAAGGAAGACAAATCAGATATTCTTAGTTTTTCTTTTTTCATTTACTTTCCTAATGAATAGGCTCAATAGGTATATAACTGTTACAAGTAAAAATCCAGATAAATAACCTGCATAATCGATGCTAGCGTCGATTATAGATGGGCCTCTTCTTAATGAAGGTATGGCTTGGAATGATTCAGATAATAAGGCAATAAAGAAGCCAAATAGAATTACACATGGGTATATAAAATATTTATCTTTTTTCGATTTAAATAAAGATAGATATAAAGTAATAGAAGCAAATATTCCTTCAAATCCGAATAAAAGGAAATGACCTAATATCTTTCTTAACGAATAATGGACTTTAGCTTCATCTTCTTTTGCAATGGTTGGGGCATCGATTGATTTTAATTTGTATTCTTTTTTAAATTCACCTATGGAGACAACTATATTTATCTCCCCTGATTTATTTATTTTAAAAGATGGGTAAGAGGTGTCGTTATTATATATTTCAATATTATCCCCTTCGAGATGAATCTTGCCTTGACTTGCATTCTTTGGATTGAATATTGGATTTAAATAGACTAGATCCCCTGCAACAAATTCATGATTAGTAAAATCGACTTTAGAATTATTGACACTTGGAGATAATTCAAACGAAGTAGCCTTTAATTCTTTTGAGGTTAGATTAATATCAAAACTAGAATTAGTCCCGATAAATCTGCCTCTTATTTTTACTTCTCCTAAATCTCTATATCCGAATACTTTTGGGCTAATTAATTCATACACGTCCCCATTATTTTTCTTATAATAGCTATTCAATACCTTACCAATCAAAGGATTGCTAGATGAATAAGTTATAGGATAATCAAACGGCAAATTAATTCCGCATTCATCAATAAAATCATAATCTAGTGGATGTAAATCCTTACTTTCTACTATAGGAGTTGAAGAAAGAAAAGTTCCAACTGAATTAACCTTTATTCTAGATACTTCTTTTTCATTTAATAACAAGGAAGCTTCACCAACTGAAATAGGAACAATATAATTGCAATCAATCTTGAATATAGATTCATTAGAAGAAGAGAAATAATTATTTGATTCCTTAAAGAATCTCATTAAATATGAATAATCATATTCTTTCTTTGAGCTATTTAATAAAGAATAACTATATTTGATTTGGCTAGGCAACCCATCATTAATTTCAATTACTTCTTCCCCAAAATAAGATACCATGTCGTTAGTTATTGTCTTGTTTCCAATTGAATTAAAAGAAATGGATTTAGAGAAATTATTGGATTTAAAAGTAATCTCGTAATTATCTTCTTTTAAAGGGATAATTCTAAGCGACCCAGTTGATGAATTTGGACTAAATATCATCTGTAATCCATTTTTATCCCCTTTAGAGACAAAACAATTTAAATCATCATAATGTTTCTCTTGTCTTTTTTTATCTATTTCAGGGAAATCTAGTTTGTAATTAATTAATTTAGTCGTACCTATAATTGCTTCCTTTTCTTGTAAAAGATTTTTATCTTGAGGATAAGAAAAAGAAATATTAGAAGCATATACAGGTGTCTTCTCTTTTGGGGTAGTCCAGGAATTAATTAATCCCACGACTATATCTCCAATCGAATCACTTTGAAGCGAAGAAACATAAGAAGGAAGGCAAGATTCAATAAGAATCAAAGTCGAAGTAAAACAAAATAAAGAAAAAGATAGCCAATATAAACTTTTCTTCCCTTCTTTAGACTTTTTCATAACACAATTTTCGTATCTAGTTTAATATAGTATCGCGCGTTATGAAAATCAAAAACTATTTATATATCATTCCATTATTATCTTTATTAGGTTCTTGTTCTAACCCAAATTATTCCTATTCCTTTTCTATTAATGATATTAATAAGGCGAATATCAATAGGAATCTAGATATAAATGGGACTAGTTATGAAACTGGATTAGTCTATGAAGATGGAAACCAAATTGCTTCTAGATTAAAAAATAATGAGGACGTGTTGCTATTCTTGCATCAAAGTAGCTGCGATCACTGCAAAGATCTTGAACCTACTTTCATGGGAATGGTCAATAGATTCCAAATTAGAATCAATGCCTTTATAGATATGGGCATTAGAAGTGGAATTGAGCAACTTAAAAGCAATCTAGATTATGGAGAAGAATTATTTTCTAGATTAGCTACTCCTACTTTATATTTATTAAGTAAGGATAAGGGAAGTAAAATCGATCTAACCGGAACTTATTTTGATGAAGAGAAATTAGTTAAAACAATCGGGGCATATATCAATTTAACTAATATCTATACTTCTTCAGCTAACCTAGATTTTTCTAATGATGGATTATATCTTCTATATAAAAACGATATTCCATCCATTTATTATTCTTCTATTTTGAAAAAGGCGAATAAATCAAATAAGGATACTTATCTATTTGATGTTACTAATCTAAGTGAAATAGAAATACAAAATAGATTTAGCATTAGCGTTACTGATTATTCTATATTGATAAAAGAAAATGGGGATATAAAAAATCCTTCCAAAGATGAAATGGAAGGATCAATCTCTACTTATTACGTTGCCTGACAAATGTATCGAATTTTTTTCCTTCTTCAAAAGAAGTGAATTTAGCATAATAGAACAAATCACCCATTGCCCTAGCTAAATTGGCAGGATATCTGCCATGCATACATAATTGGTTTTTATAGGTAGATAATATTTCGGACTCGCTATGAACATAATTAGCGCCATCACGTCTAGCACTAGCAAAGGCATAATACTTAGTCTTGTTCATGTCTTCTTTGTTTTCATCATAGCAAATTACATCGGCATAGATGTCATATAAAGAAACTGAATTCGCGTAGTCAATTAAATCAGGGGTATATCCTCCAGCTGGCCTCATGTTACATTCTAGGGCCACAAATTCACCCTTCTTGGCTAATCCTTCTTTATCTTTATTCAATACGAAGAATTCAATATGGAATACCCTTTTCTTTATTCCAAAGGCTTTTACTACTCCTTTACCAACTTCAAGGAATTTTTCTTTATCGATGTCAAAGAAAGGCAAGGAGAATGGATTGTTATAGTAATAATAATCTTCATTCTCATTTACTACTTCTGCAATAGGAGTCATAAAGTGATCGGTAGTCGCGAATACGACATTTGAATTGGAGTCACATATTCCATCAAAGCTAACTATAAATCCATCGACATATTCTTCCATGATATATGTCTCTTCTAGCTTAGAAGAAAGGAATTTCCTTACTTCTTCTTCATTATTCAATTTAAATGAATCCGATGCACCTACCCCAATATTTGGCTTAACAAATACAGGATAATCCACTTCTTTAGCAAATACTAAGGCCTTATCTAGATCATTTATCCCATCTACTAGGATATATCTCATGGTTTTAGCCCCGCCCATATTGAAATATTGCTTCATCTCGGATTTGGCTTTTATCTTAAGCATATCACTAGGATAGAAACCTGTATCGACATGAAAATGTTCCCTTAATCTAGCGTCCAAAGATAGCCACCACTCATTATCGGATTCAATATAATCGATATGGCCATATTTAGTCTGGAAGTATGATATGGCCCTGACCATGTCTTCGAAATTAGAAAGGTCTTTTACAAAATAATATTCTTTTAAGGAAGATAATAATCTCGGATGACAATCTTCATATGGAGAATCTCCAATGCCTAATACATTGACTCCCCTATTCTTTAAAGATTCAACCCACTTGAAATATCTAACTGGGAAATTTGGCGAAATAAATACAAAATTCATACTTTTTCCCTCCAAGGAAACTATTTTATATATAGTTTCTATATATTCAATTAGAAATCGTTTTCAATATAAAAAAAAAGCACTTATCTATATAAAGAAATTCAAAATCAAGAAATTAATAAGGTTTTTCGCCTAAAAATAGCTTTTTAGCCCTGATTCTTACTAATGCCCTATTTAAGGCAGCCTGGGCTCTAACCATATCGATGTTTTCTTGTTTAGATGTTATACGTTTCTCTGCTCTTTCTTTTGCAGCATTAGCCCTAGCTAAATCAATATTAGATGCTTCTTCAATAGAAGATGCGACTATAAAAGCACCGCTTTTCTCTACGCTTAATGCCCCATCAAATATAACAAAATAATAAGGCTTTTCGGGAGTATATACCCTAACGATGCCAACTTTATCTAGTCCTTCAATAATAGGAATATAACCTGGAGATACTTCCATGTCGCCTTTAAAAGAAGGAACGACAAACCTCTCGCATTCCTTTTCAAAGGCAATCCCATTTCCTGAAAGCAAGACTAATCTAATTAGCATTATTTAAGTCCTTCGGCACGTTTAGCAACATCTTCAATAGTCCCGCAATAAAGGAAGGCACTTTCAGGATAAGAATCATATTTGCCTGAAAGAAGTTCCTTGAATGAACGCACTGTTTCCTTTAAAGGGACATATATTCCCTTATATCCAGAATAGGCTTCTGCAACATGGAATGGTTGGGAGAGGAAGTTTCTTACTCTTCTTGCACGGTTAACTATTGCCTTATCTTCATCAGATAATTCATCAATACCTAGAATGGCGATGATATCTTGTAATTCTTTATATCTTTGGAGCAATTTTTGTACTCCTCTAGCAACATCATAATGCTCTTGTCCGATAATATTTGGATCAAGGATATTTGAATTAGATTCAAGAGGGTCAACAGCAGGGAAAATACCTAGGGCAGCTGTATTTCTATCTAGAAGGGTTTTTGCATCTAGATGGGAGAAAGTTGTTGCAGGTGCTGGGTCAGTAAAATCATCGGCAGGTACATAAATCGCCTGTACCGAAGTAATAGACCCATCCTTAGTAGAAGTAATTCTTTCTTGTAATTGACCCATTTCGGTCGATAAGGTTGGTTGATATCCTACAGCCGATGGCATTCTTCCTAAAAGGGCAGAGACTTCACTTCCTGCTTGGGTAAAACGGAAGATATTATCAATAAAGAGCAAGACGTCTTGATGTTCTTGGTCACGGAAATACTCTGCCATTGTTAAAGCACTTAAGGCCACTCTCATTCTAGCTCCTGGAGGTTCATTCATTTGTCCAAAACAAAGGGCAGTCTTTTCTAATACACCAGAATTTTTCATCTCGAAATATAAGTCATTGCCTTCCCTACTTCTTTCGCCAACACCAGCAAAAACAGAGGTACCATTATGCTCTTTTGCAATATTAGAAATTAGTTCTTGGATTAAGACAGTCTTGCCAACTCCAGCCCCACCGAATAAACCAATCTTTCCTCCTTTTAGATAAGGACAAAGAAGGTCAATAACCTTGATGCCGGTCTCTAATACTTCCTTACCAACATTTTGTTCTGCGAAAGTTGGGGCATCTCTATGTATAGGCATATGGACTTCTTTAGAGAAATCCCCGCCTTTTTCATCAATTGGATCACCTAAGACATTAAACATCCTGCCTAAAGTGCAATCCCCGACAGGGACTGAAATCGGGGCATTGGTATTAATTACCTCCATCCCTCTTTTTAGCCCATCAGTAGGACCCATGGCGACACTTCTAACTACGTCATCCCCAATATGTTGCATTACTTCTAATGTAAGGGATTTGCCTTCACCTAAATCTACTTTCAAAGCTGTTAAAATCTTCGGGAGAGTCTTATCTTTAAAGGCAACATCAATAACAGGACCGACACATCTAACGATAATTCCTTTTAATGCATCCATTTTCTTTTCCATAAATTCTCCTTATGCGTTTACGCTTCCTGATACAACCTCGACAATTTCTTGGGTAATGGAGGTCTGTCTAGCTTTGTTATATTCAATCTTGAGATTATTAAGCAATTCATCTGCATTATCATTTGCAGCATCCATCGCATTCCTTCTACTTGATTGCTCTGCTAATTTAGATTCATCTAATCCTTCTTTTAATTGATAACCGATTACTAAAGGGATTATTTGGTTTAATAATTCTTCTGGAGTTGGTTCAACTAAAGGAGGAAGGGCATTAGGATTAGATTCGTCCTTAATTACTTCCATTGGTAGAATTGTAGTGATAGTTGGAAGGAAACTAAGCGAATTTAGATACCTAGTATGCACCAATTTTATAGATGAATACTTTTTATCCTTATAGGCTTCTAGTAATTTTGAAGCAAAAGCAGTTAGTTCCTTTAAGCTTATATCTAGGCTTGGATCAATTAAAATAGATGAGTGGTTAAATCCTTTTTCTTTATGGTAATGCGATTTACCCTTATTGCCAAAGACGATTAATTCATCATCTTGTTTATATATAGGATCAAAATGACGGAAGAGATTGCTATTATATCCACCACATAATCCTAAATCAGAAGTAATAACAATATATAGGCACTTTTCCCCTTCGTTTTCTTTTATAAAATATGGGGATTTCTTGCAGGCAGAAAACAAATAAGAGCAAATGGAAAAGCATTTCTTGCTTGATAAAGAGGAAGCGTCAAACAAATCTTTGTTACGCTTAGTCTTGACAGAGGCAATCATGCCCATGGCCTTTGTTATCTTTTGGGTAGATGTAACAGAGGCTATCCTTCTTTTTGTCTTAGTTAGGTTCCCGCTCATTTTATCTTGCCAAGAATTCCTTTATTACATCATCGACGTGTCTATTTTCTTCTTCGCTTAAACTAGTGCCCAAGGCAAATCTATCCAAGACTTCTTTATGTCTAGAAGAAACAAATTCATCAAGTTCGGTTAGTTTAGTAGATATTTGCTCTACCTTAACGTCATCAAAATATCCTTTCTTGACTGCAAATAATTCTAATATCTGCATTTCAAGCGGATATGGGTTATATTGCTTTTGCTTTAATGTTTCCATTAAAACAGCCCCATGGGTAAGAATCTTTTTAGTAGCAGCATCTAGATCAGAACCAAACTGGGCGAATGAAAGCATTTCCCTATAGGAAGCTAATTCAATCTTGAGGGAAGATGCAACTTGCTTCATGGCCTTAGTCTGGGCACTTGAGCCAACTCTAGATACAGAGAACCCTGAATCGATAGCAGGTCTTTGGCCAGCATTGAAATAATCAGTCACAAGGAATATCTGTCCATCGGTAATGGAAATGATATTTGTAGGAATATAGGCTGAAATGTCGCCAGCCTGAGTCTCTACAATTGGAAGAGCAGTTATTGAGCCCCCTCCATATTCTTTAGATAGACGGCACGCCCTCTCTAATAACCTAGAATGCAAATAGAAGATATCGCCAGGATAAGCTTCTCTTCCTGGGGATCTCTTCAATAATAAGGATAAGGTTCTATAGGCGACAGCATGTTTAGATAAGTCATCAAATATAACTAATACGTCTTCTCCTTTTTCCATCCATTCTTCTGCAATAGCCATGGCAGAGAATGGGGCAATATACTGCAAAGGAGCGCTTTCAGAAGCACTTGAAGAGACTATAGTTACATAATCTTTGCAACCTAATTCAGTTAGTTTAGAAGCAATCGAGGCAACTGAAGAATTCTTTTGCCCAATCGCACAATAGACGCACTTTACTCCTTTTCCTTTTTGGGAAATGATGGTATCTAAAGCAATCGCAGTCTTACCAGTCTGCCTATCGCCGATTATAAGTTCTCTTTGTCCCCTACCGATTGGAATCATCGCATCTATGGCCTTGATTCCAGTTACTAATGGAGTAGAAACAGATTGACGTTTCATGACGCCAGGGGCAATTCTTTCAATCGGCCTAGTCTTCTTGTAATTAATTGGTCCTTTTTCATCTAGAGGGAGGCCTAAAGATGAAATGACTCTTCCTAATACTTCATCCCCGACGCCGACTTCGACAACTTTGCCAGTACGTCTAACATTATCCCCTTCTTCAATATTGATATCTGAGCCAAATAAAACGGCCCCGACATTTTCTTCATCAAGGTTCATCGCCATGCCATAGACATCATTTGGGAACAAAAGTAGTTCACCTAGCATGACATTATTAAGTCCATAAATAGTGGCAATTCCATCACCAACTGAAATTACTGTACCAGTTTCATTTTCATCGATACTAGAAGAAAAGTGCTCTATCTGGCTTTTAAGTAATGCTGCAATCGCATTAGAATCAATTTTCATCGGAATTACCTCCACTTAATAATGTTGCTCCTAGGCTATCGAGCCTATTTTTAAGAGAATAGTCATAGACTTTCCCATCTAGAGTAACCTTAATCCCTCCAATTAGAGAATAATCGATGATATTCTTGAGCTTTACTTTCTTGTATTTATCTTCAAAAGAAGATTCTATTTTCTCTAAGTCGACTTTATCTAATGGGAATCTAGAGAATACAATTCCCCTAGTAATGCCCAAGGCATTATCAGAATAAGAATGGAATAATTCAACTATCTTAGAATAGTCATCATATCCATGGTATTTAGCAATTAGGCAAAGGAAAGGAACTAGATTAGGGATGTTCCAGGACGAAAAAGTCTTCGTAATTACTTCCTTCTTATTTTCATAAGAAACATCGTAACTAAGCAAAAACTTCTTGAATTCAGGCACTTTTTCTAGTAAAAGCAAAACTTCATCCAAGGCATTATCTACACTTTTTAGATCCTCTTTCTTAGTTAGAGAATATAAAGCGGAGGCAAACCCTACCCTAGTCGCGTCTTTCATTTATTCTCGCCTTTCATTTTCTTAACGAAATCATCGACAAATTTCTTGTCATCATCTTCGTTAACACTTCTTTCTAGTAACTTAGAAGAGGCTTGAAGGGTCAAATTAACGATTTCCTTGTTTGCTTCTACAATAGATTTTTCTTTGGCAAGGGCAATATCTTCATCAGCTTCTTTGCGTTTTCTTGCAATTTCATTATTGGCGTCTTCTATTGCCTTGGCTTTATAATTCTCGGCATCGGCTTTAGCTAAAGATACAATGCGTTTAGCCTCATCTTTGCCTTCCTGGATTAGTTCCTCTTTGCGATTGCTAGCATTGATTGCTTCTTTCTTTTTAGCTTCTGCTTCTTTTAATTCATTATCGATATAATCATGTCTTTTCTTCATATAGGCCCTTATTGGCTTATAGGCAAAGAAGAACATAAGCAATATGAGGATAATAAAGGCAGCAACTTGGATTACAAAATCATAGATGCCGTTAGGAAAAAGCTTTGCAGTAAAAGAATCCCTATCAAAAGGAGAAGAAGGCACAGTAGAAGAATCTTCGTACACCCTAGCAATATAAAGCAAAACTAAATTAGTCATTTTTATAATACGAATATAATCAATATGGCAACAATAAGGGCATAGATACCAGTAGATTCATCAAGAGCAACAGCAAGGATCATGGTAGAACGTAATTGCTTTGACATTTCTGGATTCCTGACCATGCCGTCTATTGCATGGCAGCAAATCAAGGATTCACCGATAGCGGAGAATGTACCAAAGCAAACGGCAAGTCCGGCTCCGATTGCAATTAGCCCAGCTTGGCTAGCATCTGCTAATACTGGCAAAATAGATTGTAATAGTCCCATAAATTACCTCCTATGGGTTAATTTTCTCCTCTACTAGCTTGTGAATAGACACCCATTGCTTCCTCATCAGGCATTTCTTGCGAAATCCATACGGCATTTAAGGAAGCGAATACGAGAGTCTGGATAAAGCCAGAGAAGAGACTGAAATAAAGATTTAAGATGGCTAATGGAATAGGAGCAAGGAATACTTGTCCCCAGCTACCCATAAAGCCAAATATAGCTAAAGAGGCCTTTCTTAAAGCCCAGCTTAATATGCCTAAGACAACTGACCCGGAAAGGCAATTGCCGAACATACGTAACGAAGTAGAGATAATTGGAGTCCACATTGTTACCAAATTGATTGGTAGCCAAATCTTAAGTGGCTCGATATAGCGATGGAAATAGCTCCATTTCTGATATCTAATCGCCGTAACGTGGATTAGAACAAACATTACCAAAGCCAAAGTAAACGGCATCAATAGATAATCAATAACTGAAGGGAATCCAGTCAAAGACCAGATGAAAGATATAAATAGATATGAAGTCAAGCAGAAGAAATAGGCTGGCCAATTCCCAACATTTTCTCTTCCCATCGTATCCTTAGTCCAGTTAACTATCTTCTCCATGAAAAGATCTACTAAAAGTAGTAATCCTTTAGGAGCTTTTGTAGGATCAGCTCTTCTAGCTAATATTCCTATAATAATAGAAAGAATAGCCAAGATAGCCATGATGGTCAAAGAAGATATTACTGGTCCAGAAAGATGGAATTCAAAGAAATCGGGGCCAAAATATTGAGACATATTAGACATATCTAATGTAATCATCTCTATTTGACCTCCTTGATTTTCTTATTAGCAAGAAGTCCTGTAATTCCAGTTACTACTCCTAGAGGAATCATTCCCCCAAAAGTAGTCCATAGATTCAACCAATTGGAATTAAGCTTATAAGTATAATAACCTGCAAGCAAAAGAGCCCCACCTAATAGAATTAGACGGAGTAAGCCGAATAATACGATGAAAGAAGTACCAAATTTCTTGTTTTGGGTACCTAAAAGGATGGCATTGCTTCCATATACGATGCTTAAATAACAAACAATAGAAAGCCCTCCGCCTAAAATCCAGCCTAGAGGATAGCCAGGGTTACCTAAAAAGAAGAAGCAAGCAAAAGAAGCTATCCCGACTAGATATACTGTTCCTAGTGCAATCAAGGTAATTTTTTCTGCTTTTAATTCTTTAAATAGTCCCATAATGTTACGTAGTAAAGTTTAGGATTTTTAAAGAACTACTTCAAGAGATTAGAAATAAAATTATACACAACTTATATAATGTACAAACTAATCCCTAATCTTCTTAAAATGGGCAGCTTTGCAAATGCCGTCTTCATATTTGATATCGATTTCTCCCTTAATCAATGGAGTTAGGTATTCTTTAAATTTATCCGACATGCCAAATAATGAATCCATGTAGTCGGCTGGGATTGTTTTTTCTTTGTTGGCAACTTCTTTAACATCTACTAGTTCATAACTTACTTTATATGGGGAAGAAGAAATACGCTTAATGGCAACCATCTTCTCTGATTCTCCATTTATCGCAGCTAAAGCAGCATGGGCACCTACTTCAATTGCTTCCTCTTGGTCAACTTTAGACATCAATTGAGGATTTGCTCTTTGAGGCAAGGAAAGTTGGGTAGCCCTAGTTTTAAGTCCTAAGGTGCGCTTAACAATCTTGGCCAATTCTTCGCAAGCTCCATCAAGCTGGACATGTCCAAATGAATCCTTGGAAACATTAGATACATCCCTAGCAAAGACAACGCCTTCGCTTAAAGCAACTACGGCATTGCCATATTGCTCATATATCTCACGGATATCCTTCAAGAAATTAAGCAAATCGAAATTAGTTTCTGGAAGGTAGATTAAATCTGGCCTATATGGTTTTTTAAGTAAATCCACGCTAGCAGTAAGCCAACCGGCATTTCTTCCCATCATCTCGATGATATAGACTTTTCCTTTTTTGTAGCATCTAGCATCAAGGCAGACTGATTTGACAGTATTGATTACATATTTACAAGCCGATGCATATCCAGGACAATGATCTGTTAAAGCCAAATCATTATCGATTGTCTTAGGTACTCCAATTACTTTTATATCAACATTGTTTTCCCTAAAATAGGTGGCTAATTTAGAACAGGTATCCATCGAATCGTTCCCGCCGTTTAGAAGAAGATAACCACAGTTATGCTTAACTAAAGTAGCTAATATCTTTTTATAGGCTTCATCTTCAAAAGAAGAAGGAAGCTTATATCTAGAAGAACCTAATATGGCGGCTGGGGTTTGCTTTAATAATTCGATATCTTCATCATCTTCTTTTCCAATATCGATAATATCATCATCTAAAAGTCCTTCGATTCCATGTAAAGAACCGAGTATCTTGGAAACTTCTTTGTGCTTTTGGGCTTCTCTAATCGCTCCATATAAACTTGAATTGATGACGCTAGTAGGTCCGCCTGATTGTAGATAGATTAATGCTTTGCTCATAATTTATATATTTGTACCCTTTCTAAAGCCTTGTAAGCTATTCTTTCTGCTTCTAAATCTCCGCTTCCGGAGCAAGAAGACGCTATAAAGATATTGGAACTAGGAGAAGCAGCTTTTGCTAGTATTGCATTAGAAAGAACGCAAATTGAAGTATCAATTCCACACAAAATGATGTCCTTATAATCTCCTTTTGCAATGTAATTAGCTAATTCTAGTGATCCAAAAGTCTCTTTTTCAAAAATAAGATGTCTAGAAGCAACCTCCTTTAATTTTCCATATATTTGTTCTCCCTTGCTCCCTTTAATGCAATGTGGGATAGGAAGATTTTTACCTTCAACTGTATCTAGATAATTATCTTCATGTATATCTTTAGTAAAGACTACTTCAAAGCCTTCTTTTTCCTTTTTATCTACTAAATCAATGATTTTATCTTCTAGTTTTGAAGCACTTTCAAACCCCAAAGACCCATTTACGAAATCATTTTGGTAATCGATAACTATAAGCAGTGATTTTCTCATTTCTAAGTATTATAAAGGAAAGAAGCTATTTTGTGGAATACTTTCATTGAGTTTCACGATTTTGCCAATTTATAAGTTCTAAAGAACTTTATGGCGTTGATTTAGAGTAGCTTTAATTGCTCAGTTTTCTTTCTTCTTTCCCTTCTAGGAATTAGGGTCTGCCTTTTGCGTGACCTTGCACAACCTGAATTCCAAGCTTTGCCCTATATAGGTTTATGCCATGATAGAGATAATCTATATTTGGCCAAAATGGAATATAACATTCACCAATTTGGGCAACATAGGCAAAAATAGCCGTGGTCAAGGGTGGATTTGGTGTTTGGATAGCATTTGTTGCAACGATTCTGTCAAGTAACAGCCAAAAATCGTGAAACTCAATGGAATAATCTCTCCGTTGTCATCGGAAACATATCTTTTAAAATCTATGTTTTTAAGTAGAAATAAAAGAATAAATGCATTGGGAAAATCTACAAATGCAATATAATCGAAAAAAAGGTAACAATTTACCAAAAAGGAGAATTATGAACCAATTTGGGCAACATAGCCAAAAATACCCGTGGTCAAGGGTGGATTTGGTGCTTGGATACCATTTGTTGCAACAACTCTGTCAAGTAACAGCCAAAAATCGTGAAACTCAATAGGATACTTTCTAATTGAAATGTAAGGGCTTACATATTAAGATAACTAACTCAAAAGTTTAAACTGATGAGGAGGTAATTATGACATTTAAGATAAAAGTAAACGGAGAGACTAGGGAATATGAGAAGAAAACTTCCCTTCTAGATATCCTAGGGGATAAAGATCCAGACAAAAAATATATAGTCGCCAAGGTCAATAACAGAGTTAGAGAACTTACATATGAAGTCTATTATGATGCCGAAGTTGAATTCCTTACCGTCAAGGATAGAGATTCAATAAAGACATATGAGGCTTCTTTGCGTTATATTGTCTCGATGGCTTTCAAAAGATGCTACCCAGAATTAAAGATTAGGTTAGCCTATAACGTCTCTAGGTGTTTATCTATCCACTTATTGACTCCAGGATATGTTGCTAATACAGCTATGCTACTTCGTATTAATCATGAAATCGATAACATTGTTAAAGCAGATTTCCCATTGAAGAGAATGGTAGTTAGCAATGAAGAAGCCTCTAGGATCTATGAAGAATTAGGTTATCAAGATAAACTAGCACTTCTTCAGTACCGTCCAGAAAAGACAGTACACCTATATGAATGTGATGGCTATCTAGATTATATGTATAGCCATATGGTTCCTTCTACTGGATATATAAAGGATTATAAATTAAGGCTATATGCGCCTGGATTCCTTCTTCAATATCCTAGAAGCGAATATGATGGGAAAATCCCTCCATTCCAAGATGCCCCTACTTTTGGTAGGACCTTAAAAGAAAGCCATGACTGGGCTAAGATTGTTGGCACTTCTACTGTTGCAGATATTAATAAATCCATCAAGGAAAGAGGTCCAAGCGAATTCATCAATATATGCGAAGCTAGACATAACAGGATGCTTTGCGAGCTAGGTCAATTAATCGAGGATTCCATCGATGATATCTCCTTGATTTGTGTTGCAGGTCCTTCTTCTTCAGGAAAGACTACATTTGCCAATAGACTTAGGATTGAACTCCTTTCTAGGGGAATTAAGCCAATTAGGATTTCTATCGATGACTACTACCTAGAAAAAAGCAAGATACCTCTAGATGAAGATGGATCTCCAGATCTAGAATCAATCGAGGCCCTTAATATCCCATTATTTAACCAGAACATGGTTGATTTAATTAATGGGGAAGAAGTCCAATTACCTAGATTTGATTTCCAATCAGGTAAAAGCGTTCCGGGAAGGCTACTTAAGGTAAATAAGGGAGAACCTATAATCATTGAAGGCATCCATGCCTTAAACGATAGGCTTACCATCGATATCCCTAAATCAAATAAATTCAAGATATTCATCGCCCCGCAAGCCCAGATTAACCTAGATGACCATAACCCAGTTTCCCTAACTGATTTAAGGTTAATTAGGCGTATAGTCAGGGACTTCAAGTTCAGGAATTCCTCTGCCGAAGAAACTATATCCATGTGGCCTTCAGTCAGGAAAGGCGAATTCAAATGGATTTATGATACCCAGGAAGGAAGTGACTATGTCTATAACTCCATGCTTCCATATGAATTAAGTGTCATGAAGAAATATGCCTTGCCACTATTGCAACAAATTGATAAGGAATCAATTAATTTCCCAGTCGCGACTAGATTAATGAGAATGCTTAAATTCTTCGTTGATATGGATGAAGGATGGGTTCCATCGAATTCCTTGATGAGGGAATTTATCGGTGGAAGCTGCTATGCAGACGTTTGATAAATAATGACTTAATTAAAAAATTGGGCAGTTTAAATGCTGCCCTTTTTGTATTTAGTTATTTCTAGTTCGTGATGCTATGCTTTGTATGTCTCGGCCACCATATACAATTCTAATGATTGCTACGTTCATATTGGCATCATCCACAGTATAGAACACTATAAAATTGTCAACTAAGGCTTTGTGCATTTTCATGCTTTTCCACGGATCATAACTGACAATCGGATATCGTAGTGGCATAAAGCTAAGGGAACGAATTGTTTTTGTAATTCTGTTTATTTGCCTTGTAGCGGCATCTATAGCCATTAACTCAAAAGCGATGTAGGAATAGATTTCCTTAATGTCATTTCTGGCTTCTGAGGAATAAACTATTGAATATTCATTACTCATATGCCGAATTCTTTCTTTAATTCGGCGTCAATTTCATCAGTTGTATAGGTTTTTTCTGATTTGAGTGATTTAACGCCTTTTAACAGTTCGGCATCTAATTCAGCTCGACTCATTCCGCCTATTGATGTGGGCTTTGAAGATGGAAGACGCAAATTAAGAGGTAGACTCCTAGTCAATACAATTTGGCTGTATAACATCTGGATAGCACCAGAAGGCGTAATGCCTAGTTGAGAAAGAATCTCTTCGGCATTTTCTTTTAGCCCTGTATCTATGCGGGCATAAACAGCTGTTGTGTTTACCATAATTATCACACTCCTTTTAATATATTGTATTCAAAATATATATTTTTGCAAGCAAATGCAAGCAAACTAATTAGAAATATAATAAGTTACCAAGTCTTGCCATGACAAGGTTATAGTTAACAAAGAGGGACGTTGCCCTCCTTTTCATTTAGATTTTATCTAGGATTTTTATCAAAGAAATCCAAGGCAGGATCAATCCAGCAATGCCTGGATTTATTTAGATTCATATCTAGCCCATGTACCTTTCCAGGATAGATTTTATACATATGGGGTACTTGCTTTTCTTTTAAGACCAATTCAAATTCATCTGAATTAGAGATAGGAACACTAGGATCGTCTTCTGATCTCCAAAGGAAAGTAACTGGATAATCTTCATCGATAAAATTAGATGTAGAGAAATAATGTCTATAATAAGGATCGTCTTTATATTTACCTAGGAAATAATCTCTAGTTTCTATATGGGTATTATTTTCTAGACTTATTACTGGATAACCTAGAACTAGATATTTAAACCTAGGGATACCATAGGTAGATGCGATGTCTTTCCTACATACTAAAGAAGCTAGATGCCCTCCAGCAGAAAAACCCATTAAGATAAGCTTTTGCCCTAGTTCAAAATTATTCTTTTTATCATAAATCACATCCATGGCCTTTCTAAAATCGACGATGACATTAGGAAAACTTGCTTCAACATTTGTTCTATACATAATGATGAAGCAATTATACCCAAGGGCTAATATATCTTTAGCCTTAGCAAAGCCATCTGGATAAGTACATACTAATCCATAAGCCCCACCCGGTACTAATAAGACACTTCCTTTAGGATTAGGAACGCTAAAATAGAACAATCCTAGTTTAGAATCTTCATATGGATAATATACCTGGTGTTTCTTTTGCTCTGATTCAAGTAAATCAAAACTTAGATTAGTATCAGGATGAGTCCATAAAGTAGTTTCCATGATTACTTCTTCTAAAGTCTTATCTTTAGGAACTACATAATTTGGAATCCTATGGACATTAATAAAAGCCTCTTTGCAAGCGCAAAAAGGTTTAGAAAATAAGGAATAGGCGTTTTCCTTAAAATAATCCTTCATAATTATTCAAGAACTGATTTGGTAATTAAGATATAGCAATTTGGATGGTTTACTAAGCTAGTTGCAGGGTTAGAGATATCTTCCTTGCCCGCTTTTAAACCAAGGATAGCTTCTTTTTTAGTTGGATCATTAGCAATTAAGACGACTGTCTTAGCCTTTAAAATAGTTCCAATACCCATCGAAACGGCATGAGTTGGAACCATATTGATATCGTTATTAAAGAATCTAGCATTGGCCTCTCTAGTAGAAGAAGTTAATTCAATTAGGTGGGTCTTGCTATCAAATGGGGTATATGGTTCGTTAAATCCGATGTGGCCATTTCTTCCGATTCCTAACAATTGGAAATCAACCCCACCCGCTTTTTCTATTTCTTCGTCATAGCTAGAAGGATTGCTCTCAGAAGGGAAATGGGTATTAGTTAAATCAATATCAATCTTAGAGAAAAGATTGTCATTCATGAAATATCTATATGTTTCTTTTTCGATTGGGCAATTGACATATTCATCTAGATTGAATGATTTTACATCCTTAAAAGAGATGCCCTTTTCTTTATAGGTAGAAGATACATAGTCATAGAATCCTAATGGGGAGGAGCCAGTAGCTAAACCTAGAATTGCATCTTTTTTGACTTTAAGTAAATCAAAAAGTAGTTCGCCAGCATAGGCAGATAGTTCTTCTTTTGTTTCAAATTCGATAATTTTCATAATATTTGTTCCTTTATATATTTATTTTAAAAATGGATTAAATTCATTACTAGTATAAACTAGTTTACCTTTTACTATAGTCGCATAGACATTAAAGTCTTTATCCATAATGACAAAATCGGCATAATACCCTTCTTTAATCTCACCTCTATCAGTTAATCTTAGATTTGAGGCAGGGTTAAATGATGCTAATCTAATCGCATCGACGAAAGAAATATTAGATATAGAAGATATATTCCTTAAGGCTTTGTTTAATCTAAGTACGCTTCCTGCGATTGTTCCATTTAATAATTTGGCGACATTTGTATCGGATACAATCGGAGTCGAACCTAAATAATAATTGCCAGCAGGTAGGTATTTGGCTTCTGTTGAATCTGATATCAAGACTAGTTTTTCTTTTCCTTTGCAATCAAGGGCAATCTTTACTGATTCTTTTGTGGAATGGAAGAAATCGGCGATTAATTCGGTATAAAGCCTTGAATCTGCTAGAGCTACACCACTTACTCCAGATTCATGATGGGTAAATGGAGACTGGGCATTATATAAATGGGTAATGCATCTAACCCCATGATCAATGCCACTAAGCAAAGTAGAGGCATTAGAAGCGCTATGTCCAATAGAAGTCACTACATTATGCTTAACTAAATAATCTAGGAAAGATCCATCATCTTCCTCGATTGCAAAAGTAACTAATTTGATATTCCCTTTGGCCTTTTCTTGAAAGGAGATGAATTTATCTACATTTGGCTTAAGGATATTATTTTCATCTTGGGCACCTTTATATTTTTTAGAAATGAATGGTCCTTCTAAATGGATTCCTAATACAGTTGCACCTTCTTTTTGGCTTTCCATAAAGGAAGCAACATTAGCTAAAGCAGCATTAATCCTAGGCTCGCTTTCAGTCATTGTAGTAGCTAAAAATGAAGTAACACCTTCCCTAACTAAGGCATTAGCCATACCTTGAATGGATTCTAATTTTGCATCCATTACATCAAATCCAAGGCACCCATGTATGTGTTCATCGATTAATCCAGGGCAAAGGAATAAGCCTTCTTTTAGTCTTAGATATCCTTCCCCATCATCAAAAGAAGATATATGTTCATTAGAAATGGAAACACTTCCTTTTCTAATTTCGTCTTTAAAACATATGTTGACGTTAGAAAAACCCTTAATTGACTTTTCTTCCATTTTCTAGTTTCCTCCTAATAAGTATTGAAGCACCTAAAGCACCGGCTTTATTACCCATCACGGCAAATTCGATTTTAGCATTATATTTCTTTATATGCTCTTTAAATACATCGCTAGAACCCATTAGTCCACCACCTAGAATAATTACTTCTGGGGCTAGTTTCTTATCAATTATTCCTAATAATTTATTTAATAAGAAAGAATATTCATCAATGATGGAATGGGCTAACTTATCCCCGTTTCTATAAGCATCCATTAGTTCAGTTACTTCGATATTGTGCCTATATCTTTTGCAGGCCAATTTCCATAAGGCAATCGCAGAAAGATATACTTCGCTGCACCCTCTTTTCCCGCATTTGCATTTATATCCATTTCTAGACAAGGCAACATGGCCAAAATCATAAGGATCCCCATGATATGGCTTGCCATCTATCAAACAAGCCGAACCAATCCCAGTCCCAAAGGTAAGCATTTCTATATTTTTTTCTTTTCTTAAAGAAGCTTCACCTACTAATGCACCTACTGCATCATTTTCAATATAGACCGGTAAATTAAACTTCTTCTCTATTTCTTTGCCTAGACTTCTTTCTTTTAAACAAGGGATATTAATAACATTGCCATATGATTCATGGTCAGCATTAATATCACCAGCCGAAACAATCCCAATGCCTTTAACTTCAGGATCAATAAGTTTTCCGATTAAAGAAAACATATTATTAACGAAAATAGAGAAATCTTGTTTCTCAGTCCTAATAGAAGCACTAACTTCTTCTTTTCCGAGTTCATCGAATCTAGAACCTTTAATGGTAGTTCCGCCAACATCAATTCCAATTGTCTTCATATTCCGAAATTCCTTTTCATTAATTGTATGGATTTCATATATATTAAACAACATTTTGAAAAAAGTTTTCATTAAAAATAATTACATCTTCATAATAATTAACAACTTGTAAAAAATATAGACTTTGAAACTTATCCCAAATTAGATAGGTAACGAGTCAAAAGGTTTTGAACATAAATATTATTCCAAGGCGAAAAGTGGTAGATAAAGTGGTAGATAAAAAAGTGGCAAAACCTAGTAGTCATCAATTGATTTTGCTTTTTTCGTCTTGCCTCCATAGTTTTATTTACCACTTTCAACCAGCAAGAAAAACTAATCGAAAAATAATCCGCCAAATGAACTACTTTTTATTCTATTTAAAACTTATTTTAATTTTTCTCTTTGCCATGAAACAAATCTTTCAATCCAAATATTTCTTTTGTATCAGGAGAAATATCAAAAGCATCTTACGACTAAATCAATTTATCGGAGAAATCAGAAATAGTCTTGAATGCTATCTTTTCCCCTTCTTTGCCTAACATGGAAACGCAGCTTTCCGCTAAGATACCGGCAATAAATAATTGGCCCATGCAGTGAGTAAGGCTACCTCTATAGGCTGATGCTTCTTTTGAACATCCATTAAAAATCATATCGGATAATTTGCCTAATGGAGAAGAAGGATAAGAAGTAATAGAAACAATATATGCTCCACTTCTTTTAGCGATTTTAGCTACATCAAGGATATCTTTAGTCGCTCCAGAAACCGAGAAGCATAAAACTACATCCTTGTTATTTAAATTGGATGCAATTGCAGTCATGGTATGGCTAGATTGCTCGGCTAAGACCAATTTGCCTACTGTTAATAACCTTTGCTTTAAAAACAAAGGGGCAACATAGCTAGATCCAACCCCAAAGGCACATAGTCTTCTTGAATTAAGCATTTTCTTGCAAACTGTATTTATATCTTCTTCATCCAATGAATCACTAGATTTCTCTAATGATTTAGAAATACTAGCAAGAAAAGAAGATGTTGCAGACATGTCTTCATTTTTTTGATTTAAGGCAATATCTCTAGATAAAGCTAATTTAAAATCCTGGAATCCCTTGAATCCTATTTTTCTGCAAAACCTAAGGATTGTCGCCTCAGAAGAAGAAATCTTCTCGCTTAATTCAGTAATGGACATATAGACAACTTCATTAATGTCTAGTCCAATTAGCTTTTTGGCAAGCTTCTTCTCGCTTGGAGTAGGATCTTGGATATTTAAAATTAACTCTTTTACCGAATCGACCATATATTATTTACCAATAGACTTGAATACTTCCTTTTGTTCATTATAAGCGGAAACTAGTTCGGAATAATATAGATTCCTCATATTCAGGTATCTTTGCTTTTCTTCTTCGCTGACGCTAGATAAATATAAAGAGGAGAAGAATTTCTCTAACCTAAAGAACGATTCATATAGATTTAATAAAGTAATCGAGAAGAAATAATCCTTCTTTGAATATATTAATAAAGGGGAAGAATGGGCAATCTCGCTAGACATTTCATATACTTTAGAATAGGCACTTAATCCTGCAACACGTTCCACCCCATCCCTAAAATTGAATTTGAAATCAGGGATGGACATGACATTGTCCACTCCAGTTAGCCAACCATATTCGATATAACGCTTCATGTCTTTTGACTTAAGTCCTATTTGTCTCATGTTTTCTTTTATCTCGACAAAGACGGCATCGGTTTCTTCTTTATCCTTAATGCCACCTCTAAAAGCAATCGCATATTTCATGTGGCAAAGATATCTATCTATGACTTTTTGGCCATATTTGACTAAACATTGAAGGATACATTCATTTTCATGAAGAGTTCTCCAGGTAGAGAAGGCTTCTGTTTCAAATCCGCTTTCTAATAAAGTGGCAACACATTTAGCCATCTGGAAACCTTTATTCATGACATCCACTAATAATGTTTGTTTAGGATCATTCTTTTTATATCTAGCTAACATACCCAAGACAAAATTTAGATATAGATCAAGGGTAGACATAGCAGGAGAGAATCTAGATGTCAAAGTACCCATCTTATAAGCTAGATGTTCATTAGTAAAATATTTATCGACTGCAATAGAGGCGATAAATTGCTCATATTGCATATCCGCTTTTAATTCTTCTTCGCTTTTATCTTTATGTGTCCTTAAATAGAAAGCGTGTTCATTTACTAGATATATAGTTAATAAGACAGGATTGACACCCATAGATGCAACAACAGGATTATCTCCTCTCATCTCATCTAATCCAGACATGGCATAGGAAAATAACGAATATAAATATTCATAATCTAATTCCCTTTTAATACCTAGAGATGCTAATAAGGCGAAATATTTATCTTTCTCAATTAAATTTTCCATCGAGATTATTCTACTATAAGAAATAAATAAAGGTATGAAATAAAATACAAATATCAATATTGATAGGTAATCGTTTCAAATTCTATTTGGTTCATGATTAAATCAAGGTAATTCCCAATAACCACCTTTTTTACCATCAACCCTTTTGATTTTTCCCGCTTTACGCAATTTATTTATATGGTATTTAATGCCATCATCGGAAATCTTTAAAATAATTGATAAATCTTTTCTAGATAAATTCGGATTTCCTGCTAATAAATCAAGTATTCGCTCCTGCGTAGTTTTTTGGGTAGTTTTTTGGGTAGTGCCAAAATAATCTTTCATATTAAAACGAATGACGACTTTTATAAAATCAGAAAAACTATAATTGATTTATTATTTCAATTCCTTTTTCTTTAAAGCCTTTAGAAAGTACTTTTTAAAACTAATAGGGTCATTAAAAAATATAGCTTCAGACTTAGTCAATTCGTGTGCATACATTTTGGTTTCAATAAGCTTAATGGTGCAAACAAAATCGGTTAATTGGAATAATCTATACCTATCAGCTTTAACGCCGTCTTTAAATTCAACATTAAATCCAATAATACTAAAAGATTGAAGTAATGCTTTTTCAACAACCTGTTGTCCTTTGTCATAATAAACAAAAAACGTTATTTGCAAACGGGTGATGATTTTTAGACACATGGTATAATGCTAATG
>ENA-ORPK01000529-ORPK01000529.1-human-gut-metagenome-genome-assembly--contig:-NODE-529-length-35324-cov-3.800363_pt1 | contig 35324 bp, 28 predicted proteins | sample MGYA00242139_ERZ509068 | MGnify/ENA primary metagenome ERZ509068 (study PRJEB26280, sample SAMEA2338687) | human gut metagenome | biome: human gut; feature: human-associated habitat; material: faeces...
AAATGTTTATGAATCAAGTATATACAAAGCTATTTTTCTAATGGCGGGCATTAGAAAATGACAAGATTTTTTTCTAATGACCGATTTGGGTTAAATAGATTAAACCATTAGGGGCACGAGAATCTTCTCCAAACTACAACTCGGCCATGTTCTGAAAGAGATCCAATGGGGAAACTTCATTATCTGTCGGGAATTATTGTGCCTTGGCCAACCCTTGTTTATCGGGTGAGCCAACAAAAGCCAGAAGGGTGGCTAAAACAGTACGCGTTTGAAGAATCCAAAAACTCCTAATTACTCACCTTCGAGCAGTTAGGAGTTTGTTGTGTGCGCCTGACAGGACTCGAACCTGCACATCGTAAGACAATAGATCCTAAGTCTATCGCGTCTACCAATTTCGCCACAGGCGCTTTTGCAATGATTATCTTACATCTGGCCTAAATCCTACAATCTCACGTACTTCTCTTAAAGTTTTTGCGGCAGACTCGCGTGCTTTCTCCGCACCTCGTTCTGCAATAGCTTCAAGTAAATCGTTATCAGACTGGTACTGTAAAATACGCTCTCTGATTGGTGAAATTATTTGGCACAAATCATGTGCCAATTGTTTTTTCATATCACCGAACCTTATACAGCATGTATTCCATTGCTCATTATAGAAATCATATACTTCTTTGCCACAACAAAGGTTCAAAAACGTGAAAAGGTTTTCAATGCAATCTGGCTTTGGTGAATTGGGCTCGGAGGCACCTGTTGTAGTAAGAGCTTTCTTTACTTTGGCAGTGATTGTTTTGTCATCATCACACAAATAAATGCAATTACCGTCAGATTTTCCCATTTTGCCAGAGCCGTCAAGTCCAGGAATCTTTATAGCCTCTTTAGAATACGTAAAATCCTGAGGCTCTGGAAAGTAGTCTACACCATATATATTGTTAAAGCGGCGAGCACATTTGCGTACCATCTCCATGTTCTGCTGTTGATCCTTCCCTACTGGCACTTTTAAGGCTTTGTGTTGCAGAATATCTGCCGCCATCAATGTTGGGTAGGTAAATAGGCCTGCATTAACATTATTTGGTTGTTTACGTGCCTTCTCCTTGAATGTAGTGACACGACCCAATTCTCCAAGATAAGCGTTCATATTAAGATACAAGTAAAGTTCTAGTGTTTCTCGGACATCACTCTGTATATAAATAACAGCTTTGTCAGGATTAATACCACACGCTAGATACTCGGCCAAAATAGTCTTGACACTCTGTCGGATATCTTCAGGCTTGGGCTGCGTTGTCAGCGAATGCCAATCCGCAATGAAGAACATGCAGTCATACTCATCCTGCATCTTGACAAACGACTTTACCGCTCCAAAATAATTACCAAGATGGAGATGTCCCGTTGGTCTTATTCCTGAAACTACTTTTTCCATTTAATGTATCAATTTCAAACTCTCATCAAAAAGAGCCGAAGACGGGACTCGAACCCGTGACCTACGCATTACGAATGCGTCGCTCTACCAACTGAGCCACTTCGGCCTTCACATTAACGTTTCACTGTTGCAAATGTAGTGCAAAGTTAGTTTAATTTTCTCGAATAAGTAACCTTGCCTCGTGTTATTTTAACACCTCCAATGGTAATTTGCGCAAATTATAGGCAGAGGCCATAACAAAGCCATAGGCTCCCGCTGATTTGATCGACAAAATGTCTCCTCGCCTGACTTCTGATAAAAAGACATCCTTGTCAAAAACATCACTGCTTTCGCAAATAGGCCCGACAACATCATACTTCATAGTAGGTCTACCCTCTTCGTCACCGGTGAGATTTACAATCTTGTGATGAGCACCATACAAAGCGGGGCGAATCAAATCAGACATGCCTCCATCAAGAATGGCAAACTTTTTCTGGGCCGTATCTTTAACATATACACATTTACAAATCAACTCTCCGCATTGAGCACACAGGGAACGCCCCAATTCAAAATGAAGAGCTTGACCTGGACGCAACTGTAAATTGTCTTTATAAACCTTGAAATACCCCCTAAAATCAGGTATTAGATTAGACATCGGATTATCATAATCCACTCCAAGACCTCCACCGACATTTATAATTTTCGTGTCTGTTATGCCCGCCGACTCTAATTCCGCCTGCAAAATGTTTATTTGTTTTGACAGATTTTCAAAACAGGTAAATTCCAACACTTGTGATCCGATATGGAAATGCAGACCGACATATCGAACATTATGCATTGTCTTGGCCAATCTTACAGTGTCAACCATGTCACGCATTGAAATGCCAAATTTGTTTTCTTCCAATCCCGTTGTGATGTTGGCATGTGTGTGAGCATCAACATTAGGATTGATTCGAAACGCCACGTTCACAGTCTTGTTCATTGATGCGGCAAGTTCGTCAATAACAGTCAGCTCTGGTATGCTTTCAACATTAAAGCATTCTATTCCGTTTTGTATGGCAAGGGTAATCTCTTCGTCAGTTTTCCCTACCCCCGCAAACATTATTTTATTTGCAGGTATACCACAAGCTATAGCATGGGCAATTTCTGGGCCGCTGACACAATCTGCACCCAATCCCTCCTGTGCGGCAATATTGACAAGCTTGTGGTTGTTGTTGCTTTTTATTGCGAAATGTATATGAGAATTATCAATAACAGAAGCCTCTGCTTTTGCCGTTTCAACTGTTCTGCGAAACAGTTCTGTGTCATATAAATAATAAGGTGTGTGTTTCATGGAAAATCTAAAAGTTAAATCTGGCAGGTACTATTTAGGAAAACAGTTCTGCACTTAGTGCCTGCAACGCTTCTTTTTTGTCGTCTTCACTTATAAGGAAAGAAATGTTGTGATTGCTTCCACCATAAGAAATCATTCTTATAGGTATATTATGCAATGCGCCAGTAATTTTTGATTCATAGCCTGTATTTTCAGAACGGAGATCGCCTACAACACATACTATGCACATGTTTCTCTCGACCTCCACAGTTCCGTATTTCTTAAGTTCGGCAACTATACCCGCCAGATAATCGGTATTATCAACAGACATTGATACCCCAACTTCTGAAGTGGTCACCATATCTATAGAAGTATGGAATGTTTCAAATATCTCAAAAACTTTTCTAAGAAAACCTGCTTGAAGCAACATGCGTGAACTAACAATTTTAACGACCGTAATATTGTCTTTTGCCGCAACAGCCTTTATCTCCTTCTCGCGGAATACACTGTTAATGATTGTTCCCTCTGCATCAGGCGCCATCGTGTTGAGCAGTTTTACAGGCACTCCCGCCGCTTTTGCAGGAAGGACGCATGTTGGGTGAAGTATTTTTGCACCAAAATAAGCCAATTCTGCCGCCTCTTCAAAATGCAGCTGATGAACAGGTGAGGTGTTATCAACAAAACGCGGGTCATTGTTGTGCATACCGTCAATATCTGTCCATATCTCCACGACTTCAGCCCTTATGGCAGCCCCGACAAGCGATGCTGTATAATCAGAACCACCACGTTGTAAATTATCAACTTCGTTATTATGGTTGAGGCAAATAAATCCCTGTGTAATAAAATATCTTGCATCTGCATTCTTCTCTATCAACGGCAATAGTTTTGCGGATATATCACTGACAGAAGGTTCTTTGTCTTCATCAATCTTCATAAAGTCAAGAGCGTTCAGCAGTACAGTTTTGACACCTTGTTCGTTGAAATAATTGGTGACCATCGTTGTACTCATCACCTCACCTTTGCTAACTATATCCTTTGACATTTGCGGAGTGAACTTCTCCTTGCCAAATGCAAGCAACTGACTGAAGATATCATCGAGGAAATTTGCCGTTTTAGCTTTCACTTCTTCTGTTGAATAGAGCTCGCGAACATGTTCCATATATTTGGCTCGCAACTTTCCAATCAAGACAGAGGCGCTTTCCTTATTCGATTTCTCATAATAATCAGCAATTTCCAGTAAGGTGTTTGTTGTGCCAGACATGGCAGACAACACTACAATGCTTTGGCCGTTTCTCTGCACCAATTGTGCAACTTCCTTCATTCTCTGCGGGCTTCCAACCGAAGTGCCGCCAAATTTCATTACTTTCATAGTATAACATTAATTTCTTAGCATTAATAAAATAGTGACATGCAACATTTGCACTACACCGACAAAACACCACAATTCAAGTACCATTCACTGCACCCTATGAAATCTTTTCAATATGTCTGTCCTTACATTCGAAAACAACCGCATCGTCAACAAGTTCGATTAATTTCAGATTATGTGTAGACATTACTATAGCAGTTCCATCATGCCGGATTTCCTTAAGCAGTTCCATAATGCTATTGCTGCTGTCAAAATCAAGATTGCCTGTCGGTTCGTCAGCAATTATCAACTTGGGGTTATTTAGCAGGGCGCGGGCAATAGCCACTCTCTGCTGTTCTCCGCCAGACAACTCAAAAGGATATGCGTCTGTCTTGTCCAGCATCTCAACCTTACTAAGGACTTCTTGTATTCTGGCATTAACTTCCTTTACGTTCTTCCAACCCGTAGCTTTGAGAACAAAAGCAAGGTTGCCGTAAACGGTTCTGTCAGGCAAGAGTTCAAAAGATTGGAACACAATACCAAGTTGCTTCCGTAAAAACGTAACCTGTTTTTGCTTTATGGAAAGCATATCATACCCCAACACATCTGCATAACCTGACGATGGCGTCAACTCTGCATATATTGCACTCAGCAGCGTTGATTTACCAGAACCAACCTTACCTGTGAGAAAGACAAAATCGCCAGAATCTACAGAAAAGTCAACACCAGTCAATATTGTCTGTTCGTTTTGTTTTAACTCAACATTCCTAAATTCTAAAATCATTGTAATAACATTGGTTGTGATAATTGATTAATGTTAACAAGCCGTTTATCCCGACAACAGGTCAGTGTTTTTTCCACCCTGGCTTATGCCTTTGTTCCAGTTCCCTCGCAATATCTTCAATTCTTAAACCCTTTGAAGTAAGCAGGACAACAAGATGGTAGAACAAGTCCGAACCCTCATAGACAAGACGCTCATTAGTGCCGTTGCATGCTTCTATAACAGCTTCAAGAGCCTCTTCGCCGACTTTTTGAGCCATTCGGTTAATGCCGTCTTTAAAAAGCGAGGTAGTATACGACCCCTCTGGCATCTCCTTGTAGCGTGTTTCTATAAAATCCTGCAATTCTGACAAGAACAGCAATGGGTTGGCTTCGTTCTTTTCACCCCAACAAGTGTCAGTCCCTTTATGGCACACGGGACCCTCAGGATTTACAAGAATTAAAAGGGTGTCGTTGTCACAATCAAGTTTGATGTCCACAACATTCAGAAAATTCCCGCTTTCCTCGCCCTTTGTCCAAAGTCGTTTCTTGGTACGGGAAAAGAAAGTCACCCTCTTCAACTCCAATGTCTTCTGATATGCCTCTTCATTCATAAAACCGAGCATCAAGACATTTTTTGTAGTGGCATCTTGTATGATTGCAGGAACAAGCCCGTCCATCTTATTAAAATCTATCTGTTTCATCATGTTATATTGATTTTTTGTTATTACAAAACCTAAAGTCTGACACTTACGCCTTCCGTGGAAAGGTATCGCTTCAAATCGGATATTTTTATCTCGCCATAGTGAAATACACTTGCCGCAAGAGCTGCATCGGCTTTTCCTGTTAGGAATGCATCCCTAAAATGTTCCTTCGTTCCTGCCCCACCTGATGCAATCACAGGTATTGGCAATGTGTCAGATAATCTTGACAAAGCATCATTTGCAAAACCGTGCTTTACACCATCATGCTTCATGCTTGTAAACAAGATCTCCCCTGCCCCGCGGTCAGAAACCTCTTTCGCCCATTCAAACAACGTGCGTGAAGTGGGAACACGGCCACCATTTATATAGCAGACCCAAGAGCCGTCAATGAAATCCGCATCTATTGCAACTACACAAACCTGCGAACCGAAATGACCTGCGATATCATCTATAAGTTGAGGATTGCGCAAGGCGGCGGAATTCACACTGACCTTATCTGCACCAGCATTAAGCATGCGGTCTACGTCCGCAAGCTCGTTGATCCCACCTCCTACAGTAAAAGGGATGGATATCTCTGCCGCAACACGTTTCACCATATCAGTAAACGTCTTGCGGCCTTCATGGCTTGCTGTAATATCAAGAAAAACAAGTTCGTCAGCGTTTTGTTCACTATATGCCTTGCCCAGCTCTACAGGATCACCAGCATATCTCAAGTTAAGAAACTTGGTTCCCTTTACTGTCTGCCCGTCCTTTACGTCAAGACAAGGTATTATGCGCTTTGCCAGAGTCATTTTACGATAAATGGTGTTTCTATTGAAATTTCTACTTGTTTTTATCTATGTATTTTCTTGCCAGGTCACTCAAGCTGATACGGCCCTCATAAATAGCCTTGCCAAACACTACGGCAGGGATCCCAGATTGTTCCAACTTACAGATATCTGCTTCCGAACTAACCCCACCGCTTGCAATCAGATGCAAGTCCGGAAATCTCGCCATAATTTGTCTATACAACTCAACAGACGTACCTTGCAACATTCCATCGCGACTAATGTCGGTGCACAGAACATTGCGCAGACCAGCGTTGTAATATTTCTCAACAAAAGGCATCAACAACATTTCACTTTTCTCCTTCCAGCCATTAATACATATATACCCGTTGCTCACGTCAGCACCAAGAATTATCTTGGTTGCCCCATACGTATCTATCCAACTGTCAAACAAACGGGAGTCTGTGATCGCCACGCTTCCGACCGTAACAAAAGAGGCCCCATTTTCGAATACAGCTTTGATGTCTTCTTCGCTTTTTACGCCACCACCGAAATCAATTCTTAGTCTGGTTTGGGCGGTAATCTCCTTCAAGACATCAATGTTAACCACTCTCTTGGATTTCGCACCATCAAGATCAACGATATGAAGGCGTTCGAATCCATAATCCTCAATCCTTTTTGCCACCTCCAAAGGAGAGACATCATAAGATTTCTTGCTGGAGTAGTCTCCGCAAGTCAGACGGACACATTTGCCGTCAATAATATCTATAGCTGGTATCAGTTCTATCATATTCTACTGATGGAAAGGAAATTTTCGATTATTCGCTCCCCGACCGATCCACTTTTCTCTGGATGGAACTGGGTTGCATAGAAGTTGTCTTTATTCAGGGAGGCGCAAAGCGAGTGAATGTAGTTACACTCCGCAATGGAATTATCATTATCAGGTATATAGTAGCTGTGAATAAAATACACGAACTCCCCATTGTTTATCCCTTTAAAAAGGGGGGATTTTAGATTACCGATACTATTCCAACCCATATGGGGGATCTTGAATTGATGTTCTGTAGGAACAAAGCGCTTCACACCAACATCAAAAATACCCAAGCAGTCAGTGTCACCTTCTTCACTATGTCTGCACATGAGCTGCATGCCTATACATATTCCAAGAACAGGCTGAGTCAAGGAACAGATGACTTCGTCCAATCCTTTTTCCCTCAAATACCTCATTGTATATGATGCCTCTCCCTGACCTGGGAAAAGCACGCAATCAGCTTTGCGTATTAGCTCAGAATTGTCCGTAACCGTTGGTGACACTCCAAGGCGATGCAATGCATTGATTACAGAACACACGTTACCTGCATTATATTTTATAATAACTACATTCATTTTACAATGGAAGCAGATAAAGGCTGGTTAATATGCGCGGGCTATCAGAGCCTTATGTTTTGCAGGCCTGCCACTAACCATGTCCGTTCCAAGATTATCTTGACTGATGTCAAATGGAATGCAACGGATTGTGGCCTGTGTATCCTCCTTGATTTTAGCTTCGGTTTCTTCCGTTCCATCCCAAGGACATAAGAAGAAGCCTCCATCTTTAATCTTGTCTTTAAACTCCTCATAATTATCACACTCCACAATGCGACTGTTACGATAATCCAATGCTTTCTGATATATATTATGCTGTATGTCATCCAGCAGGGATTTAATATGGTTCTCCAAGCCTTCAATGCTTACTTCCGCCTTCTCCAAAGTGTCACGCCGCATTACCTCTGCCACGCCTTTCTCCAAGTCACGAGCACCCAAGACAATGCGCACTGGTACTCCCTTGAGCTCATAGTCGGCGAATTTAAATCCAGGGCGTTTGTTGTCTGCATTATCATATTTTACGCTTACACCAAGTTTTCGGAGATTGTCGGCAATCTCGTTAGCCTTCTTGTCAATTGCGTCCATTTGTTCACCCCTACCGATAGGAATGATCACCACTTGAACTGGAGCCAATGCGGGAGGAAGTACCAGACCGTTGTCATCGGAGTGTGTCATAATCAAAGCTCCCATTAAACGTGTAGAGACACCCCACGAAGTTGCCCATGCATACTCTGGCTTATTTTCCTTATTAAGGAACTGCACATCAAATGCCTTACCAAAATTCTGACCGAGAAAATGGCTTGTTCCACTTTGCAGAGCTTTGCCGTCCTGCATCATGGCCTCTATGGTGTATGTGTCCAATGCCCCTGCAAAGCGTTCCGTTTCACTTTTTACACCTATAACAACAGGCACCGACATATACTCTTCAGCAAATTTCGCATAGACCCCAATCATTTGCTTTGCGCGGCTTTCTGCCTCTTCGCGCGTTGCATGAGCAGTGTGGCCTTCTTGCCACAAAAATTCCGAAGTTCTCAAAAACAGACGAGTGCGCATCTCCCAGCGCATCACATTGCACCATTGGTTACACAGAATAGGCAAATCGCGGTATGACTTGATCCAGTTCTTATATGTGTTCCATATTATCGTTTCAGAAGTAGGACGAATAATAAGTTCCTCCTCTAACTTTGCTTCAGGGTCAACAACAACTCCGTCATGATTTTCATTTGTTTTAAGCCTGTAGTGGGTCACAACTGCACACTCCTTGGCAAAACCCTCAACGTGTTCTGCCTCACGAGATAAAAAACTTTTTGGAATAAGCAATGGGAAATAGGCATTCTGGACACCCGTTTCCTTAAACATACCGTCAAGTACCTGCTGCATTTTCTCCCATATGGCATAACCATAGGGCTTGATTACCATGCACCCCCTTACTTCGGACTGCTCGGCCAAACCTGCCTTGACAACAAGTTCATTATACCATTTTGAATAATTCTCGCTTCGTTTTGTTAAATTCTTTAATTCTATAGCCATATCGACAATGAAATATCATGTATTTTTTTATTCAAACTCAAATTAGATGCAAAAATAAATAAAAATCCTCTATTTCTCTGACTTGCGACCGCATTTTATCGCTTCAAAGCCTTTAATTAAATATAAATACAATTATTAAAGACAAATCTCAAAATAATTGCATTATTTTCCATACCTTTGCCTTAAAATGTTACGATGAAAGCAATAAGAAAATTTTTGACTGCCTTTCTGTTATTTTTTTTCGGTTCTTCCGTTTTTTTTACGCTGCTGTACAAATGGGTTCCAGTCTACGTTAGCCCCTTAATGGTTATTAGATGCTTTCAGCAGATAAACAAAGGGGAAGAAGTCAAGATGAATCACGTATGGGTCTCTCTGGAAGAAATCAGCCCACACCTTTCAACGGCTGTAATGGCATCAGAAGACCAGGCTTTTCTGGAACACAACGGCTTTGACGAAAAAGCCATTAAAGCCGCGGCAAAAGAATATCTTGACGGTAAACGAAAAAGAGGAGGAAGCACCATTTCACAGCAAACAGCAAAAAATGTCTTTCTATGGCCTAATTCATCATGGCTGCGCAAAGGACTTGAAACATACTTTACGTTCCTGATTGAGAAGTTGTGGAGCAAGGAAAGAATCATGGAGGTTTATCTCAACACCATAGAAATGGGTAACGGTATCTATGGTGCCCAAGCTGTTGCCTCGATAAATTTTGACACCAACGCCTACGACCTAACAAAAAGACAATGTGCACTTATTGCCGCCACTCTGCCAAACCCATTGAGATTCAGCAGCAAAAATCCGTCTCCATACATGAAAAAACGGCAGCGCCAGATACTGCGGCAGATGAACTACATCCAAAACATGAAGAAATCGCACAACTGGCCCGAAGGCAAATAAACATGTGACAACTATGAAGGAACAAAGATTTTTCTACGCCCCCGAACCTGAGCTTTGCATTCTGCCAGAAGAAGAAACAGACCATGCCTCCAAAGTGCTGCGACTGAAAGAGGGTGACACCATAAACGTAATTGACGGCAAGGGAAACATGTATCTATGCGACATTACTAAAGTGGAGAGGCGGAAATGCCTCTTCAGAATTAACGCCACCAAGCATTTTGCTAAGCAATGGAGCAGGCCTGTACATATCGCCATGGCACCAACCAAAAACATTGACCGGACAGAATGGTTTGTGGAAAAAGCCACAGAAATCGGAGTCGACCAGTTCGACTTCCTTGACTGCAGGTTTTCCGAAAGACGAAACATCAAGACTGAACGGCTTGAAAAAATAGTTGTTTCCGCAATGAAACAAAGCCACAAATTCTATAAGCCCATCGTAACGGCAATGCAAAGCTTCATGGACTTGGCAGCCACCCCATTCCAAGGAATACGATGCATTGCTCACTGTTACGACGAAGTAGAAATGCAGTCATCCGATTATGGAAAGCCGTTTCTTTCAGACATCCTTTCGCAATTCGATGGTCCAATGCAGATTTTCATAGGTCCGGAGGGGGATTTCAGCAAAGAGGAAGTAGACTTTGCACTCAAGCACAACTTCATTCCCGTGTCGCTTGGCGAGTCACGCTTGCGAACGGAAACAGCGGCCCTTGTAGCCGTACACCTAATGCAACTGGCCTCACGACAACCTTGTGACGCAAAGATTTGACCTTTACCTAACAAAACATATTTAAAACATATATCATAATATGCCTAACAGAATAACAGAACTATTTGGAATCAAATACCCCGTGATAGCCGGCGGTATGGCCTGGTGCAGCGGTTGGCGATTGGCCGCCGCAGTAAGCAATGCAGGCGGTTTGGGACTGATTGGCGCAGGGACAATGAACATTGACCTACTGCGCGAACATATCCGCAAAATCAAACAGGCGACAAACAAGCCTTGGGGCATAAATCTGCCGCTGATGTACCCGCAGATCGACAGTCTCATAGATATGATTATAGAAGAAGGATGTAAAGTGGTGTTCACATCTGCTGGCAATCCCAAGACATACACCTCTCGCTTCCATGAGGCTGGCATAACCGTTGCCCATGTGGTCAGCTCCTCAAAATTTGCCATTAAAAGCGAGTAAGCCGGCGTTGATGCCATCGTGGCGGAAGGATTTGAAGCGGGAGGGCACAACGGGCGCGAGGAAACGACCACTTTCTGTCTGATTTCACAAGTATGCGCATCAACATCGCTACCTGTAATAGCCGCAGGGGGGATTGCCTCAGGAAAGGCATGCCTTGCCGCACAGGTACTGGGAGCAGAGGGTGTACAGATAGGCACCCTGTTTGCCCTGTCCGAAGAAAGCTCCGCTTCACAGGAATTCAAGCAACGGTGCACCGCACTCAGCGAAGGCGATACAATGCTGTGCCTGAAGAAGTTGTCGCCATCACGTCTTGTAAAGAATGAACTGTACCAGCGCATTGCGGAGGCAGAAAACAATGGAGCAGAAAAAGACGAACTTCTTGCAATACTGGGAGAAAAGTCCACCCGCCGTGGCATCTTTGACGGCGATGTTGTAAACGGAGAACTTGAAATCGGTCAGATAGCATCGGCAATAAAAAAGGTGGAACCGGTTTCTGCTATTATGGAACGACTTGTAGACGAATACAACAACGCGCGAAAGAAACTGTCATAAGACGCAACCTTTTGGCGACACCTCCACACCTATAACTACAACTGACAAGGACAATCGCTCCACTAACAAACCGCATCGAGAAACATGCCTGCAAAATAATGGCGCAAGCTTTTTCTTGTCCACTAGGTTAGCTGACAACAGTCCGCTAGCCTAGTGGACGATTGTCAGCTAACCTAGCAGAAACAAGTATGCTAACTAGCAGACAATACACATGTCAAGCGAAAACAACTTAAAACCGAAGACAAAATAATTACAAGCAACACATATGAGAATACTGACTGGCACTTTGGTCCTACTCCACTCTTTATTATTTGCAACGGCCCAAACAATATATTCCGCATCTGACTCCATAACCACCGAACAGTTGCTCTCCAAAGCCAGATCACTGCCCCCAAAAACGTGCCTCACGGTTTTTTTCGGTAATAAACTGGCAGGACTTCCTTATCGGTCTGGCACTATAGAAAAGAACTATGTCGGTAGAGGCGGCTGCGGACAAGAACAACTTATTATCAATACCAGGGAATTTGACTGCACAACCTTTGTCGAGACCGTTCTCGCTCTTGCCAGAACAGCAGAGCGCGGCAAACATTCATTTAATGATTTCTGCAACAACCTGCAAGCTTTCAGATACCAGCAGGGCACGATAGCAGACTACACTTCGCGCAACCACTATTTCAGCACGTGGATTGACAATGCAACAAGCAGCAGTATAATGTATGAAGTTGTTCCAACGGATAAAGCACTGTGCAGAAAGCGAAAACTCAACATACATTACATGACTTCGCACCCCGAACGATACCATGCACTCCAAGGAGAAAGGAACGAAGATTATCTTCGAAAGATAAAGCAAATGGAGCAGAGGCAGAACATGAAAGAAGTGACTTATATTCCCAAAAACGTTCTGAATAACCCCCGAAACCTTCTGTCGTTTATAAAGGACGGTGACATCGTGGCCATTGAAACATCAAAAGAAGGACTTGACACCAGCCATGTTGGCATAGCGGTATGGTCGAGCGACAACAGGCTACGCTTCATCCACGCATCCAGTGCTTACCACAAGGTAGTAACTTCACCTGTATATACCTATCTGAAAAAGCAGAAGCATGCCATAGGCATCAGAATTCTAAGACTAAAATGAAATCCGAAAACAAATAGAAATGAAAACAATCAAGTCTGCAATACAACTACATGGCATACATCTATACGGTTTCCACGGAGTGTCAGAAGAAGAACAATCGGTTGGTTCTTGGTTTGAAATCAACGTCAACATTGATGCATACGTAGCGGAGAGTGCCCTTGTGCACGACAATCTTGAAGGGACAATAGACTATTCCACTGTTATGAAGATCATAAAGAAAGTCTTTTCAAGAAAATCACGACTTTTGGAACACTTGGCATACAACATATCTAAACAGTTAATAGAGCGTTTCGATACCATCAGTGCCGTCAACATACAAGTCAAGAAAATGGCTCCACCAATGCCTTCAAACGTTGACTCGTCTGCCATAGAGCTGACGGTTGAAGCATGATTACGTCCTGCATGTCACCGATCGACAGAAAGCGTTGACAATGCCAGACACCAAGAATGCTAAACGTACCAAGACTTCACATTGTATGCTGACATCGTTACTTCTACCCTATCACGATTGAAAGAAGATTTGTTACTTGACATTTCGTCTGTCAATTGCCTGAGCATAGTTTCTGGCATTCCGTCTGTGCTCACCGTATGATGTTGTAAAATTGTGCGTACCCGACAAGTCTTCCTTAGCGCACATATACAGATAGTTGTGCCTTGTGTAATTCAACACTGCATCAATACCCTCAACTGTCGGAATCCTAATCGGGCTTGGCGGCAAACCAACATTAATATAGGTGTTATAGGGACTGCGGGTACGAAGCATATTCTTATAAACCCGGCGCAGTTCAAAGTCGCCCAAGGCATACTTCACTGTAGGGTCTGACTGTAAAGGCATTCCCTTGTGTAACCTGTTTACATAAAGTCCTGCCACCATCGGTTTCTCCTTTCCATCGGCCGTCTCGGCATCAACTATCGATGCCAAAGTCAGAACATCCATTGTACTAAGCCCTATCTTTTTTGCCTTCTCCAGACGTTCCGAGGTCCAAAATTTCTGACTTTCCTCATACATTCTTTCAAGAAATTCCTCAGGAGATATGTCCCAATATATATCATATGTGTTGGGAATCAACACCGACACAATTGTGCAGGTGTCAAGATTGTACTTATTGCAGAGATCTGGGTCATTGAATGCCCTTGTTAATGACATAGAGTCTACCATTAGCTTTCCTGCTATTCGCCCCAAGGCCATTTCCTTTGTCCATGTCGTGGGAATAACGATGCGTACGGGTGTCTGTCTCCCCCCGAACAAGGCGCGGAATACTGAAATAACAGAAGAATGACCAGATACCTCATAGCGTCCCCGATGTATTTTGCTTTCGTACGAGAACAATGTTGATAGAAATTTGAAAGTAGACATGCTCTTCGGCTGTAACGTCCGCTCTACCTTTACATACACGGAATCAATATTGTCGTCGTTGTCTATATAAAGAAATACATCGGTATCTCTTGTGGAAAACGGGCGTCCAAATACAATAAAAAAAGAAAATAACAACACGGCAAAAACTCCTCCTGCCCCAAAAAGAACTTTTCTTCTGTTACTACGGACTACAGGCACTGAGGCTGTTTCTTCACCGCCCTCCGTTACTTCGTTTAATTGTTTCATGGTGGCTTTACTATATTTGTTTTATGCAAAATTACTCCTATTTTCTAAATAATAATACAAACATGGATAAAAACTTTTTTGGGGAATATGTTACAAGATTTACTCGCATTTACGAAAAGAATAAGAAAAACGAACAATAATATTTTTTTTACAAGAAAACCGCACTAATATAATCACCAATTGAAAATAAATGTTTACATTTGTGAACAGAGAACATGTAAAACAAAAAACAAATTCCTAATTTATTCAAATTATGACCGCATATATCAGTTACGACAAGGTTCAGATGACAAATCTACAAGAGTCACTGCCACGTGAAATACTTTGCACGAACGATACTGGAGCATATTGCTGTACAACTATAGTTGGTTGCAACATACGCAAATACCATGGTCTACTTGTTATGCCACTGCCTGATATTGACAACGAATCACACGTACTGTTGTCTTCTCTCGACGAAACTATCATACAACACGGAGCAGAATTTAATCTTGCAGTACATAAGTATCAAGGAAACAACTATAGTCCCAATGGGCATAAATATATACGGTCATTTGAATGGAAATCATTTCCCACAACAATATATAACGTTGGAGGCGTTGTGCTGCAAAAAGAAATTCACTTCAGAAGAAGCGAATCGCGTGTAATAATACGCTACACCCTTCTGGATGCCCATTCCGCCACAACTTTAAGACTGAACCCGTTTCTGGCATACCGTAGCGTGCGCACATTCACCCACAAGAACGATGCCTATTGCAAAACAAAAACACAGGTAAAGAACGGTATAAAAATGAAAATGTATGAAGGATACCCCGACATATATATGCAAACCAACAAGAAGTCGACGTTTGTGGAAGTTGACGATTGGTATATGGGATTGGACTATCCGAGAGAAAGGGAACGCGGCTATGAGTCTAACGAGGATCTTTATCATCCCGGATATTTTGAGATGTCTATTAAAAAGGGCGAAACAGTTTGTTTCTCTGCAGGCGTCTCGGAGATACAACCCAACCAACTCAAGCATATCATGGACGTTGATACCACGAATACAGAACCAATGGACTCCTTTTACAACTGTCTGTATCATGCCGCCCACCAATTCAGACTTCACAAAAACAACGAGAACTACATAATTGCAGGCTACCCTTGGTTTAAGTGCAGAGCACGCGATTTCTTTATTTCGATGCCTGGACTGACTTTGTCGTTGGGAGAGACAGACACTTTCGAACTGTATATGAATACGGCATCCAAGGCTCTAATGTCAATTGTGGACAACACCCCTGGCGAGGTTGAGATATACGAGACAGAACAGCCCGACATTATCTTGTGGGCATTGTGGTGCCTGCAGCAATACTACAAGATTGTAAGCCACAGAAGAGCCATAGAACTTTATGGGGATTTAATCCGAAAACTGATGACGTTTGTTCTCAGCAACAAGCATAAAAACCTATCTTTGCAAGACAACGGTCTGCTTTATTCTGTTGGCCATGACAAGCCAATAACATGGATGAACTCCGTCCACAACGGCCAGCCAATAGTTCCACGTTCGGGGTTTATTGTCGAGTTTAATGCATTGTGGTACAATGCACTTCGCTTCTACTCAGACATACTTTTGGAATGCAAGGAGGAAGATGAGGCAAAAAATGTTATGGTATTAGCCGAAAAGGTGCAACGTTCATTCCAGTATGTTTTTGTAAATGACTACGGCTACCTTTATGACTATGTTGACGGACAGATGGTTAGTTGGGAGGTCAGACCAAACATGATATTCGCCGTCGCCCTTGACTACTCACCATTGACGCGCGAACAGCAGAAGCGTACACTTGATATTTGCACAAAGGAACTCCTGACACGCAAGGGGTTGCGTTCCCTCAGTCCTAAAAGCGGAGGATACAGGCCAATATACGTAGGCAACCAGTGGGAAAGAGACTCAGCTTACCACCAAGGCACAGCATGGCCATGGCTTACAGGTTTTTATTTGGAAGCTTATCTAAAAGTCAACAAGATGAGTGGCATGAGTTTCATTGAACGCCAATTGGTTACATTTGAAGAAGAACTTTTCTACCATGACCTAGGCTCCATTCCAGAGTTGTTTGATGGCAATCCACCGTTTCACGGAAGAGGCGCGGTTTCGTTTGCCATGAATGTGGCTTCTATCCTAAGAGCCATACGCTTGCTCGACAACATAAATCAAACAAATCAATAATCCCAATCTAATAAACATGAAAGTATTAATGTTTGGCTGGGAATTCCCTCCACATATTTTAGGCGGACTTGGCACTGCAAGCTATGGTCTGACAAAAGGACTTGCGGCTCAAGGAGACATAAACATCACGTTTTGTCTTCCAGCTCCCCATGGGGATGAAGACAAGAGCTTTCTAGACATAATAGCCATGAACCATGTTCCCGTGGTTTGGCGCGACATTGACAACCAATGGTTGGAAAAGCGCCTTGGCGGACAGATGTCAACAAAGCTCTACTATGATTTGCGAAATCATATATACTCAGATTTCAGCTATATCGGCACAAACGATATCGGAGCAATAGAGTTCTCTGGTAGATATCCAAACAATTTGCAGGAAGAAATCAACAACTACTCCATCGTTGCAGGTGTAGTTGCGCGGCAACAGACATACGATATCATTCATGCCCATGATTGGCTGACATACCCTGCAGGAATACATGCAAAACAGGTTTCGGGAAAACCATTGGTGATACACGTACACGCAACGGAATTCGACAGGTCAAGAGGACATGCCAATCCAACTGTCTACAGCATTGAAAAGGATGGTATGGATCATGCAGACTGCATCATGTGTGTAAGTGAGTTGACACGCCAAACTGTCATCAACCACTATCACCAAGACCCCAACAAATGTTTCGCAATGCACAATGCAGTCTATCCGCTGCCAGAGCGTATACAAAGAATAGTGGAGCAGCGTCAGCCTTTCCGTGAAAAGAAAGAGAAAATTGTAACCTTTCTCGGCCGTATAACAATGCAGAAAGGTCCAGAGTATTTCATTGAAGCGGCAAAACTCGTAGTTGACCGTACAAGAAACATCAGATTCTGCATGGCAGGTTCTGGTGACATGATGAACGCAATGATAAACCTTGCGGCACAGAAAGGTATTGCAGATCGTGTTCACTTTCCAGGGTTTATGAATGGAGATGCTGTCTACGAGACATTCAGGTATAGTGACGTTTACGTTATGCCATCAGTAAGTGAACCATTTGGAATATCACCGCTTGAAGCCATGCAGTCAGGCGTACCAAGCATCATTTCCAAGCAGTCTGGCTGCGGCGAAATTCTCAACAAGTGCATAAAAACAGACTACTGGGATATTGAAGCAATGGCAGACGCCATACACTCTCTGTGCACAAATGATGCCTTTCACGACTATCTTGAGCGCGAAGGACGTGAGGAGGTCAACAATATCACGTGGGAAAAAGTCGGACAGCGCATACATAAACACTATCAGAGACTACTTGGAATATAATTCCGCAAGAAACAATTAATAAACGCAAACAACCCATCCTAAAACTTCTGTTATGAAAACCATTTGCCTGTATTTTGAAATACACCAAAACATCCATTTGAAACGTTATCGTTTCTTTGATATCGGTACTGACCATTATTATTACGATGACTACGAAAACGAACGTAGCATTGCCGACACAGCAGAAAAGTCATATGTTCCTTCACTAAAGACCCTTATTGAAATGGCAAAAGACAACAAGGGGTTCTTCAAATGTGCGCTCTCACTGTCTGGCTGCTCCATTGAATTGCTTGAAATACATGCTCCACAAGTTATAGAACTTATACAGGAACTTGTTTCAACAGGTTGTTGCGAAATTCTTGCAGAAACATACAGTCATGGTCTTTCTTCGTTGGCAAACGAGAAAAGTTTTAAACAAGAAGTCAAGCATCTGTGCAGCAAAGTAAGGAATGTGTTTGGCGTAGAGCCTAAAATCTTCCGAAACTCTGCCCTTATCTATACAGATGAAATTGGCAGAATGGTATACGAAATGGGCTTTAACGGAATGATTACCGAGGGGGCCAAACACATTTTAGGCTGGAAGAGTCCACATTTCCTCTACAACTGTAATCAGGCTCCGAAACTGAAACTTCTGTTGAGAGACTATAGCCTAAGCGAAGACATCTCATACCGCTTCAATGATTCAAGTTGGCAGGAATATCCACTCTTCGCAGACACATACATGAACTGGATTGCCTCACAGCCTCAGGAAGAACAAATCTACAACATTTTTATGGAGTTGTGTGCACTTGGCATATTTCAGCCGTTATCAAGCAACATACTTGAGTTTATGAAAGCACTCCCAGCCCAAGCCAAAGAGAAAGGTATAACATTTTCCACCCCTTCGGAGATATGTGCAAAATTCAAGCCAACAGATGCATTCAACGCTCAATACCCAGTTACGTGGGTGGACGAAGAACGCGACATATCCCCATGGTTAGGCAACGATATGCAACGCGAGGCATTCAACAAGTTGTACAAAATTGCAGATAGAGTGCTGATACTTAATGATAAACGAATAAAGCAAGATTGGGATTACCTACAGGCAACCAATAACTTCAGATTCATGTCGACCAAACCCAGCAGCGAAGGAGCCTACCGAGGCATCTACGATTCCCCTTATGATGCATTTACAAATTACATGAATATCATTTCCGATTTTACCACCCGTGTTAACAACCTCTATCCTGACACTGACAATGAGGAATTGTCAGCGTTGCTTACTACTATTCGCAACCAAGAGGAAGAATTGACACTCAAAGACAAAGAAATTGAAAAGTTGCAAAAAACTTTGCAGCTTCTGAAAGACAACAAGAAAGAGGAACAGAAGTCAGAAACAAGCAAAAGTAAAGATAGACAAGCAAAGAAACCTTCAAAATAACTCGTGTTTTTGCGACAGTCAGACTTACAAACTGTTTTGGCTGACGATAACATAGAAAAGGGAGATACCGTTCATCATTTTATACAAGTAACTAACGGTATCTCCCTTTTAACCCAAAATCATTTTTTGTGTCTTTCCATACGCTTTTCACGGATTTTAGCCTTCATTTTTGCCGCACCAGAACCGTGCGAACCCGTAATATAGGCCTTTTTCTTGGCTTTCGTCTTAACGGCCTTGGTATTGTCCTGAGATTTCTTTGGTGCTTTCTTAAATGATATGCCGTTTAGAATAGCTTTCTGCAACTCATCTTCAGTCATCTTAGAAACATCTAATTAATGGTGGAACAATCTGATGCCAGTAAAGGCCATTGTAATACCATACTTGTCACAAGTTTCTATAACATTGTCGTCCCTAACGCTTCCACCAGCTTGTGCAATGTATTTCACGCCACTTTTGTGCGCACGTTCAATGTTATCACCAAATGGAAAAAATGCGTCCGAACCTAGACAAACACCAGAATTTTCCGCTATCCAGGCCTTTTTTTCTTCACGTGTAAGAGGAGCTGGCTGATGTTTGAAAAACAGCTGCCATGTGCCTTCACGAAGTATATCATCGAAATCGTCGGAAATATAAACATCAATGGTATTGTCACGATCTGCACGACGAATGTTGTCCTTCCATGGCAAGTTAAGAACCTTGTCGTGTTGACGCAGCCACCATGTATCGGCTTTGTTGCCTGCAAGACGAGTGCAATGAATACGGCTTTGTTGACCAGCACCAATTCCTATAGCCTGACCACCCTTGACGTAGCAAACAGAATTGCTTTGGGTATATTTTAGTGTAATAAGAGCTATCTTCAGATCACGTTTGGCTTCCTCGGTGAAGGATTTGCTCTGTGTCGGTATATTTTCAAACAAGTTGTCACCCGACAAGTCTATTTCGTTGCGTCCTTGTTCAAAAGATACTCCGAAGACTTGTTTGCGTTCAATTTGTCTGGGAGAGTAAGAAGGGTCTATTTGTATAATATTATATGAGCCTTTTCTTTTGTCCCGAAGGATTTCAAGTGCTCTATCTGTATAGCCGGGAGCTATTATTCCGTCAGACACCTCACGCTTAATGACAAGAGCCGTTGCTTCGTCACAAACATCACTCAGTGCGACAAAGTCTCCATAGCTTGACATTCTGTCTGCACCGCGTGCACGAATATAAGCATTGGCTACAGGTGAAAAGTCTACATTCAGGTCATCAACAAAATAGATCCTTCTCTCAACCTCACTCAACGGCAGCCCTATAGCTGCACCAGCAGGACTAACATGCTTGAAGCTTGCGGCAGAAGGCACCCCTGTTGCATGTTTCAATTCTTTAACAAGCTGCCAACTGTTCAAAGCATCTAAAAAATTAATATAACCAGGACGACCATTCAGCACTTTAACAGGTAAATCACCCTCTTCCATGAAAATACGAGCCGGTTTTTGATTAGGATTGCAACCGTACTTTAATTGTAATTCGTTCATATATTATTAATTAATGTTTTGTAATACAAAATTAATTGCTTTTATTTGTTTTGGCTTTCTTCCGCCAGATATTTATGCCAAAATAGAGCTGTGCGGAAAATAGTGCGTTCTGACACGAAAATGTTGACTTTTTGTAAGCGTAAGTGTGGGCAGTAAAAGACCCACCTGCAAACATGTGATTTGTATTCCATACAAAAGCAAGTTTTCCAACAAAATCAAAATTTAAGTTACTTAGTTTGTAAAGCATGTCACTAGTAGGTTTATCACCTCTTGTAAAATTGTAGCCAATCGATGGAGATGCCGTCACATTAAACAAGAAATTTCGTGCAAACACCCAATTAAAACTATAGCCGACAGATAAAGAATGGTTTATATAGCGTATTTCTTTTACTTTCAATGCATCGTTTATAATGACATCTCCTTTTTCATCATGAAAGGGGGCAGGAAGTTGTTCATAATCAAAGTCTATAAGTTGCCGTGAGTATGAATATCCTAAAATAAGTCCGCCACTCGTTCGTCGTTGGACAGAAGAATGACTGTAAGCAGCAGGATAGGAAAAATGGCGATGATTGAAAATGTAATAAGCATGAATGTAAACCATATCTGATGACAAACCAGGAAAGGTCACATCTTTGCATTGTTCAGTAATACTTTCGTTAAATCCGCGAAGTTTTTGTATGCGATATCCATTAACATCATTTTCATAGTAATAATCTATGCCAAACATCGGAGCATAAAGAGACAGATATATATTTGAGTTATGAGTGGTAAGTTTTGAACCGATATCAATGGTCCAGCCAAGTGAGAACAGGCTGCAACTCACGTACGGCCCAATAGTGACCTGGGAGTGAGGACTGAAATACAATGATTGTCTGCTTCCTTCCTCACTAGATCCTTTTAACCATATTAATTTGTGTCGCCAATCAGCCTGGGTCTTAAAGGTAATATTATATTTATCCGTTTCAATATAGTTGGTGTCAACCTCCAAAATCTTTTTCACTACCTTGAAGAAGCCAAGAGCCTTCCTTTCCTTTTTATAATCAAAAGAGACAGTACTGTCGCCATCGCACAGGCTGTCAGCAAGAGCGGTAAAATTATCGTTAGCTTTAGCCCAAACAAAACAAACCAAAACCAAGAAGGCAACAGCAAAAACCCTACTCATAGATACAAAACCCTCTTATATTTTCCCCAAAATTCTGTCCATTACCCAATTAACAGATGTTGCGCTTATTGAATCACAACTACAGATGGATTTGTGCTGCAAATGCTCTACAACAAGTTTTATCAATGGCAACTGAACATAGCGAGGGTTATCAACAACAAATGTCTGTCGTCCTTGTTCGTCATGCAAAGTAATCGGTTCATAGGTAAAGACAGAAAAACGTAGACTGCCTTTGTTACCAATAATCTCTATCCGATCTTCTTTTGCAGACTCGTGCCCCACAAAGCACCAAGACCCAGAACCTGGCAAACCGTTGAAAAAACGGAAGCAAGCACTAACGGTATCCTCTGATTTATATAGTCCCCCTCGGTTTGTGCAATATCCTGTTGCTTCTACAATGTGACCGAACAAGCACTGTAGTAAATCAATCTGATGTGGAGCGAGATCATAGAAATAACCACCGCCAGCAATATCAGGCAATACACGCCAAGGAAGATTATGACTATTGTAATCCAAATCGCGTGGAGGTACAGAGAAACGTATCTGAACATTGATAACCTCCCCCACTGCGCCATCCTCTATTAATTGCTTAACTTTTTTAAAATAAGGTAACTCTCTGCGATAATATGCGGCAAAACATGGTACACCAGTCTGCTGTGATATGCGATTGATGCGAAGACAATCTTGGTAATTTGATGACAGCGGTTTCTCCACATAAGCAGGCTTTCCTGCTTTTAGTGCCATGATTGCGAAAGTGGCGTGTGTGGAGGGCGGTGTAGCAATATAGACTGCATTCACATCAGTAGCGTTTATTAATTCCGTTGCATCAGTATAGAACTTGCCAACATTATGTCGTTGGGCGTATGATTCCGCCTTGTCTCTGTTACGGCTCATCACCGCAACAACATCTGAATTCTCCACTAGGCGGAAAGCTGGTCCACTCTTTCTTTCCGTCACTTCTCCGCATCCAATAAATCCCCAATTAACTTTATGTATTTCCTGCATAACACAATAAATGTTGAATCTAAAAATCAAAGGTCTTCAAAATTCAACAATCATGATTCTGAAGACCTTTGACTCTAGATAATCCTAATCAAGACTATGTATAATCAATCCGCTACGAAGTTTTGGCTCAAACCATGTCGCTTTGGGCGGCATAATATTTCCGCTGTCTGCAATATCCATTATCTGTTTCATTGTAACGGGATATAAAGCAAGAGCCATCTTCATTTCACCGCTATCTACTCTGCGTTTTAGCTCTGACAGCCCTCGCAGTCCTCCAACAAAGTCTATTCTCTTGTCTGTTCTGAGATCCTTTATTCCAAGCAACTTATCCAAAATAAGGCGCGAAGATATGTCTACATCAAGAACACCTATAGGGTCGTTGTCATCATAAGTTCCAGGCTTTGCTTTTAAGCTGTACCAATGTGACTCCAAATAGAGTGAAAATTCATGAATTTGTGCAGGTTTGTATATTTCCGTACCCTTATCCTCGACTATAAAATCGTCTTTCAGCGCAGCAATAAATTGCTTTGGAGTCATTCCGTTGAGATCCTTTACAACTCTATTGTAATCAAGGATAGTAAGCTGGCTTGCAGGAAAGCATACGGCCATGAAGTAGTTGTATTCTTCATTTCCAGTTGTTGCAGGATTCATTCTAGCCTTCTCTGCACCTACCAAAGCTGCGGCTGCTGACCTATGGTGTCCATCTGCAATATACAAGCTGGGCATCTTTTCAAATTCTTTTGTTATGGCATTAATATCAGCCTTATCTGATATGACCCAAAATTTATGTTCAAAGCCATCACCAGGAGCAATAAAGTCATACTCTGGAGTCAATTTGGAATACTTTCCAATGATTTCTAAAAGAATATCATTATCAGGATAAGCAAAAAAAACAGGTTCCAAATTCGCATTATTGACACGTACATGCTTCATGCGATCTTCTTCCTTGTCTTTGCGAGTCAGTTCGTGTTTTTTGATAACGCCATTCAGATAATCAGACACATGAGCACAAACCACAAGACCATATTGGGTTTTTCCGTTCATTGTCTGAGAATAAAGATAGTAGTTCTCCTCTGCATCCTGTTTCAGCCATCCTTTTTCCTGAAATTTTCTGAATTGCACAGCTGCACTTTCATAAACTTTCGGGTCGTATTCTGAAATGCCTTCAGAAAAATTAATTTCTGGTTTGATGATATGGTACAATGATTTTTCGTTGTCGCCAGCCTCAGCCCGTGCTTCTTCGCTGTCAAGAACATCATAAGGCCGGCTTTCAACCTCTTCTACAAACTTTTTGGGTGGTCTGATACCCTTAAATGGTTTTACTTTTGCCATAGCTCACGGGTTATTTGTTCACTTGAAACCTTGTAACACCATCTTTAAAGAATGCAACAATCTGATTTGCAGCGGCCAATCCAGCATTTATGTTTGCTTCTGCTGTTTGTGCACCCATTTTCTTTGGGGTAGCAAAATAGCGGTCAGCAAATTTTTCATTAAACTCAAGATCAGCATCGGGCTTGATGTCTGTTATGTACTTAATGTCTGTGCGGTTGGTCATAAGTGAGATAAGCGACGCTTCGTCCACGACTTCCTTGCGAGCAGTATTAATAAGGATTCCGCCTTTTGGCAGTTTTCCTACTAGCTCCGCATTGATACTTTTAACCGTTTCCGGTGTGGCAGGTATATGCAAACTAACAATATAACTTTGTTCAAATAATTCGGCAGTACTACCAACAGCTTTGACCCCAGCTGCTTCTATTACATCTGACGGGCAGAAAGCATCGTAGGCCAAGACCTCCATTTCAAAGCCTTTTGCTATTCGAGCAACATTGCGCCCAACATTGCCAAAAGCCAAAATACCAAGTTTCTTTCCTTTTAGTTCTGTTCCGGCCTTTCCATTATAGAAATTACGTACAGCATACACCAACAAACCCAATACAAGCTCTGCCACAGCATTGGAGTTCTGACCAGGGGTATTCATTGCAACAACCCCATGAGATGTTGCCGAACCCAAATCAATGTTGTCATAACCAGCACCAGCACGTACAACAATCTTAAGTTTTTGGGCCGCATTCAGAACCTCAGCATCAACTTTATCACTACGAACAATCAATGCGTCAACATCCGAAACGGCCTCTAATAACTCTGCCTTAGAAGTATATTTCTCAAGTAAAGCAAGTTCGTAACCAGCTTCTGCCAGCACTTTTCTAATGCCACCAACAGCAACTGAAGCGAAAGGCTTTTCTGTCGCTACTAATACCTTTTTCATTTCAAATAAACCAAATTAGTGTTTAGCTTCAAATTCCTTCATACACTCTACCAAAGCCTTGCAACCCTCAACAGACATGGCATTGTAACAGCTGGCACGGAAACCACCTACAGAACGATGGCCCTTGATACCAACCATGCCTTTTTCTGTTGCAAACGTCAGGAATTCCGCTTCAAGGTCTTTGTAATTGTCGTTCATCACGAAGCATAAATTCATAACAGAGCGAGACTCTGGTTCCACTGTTCCGACAAACAGTTTGTTACGATCAATTTCGTCATAAACAATTTTTGCTCTTTCATAGGCTCTGCGTTCCATCTCTTTTACACCACCTTGTGCCTTGACCCACTTCATAGTCTGAAGAGCACTATAAATAGGCAACACAGGAGGTGTATTGAACATAGAACCCTTTTCAACATGAGTACGATAATCAAGCATAGTAGGAATTTGACGGCTCACTTTTCCAAGAGCGTCCTCCTTGACAATTACGAAAGTGACACCTGCCATAGAAATGTTCTTTTGCGCTCCGCCATAAATCATAGCATATTTACTGACATCCAACGGACGACTTAAGATGTCGGAACTCATATCGGCAATCATAGGGATGGGCGAATCAAAATCCTCACGTATCTCCGTGCCATAGATGGTATTATTGGTGGTGATATGGAAGTAATCTGCATCAGTAGGTATTGTCCACCCTGTAGGGATATAGGTAAAATTCTTGTCTGCAGACGATGCTACCTCTACAACTTCGCCAAAAAGTTTTGCCTCTTTTATTGCCTTCTTGCTCCATACACCAGTGTTGAGGTATGCGGCTTTTTTCTCGAGAAAATTATAAGGAACCATGCAAAATTCCAGACTAGCACCGCCCCCCAAGAAAAGAACTTTGTATCCTTCTGGGATATCAAGAAGTTCCTTCATTATAGCCTCAGCTTCATCAATTACAGGCTGAAAATCTTTGCTACGATGGCTAATTTCCATCAAAGAAAGGCCAATTCCGTTAAAATCCAAGCATGCTGCTGCTGTTTTCTCAATCACTTCGCGAGGCAAAATAGATGGACCCGCATTAAAATTATACTTTTTAGTCATAGCTGTGAGGTAATTATTATGATTTATAATCAAAATATCAACAAGAATTAGTATGTATTTTTTACAACGCAAAGATACTAAAACCTTTTTGTTATTTAACAACAATAGACATTTTTTTTCACAAAAGAAAAGTCATTTGCAAACAGAGCGATTTCTCATGCTTCCAGTAGAACTACAACATCATCATTTACAGAAATATAATCTTCGTTAGAAATCTCTAACGTCACATTTCGTGTATTAAACTACATCGCCCATGTGGTATAGTATCATATCTTCATAAAAAATGTGCTCATGCAGTCTTCTTGTTACATTGGACAGGTTGCAAACAACTTAAATAGGCGTATAGGTCAGAGATTATTTAATAATGAAGAACTGCCAGAAATTATTGTGTACCGAACAACAGACTATCTACATTGATTGAACAGAATAATAGAATAAATACAAGTTTTGTTTTAAAACACGAACCCAGCATTGATACAGACGCCAACATTTTTCCACAGATTAGAATAATTAGTCTGTATGCTTATCGGTCCAAAAACAAAGTCGTATGAGGCACGCAAAGCAAGACCCCAGAAACTCTTTCCACTGAAAATTTCGGTCGTATTGTGCGCCTCTTTACCATATTCACTCAACGCCGTAAGATAAAACTTGCTTTTCAGACGATAACGGAATGCAAGTTGCCCCATGATAATATTGCGTTCAAGTAAATGCGTATGTTGTGATGTTTCCCACGCCATTTGCCATGGCAAATAGTTAGCATCGAAAATTCCTCCCACATAGTTTTGATATAAAGCAGGAGTTTTTTCGCCAAACAGAAAGCGTCCTTTAAGTTTTGGAATCAAATAAAAAATGGGGGTGAGTCGCAAGGCACATTCGGTACGAAATACCACTTCCCCAAAGGGATTTCTCTCGTCATATTTTATACCGTCATCAGTATGTATCGCCCCCAGTACATATACGCAACCTCCACGGGAAGGAAAACAACGCCTATCGTATGAATCCACCTTAATTGATGCAAAATAATTCAGGAAGTGATCGGAAGAGTGTGACAAGCGTCCGCCATCTCGCTTAAACATATCTGAATGATAATGATAATATTCAAAGCACGCACCAGTTTTTAACCGTATATTGCCAATGTCGTGTGTGTAAAAACTTGTCAGCGAATGAGACAAAAACTCCACCGCATCTAATTTACGCTTATCTGCATAAAGATTAAAATCATGATGAGCAAATCGATATGAGAATCCAATTTTCGCTCCAAAAAGATGCCCGAAGGTATATTTAGTTTCAAAATAGGGATTGCGTGATATTCGTCCAGTCAAAGCATAGTGGTGGCGAGTAGAGAACTGCTGATTGTTTGAAACGCTGGCAATAAGGCTCGCCAAATCCTCTGTGTCGAAACGTGCCCCTATGTTTATATAACGGTATTCCTTGGGTTCTAACACAAACACCAAATCAAATGGTTCTTTGTTGGTCAACCTATATTCCACACGGGAAAAGATGTTTAACCCTTGCAACATCGCAAGCGTGCGGTCTATTTCCTCTGGACTGACACACGAATGTTCCTGCAATGCGATTTTCTTCCTTATCCATTTTTTTTCTTCTCCATCAATACCTTCTATTTTAATGTGTTCTATGTAATAGCCATCGGTACAGGCTAATTTCCTTGGTTTAGCATACACATCAACTGAATCACACCCGTCAGCATAAATTTGTTGTCGCAAAAAAATCAACTCGTCCCATTTTTGACGAGCGGCCTGTTCGCCACGTAACAACATTGTATCAATGGATTCCGCCTGAAAACTTGCAGAATGATATTCTTTCAATGAGGGATTAATATAAATGTCGGCCATACTCTTGTTCTCCAGGTATTTCGCCTGCCCCATTATGCTAATCAGTTGCTCAACTACGGAAGAAGCCGAATTTAATTCTTCTTTTGTTTTTAATCCATTACTTAAATCAACACAGATAACTATATCCGCCCCCATTTCCTTTACAACATCAACTGGCAAGTTGTTTATGGCACCGCCATCTACCAGCATCATGTCATTTAATTCCACTGGAGCAAACACGCCTGGTATTGACATACTGGAACGCATCGCCATAGGCAATGAGCCAGATGAGAGCACCACTTCCTTGCCATCAACCAAATCGACCGCAACACAACGGAAAGGTATTGGCAAGGTGGAAAAATCACTAACATTATGATACCCCACTGTCAATTTTGTGAGAAGATTCACCACATTTTGTCCTTTAAAATAGCCTGTAGGTAACGAGACCTTTCTTTCTTTAGAAAAAGGGATACGGATAACATATTTCTCCCTTTCTTCTTTAGAAAGAAAAGTCTCAAATTCACGCTTCACTCGATCACTAAAAAGAAAAAGCCAATCCTGACTGCGATAGAGACTATCAATATCTGCGGCATTATAACCTACGGCATACAACCCACCGACAATGGCACCGATACTTGTTCCTGCTATATAATCAATTGGTATGCCTGCCTCTTCCAACACCTTTAGGACACCAACCTCTGCCGCACCTTTGGCACCCCCACCACCCAACACGAGGCCAACCTTCTTGCGAGGTTGATTGGCTTGCGTATGGACTATGCTACTGAAGCAAAGTAGCAGCAAGCATATAAATAAAAGTTTTCTCTTACATAAAGGCATACCATCATCTTATATAAATACATGGCTAAATTACAGAAAACAACAACAATATGCAAACTTTACGGTAGTATAGAAATTAAATAAAAGAAGAATTATCTTTTTTTAACCCAATTCGGTCGTTAGGACTTATTGGGTTTTATTTTTTTAGAAGAGCAGATGTTGCTTGTCGTTTTAGTGAATAATAGCGGGCTATTTTGAGCTAAAAACAAGCATCAGGTGCCTTATAAAAAACAAAAAGCAACAAGAAGTAACAAAAAAAAGATATCATTTACGACCTAATGACCGTTTTGGGGTTAATGATTTTACAGACTATCAGGGTCATAGTTAACAAAACAATAACACTAATAAAACAGCATCAGTATATCGAAAAAAAGGAGACATTGCAAAAAGCAACATCTCCAGAAAAACTTTTAAAAAACTATTTCATGTCTTTTCATTTCCTCACAATCAAGGTCTGCCCAGGTTGGAGACGGGTCGGATTAAGGCCCCTATTTAATTTACAGAGTTCCGAAACAGTCATGTGATATTTTTTTGCTATGCTGCTTGGATTCTCCCCTTGTCTGACTTTGTGTTTTTTAGAAGTCCCATTGCTTGTACGGATTCTGTCAGCAGAATGCTTACTGCTGCTATAAGAAACTTCGTTGTGATTGCCTATTTCATTGTCTGAAGCTTCTTCTATAGAACCAGCGGCACTATTAATAGGTGTAGCAATAGGCATAGACTTATTCTCCTTTGATCTGTATGTATAGAAATCAGATTTTACATCCTGTTCTGCGAAATCAAACATCAAAGCAGGGTTTATAGACTCCCCTAACACTCTTGTTTCAAAATGTAGGTGGCTACCAAAAGAACGACCCGTATTTCCGCAAAGACCTATAGGCTGGCCAGACTTGACTTCTTGATTTTCTACCACCAACTGTTTGGAAAGATGACCATATACTGTTTCCAATCCATTATTATGGCGTATTACAATATAATAACCAAACCCCCCAGCGTTGTATTTACGAACTCTGACTTTGCCAGAAAATGCAGCATATATAGTATCACCAGTATACCCCTTGATGTCTATTCCGTAATGATTGCGATGAAAGCGTTTGCGATAACCGTAATTGGAAGTGACTATACGACTTTTGATGGGCATGCTGAAATCACGTAAATCTATCACGAGTTTTTCTGGTTTGACCATGCCTTTATATACATTAACACCATCATTATCCCAAACGTTTCCGTAAATATTATTTATCTTAGCAATTTCCTCCTTTTTCTGAAACTGTTCAATTATTTTTACTGTAGCAGACGACTTCAACTGGAAATCACTCGTTGCTTCTCTCGCCATTAAATCTTGGGCGCAAACAAAAGAAGGAGAAACAAAGGCTACAGATACTAAAGCAATTATTTTAAGAATTTTCATAACAAAAATAAGACAGAAGAAGTGTATTACACCTCTTCAATTTTTCCATTCGCAAATTTAATAAGAAAAAAAAACTCAGCAAAGGAAATTAAGAAAAATTAATACCGCAGTTTGCAAAACCAGTCAGTTTATTTTTTAGATCTGAAAAAGATGTTGTGTAATCTATAAAAATCCTTTCTGAACATTATGCCTGCACCTTGTGTGGTCAATGTTGATTTTGTGAAATATCGATCATTCGTTTCACTATAAGCCTTAAGACTGACAGACCCTGAATTATTCAAAAACCATCTTAGATTAAAATTACCGACAAAATTATTACTATAGCTTGTAATCTGATCCCTATATCCAATATTTCCATTGAATAGCAAACGATTATTGAACATCTTGCCTGACAAAGCCCCCTGAACTTCCATATCTGTCCACCCCATGCGCCCTGTAGCTATATTGGTATCAAAATTCCAATTATCGACATGAAAAGCATCTTGAAGCAAATTATTAATCTGTCCACTCAGAGTTCCCGCAAGAAATGAATTCATTGCGACAGAAGATTGGCTTTGTCCAGAAGTATTAACAGAATTATAATTATAAGTATAGAATCGCCCGATACTCAGAAGATATATTGCCTGCATATTGCGGTCTTCCTCTGTCAGAAGGATGTTCTTAATAATTTTATTTTCATCTGAATTGGCATTTGGAAAATCTAATCCAAACGAGACTTTCGGCTCTGACGTCTTACCTGTAAAGTTTAAAATGCAATCAGCTCCAACAGTACTGTTTGAACGAGATGCGCCAACATTTAAATCGCTTAATGAAACAGAATTAATCTTGTGAACTCCCTTGATACTTATATCTCCTTCAGACAAATCGCCATTAAAACGCAAATATCCACCAGGTTGAATTGCGAAATTCTTTCGTATAACATCTTTTATCGTCAACTTATAAGAGCCACCTTCTATTGTATAAACTCCATTAATAAGGAAACGGCCTTTATTATAATAGTTCAAACTAAGAGGCCCACTACCATTAAGCACCATATAGTCATCAGTCACCGGGTCTGTTATAATATTAAGTGAAGCATTAGAATTTACATTAAACTTGAAATTCATATAGACGTCTGTGTTGTTGTCTTTTAACGTATACCGTTTTTTCTCATCTCCACCATAAAGATAATCATCATTCCTGCCAACAAAACGAATGTATTTTTTTTCTTCATCATAAGAAGAAGACGATTCCGAATTATAATATAGCATAGATTGTCCATGAACACCCGAAGTAGACAACTCGCCTCCTATATGCACTTTATCAAAATCGCCATGTATTTTAATTGGGCCGTCTGTAAAAATCTGCCCCCAAAATGAACGTGATGGAGACTTCTCCCAATTTATCAGTAACAAATTGTCTAATAAAAATTTAAAATTATAATCAAAGTTAAACAATGAATGATGGTTTAAAGAACCACTGATTTTTGCCGAGTTACCATACGGGTCGTGCAAAACCATACCGTTAAAATCTATTGTGTCTGGTCTAATATGTAGACTATCATTCTCAAACGAATAAAGCACATTAAGCATCTTCGGCCTAAACTTCATATAATTAATCCTATGACTCCCCTCCATGTTGACATACTTCAAATCTCCAAATAGACGAAAATCACCAGAAACCGTTCCCTCTAAATCGGAGACAAACCCCCTAACATATTTGTTAAGAAACTGCAGATTTGTCTTTTCAGACTTTATTGACAAATCCAACTTGTTTTCACCAATATCTACCGAACCGTTTATAAGAGTAGAATCGTCAGCAGAATAATGCGTCTTGGCATTTAAGCCAATTGTTTTTTTGTTTAAATCTATGATACTATTCAGGTCGAGCTCACCCATAGGGCCTGTATTGAAGCAAAAATTCTTAACGCCCAAACTCGCTTTCATAACATTCTCATATTCTGTACTTTGAACAACGCCCGAAGCTCTTCCGCTAAACTCTACTGGCGAAAAATTCAACAGCCCTAAAATATATGAAATCTCAACATCGTTAAAGTCTACATAGACGTCTTTAGACTTGTCTGATAACGATGCACTAAAATTCAAAAATTGTTTTAGGCGTGAAACACTGAACTTGTTTACAGTAATTTTATTATCACAAAACGAGACATTACATGGCGATATGTTCCACAAAGTATCTTTAATAAAAAACTTGCTTGGCAGGACTTCCAAGTCACAACAGATACGATTGTCTGCGTTGCGGGTCAGCACAGATTTCGTCAAAAGAGAGCCATAAGTGCCCGTTTTATTACGTTTCTCCCATCTCAAATCGTTAAGCAAAACATCTTTATCGCCATTAAAAGATGACTCTATACGAACAACAGAATTTCCAATTAGCTTTGAAAACATAACAGCTCCCAACAAAGAGTCTGGTCTGCTCTTATAATAGAAACTAACATCGTTATAACCAGCACTTTTGTATTTCAAGCAGGGTGCAACAATCGACAATCCAGAACTTTGGTCAATATGCGAAATACTTGCATCAATATATACAGGGGAGCACACTTCGACATCACTCTTAAATAAATCCAACATAAATGCCCCTGGTAAAACTTCCATCTTCAGATTTGCGAAACCATTGGCAGGGCCAGAAGCTATCATTTTTTTTCCTTCATGTAAAGACGGAAAATGATTTACAAGGTGTCGAATGCTAACATTATATATATCAGAAAAACTCATATTTGTCACCAACTCGCCCATACAACTATCCGCCTGCATTTTAATTTGCTGAACAGAGGGGGTAGATTTGGAAACAAGAGAAAACTTGTTAAAGTGTTTAATTGCTCCGTCTTTGAATATTGAAGAAAAACCATTTAATAATACGGAGAAGTTGCGTCTGTCAGAATAAACGAACTGCACACTATTTGCTTTAAAAGAACTTAGAGCAGAATTATTTATGTAAGGTTTTAATAGTTCTGCGTTAATATCATCTACAGTACCTGTAATAAAAACCGGAGCCTCAAGGTTGCCATCTCCCCTTTTTTGATTCCCATCTTGACACCTGTCTGCACACGACATCGCATCAAGTACTTTAGATACACAAACATTAGCAACACATGAAGCCTTTAATTTAGGATCAGTCACATTTAGAGTTACATTTGCTATATCGTTATCATAATCTACAGACGTTTGTAATCTATTGACATTCAACAAGAATGACTGCAAATTATCTACAAGAACATTCACATCAAAACTAACATCCGTAAAACGGTGATTTGCAAAAGCTTTTGTGACAGCAGAATAATCTCCACTTTTAAATTTTATCACGCCGTCAGATTTAGCATCAGAAAAGCTAAAATTATGGTTATTAAACAGGACAGGATAAACAAAATCTTTCAGATTAAGAGAGTAAGAAACCTTCTCCCGATTTGCATTAAAATCAAGTGCCAACTCTCCAAGATTCGTCTTTGTATAACCCGTCCATTGTAAATTTGATTTATAAAATTTAAAAGAAGCCTTTTGTTCCAAAGTCCGCAAGTTATCAAAGAAAGAGGAATCAAGTACATCTTCGCATTTCAACAAGTAAAAAAGGGGAGTTACATCCTTCTTTATTAAGTTTACATCGTATTCGCCATGCATGCAAACATTGTCGACAGATGACATGAAAGCATGAGCCTTTACCAACTGCCTGTCTTCTGACAAAACAGACAATCTGGTTTCAATCGGAAATTCCGCATTATTTCGAGAGTTGACAAAATCAAAGGACAAATCATAATTTCTGCGATTCACCACTTTAACATCTGCACGTAAGTTCATTTTCGTCAGCAAGGAGGGAAAAGACTGGCTTAGCATATCTGTGCGAATCAAAAACCTGGAATTGTGCAGCGAGGCAAGAATGTCAGATGTAGCAAAAACACCATTTTTCAAATCAATATTCAAGCTGTTTTTTTTCTTATCCGCACAAATACGAGCATAAAATTGTTTTATCGAAATTTCTTTTCCTATATTACAATTCAGACTCCTAACTCTCGCATAAAAAATATTTTTATCTATATTTTCAAAAAGAATGCTACAATTAAGATTATCAATTCGAATATGATTATTATCGAAAAAAGTTTTTTGGGCCGGCTCATCATAGACATCATAACTAATCCTTAAATTTTTTGCGACGACAGCTCTGAGTTGCATCTCAATTCCCCCCTTTTCATCTTTTGATGACAAACTATCAATAAGAAATTGACAGTTGTACTCAGAATCTGTGCTTTCTTTAGCAAGTCTCAAATCCCCATTTAAAATCTTAACAGAAGATATGCGCAAGACTCCGTTCAGTAACGGCAATAGATCAACAGAAAGAACCGTTCTATTAATATCCAACATTTTTTTCCCTTGTCGGTCATAAATCAGCAAGCCATCAACCGAAACGGAATTAAATAAATCAACGGAAACTGAGGACACATCAACCCTACTTCCTATTGTATTACTTAATAATTCTTTGAACTTACATGTTGTCCAGCGTTTAACAACAGGCAACGACACAAGCAATAATAAGGTTAAATACAAAGAAACTATGACACCAACTGCCGTTGTTAATATGTATCTCGTTTTTTTTATTGAAAAATATCTTTGAAAATTAATAAATTAAGATTCACCCACAGATGAATCTTAACAACTTGCGGAAAGTGAGGGATTCAAACCCCCGATACCCGTAATGGGTATACCGGATTTCGAGTCCAGCGCATTCGGTCACTCTGCCAACTT
>ENA-ORPK01000534-ORPK01000534.1-human-gut-metagenome-genome-assembly--contig:-NODE-534-length-34726-cov-17.323037_pt1 | contig 34726 bp, 29 predicted proteins | sample MGYA00242139_ERZ509068 | MGnify/ENA primary metagenome ERZ509068 (study PRJEB26280, sample SAMEA2338687) | human gut metagenome | biome: human gut; feature: human-associated habitat; material: faeces...
CGGTTACATCCTCTCCCTTCTGAGAAGGGCAGAGGCTTGGAGAGGGATGTGGAGCCCTCCTTATGAAGGAGGGACGGGGTGGTTGGGAAAAAACTCTTCGCAAGAGGGGGACAGGGGAGTCGAGAACCCCTTTATCAAAAAAGAAGGACGGGTTGATTTTAGAAATAACGCTAAAGGGAGGCAGAGGGATTCGAAAATCCCTTGATAATATGCCAATAATATCCCTTCGGATTCCTACTCACCTCCCCTACTTTTCTATAATTCAATTTATGAAAACTCACATGATCAATCAGATCCTGCCATTGCTTCTGATGGAAAGTACGCCCCAAGGCACCACCCAGGAGAATACTGTGATAACTATTCTCACGAGGCATCCAAGCCTCAACCATCGGAAACTCACGGAGAGACAAACCTAAGAAAAGATGGATGACGTAATAATCCACCAGACAGTTATAATCCTTCCAGTAAGCAAGGAGCATATCCAAGACCGAAGAAATCACAATCTGATGAGGCACAGCAGCAAAGAACCAGGTAGATAACCCCACAGGAGCCATAGCCCCACGCTTGAAATATCGGAATACCGTCAGTTCACTCCGCATAATCCTATCCCATCGCCCCTGCAGCTTCTCATTTCCAAAACCAGAACAGAACACCGTAGCATCCATCCAAACACCACCATACTTCTGCAAGACCGACAGGCGGAGCAAATCACTGAAAGAAGCAGCAGGAATCAAACCTTTCTTATATTTCCTGACAATATACTCAGGCAGTTCAATCCATTGCTGGTAATTACTCAGATCAAAGACCCTGAACTCATAATCCGGCAGATGCTTCCTTTGCGAAGCCAAACACACCTTCACCAAATCAGGAGCCTGATCGATACCCTGCAGCCAGGAGAACCAGACAATCTTCGGAACACCCCCATCATTAGGAGTCTGAACCTCAGCATCCCTCACCTTCATATCATCCAGGATATAGCGATACTGCCGAATCAGAATCCCATCCACTTTCTCCGTAATCACAGGATAAGCACCCTTCAAGGACTTCCCCTTTAAGGCACAGCGTATCAAGGCACAGACACCCGTCCACAATACCCCCATACGGACATATTGCCACACGAGCCTCCAGCCCCCGAACTGCCGAAAGCGAGTAATCAGTCTATCAAAATCTACCATTTACACCCACACAGTTTATGATAAACACAACGATTGAATTATTTGCTTGACACCGATACAAGCTCCATATATGAACCTTTTGCAACCTTTTAAAGCCGTTCATACCTCCCACCTATCTCCCTGTGACAACCCAGGCGAGAGCTTTAAAAGTTCGATTTTCATTCATTATAGTAAACTTCCCAAGTAGCTCTTAAAATAAAATTTATCAGGGTATTCAGCAATTAATTGTTTAATACCCTCTTTGATAGTCCTATCAACTACAGCAGACAATCCCATGTAACTCTTAACATAAGCCATTAACCAAGCAAACTCCTTTGGTTTTTCCTTCAATAGAGCCATACGCTTAATGTCATTAAACATAGTCTCCCCCACAAATGGCAAGTCCTTTTTCGGTACAAATTTCACAAACTTCTTATATACATCCCACAGGTCCCATTCTTTATGCACGAACATATCTTTCATGAACTCGAACCTCTTTTCAGCAATGATAATATTGCCTTCGGCATCTTGATAGTCATTCGTACTCCAATCTGTATCGTTCCATAGTTTGTCGAAGAACGAAGACCATTCTTCCTTACTTATAGCATCCTTCAGAGCATCATAATATTTCAACTTATATCCACTTGCGATGAACCTCTTTCTGCATTCCTCTATCAACCAGTCCTTGTCACCCGACAGTTTCAAAGCCTTCACCGCTTTATCCTCCCAATTCTTGGAGTAAGAGCGAAAATCATCCTTGTTGTCATCAATCACCTCTAAGGCCTTTTTATATTCGCCCCATTCAATGAGACAGTCGATATAATGATCACGCACATTCTCCTCATCACGCTTATCCCACATCAGTTTTTCTGCTTTTTCACGTTTGCCATGTGCAATCCAGTAATCCGCCTTTTGGATGTAATATCTATAGTGGAAGTACTTCTCCCTCTTGTGTTTCAATCGCTTGCTGATATGAGCCAAGAACCTCTTTTCATCATCCGCACAGAGCAAAGGCATCGCCTCATCCACGAACCACTCAAAGCGCATGAAGTAGTTGTCACCAATTTCCTCGCATTGGGCAACAATCTCCTGAAGCATACCAAATCGGGAATCCTCCTCTATCTCATCACTGCTGATAAGCAAATCACTCACCATATCAGCAGATTGGATAACAATACCTTTCAATACCTTATTTTCCTCAGCCCACAAATCATAGCGCAAAGGCTTGAAGTCCTGATGGTCATTTTCAAACTCCCTACAAGTGATAGTCATCACATACCCAGCAATCAAAGCAGCATCAATCAGATTTCCTTTCTTCTTCATGCTCTTAGCCTTTCTCATCACGGCAGCCAAGTCTTTTTCGATTTCTCGCCAATCAAGCTCAGCTTGTCCGTACCGTTTACCCAATATATCAGCATGAGCAAAGCAAGCCTCCACCATTTCCTTGTAGTTACCACGCTCCGGCTTCCAATACTTCTCCACCAAAGCCGTAGCGAAATCATCATGAGTACAAGCATACAGGTGAGCGAAAGCCTTCAATTCTTTACCAGATATTTTGGAAAGAACCTTATCTATTTTTTCTATTTGAGTATTTGTATTCATTGTTTGAATGATTCTAGCATATGACCTTAATATATTAGCAAACAATCATTGACCATTATTCTCTTGATTTTAAACAACACTTTTAAAGCCTGTTTTATGTTTTCAAGAGATTCCATCTAACGATGCCATCCTTAAACCTCAATATATGCTTTTTAGTAAACCTTATCTACAGTTACTTTGCCCCTTTCATAAAGTTTCAAAAACTTTGAATTAAAAAGATTCGCAGGCATCTTGCGTTTCAACAATTCATAGAAATTCTTATCGTGGGTCGTCAAAATAATCTGCTTTTTATTTGTAAAAGCTAAATTTCTCAACAAATCAATTAATGACAAGATATTTATATCATCAAGAGATTGAATAGGGTCATCTATAAAAATACAGTCTATTGTTTCTCCTTTATCATTCTTTGTATGTAATGCTTTTGCTAAAAAGATACAAAATGAAAGGATGTTGATTTGCGCAGTACTAAAGTATAAGTTGGGAACAATCTGCTTCATTTCCTCACCTTTTGGGCTCATTACTATACTCAACTTTGGTCTTAGATTATCGAAATTACATGAAAACTTTATTTTTTTATAATCAGGGTGTGGATCTATAGTGTTATAAAGTCGATTGATTAAATCTAAATCAAAAAAATTATTAACATATTCATTAATATAATTCTCTAATGATTCTTTTTCATTTGAACAACACTCCAACTCACTTTCCAAAGTGCCGAGCACCTTCTTTAATTTATTTTTTTCATCTATATTTTCTTGATACTCCATATATTTTATGGATTTTTCCATTAAGTCTTTTAAGATTTCAAGTTCTTTTATGCTTGCAGCTATTAACAACTTTGATTTTGCATTACGCTGCAGAGCTTTATTAGCCGCCTCTTTCACTATCTTGATATCGAGACTTTGTTCTATTTGCAGAGGATTCAATTCATGCACCTCACACTGAGTATTCAGATAAGACAATGTTTTAGAAACATTAGTCTTCGCATCCTCTATCTCAGACTCCGTTATTTTTTTAAATTCCACATTCAGGTCGATTTGATCCTCCGATATTCCCTCAACCTCCAGTTTCTGGATAGAATCTTTTAATACTGAAGCTTGAATATCTAGTTTCTTTATTTCTTCAGAAACTACCTTCTGTCTATCTTTCCATTGTATTGATGAAAAAGAAGGACTACGTAAATCTTGTTTTAACTTTTCAGAAAGATTCAAATAGTCTGGATTTGTCAACAATACCGAATATTGGACAAGCAAATTATCTTTGGTTTTCAGTTTATTTTCAACATTCTCAAACACTGCATTTTTTTCTTTCTCCTTATTCCTTATAATCTCATCAACGTTTTTAATTTCTATTTCTTTGCTTGCTTTATACTCCATATAAGCAAGGCGGAGTTGTTCCAAAGAAAAATCCTTAAACTCCAAAGACAAATTCTGTATAGCCTCCTTTTGGGTTTCAATTTCCGAATTTAACAATCCTTTAACTCTTTCTTTCTCAACAATAGAGTTCTTTAGCTGAGAGATGAGTTTATTACATTTTTCAACTTTCTCTGAAATCATACCAAGAAGATTAGTTTGGGCTTTGTGAATTTCTTGAGACAAGTTTTGAATTTCATCACCGATACGTTGCTTTTGTCCGATAAGATTCTTTATCGAATCATCAAGGATATTATTTGCTTCTATTCGTTGTAATAATTCCCCCTGAGATTTATAATCATAGCCACAGACTGGACATACTCCGTCTTTTAGAACACTATTAACATTTTGGACATCAATAATTAATCTTCTTACTTCATCCTGATATTCCTTTTGACCTATGATTAACCCTTCTACCTTAACCTGTTCTTTTTGCTGTTGCTTTTGCTTTTCCACATTATTTTTCAAAGCTGCAACCATATCTGGGAAGAAGTCATCAGACATTAAGACAAAGTCTAAATCATTTACATTCTGCACATATGAAGACAAAGTAATACATCTGGAAGAAAGCTTGTTAATCCTATTTCGTGCATTATCAATCTCTTTAATTATGGTTCGTATTTTTTTGTCTTTAGCAGCAATACTCTGTAACTCGCTCTGATATCTCGCATAATCATCTTCAAGAGAAGAAAGTTTGGTATCAATAGATTTCAATTCCCCCATCACAGATTGGCGTTTTTTTGTTCTTTGCAATATCTCATTACAGAGAGTTGCCTCTTTTCCCTTCAATATTTTTATTTCTTCTTCTATCGTTTTTTGCTTTGTCTCATTTTCAACCAAGGCAATGGTAGTATCATGAAGGGATATTAAATGATTTAATCCAAAGTTCAATTCATCATTTTCCTTCTTATAAGGCATTCTGACCTTAAATAACGAAGACAATTCTTTTCGCAACTGCTTAAGTTTGTATTGCTTTTCCAGTTCTTCATTCACTTTTTTGAGTTCTATTTTCTCATTCTTTATATGTATCAGTTCAATACTGAGTTGAGATAAAGACAGGCAATCAGACTTTCCTTCAAGCGAATCATCTAAATGTTGTATAATAGTATCTAACTTTTCCTGATTTTTCAAAAGAGAAACTATTTTGTTGTCAACAATAACTATAGATTCACTCAAATTATCTTTTGTAAGTTCACTAAGACTAGAAAAAACGATATTCTGTTCTTTTAACTTAGCAAGTTGCTTTTCAAATTCTTTTTTTACATTACTAGCAACAGTTTCAGACAAAAGTTCATTCAAGTCATCGACTCTTTTTTCTGTTTTATCTTTCTCTGTATTTAAAGAGTTGATTTTCTTGTTCAACTTAAACCTATAATTTACAATATCATCACCATCGTAAAAATATTTAAAAAATATTTCATACCGATCTTCAGGATCAGTTGCAGAAACAAATTCACTAAACCAATCTTGAGACAAGATGACACTCCGAAAATATTCATTCTTTAAATTATTTTTGCGACTAAATAAATTTTCATTCTGAACTGTATAAACATCACCATAAGATGAACCATCCTCACAAACAATTTTTATTTTAATTGGGATGTTAACACTTTCTTTATTATGTAAAAAAGACTTTTTGTCTCGCAATGCCTTATCTACAACATTGTCATTTTTGTAATTCGCCTTTTCAAATCGCTCAATCCGATTGGTCATACCAAACTCTATGGCATCCAAAAGAGAGGTTTTTCCAAAACCATTAGGAGCCTGTATGGCAACTAAATTGGCACTAACACCATCTTTTGAGAAATCAATATCTGCTTCTTCAAAGCAGCGAAACGCCCGTATATAAATTGATTTAATCTTCATGATTATTTCGTTCTATCAATTCTACAACCTTATCATCCTTAACAAATGGTTTACCATCAACAGCATTTTCTGTCTCAATGGTATAACACAAATATTTATGAATTAGATATTCTGGAATATCATTTCCCTCTATCTCCTTTGCAGAAATAATAATCTTTCTAGAAGAGAGTGTATTATGTTCTATCTTAAACTTCAGATTTCTCTGTAGATGTTCTATATCCTTGACAACATAGAAAAGATAAAAGTTCCACCTTTCGAAATCATCAGTTAATCCTCGCTGATATTTCATCGCAATATCATCACGAATCATTTTCCATTCTATTTCTAAGTCAGCAACACTCATTGACTCTGTTACAAAAATATAAACTACAGAATCTACACCAAAAACATCACGAACATATTTATTTATCTTTTTCATTTCCATATATAGCATCTTTAAGTAAACTCAAATAAAAATCAAGGACCACTTTTGAATGTTCTCCTATGGCTCTAGAATTATGATTTATTGCATCAACAAAGAGCTTATTATTAACGAAAGTCACACAGGCCAACATTTGTTTCCCACTTTTTGAAATATCCAAGCCATTCTGTTCTATATCTGCTCTACTGATATCTGGCACCTCCAGTTCAGAGGGACTTACATCATAATCATAGTCAGTAGACCTAATTCCACCTACAACCACAATTGTATCTTTATCTATTTTTCCGATTACGCAGGGTTTAACATAATCTCTTGCTTCAGAAATATCAAAATCTTCGTCAGAATATACAAATCGGAACTTATCTGCTATAAGACAAATCTTATCATTATTCAATTCTATACCCGTTAAAAGCTGACTTCCTACAAGATATCGAACTATTTCTACCCAAGTATCTTCCTTATAGTCATGTATGTTCTCCTTATCGCCCCACAACTTATTCTGACTTTTAAGTTGTTGATATATTTCTTGAGGCGAAAGCATATTAATTTGTTGAAGCAGCATATTTATAGAAAGCAATAATTTCTTCAAATCCTCAATCTTCTTTTTGGGAGAAACAGGAGATGGAAATGCCTTTGGGGTAAAACTTTCAAACGTTGATAAATCAAGATAGATTATTACCTTCAAAGCATCCTCTTGTAATATCAACTTTTTGAAAATCCTTATAGGTACGCATGAACTTTTTCCATTATATTCCCTGCCATCTCTGTTTGAGATACATTTATGTACTCCTAGTAGATGATAATCCTCATCAATTATTCCTCCACCAGAACATTCACTCAATTCCGCTTGCTGATGAAACTTATCATATTCATATTCAAGTAACTTATCCCCCAACATCTGCCCAAACTCTTTTATAGGATAATCTATAAAATCGCTTCGAACTTCATCTTTGTTTCTTCGAATTTCAGGAAAGCCAACATGACGAAGATTCCGATAATTATTGTAGTCCTCACACAGAGAAAGCTTCTCTACTTGATAAGTAGTCTCTATTTCTATGATGGCAGCATCTTCTTCAATATCAGTAGAATGATAAGATTTGATAACTGTATAAGAAAATACTTCAGTTAAATCAGAAGCTAACGATATCACTATCTCCGAATCATCCAAGTCTTTTATTACATGATATGCTGTAAAAACGAAAAGATGGTTTCCGGCAAATGGTTTTACTAAAATGCCACTTCCTGCATTCACTTTTACCGAAAGCCGTTTTATTTGATCAATGTAAGTCATTGTTAGAAAAAAGTTTACACCTCGATTTTATCATCGGATAAGTTGCCAGGTCTTCCACGGTAAAGAGCCTTTGCAGAACCGAATCATAATTAAAGAGTATATTCGAATTCGTTTTTCTGATGAGGTGCGCAATTACCTCTTTATCAGGATGCCCGAAAATAGAGCCATCTGTTGATACAACAAAATTCTTTGTTGCAACGACCTCTAAAAATTTGTCCGTATAGTTATTCTTACTGCCATGATGAGGAAGTTTGATAAGCTCACACATCAACTTGTTATCTTTAGAATAGCCTAACTCCTTTATAGAATGAATAACTGTATTTATATCTGCATCTCCAAGCAGCAGATTGTTTTCTCCTTCTCTAGTAGTAAGAAGAAACGCAATGGAAGCCTTATTAGCATCACTCAAATTAATTTTCCATTTACGTTCCATCAACTCATCTATACTAATTCGATAATCATCACTGCCACTATTATCTGTCATATTTCGTTGATCCAAAGTTTTTTGTAATGCTTTTGCGATTTTATTATGGTATTTCACATTAGGTGCTAGAACTATAATCTTTCCCCAATTATACAAATATGCCTGCCCCTGCGTAATAACATTTTTGTAAGAAACGCCATGCTCATCTAAAAGACATTTTAGAGAAATTGCATTTGCTTTGCTATTATTGGTCGATCGATAAGATGGAACAAGGATATTGTCATTAAACCAAACCTCACGAAGCAAACTCTTATCTGGAAAATCATGAGAAAACCATTCCAAAAGACCACCAATATGATCATCATCAATATGAGTGATAATCAGCAGGTCGATATGTTCGTGTTTACTTTTCAAACCAGCCAACTTACTTTTCAAATCTCCAGGCATAGGGTATCCACATTTTAAATCTACGTAAGTTGCAGATACTCCACCATCAACAAGAATGCGGAATTTCTCATCATCATTTTTTATTGTGATAAAGAGGCAATCACCGCATCCAGCCTTCAATATTTCAATAATTGTTTGAGTCATAATACTATAAGTATCGGCATCACCCCATATTACCAATACGATATGAGGTTTAGACCTCCGCAAGCTAATGCCAGTGGAGGTTATACCATGATTTCGATTAATTTTTTATTATCCCATATTCCCAAAACTCAGAAAGAAGAGACACAAGCACCCATATCCCTTGCAGTCACAAGCAGCCTTTCAACAAGGCGGTCCCAACCCGCACAAAAAACTGACGAGACCTCTGATGGTCCGCCAACCCTAAAGCGAAGCGGTTAAGAGCGACAGGAGGAGCGGTTACATCCTCTCCCTTCTGAGAAGGGCAGAGGCTTGGAGAGGGATGTGGAGCTCCCTTTGGCTAAAGGGAGACGGAGGGATTCGAAAAAATATACTTTTCTTTTCAAAAGCTTTTTCAAAGCATTTTCCCCTTCTTATACCACTCCACCATAACCTTAGCCTTTTCCTCCCAGGAAAGCTCCATTTGTCTTTCCTTGCAATTCTCCGAAAAGAGCCTCAGCAAAGACATTTCTGAAGTGAAAACCATAGATGATGCATAATCATCAATACCAAGGCAAAAGCCTTCAGTTGGCTCGATACGTTCTTATCGAATGAATACTTAGATTTCAGCATTATATATCACATTCATAGATTGCACACAAGCAAATTTCTCCCAATGGCAAAACTCGCCCCTAATCCCTATCAATCCCCATAAAAGTAAATAGCGGATAGATAATATGTTCCAATATCCAAGTCATTTTACGATAATTTTCTTTCATGCTCCTTGATTTCCTCTTCCGTAAATCTCATTTTGAGCAGTTTAGCAGGAATACCACCGATAATACTGTAAGGAGGAAAGGATTTAGTAACAACAGCACCAGCAGCCACTACCGAACCACGTCCGATAGTCACACCTTTGAGGATTGTAACATTTGCACCACACCACACATCATCCTCGATGACGACAGGCTGGTCATATACATTCACCCCATCCACAAACTTATCCTCCACAGTAACGTCCGCGATATATTTGCCCAAGATGTCAATACGATGATCACCTGTGATGATTGTAGGTTTAGGACCGAAGAGCACCTTCTTGCCAATAGTACATGCAGCATCCGTACAATAGATAGTACTACCTTTAGGAATCGAAGTACCATCTCCTACAGACAGGTTCCACAATCCCTTGAAATCCGAAGACATCGGACGGATATATACTCCCTTTCCACAGTGCTTCATGCACCGCTTCCATACGGGCGCCCACATCTTGTCCCACAGATACGAAGGCACAAGACTTATCTTTTGTAATATCTGAAAAATGTTCATGATTTCTAAAATGAAATAAAGAGCCTAATTGGCAAGATGATAAATCGAATTCAGTTTTTCAACATACTTTTCTGGACTGAACTGATTGAAAATAGTTTCTCTGGCAGCCACGCCCAATTTTCTCAAAATACTTCTGTCCTCATCCAGTCGTTTGATGGCAGAAACAATAGAATCGCTGTCATGGTCAGTGATAAACACACCATTTTCACCATCTTTCACCACTTGCGGAATACTGCCTACAGGAGTCACAACAGGAGTCACACCATAGCTCATTGTTTCCAAAAGCGACATTGGTAAACCTTCAAAATAAGTAGGAAGAACAAAGGCATCTAGACTTCTGAGGAAATCACACTTTGATTTACCCGAAACCAAACCAGCATATTCAAAGCTGTCCCCCAGCCACAGGTCGAACTGCGGAAGATACTCCCCTTCCGTTTGTTCCTTGCCAGCGATAACGAGTTTAAAAGGATATTTCTCCTTTTTCAGTCTTTGGCAAGCCACCAAGAGTTCCGTCATTCCCTTATTAGGTTCTATACGCCCCAGATACCCGATACGTAGCGGTTGGGATTCATCATGGAGAACCTGTTCTTTTTCAAAAGCAGCCGCATCACTCAGATCTACGCAGTTAGGTAATGATACAACATTCTTAGCTCCAAATCTCTGCGTAAGAATATCCTTTTCCATATCACTCAATACGATGAAAGGCAAATTCTGTCCGAACACCCATTTCATGATTTGCATGAGATAACCAGGAATGTGAGGAGCCGTCAGGAATAAGCCTCCATGCACATGTACCACCATCTTTCTACCCTTTTTCCACGCATACCGCATAAACCAAGGATCACGAAGAAGCGAAGGTTTAGAAAGAGGAAAATTATAGTGAATAATAGCATCAGGATGCAGAGCAAGCATCTTCTTCCATTCCCTATATTTCTTTATCAAGGCAGGAATACGATGCCATCCTCCCTTATCCAGATCCTTCTTACCCAATTCAAAATGCAGGTAGTTTTGCTTCCGGTTATTACTGATAATAAACTGCGTAACAGAAGAAATACCACTCACATTCTCTTTCGGATTAAGCGAAGGAGAAGTTATAATAATATCCATAAATCGTTTTCTATCTTAACATCGGTATTTTTTTACCTGTCTTTTTCACACCAGCAGAATTCAAGCAGAGAGCAAGAATCATGAAATATCCCATACCTTTACCAGAGAGATAGGAAGAGTCAGCGGTACTCTCTAAAGCCAATGCAAGGATACACATTAGCGCCATTCGGTAATAAATCAAGTTATGAATCTTATTAGCTTCCCACAGTCGCCTTTTCCAAAACCAAAGGAAGAAGAATAATCCTACTAAACCAAACTCAGCCAAAGTTGGATAGAACGCATCTGCCAAGAACATTGGATTTTCTGGGTTCAATCCCCATACATCATCTAGTTGATATTTATAATACAAAGGAGAATATTCTTTTGCTGCAGCTGATGTTCCAAAAGAACCAAGACCACTACCAAAGGGAATATAATCCTTAAACATAATCTTCATTCCTGTTTCATAAGTAACAGGACGAGCCATAGCCTCTGCATCTTCTTGAAAACCTTCTACATAGTAAGCATTAAACTTAGTCCAAGTAAAGAAGATAACTACAGAGCCTAATGCGGCAACTTTAAGCAATGTAGAAACTGAGGTAAAATTAATTTTACTTTTTACAAATATTACCAAAGAAATAAATACAACGCACTCACCAAAATACTTGGATTTACCAGAAATCAATCCTAAAAGCATGATAAGTATAGCAATATTTCTATTTTGCTTAGTCTGTTTCGAAAACAAATAATAAATCATTGCACAGGTTAAAGCAATTTGACCTAATTGAGCAGAAGATTCACCTCCATAAGGAGTAACTAACGAAGGTTTGATTTTGAAAGCTAATAAATAGCCAAAAAACGATAAGAGCATTACCCATTTAATACGTTTCTTTTGCTTAGGAGAAAAGTCTGGTGCCATCATCCATGTCAGATAAAACACGGCGTATGGTCTTAACTGTTGCATAAAGTCAAGTAAAATACCTCGTGGTGTCGTTATTTTTATAAAGAAAGAATATGCAAGATAGAATACCATCAACCCTATATAAATATTGATTTCCGTCTTCCTTCCTTTGTCTTTAACCAAGAACCGCTGCTTCATAAAAGCATAACCCAAAAGTAAGACAGTCAGGATTTCATCCCTCCAGTCAAAATTAACTACATAAGTAAACGCTATGCAAACAGGAAAATAAATAATCCAAAACCAAGTATAAAAATTAGAAATACCTCTCATTTTCTCATAAATCTAAATTAATACACATATTATTTCCAATAAATTGCCTCAAAATCATGCTTAGGCACCTGCTGTTCTTTTGGTGGAAGTTGCATATAATCACCATAAACATGTTTTAAATATGCATTCATATCACTAATAGCCATATATTTTCTATCTTCAAATGAGACAAGTTGATATCCGCTCCAAATAGCTCGTTCCATGATTTCTCCTTCATTTACATTAACATCACATAACAAGCCTACAAACTTTGATTGCGGATTAGAATGTTTGATGGCTTTTTCTATATTTGTTAATGTGAGATGATGTGCAGAGAAAGGGAAACAGATAAACTTCAATAAAGCCACAGCCATTTTTTTACTCAAGGATTTAACAATAGTAAGTTCTCTATATTTTGCCTTTCTTATCAACCAGTTCCATTTGAAGCTATTGAAATACTTGAGACTATCCTCATAAGTATCACATAAATCATCTATTGGAAATACATCGATGCTCACACCCAAGTTTTTCGTATTGCCACCTTCGATTACAATGGTTCTGGTATCCTCTACCTTACCAAAACCGATATGAACATCCTTATCCAATCGGCATTCTGTAAACTTATAAATATCATTTTTATACTCTTGCATGAATCTTTCATAATCTGGGCGAAGCATAGCGATATCAATATCATCATCCCATGGTATATATCCGCCATGACGTACTGCACCCAGCAAGGTTCCGTATGCTAAAGTATATTTTATGTCATGTTCCATACAGAAATCATGCACGTTTTGCAAAATATCCAGTTGAATAGTTCGCAATTCATCATTTTTAATTTCTTTCATGATTTTGACTTAATTTGTTTTCTACTTCCTTTAATTCTTCAGGTGTATCAATCTCATAGATACCCTCTATTTCTCTCACATGAATATCCAGTTCTGGATAAATATCAAGAACCATGTTATCCCAATACAGATTGGTATAATCCTTAGTAGCATACACTTCTTCCATGTGAGAAATAATCTTCTGGCAATCCTCTTTCTTCCAATAGGAAATTCCGCTCATGAGAAAGCCTTCACCAGCACCGATGTTGATTTTCACAAGGCGGTTGCTATTATTTACTTCCAATCCCCATTCATTCTCATATTTCTTTTTACGAGCAAAATAGGTAGATTGAGATACTTCGGACTGAAGAATATTCTTATCCATGTACACATCGCCTTCCAAAACGTATGTATCATGGAAACGCTCTTTCACAATATAGAGAGAATTGATATTGTTGCAGGTATCATATCTGTCATTAAATACGATATCCACCCCATATCTATCTTTCAGATATGCTAAAGATTCTGCCTTATATCCGGAAATCAAAGTGACATCATCTATCCCCTTTTCTTTCAGGAACTGAATTTGGCGTTCCACCATCGGAACACCATTCACCGCTACCAGACATTTCGGGCGGTCATTGGTTAAAGGGCGCAGGCGTGTTCCCATGCCTGCAGCCAATATAATTGCATTCATATTCAGATTATTTTTTCTTTCGAGATACCAAAGTAGCTACAGCTACACCTGCAACCACTAAGATGGAACCAACGATAATATTCACAGATAATGTGCTGCCTACTATGATGAAAGTAAATACCACTGCCCAAAAAGAATAGGTAACATTCAGACAAAGCGCCTTGGCTGCACCTATCAGGTCAATGGCAGTGTACCAGCAGAAGAATGAAATCATACCAATCAGTGCTGTAAAGAACAGAGTCAACCAGCAAGCAGTGTCAGAGAATACAGCACATGTGCCAGTCACTAATTTTTCGTATCCACCCACCATGATAGGTGCTACCAATAAGATATAGACAATACCAGAAGTCAACTCTCGGATAAGCAAAGCCATCTGAGGATCCACATTGCCAGCCTTCATTCCATATCCACAGACCACTCCTTCTGTTGCCCAACCAATAGCTGCGACTGCTGCCAGCATAATACCACCTACAATGTTGACATCTGTATCACCAGCTGGGGTATAACCGATATAGATAATACCCATAATACAGATCAGCAATCCGAGCCAGCCACGAAGACGGACCTTTTCTTTCAGTATCACCATTGCCATAGCCGAACCTAAAAGCGGATAGCAGGCAGTCACTGTAGCTGTCAAAGCAGCACCACCTTTGGCGATAGCTAACATATAGAAAGTCATGGCAAGCGGACCACCAAACAAAGCGCCCAAAGCACAGTACAATCCATCCTTTGATTTAAATGCTGGCCAAAGTTCTTTCAGACGACCTTTGAATCCCATGATGACCAGCATCCATAAGGCTGCAAATGCATCATGGAGCATACTACAGATAAAAGTTCCACCAATCAGAAGTACCGGGTTTTCTACAAAAGGAGCCATTGCCATAGCCACACCAATCAAAACAGTGTCCAAGCCCCATGTCATACCAGAGAGAACTCCCGTAGTATAACCTTTGCGCATCAGCGCAGATGTGTTTGCTTTCATTATAATTCTATTTTCTTTAAGTTTTCTATTGCTCGATTATATCTATCCATACCGTAAGTTCCGAAATTATCCCCCTGAGCTTCCTTGATAACAGTCCATACAGCCCAGAGATAATCCATCAGAATCTGGTAAACCAAAATCTTTCTTCTGGCATTTTTAGGTTCTTTACCTTCAAAATAGTGATTCAGGAAATAGTCCTGATTGTCCTCTGTGAAGTTGTTTTCTAGGAACAAGGCGGCTATATCCCACATAGGGTCATTCATGCCCGAGTACTCCCAATCGATGAGATAGATGGTACCATCCTCAGCCTTCAGGAAGTTCTCTGCCACAAGGTCATTATGACACGGTTTGATAGAAACGCCCAACTGGTTGAGGTAATCTTCCAACTTAAAAACCTTTTCCCTGACAGGTTCATAACCATCATACATCTTTCCGTCTGTCATTTTCAGAAGATGCTCATAGTTGAGAATTTCCTTGAATACATTAAACTCATTGCCAAAACGGACGTGTGAGTGATGAAGGGTTTTAAAGATGGTAGCTATCTTCTGCATATTGGAAGGACGCTGGATAGTAGCACCATTCAGTGTTTCGGCATTCTTCACATAATCAGCCAACTTGATACCAGTAGTTGCATTGAAGTATCTTACAGGAGGATTGATACCCATCTTGCACGCCTGCATGGAATTCTGTTCCTCATTGCTGCGCACCACCATACCTTCAGAACCATTACCTGGCACACGAAGAACATACTCATGAATACCTTTTACCACCTTGAAGTTCTTGTTGGACATACCTCCAATTTGTGTAATCTTCACCTCATTTCTAATCTGGTCATGAGGGAAAATTTCACTGAGATAGGCCACAAGATTATCATAGTCAAAAGGATTTTCCTTTCTTCTTAACTTTGGATAGATGTAATTGCAAAGCTTATTGAAATCATCCTCACAATCCACATCACCCCAAATCAGATTGGTAAAGCGGATATAAGGACGTTCCAATACATCCGTTGAATCCAGCAACAGATATTCATAATTGAGATAAGGATTATTGCTGTGCTTCCATTTCAACATCATCCTGTCGAAGGTAGGCTTAGATATTTTTGCAATACCTAAAAGTTCACCCTCGAAATTACAAATCTGATGGCGGTCTTTACTCACCTTAGTGATATACCCCTTCTTGGTTTCAACAAAGGCTTCATCTCCGCTACCCGACTCTTCTGTGATGGCAAAGCAGTTCTCATTATCAGTCTCCGACAAAGCTTTCAGCACCTTATATTCATAGAAGGTATCACCCTCTACCAGCAGGAAGTCATCCTGGATATAAGGAGCAGCGCAAGCTAAGGAGCCCATGGAGGAAGTAAACTTATAATCAGGATTCAAAACGAGATGAACATGATCCGAAGCATACTTATGGTACATCTGAGCTTGCCCCCCTACTATGAGATAGATGTTGGTATAGTCGAGGGCAGTCAACGCTTCAATGGTTCTGTCCATCAAACACACGTTATCATGATAAGCTTTCAATGGATAAGGAACAGATGTATCCTTATCTTGTCTTGCAGATAAAATTACGGCTGTTTTCATTAGATTCCGAAATAGAGTGACATGGTGAAAAATGACTTATTCTTGTAGGGATTAAGGATGTAGCTGGCACTTACCGGAAGTCGGAAACTTCCAAACTTGAATGCCGTGCTGTATTTGGCATTAATGTTTACCACATTAAATCCACTCTGACAGTCAGTATAGAATCCCTTGTTCAGATTGGCTCCCACACATAGAGCCAGACTGTTGTTGTCGTTAAAAGAATAGGTATATCCCACCTCAGCGTAAGAGGAATACATTTGCTTTCCGTCCTCATTCTTGTCAGCACCAAAGACATAGGTAGAAAGTGTTACCCACAAAGGAATCTTCTCACCAGTCCATGTGGCATAAGCTTCCACCCAATGCCCGGTACTACGATTACTCAACTTGAAGTATTCATCCTTCTCACCTACTGAAGAAGGATAATAGTAATCAGACACGCCAATGGTAAATTCACTTACGGTATAAGAAACACCTAAATCCACCTCCTGGTGGCTGCCGTTGATAGCATAGGCACCCATAGCAAAGGCATTAAAGCCCTTATAGCCATAGCCAATCATCGGGAATACCGTAGGAGCTGTACCATATTCTATACCTCTCCACATGTACTTGGTACTTAACTCCAAAGACGCAGAGAAAGGAGAAGCAACCTTTGTACTATCATTTGCAAACAAACTTGGTATTAAAACAACCAAGGAAACAACTAATATAAAAAATCTTTTCATTTCTTAAATATTGATTCATAAACTTCTAAATATTTCTGTGCAGTGACAGAAACATCATAATGCGATTTCACATATTGATAGGCATCTTCAACCTGTTTGTCATTTCTTCCATTTAGAATGAACTGCTTTATCTTTTCTGCGCAATCTTTCACCATTTTATTTTCAAACGACATTCCTAATCTCCCTCCATCAATAATCTCAAGAGGTCCCTCAATATTGCTAACTAAAACAGGAACCTTTGCAGCAATTGCTTCCGCCACAGTTAACCCAAATCCTTCATATCTGGAGGGTTGAATGAAGAGGTCATAATTACACAAGTTTTGATATACCCACGATTGATCTTTTAAACCCTCAAAAACAACTTCATTTTCAAGATGTAAATTTTGTACCATACTTTTTAGCATATCCTCACTTTCACCATTCCCAACAAAATGCATCTTGAAATTCGTAAAACCGTCATTGTTTTTCAAGATACCTAATGCGTTAAGAAGGATATCCTGCCCTTTTTGTTCTATAAACAAACGGCTCACTTGAACAAAATGAAACTTGCCATCAGAAAAAGGATCAACTTTAGTATGAACTATTCTACTCACAGGAATACCATTATCAGCAACCACAGAGTCAAAACCTTGATTTAAAGTAAACTCATAAACAGCTTTAGATATAGAAATGAGTTTATCATATTTCGGATACTCATCACTTACATTATGAGTGTTATGTATAGTCCTTACTCGCTTACCAAAAGGATAAATTACAAGATTAATTAAATGATGAGCATGAGTATGAATAACATCCGGTCTGAATTTCATCAAGAACAAATTGAGTTTAATAATAGGCCAAGGACTCTTACTCCCTTCATGCCTATTTATCAATACGACCTTCACTCTTTCTTGATTCACCTTTGCAAGAATCGAAGGTTCCACCCAGTCATTGATAATAATTAATGCCACTTCGTTTGTCTTTGCCTGTTCATTGGCAATATCGGGAAGCATCGTTTCTATACCTCCAGTCCCAAGCGACCAGTGAATATGCGCTATTCTCATCTTATAGATCTTTTATTTCGTTACACAATATAAATTTGCCAATTCTCCCATCAACCATTTCATTCTCATATCCCAGCTTCCCATCTTCTCTGCCGTTTCACGATTTTTATCCACAAGAGACTGATAATCCTCAATATGTTCTATTACGTTAGCAATCTGTTCTTCTGGCGAGATTTTATCACTCAACTCTATCACTGGATTATACCCGATAAAGTCAATAAGTTCTTGCGGAGCATGACCCACCATCACCATTCTTGAGAACATACACTCCCAATAGCGCTGCGTAAGAGTTTCAATATCGCCAGCAATCTCTGGCTGAGTGATACTTCGAGGCAAAGCAATAGTCACCTTTGCATTCCCCATTGCTTCATATAGCTGCTCATTGGTATAGATAAACTTACCATTCTGCTTCGTACAGACATGGTTTAAGTTACGATTCTTATTATCAAAAACAGACACCAATTGATCAGCCTTAAATACCTTATCATTGGAACGTCCAAACTCCAACAAATCAATATTGCGGTCTTTTAAAAGCTTTCCTTTTTGATATACAGAATCATCCACCGCTTCAGGGCACCAAATAACATTTATTCTTTGCCATCCCTCGTTCTTCCCGGAGAAACGTTCTTGCATTTTATCGGCAGTCTGCCGAGATGAAAAGATGGCAGTCTTTACCTGATGCCTGCGTAGCCATTCACAAGTCTTCTCAAAATAGCAGGGCCAGCAGTCCCAAAACATAGGGACAACCTCATATCTTGCATAATCAGGAAACGTATCAAAGAATAAAGACACAGGCTCAACAAATCTGAGCCGTGCCTCTTTCTTATTTTTCCATAATGTAGGTAATTCCCATCGAAAAACAGCTCCATGCAAGCACTTCAGAGGATAATGACTCTTCGCTATATCTCCCCCCAATCTCTTCCATGCCTCAAAAGGAGCAAACTTGAAGTTCAAGAAGCCGGGGTGAGCGAAAGGAGCCACCGCCTTTATTGTTTTATTCATCTATATTAATCTTTCAGTTTTGCATCTAACATAGTGTATATGCGATTCATCTTATTGTTAACGCCCTTTCCCATGTAATCAGAAGCGTTCCAACAATGAAGCCAGCAATCATCCATCAGAGAGTAACCATTTCTGAAAATATCATCATCCTTGTCATCTAACATAATATGCTTGTCAGACACCAAACGATAATCATTCCAATCTATTCCTTCAAAATATCTATAGTAGTTGCATGCACCAGTATCACCATGGAGTTGAAGAGAAGGACGAAAATCTACACCTTTCTTTATTAATAAACTCATAGGCATTCCAAACAGACCTGGCCATACATAACACCTATGCTTCGTTCCATAAAAGAATTGCTTATCAAATTGTGTTGATATGTCAAAGTCATCAATTAAGAACAAGTCGTGATCCAGAAGCATGAAATATTTGGCTCCACCATTCTTGATATATTTGTTGAAAAGGTAGTTGCATGCAATGCCATGCGAATAGCTGCCATATCCCTTTGGTAAGAACTCCTGCTTAGGTAGTTTTACATACCCTACAGAATACTTTTTGCAAATGGCAAGTATTTCTTCAGACTTATTCTCTTTTGTGGAGTTGTCAAACACAGTATATCTAAAAGGATATTTGAAGAACTTTTCAAGTGTTCTGATTTGATATTCTACAACTTCAGAGTTGTTAAACGTCACGACAGCTAAATCACAGAATTCAGCGTTTTGCCCCCCCCGATTAGAAATATTGTATTCTAACAAAGGCTTTCTCTTATAATATACGAATTGTGTATATGCGCCCAATTTTGCCCAAGTACACTCTGCACAAAGGCGACGAATTATTCTATTTAAAATGTTCATATATTAATACTTTTTATCACCCTGCACGGGTTTCCTACTGCCACGCAATCGGCAGAACAGCATATAATTTATTATTTATTATTCTGATTAAAAAATTCTTTCAATGCTTCTATATCATTCAGCAATCTCCAGTTCTTTTCAAACCATTCCGGCTGATTATTCCACCATTTGGTTTTCTGCAGGAACTGGATTGTTTCCTCATCATACCGATAACCAATAATCTTTGCAGGTACACCACCTACTATAGCATATGACGGAACATCCTTAGTAACAACAGCATTAGCAAGAACAACTGCACCATCATGAATTTCCACACCACCTATTAATGTAACATTTGCACCGATCCAACAGTCATTACCGATTCTATTCACTATTTCTCTATCTTTGTCATAGAACTTAAACTCCTCTATCATCTGCTCATTGGCGAAAGTCTTGCCTCGTGGATTATTTCCGTTGCTTTTAGAGAAGAACAAAGGACATGTTGTAGCAAAAGGAATTTTATATGCATGAGTAGCATTAATATAACTACAATTTGGTCCAATTGAAGAAAATCGTCCAATCTCCGCACTTACTAATCCATTTCCACCAACATATGAGCCATAACCCAAAGATCCAAAGAATGAAGTTCTTGGGCCCACCATATTCATCCCCTCAAACTTGCAGCGATACGAAATATGAGTAGAATACCAAAACTTCACCTTATCTCCATTATGTTTTTTTTGCCAAAGATAAAGCAAGAGCTTACTCAAAAATGGGGTATTTTTTAACATCTTTGATAACATACAAACACTTTCTACTAAAAGACTGTTTTTATTACTTTATCTGTCCCTACAATCAAATCATTTACTTGTTCTGCCGTTGGTTCTTGTTTCTTATCATGATCACATAAATTTCTTATATCACCAAGCAAACATATATGACGCCAAGTAGGAACATCTATGATAGCCTCATCTTTCAGCTTTTGATTATAATCATTTATACTTGGATTTTTCTTTCCAATTTTCAGATTTCTATTCTCACAAATAGTAGAAAAATGCTTTTCCAAGACAACGCCACAAATAGCACCAGCTGCACGAAGGAAACCATTACGAAGAAGCAGCTTTGCTGAATCAAGTTCAGAATCCATCATATCCGATTGAACTAACTGCTTTATATCATAAAGAGAGGATATAAAGCGATTCTTCAAAGCTTCTATTATCAAGAATTGTTGCTGAAACTTACTTACCACAGCCGTACCATCAACAAAAACCTCTTTCCAACTATTTTTTATTTCAACACCTAACAGATAATCTGAAATAGTATAAGTTAGAGAAGTTATCTCTTTTCTTTTAGGCTGTTTATAAAACGAGACAAAATCTTCCAAGCGTTCGGGCATTAACTGCCTCACTAAAGATAAAGCCTCATTGTACCATGCATTGTATTTATCCTTGAAAGTTGATTCCTGTATTATTTTCTTCTGCTTAGCATCCAACTTATCAATCGCTTCTTGATAATGGTCCTTTAGCTCATGATACAAACCAAATTGAAGCTTTACTCCTTTCTTAACAAGAAGATCTAAATCATTAATATATTTTTCTATGTTAGTCATAATCAAATAAATTTATAGTAATTATCTACATAAAAATGCCTTAATATTTTGCCTTTTCAAAATAAAATAGTATTTTTGCAGACAGATTGCTCTATACTCAAATCATAACTATTAAATTGCGTTTTAAATTTAATGTTAAAATTATGAGTGTTTTTGAAGCAATCGTCAGAGGATTGGCTGCTCAGATGGTATATGTCCGCTCTTACATGAGAGTGAGATTTGGTAGAACAGAGCATGTAAATGCTTACTACCGTAGATACCCTGGCACTGCCTTACATTAATCCTCGGCAGGAGTCGCTTTCGATAGATAGTGACTCCTGTTTTTATATATCATGAATTTCGCTTGCCCAGTTTTCTATTTGTTCACATCTTTGCATTCCTAAAATTCTTCTAATATGATATTTATTTAGGCAAAATAACAAACAGAGGGTTTCCTTTGCCATACGTCGTTTCTCTGAAGTAGAAAAAACATCTATTGAAGAGGCCAGTGACTTCATTCGATTTTTATAGTGACTTTCATCATTTAAGAGAAAGCGCATCATCAAATTTTTAAAATGTTCTTTTTTATTAGAATTTTCCAAAAGAAGATCCAAACAATTAACATCAGTAAACCCTGAAGCATAATTAAAAGTAAAGAAAGCTTCCAAAACTCTTCTCATACAATTTCCTATATAATATTCTTTGTCATCTTCACCCTCTTTAACAACAAAATCATAGATATTCCTTAACAAACGCTCATATTCAGAAACTTCAGGAAGGTTCTTACTTATTAGTTTTTTAGATTCTAGTATAAATGTATGCACAGAAGAATGGTCGTTTTTTTCAAACCAAGGGTCAACAAAAGCTTTAATATCCATAGCGACTTGCAAATCATGAGTTAAGACAACAGTCTTACTATTAGCATTTCCTTCTTTTATTTTCTTTAACTCACTATGCAAGAAAGAAAGCACACCAACCTTGTTTTCCATGTCAAAGCTAGAAACAGGATCATCAAGTAACACCAACATTTCATTAGCATATTTCGTTTTATTCTCCTTACCCTCAAAAAGGGAAGCAAAGAAGTAACATAGCCCAATAGCATTACACTCTCCCTTTGATATTTTGCTCGGTAAAACATCACGTCCTTTAGACTTTAATTTATAGCACCCATCTCCAGGTTCCAATACCAATCTTTGATTATCAAAGAATATATAGCTCAGAGATTGATTGATAAAATCCAAAGCAATAGTTGCCTGTCTCTTTTCCTGTTCCAAGTTTATAATCTCTTGCTCTAATAAGTCTATCTCTATACGACTTTTTTTCTCGTCCTCTATTGCCTTATCCCGCTTTTTAGAAGCACCAATATATTTATCAATTATCCCCTTATTACAAAGATAGGCAAGCTTATCATTCAAATTATGAAGTTCGTTCTTCATTAATTGCCGATTTTCCACCACTTGATTATAATGCTTGATGGCTTCTAAAAGATTGTTTATGCTCTCCTCATAATCTTTAAAAGCTAACTCAATTTTTTCAATTGGCAAACTGATAAAATCAACCACAAAAATATTTGAAAGCTTTTGCTCTATAGCCAAGCGGATATTCTCTAAATATTTATTCAAGACGAATATTGATTGTGCCATTTTATTTGCACTATCCAACAAAGAAGGGTTCACGCTAAAAATATCTAAAGAGAAACTTGGAAGTTCTACAAAACATTTTTTCAAATTCTCCAAATATTCTTGATAATCTTTTGCCTCTTTATTTAAGAAACGTTCTATACGTTTAACAACTTCCTTCTTTTCCTCATTAGACATTCTTCTTTGGCATAAGGGACATACAGATATAGATTCATCTTTAAACAAATCTTTCGCAAAAGTAATATAATTACCATAGGAACTCGCTGCGATAAGTGCTATCACCTTATCCCTGTCTGACAATGGAGGTTGCTCTACATGTTTGTTTAATATAGACGAAAGTTCAGTGATACCTATCGGCAGATTATAAGCCTCATATTGGAAAGAGATAGGAACGGCATCATTTGTAGATAAATACAACTGAAATTTATCTCGAAATGCCGCACTAATACTATCAATAGTATCAGAAGAAGATAGCGTTGTTCTCAAATTTCGTATTTTTTCCAAAGATTCTTCAGTAAAAGAACTTTTTCTCGTAGATTCAGGCTTGTTAATCTTTGCATCATTATCTGCCCATTCAGAAAATGCTGGCTTTACTTCCTTTGTAAAAATTCGTTTAAGAGATTCATCATACTTGACATCTTCCATTTTATGCATTAATTCTAACAATAGCTTGTAATCGTTCTTTTTTTCAGAAAGAATTCGTTTCTTCTCATCTAATAGTCTATCTATTTCGACTTGTTGACCAAGCATAATAATCGTATCCAAACCTGGTCCTTCTTTTAAAGATATCTTCTCATTAATAAAATCCTCATTGAAAACAAAAATCTCAGAAGGTTCTATTTGTCTATCAAAAGAGACAGAATATTGATGTTCGCAATCTTCCAGACTTTTAGTGGCAAACTCCCGCAAAGCCCGAGAAATCGTAGTTTTGCCACCACCATTTCTTCCAAACACAATATTAACCTTACCTTTAAGGAAATTAAATACAACAGGAGTCTCAAAATAACCTCCTCTTATCGTAAGTTCTTTTACATTTTCCAACATAAGCCTTTTATTTAAACAATCTTACAACCTTATACAGAATCAGCCAATCATATCTCCAATACAACCAAGGATACAACTTTTTACACGGATCAGGATAGTAATCTCTTTCACCGAGATAAAAAGCATACAAAGCCATCTTTTCCCAAAAAGACTTGCCCTTAAAATCAAGATAACCTAAGAAGTCTTCTTTTATATCTTTACGGGCACGTGAGGCTGCAGAGAAGTCTATATTTGTTGCTAAAACTGGTGTAGATATTTTATATATTCTTGTATGCTTATAGATTCTATACAACCATTCTAAATCCTCAAAACGACGTATATGCTCATCAAAAGGCTCTGCTATACATAGGTTTCTTTTGCATATAAATGCGCCCGTTCTTGGTAGAATCCTACCAAAGAAATGTTCTTTATACGGGTTTTCGACCGTTCCCTCTTGATATTTAAATGCCAATGTTTTGCTTCCACATCGTGAAGAGTAAAAGGATGCGAATATGAATGATGTATCATCATGCCGACTCATCTGCTTTGCAAAATATGCCAATGCCCCCGTCAAGAGTTCATCATCTGCATCAAGAAATAGAACCCACTCCCCCTTGGCATTCTTCACGCCTGTATTGCGAGCCTTACTGGGTCCACCATTCTCCTGTTTTACGAATCTAATGCGAGGGTCGTTCGTAGCCTCCACAACGCCAACCGAACCATCAGTGGAGCCATCGTCAACAACCACGACTTCAAAGTCGTCATAAGACTGAGAAAGTACACTTCTCAATGATTGCTCAATTGATTTTTCCTTATTATATAAAGGTATAACTACAGAAATCATAATTGCTAATTTTTCATAAAATGAGATTCACTAATTTGCAAAAAGTTACATTAATGCCTTTTCTAAGAAAGAAGCTGAATCATGCCTTAACTCGTTCAATTTTTTATCTACTTTCACCCAATCTACAGGATGCCACAATACATCCTGAACATTAGTCATCTCACTCGAAACGATTCTACTCTCTAAACCCAAAGGTTTCAACAAGGAATCGAAACGACTATTACCTCCCCACAGGTTTGGCATAATTATAAATGGTGTATGGAATAAAATGCAGAATACGCAAGCATGAAATGAATCTGTAAAGACAAATTTAGCATGGTGGATATGACTAAGCCATTCTTCCACAGAAGGCAAAACTCCACAATCATACCCCTCGTAAGGAAGATAAACTTGTGAAAATGCTGATTCGCCCAATTCCCTCATCATTTTTTCTATATCAACAGAGGCAAGATTTCGTTTTACAAAATATACAAAAGGTAACGAGAACTCTTTCTTACTATGATTCACAAACTTGGTAAAAACTGACAAAGGGGCCATGAGTGTTGGATCAAGGACAACTTTAGCTTTTAGACCAAGATGTTTTTCGCACAATTCCGCCCCACTTCGTTCCCTAGTTGACAAACCGTCAAAAGTTAACAAAGATTTCTTGATTATACTTGTAGCCTTCTTGCCATAAGTCCATTCAGCGGGACCGAAAGACGGTGCATACGCAACACGTTTAACTTTCCATCCTTCGGTAAATAAAAGAAACGACAGAGAAAAATCTAAAATGAACTCTTTACGCCACACTTGATCACTGCCCACCACATAACCATCAAAAGAGCTTTCCTTGATATATTCATAAGAAGGAAAATATTTCATTGGAATATGATATAAAGGAAACGTACTTATTTTATCCATTACATTCTTCGGCTTCCTTATAATCTTGCTTAGTTTCCATTTCATATTTCCTAGAAATATTCTCCACATAGAACGGTTAGAATATCCTATGACATAAGCTTTATGCCCAAGACCATTCAAAGTCATTTGCATGGCATACGCCTGCAAGATTCCACCATAGTTATAATGGAATCCTAATGTTATTATACCTATTCTCATAACTGTCGTTTATTTCCTTTGAAAGTTTGAATCATTCGAAGCACAAAGAGTTTCACACGATGCTTCAAACTAACTTTATTACAATATTCCCAACTCTGATAAAAGCCTTTACCTCGGGTAAAATATTTAAAGAATTTCTTTCTTTCGAATGGAATCCATATTATCTCAGAAAAGCCGCTATTGTGGATATGAGCATTCTCCTCCAAAACTGTATGACTTGATAAGTCCAACATATCCCAAAAATTCAGACCTTTCTGAGTATTAACTAGCACTAAACTAAGTCCTTTATCATCATTTAACTCTTTATTGGCAACTTTTGCTCCCCAATAATCCCCAATGGTTAAGTCACTATGGCTTTTTCCATTTTTACATTTACAAGTGTAACAAGAAGGGCGCAAATACACATTGCTCAAAAAACCTTTCATAAAAGCATTATCATCATGTATATCGGACAACAAAACGGAATTTTGGTCCGACTTAGAGGCGGACTTCTTGCGGACAACAAAACGGTATTTTTCCCAGCCATCAGATTTTTCTCTAAACTTAATGTCTCCTATTGGAGACTTTACATTTAGAGATGATTTCAAAACGGTATTTTTCCCAGCGACCGCCAAGGGGCGGTCTTTGCCAGCACTCACTTTAAATGTTTCATTCAAATAAGCTCTCCAAACACCAGGACTTGGCACTCCATGACATAAGATATCCACAGCCAACAAATTCGAAGAATCCTTGTTACACAAAAATTTTCGCAAACCCAATAATTGACAAGGGGTGCCAACAAACATCACGAAACGCCCCTGCTTCAAACATTGTTCAACTTGAATATAAGCACTTTCTATTCGACTTTGCAGATATTTACTTCCCATCATTGGAAGCACATCGTCTTGTTTATCCGCTGAAGCATGAAAAACCTCCCATTTTTCATCAAACTCAGCTCCAAACACAACGCCTCCTCGCTTTATTATCACCTTAGCAAGAGCAATAAAAATTCCGCCAGAAGAACTTTCCTTTCGTTCCCCATCGTTAGGATTTAATGAGGCCAAGAATTCAAGAGGTTGAGTTTTGGAAGTGTTATCCAACATCGGACAAACTTTCTCACACAAGCCACAATTTACACATATGGAAGAATCAACCTTTGGATATAGAAATCCCTCCTCATCTTCAACCATAAATATGCAATGTTTAGGACATTTTTGAACACAGGCCGAACACCCACAACAATCTTTTTTATCAATAATATGAATCATTATAGTTTATTTAAATATCTTATCAATAAGAACCAAAACTACCTTGAACAAGCGAAGCTTAATGAATGGAATGAGATACTTCGTTTTCATATCTGCATAATAGAACAATCTCCATGGACAATCCATAAAATTAGATAATCGTGATAAACTTTGAACCCGTTTTTTTTTCCTGTTTACTTTTGAAACATCTATCAATGTCAAGTAATACACAGTCTGCATAATAAAGCCATAACCATCTTGCATGGTTCCATTTGGATGATATTTTTTATAGTATTGCCAAAGTTGACTTGCTGGTAGTTCCAATATATCATTCAGAAATACAACATGCATCAACTGTTTTGGATCCAGGTACAATTGTATATTATAATAATTTTCCAATCTTTGAGACAATTCAAACAAGCGTCCATCAATATAATCCATTTCTAAATACGACAAATTATATCCTAATTTATCTCCATCTGAGGACTTATAATAGTCTTTATAAATAGAATGAAGGTATAGAGATTTCGTATGGCAAAGGTATTCCCAATTGAAAACATTATCTTCCGCAAAACGCATATTTTCATCGAAACGTATATGGTTTTGCTCAATAATAACACGCTTGAACAAACGTCCCCATGGATAACAAAGTTGGTCAGCGTTAATCAGTGTAGAAAGTTCTTTGCCCAAGCTCAATTTATCGGACAAACAACATTTGAAATTTGATTTTTCCGGTTGACTGCCATAATAAAAACCAGTTATAGCCAAATCATAATTTCTCCCCTGCCATAAGTGCAAAAGATAATCCGAAGATATTCTATCATCAGCATCTATAAAAGTAATATATTCACCCCTTGCAGACTCCAATCCCATATTGCGAGCTGAACTCACCCCACCATTTTCTTTATGTAGGACTTTAATTCGTTCATCGCTAAATGTATGACAAAGATTCAATGTTCTATCTTTACTTCCATCATCAACAATTATTAATTCCCAATCCTTGAATGTTTGCGCAAGAACTGTTTGTACACATTGGAGTATAGTCCGTTCGGCATTATATGCAGGTATAATAATAGATATCATTTTCTATGATTTGTAATACGAAAAAATTTGTCGAATATAACAGAAATCTTTAACATAAGAGCAGAGGCTAAACCTCCATTTTTATATATCGTACTAAAAATTCTACCAGAAGGTGAGAACAGAAAATAAATCTGGTCTATGCCAACAGGCATTGTTGGCGAGGCAAAAGACTGCTTCGCATTTTTTATCATTGTTGCTATTTCTTCAGTAATTATCCCTTCTTTGCGTATTTTTTTATATATTTCCTTACTAAAATATGGTGAATAGCTTTGATCTTCTATAAAATTCATGTGCCACCAATGAATGATAGTAGCATCTGCAAAATATTTTAGACTCATCTGAATCTGAGCATTATAAATGCCAGACAACTCTTGTATGATGTTACCAAAATCACGATTGGTCTTCAAAAATGCAGGTTCATCTTGTGAGATATCTTTTTTAAAGCATGAGTAAGTCCAGTTTTCATTCCATTTTTTAAAAAACTGGCGAGTTCGTTCGTTGTCTGCAACATATATTACCCCAGAATTGAAGTAAAATTCACTATCAGAAGCATCCAAGCCAAAAGCTTTTTCGACACTATCCAATGGAGAGAAAGGCATTTGTCCCAATGGCAAATGCGTTTCAGGAACAGCAGCCATATCACAACTTAGTTTATCTATCTCATCTAATCGTTTGCAAATTACCGTATCATTGTCCAAGAACAACATGGGACCATCAACATAAAGTCGTGACTTGGTTTTTAGCTCACGCGACTTTTCCTTTCGGCTATAGCGTTCAGGAACATCTACAACTACAATTTTTGTAAACAAGTTGCAGAACTCAGAAAACTCTCGGATATAATCGTTCGTTTCACGATCAATAATCAATGACACAATTGCCTCAGGGTGATATAATCGCAATGAATATGCTGACACCCAACATTCTTCCATAAACAAGAAATCTTTAGTGGCATGTAAAGTATATACTATTTGAGTTTTCATAACTTATCGTTGTATCTGTTGTACCATTTTATATATGTATAAACCGTGAAGAACATTCTTGATGCAATTTCCTCACCGCCTAAGAATCTATCTCTCAACTGCAAGAAATTGTCGGCGTCCAACTCCGGCAACAGCCTTTCGATGTTCGCATGTGAAGTCGTAGCCAACAAATCCTCCTTGACTTCCCCACGAAACCAATCCTTGGTTGGTGGAACGAATCCTCGTTTTGGACGATCAAGCAAATCTCTTGGTACCATTTCATAAAGGATGTCCTTCAAGATGCGCTTCAATCCGAGATTTCCATCTATCATGTATTCGTATGGCAACAAGCGGGAATATTCTGCCACACGATAGTCCATAATTGGGCTGCGAAGTTCCAGGCTGCATCGCATAGTAGCACGATCTACCTTCTGGTTGACCGCATTCATGAAAGTCTTCATGTCGTAATCGCTATATGCAAGGATTCCACGCTGTTTGTTCTGCAGGTATTTCATGTCGGGCTGTTGCTTGCCAAGAGTGATACGGTCGAACTTCTCCGCCCCTCCCATATCGTAACAGAACATGCCAAGACTGCGATATACGTCGGCATAATCATGCTGGGTAGACTGCATCACCTCTTCCTCACCACCCTTATGCTTGAAATATGGCGTGAATAGCTTACGAAGCCAATATGGTTTCTGATATTGGTGCAGACGTGCCTTTGTCCATTCGTATTTAGGATAGCCATAGAACAGCTCGTCGCCACCATCGCCGCCAAGAATCACCGTAACGTCCTGACGTGCCTTTTCTGCGACGAGGCTGCTCGGTATCAGACTGTCGTCGGCAAACGGCTCATCAAAATAGGTGATGTAATCGTTGAAGACCTTAATAAGGTCGTCGCCGGTGCACGGACATACCTTAATAGGTACACCCAGGGAGCGGGCTACGTCAACAGCAAAATGACTCTCGTCAAACTGCTGGTTGTCGAAGCCTGCAGTATATGCACACAGGTCTTTGTTGAACTTTGAAACAATGGCGCAAATCAAAGAAGAGTCGATGCCACCGGAAAGGAATGTACCTACCGGCACGTTCGCATTGAGGCGCAGACGAACGGCATCGAAGAGCAAGTCTTTGACCATCTGCTTCGCTTCGTCATAGCTTTTGGGTGCCGTAAAACCACAAGAGTTTGTGTCAACATCCCAATATGTCTGTATGTCGAGTTTACCGGAAGAAAGGTTGAAGGTGAAACATTCGCCTGCTCTCAACTTCTTCACTTCCGCAAACGGACTATACGGGTCGGGAATAATGCCTTGCAGCAGATAGAACTGGCGCGCCGTCGCATCAACATGAAGATTGTTGCCGTATTTAATGACTTTAGGCTGAGAAGCAAACTCTAAATCTTTGCCTTCATGCCAAAAATAGAACGGCTTTTTGCCCAAACGGTCGCGAGCACCTACCATTATATTTTTACGACGGTCATAGATAACGTAGGCGAACATGCCGTTGAAAAGCTTCACCGAATCGACACCCAACTTCTCGTACATGGCACAGACCACTTCTGTGTCGCTCTCTGTTCTCAATATGACATCGCCCAGATACTGTTTCTTCAGTTCAAGGTAGTTGTACACCTCACCGTTGAAGACGATGCAGATATCGTCGTTATATACGAACGGTTGGTTGCTGCGAGGGTCGAGGTCGATGATAGAGAGACGCACATGTCCGAATGTCAACTTCTCGCCATCAGGAGTCTGAATTTCTTCCACACCCGTATGATCGGGACCACGGAAGTTCATCAGTTCCAGCTTATGTTCTACAACGCTACGCTCATAACGTCGCGTCGTTCCGAAAATTCCACACATTTTTTAAATAAATCTTTGATTAATGACCTTCGTTACCATTTTTAACATCCATGCAAATAAGAAGGTCGCTACAAAAGTTAATATTGTAAAGACATGCCACCAGTGAGGTATGTACGTATATGCCATACCAAACAATACACTGATGACAGCTCCATGTATCAAATAAATTTCAAAAGAATATTTTCCAAAGAATGTCAATAATCTATTGCTTTTTATAGGTCGGAGACACGATGAAGTATATGTCAACAAACCTATAAACAGACTTAAAGCCATCATACCAAACGGAAATCAGCCGTTTTTCCCTCCCATAAGGTTATTGATGTTGCTTCAAAAACAAGAGAGCATAAAACAAGAGGCAATACTATCTTTAAAAGTCGCTTCTTAAGAAAACCATCTAAATATTTCTGTCCTTTCGTAATAAGACTTACCATTAGTCCATATCCAGAAAGGAAGAAGAATACAGCCACTATCGGTGCTCCCCAAAACTGAAATTGGGAGAAAATCCACATATCATCAGGTGTTGCATCTACTATTCTTAGAGATATATGATGAATAACAATTCCCATTGCCAACACTCCACGTAGAGGCAACGTAGCTTCCATTGTAAATGGCGTTAATGAAACAGAAGGGCGAATACATCCCAAAATTGCCCAAAGAAATAGAATACTAATTAGCAGAATCATAATACTTACTTTTCACCACAGATGCGTCCCAACAAAGTTGGTGTTCCATTTTTGTCATGCAGAGGAATTCCTATAGAATCTTTATAGCTGAGTTTATATAAAAAACGAGATTTATCTGCAAAAATATTTTTAAATTTCTGTTCTGAATAAGGTTTCGAAACCATAGTTTGTAAAATCCAGATATTTGGATTATTATACGGTACTGAGTCTATCATTTTTTTTATAGAAGGGATTTTTTTATATAACATATTGAATATATAATCCATCCAAACATAATCGACAATATCATCATAACGCTTCCAATATTCATTGAATACATCTAATGCAGCACGCATCATCAAATTGTTCTTATGGCAAGCCAAAAAGAACGTACTCCATCTACCTGCACATATGTTAATATCATCCTTAACATTTAAACGGTTTGTATAGAAATCAGAAGATGTTACGATTTTAGGAAGTGGTTGCGTCAAGAGTAATGTACAATCCATCCAAACACCTCCATATTTGACCAATAGTGCAATACGTACTATATCAGAAAAATGTGTTCGAGAAATCTTACCATCACGATATTTTTGCCATACAATTTCGTCCAAATGCAAATAATTGGGTACAGTACTCTCTGTTACAACTACAACCTTGCAGCCATTGCTATTTTTGCGGATTAAATTAATACAAGAACTTACCATTTGAGGCATATTGGACACATCATTCCAATAAACCCAAATAGTCGATTCTGTGTCATCGTTAGACAAATTAGATTGTGGATAAACAGGCTGATCTTTATATTTATATATAACATCAGCAAAACCTTCCCAAAACTTTTCAAGACGCTCAAATACTTTCTGACGATCTTTCGGATTTCTTATGCGTAATAAAAATTTTGTATGAACTTTCCAAAGCAATAATGTATAATCAAAACCTGCAATTTTACCTTTTTTATAAGCATCTTTGTATATTGCAACATTACGCTTCCACTTATTTCGTATTTCGTATAAAATCATTACTAGTTCTATTTTTTTGTTATATCACAAATAATTTGGCTAAGATACTTTTCGTCGACACATTCCTCAACATTGTTTCCACCCATTGCCTCGTTTGTATATTTGCCCTTAACAACACCGCCATTCATATCTCCACGTTGATACCACTCATACTCGATATCAAGATGACCTATATCCACAGCTTGATATCCTAATTTTGCCAAATTGTAGGCAAGAATGGTAGCTGTAGGTCCATAAGAAAGGAGTATTAATTTATCATCCTTCGGATCAACATGGGTTGTTATGGCTTTAAGCATATCATCATAATGAGAAAAACCATTGGTAGGATATCCAAGAATGCGTTGTAACGACTTTGCATTATCATACAAGTCGTTGCCGACACCAGTTCGGCTTTGATTGCCTTCCACAATAACCACATCACGTTCCTCCCAAATACGTCTCAGCATTTGCAACTGCCTGGTGCTTCTCTTTCTGTCGTAATACTCTATATAGAATCGTGAAATCTGAGTGTCTATATAAGTACGATTACCAGAAAGCAACGGTCGAAGGCTCTTACCGAATTTTCTAATGAAATCACCCCAAAATGTTCGTGTAAGCTTTACCGTTCCATCCACATTCTTCAAATAAGAAGGAATGCCAACGATATGGTTTGGCGCATCTGTAGCTTGGAGTACATGTTTCAAACCTGCAATAAGTTTTTCATCTACTACTTGGTATCCCTCTTTTACTCCCCAGAAAAAGGATAATTCTCCATCACCATAACGGCTGATAGAACAACGATGGTCAATGATATACTGTATAGACTCAAAAGAGTCCATGATTTTCAGATTCTGGAAAGGTCTACGCGCCAACGGATCGGCTACATACCATCGATAGCGACGTATTAAAGCGTTTATTATCTTGTTCATATTATAAAAAATTAATTAGTATACTTAAATCTTCCCCTCAACCAATGAGCAAACATGCGAAGTTTGCACAGACCGAGGTCTGACGGACACTGAAGCAGGAACTTAAAGAAAGAAGAAGGACGACAACTATATATGTAGCTTTGGATATTAGTATATATTTTATACTTGTATTCCTTGGTCACATCAGCAAGAAATTTTCTATCTGCATAATTTTCGAAAGTCTTCATATAGTTTTTCATCCATCTGTAGTTCATGTATGTAGCAATCATTTTCTTTCTACAATCTATAGGATTACCCCATTGACCAGATATATTAACATCAGAATTACGCACATTGAAGGTTGTATGCTGGGTCATGCAGCATCCTTCGTCTGCCATAAGAAAATTGGTAACATCATCAGAGAACCAAGCAGAGGGAAAATCAAAAAAATTACCCTTGTCCTTCAGGTGTTTTGTGCGATAAACAAAACTTGCAATTCCTCCGACCCAGTCTTTCTGATAGATACGATTGATGAAATGGAGGTTGTCAAGCCATTCGTCTGTGACATTCTCTTCGGCTTTCACATTTCCTTCTCCGTCTATTACACGGGAACGAGCACGCAATAAATTTGCTTTAGGATACTTTACAAGCAATTTGTCTGCTTCGACAAGGAAGTCTGGTTCGTACACATCATCGTCGCTTGCCATGATGAAATACTCCGTATCGCAAATATCAACCAAGAGATTCCAATGAGAGACAAGACTCTTGCCACCCATGTTCTTCT
>ENA-ORPK01000535-ORPK01000535.1-human-gut-metagenome-genome-assembly--contig:-NODE-535-length-34706-cov-5.122911_pt1 | contig 34706 bp, 29 predicted proteins | sample MGYA00242139_ERZ509068 | MGnify/ENA primary metagenome ERZ509068 (study PRJEB26280, sample SAMEA2338687) | human gut metagenome | biome: human gut; feature: human-associated habitat; material: faeces...
GACTACAACAAGTTCCGCAACACCATACTTACCGACTACGATAAGTACATGCAAGGTGTGTGGAAAGAGTATAAGAAATTTAAGGGAGATATACGATCACAGGTTCCTAAGCCAAAGACTCCACCTACCTATACGGAGCCTAAGCAGCCGGAAAAGCCGGTGACCGTGAAGCCTAAGATGCCGGTGAGTCCGATTGCACCTAAGGTGCGCCCTACCATCGACCCTGTAAACAAGCCGAAGCTGCCGGAGGTGAAGCCGGATATTCCAGATATCGACTACACCGGTTCGGGCATCGATATCCCTGAAGGTGGATTGGGCGACATCAACAAGAAGCCAGACCTTACCAAGGTTCCGGCGCTGCCTACCGACCCACTGGCAAAGGTGCCTACCAACAAGAAGAATCCGAAGGCACCTACCATCCGTCCAGGTGTTGACCCTGTGAACAAGCCGAAGTTGCCGGAGGTGAAGCCGGATATTCCTGACATCGAATACACCGGTTCGGGCATCGAACTCCCGCTGATGCCAGCCGTATCTGCCATCCCTGTGATGCCGGCACTGCCGCATATCGGACATGTGAAGGTGCCAGTGAGCAAGCAGACCATCGACGTGGATTACTACGGAGAGAACATCCAGTTCCAGAAGGCCATATTGCTGGCAAAGAAGGACATCGCCTCTACCAACGACGTAGTGGCTTACTGGAAGACGCTGAAGAAATCAGACCTCAAGGAGGTGACCCAGGCTTTCGCCACCGAATCGCGCAAGATGGGACTCAGCGACTGGGCTTCTGCCATGCTCGTAGAGAAATACATCAACGCCGTGATGCCGAACGCCAGCCAGAACGAAAAGATTGTGGCGGCACAGTATGTACTGGTGAACTGCGGCTACAACATCCGATTGGGTATGAACGACCACCAGGTGGCGATGCTCGTGCCTTACGCCGAGCACGTGTTTGAGAAATCATACATCAACATCGACGGCAAGAAGTACTATATCTATCCGAACATCGACGACAGCGGCGCTTTCCGCACCTGCGACCTGCCTAAGGATGCAGAACTGGGTAAGGACATGGAGCTGAGATTCACCGGAAAGACCGTGATAGGAAGCGGCACCAAGCCATTCAGCTACGAGGCGGCGGGCATCACCCTGAAGGGCGAAGTGCCTACAGGCATCATGCCGATGCTCGATGAATATCCGGTGATAGATATTCCTACCGTGGCTTCCAGCGTGGTAGACAAGAAGTTCCGCAACGAAGTGGTGGAGCAGATCCGCACCCAGGTGGCAGGTTTGGACGAGCAGGATGCAGCCAACCGAATTCTGAGATTCATACAGAAGGGTTTCCCATACGCCACAGATGATGAGCAGTTTAAGCGCGAGAAGTACTTCTACTTTGAGGAGACGCTCTATTATCCGCTGTGCGACTGCGAGGACCGCGCCATCTTCTACGCCTATCTGGTGCACGAGATTCTGGGTCTTGATGTGCATCTCATCCAGTTCCCTGGTCATGAATGTACTGCCGTGGCTTTCAACCAGCCAGTGGCAAACGGCACATCTTACGAATACAAGGGCAAGACCTACTATATCTGCGACCCAACCTATATTGGTGCAAGAATAGGTAGATGCATGCCAAGTTACGCCAAGGAGTCACCACAGATTGAAGTGTGGTACTAAAGAATAAAAATGCAAAAGGCACCCATCCTGGATGAGTGCCTTTTGCATTTTTATTCATTTTTGTCTTATATTTCCGTCTTATCTTATTCATATTCCTCAATATGCCGGAACCTGCCCCAAGGGGAATCGCGATAAATAGCGAGGCTGCCCTTAGGAACCAGCAGCTTGACCTTCTCAAAACAATGCGAATCGAAGACATCCGTTATCCGGGTCTTCCAGATGGCATTGCCGATGACCGGCGGCTGATTGCTGCGAAAGATAATCTCCTCCAGATGAGGACTGCCGGTAACGATGTCACGCATTACATGAAGGCGGGTATCCGGGAACACCAGACGTTTCAACACCTGATGACGGGCAAAGGCTTCCTTCTCTATCTCATCCACCTTATAGGTCATGCCCTGATAAGTCACCGACTTGGGAACCTCGATGCAGGAATCCTTCTGGTTGATGGCCTTCACCGAAACAACACCGCCGCCCCAGGAAGTACACAGAAAGTTGCCCACCTTAAACTGGGATACCACATCATAGATGGTTTCGGGCTGGTTCACCTTATTATATATAGCACCTCCGGCGATGCCCACCAGCAGCAACCCCAGAACTATCCAGAACGCCATCAGGGAGCGGTGGAGAAACAGAATGTGATTGCGCAAGGCAGCTACATTAGGATAGCGAGCTTCGAGGGGACAAAGACAGCGCCCGATGGAAAGTCTGCAGGACAAGCCGAGCTGCAACTTATCCAGGATGATGCCCAGACTGTAGATGTCGTTGCGCACATCGGTGGGTCCACCCCGCTGCTGTTCGGGCGAGATATATCCCTCGGTGCCCGCAGGCGACTTCAATATCGCATAGTAATCGGCATCCGACAATCCGAAATCAATCACCTTCACCACGCTTCCGCTGCGCGTAACCATGATGTTCGAGAGTTTCAGGTCGCGATGCACCACCTGCTGGCTATGCACATACTCCATCACTTCGAGCAGCTGGTGAGCCACCTGCCTGCGCTGCGACCGGGTATGCGGCGTGCTGAGCCATTCATCCAGGGTAACGCCATCAATCCATTCCTGCACCAGGCATTCTCCGTAGCCATCCACCTCTTCGATGCCCTCCACATAAACCACACCCGGATGCTGAATCTTGGAAAGGATATCATACTCCTTATGCAACAGGTTTCGGAACACTTCGTTATGGCGTACATCGGGTGCCAGCGCCTTCAACACCCACCATTTGCCATCACGCTTGGCACGAATGAGGATATTAAAGCCACCAACCGAGATTTCCTCCATTTCCGAGAAACCGGAGGAAGTCTGACCAGAAGGAGGGAAATAGAATCCCGAAACTTGTTCCATACTGCAAAGATACTACATTTTTATACAAATACGACAAAGAAATTAAATATTTTCGTCATATTTCGGAAAAACATGCATGATAACTCATTTTTTTGTTGTAATTTTGCAGCGAAATTGCAATTTTACATAATTAATTAATGAAGATTCTAGTAACGGGTGCATCGGGATTCATCGGCAGTTACATCGTGGAAGAAGCCTTAAGACAAGGCATGGAGACCTGGGCGGCAGTACGCCCCAGCAGTTCCAGGAAATACCTGCAAGACGATCGCATCCATTTCATCAATCTCAATCTTTCTTCAGAGGAAGAGTTGGAGAAGGAACTCGCTCCGCACGAGTTCGACTATATAGTGCATGCAGCTGGCGCTACCAAGTGTTTGCATGCAGAGGATTTCTATAAGGTAAACACCGAGGGCACCAAGCACCTGGTGAATGCCATCCTGCATCTGGGGATGCCCATCAAGCGATTTGTCTTCGTCAGCTCGCTCAGCATCTTTGGAGCCATCCGCGAGGAGCAGCCTTATCAGGAAATCTGTGAGAACGATGTGCCTAAGCCTAATACGGCATACGGCAAGAGCAAGCTTGCCGCAGAGCGCTATCTCGACAGCATCGGCAACAACTTCCCTTATATCATCCTGCGCCCTACCGGCGTATACGGTCCCCGAGAGAAAGACTATTTCCTCATGGCTCAGAGCATCAGGCAGCACGTGGATTTCGCCGTAGGATTCAAGCGTCAGGACATCACCTTTGTGTATGTACAGGATGTGGTGCAGGCTGTGTTCCTGGCTCTGGACCACGGTATGAACGGCAGGAAATACTTCCTCAGCGATGGCGAGGTATACCAGTCGGAAACCTTCAGCAACCTGATTCAGAAGGAATTGGGCAACCCATGGATGCTGCGCATCAAGGCGCCTATCTGGGTATTGCGCATCGTAACCTTCGTGGGCGAATACCTGGGAAGAATGACCGGAAAGATGTCGGCACTGAACAACGACAAGTATAACATCCTGAAGCAGCGCAACTGGCGATGTGACATCGAGCCAGCCATGGACGAGCTGGGCTATCATCCCCACTATCCATTGAGAAGAGGCGTGAAGATCGCCATCAAATGGTATAAGGATAACGGATGGCTGTAATTTAGTTAATAGTTAAAAGTTAATAGTTGATAGTTGATAACGGCTACACCGCATAGCGAGATTGCCCTATAAACTGTAAACTATAAATTATAAACTAATAAGAACCGTGATAAAAGATTATTTTAAGATAGACAAGAACCCAAAGAAGGGACTCCTGCCACTGGAATGGGCGATGCTGGGCTATATGGCCATCACCGTGATTACCATGCTCTTCGCCTTTACCAAGGTGGTGAACCCGGAATCGATGCTTTGGGGACGATTGAGAATTCTAGTCATCACCCTCGCCCTCTGGGGCGTATACCGCATGATTCCATGCAGGATAACGAAGATGGTGCGCATCATGGCACAAATCGCCCTGCTTGCCTGGTGGTATCCAGACACTTACGAGATCAACCGCATGTTCCCCAACCTAGACCATATCTTCGCAGGATGGGAACAGGACCTCTTTGGATGCCAGCCCGCCCTGCTCTTTGCCAAGGCGTTGCCCTGGGCGGTGGTGAGCGAACTGATGTCGATGGGCTACTTCATGTATTATCCGATGATAGCAGCAGTGGTGCTCTACTATTTCTTCTGCAGATACTACGAGGCAGAAAGAGCTAGCTTTGTGCTGCTCGCCAGCTTCTTCCTCTACTATCTCATCTACATCTACGTGCCGGTGGTGGGACCTACGTTCTACTTCGATGCCGTGGGAGTGCAGGATATTGCCAAGGGCATCTTCCCGGCAATGGGCGATTACTTCAGTACCCATACCAGTTGTCTGCCAACCCCAGGCTATACCGACGGAATCTTCTACCAGCTCGTAGAGGATGCCAAGGAAGCCGGAGAGCGGCCTACCGCCGCCTTCCCGAGTTCGCACGTGGGCGTAAGCACCATCTGCATGCTCCTTGCCTGGCACAGCAGAAACCGCAAGCTGCTCTTCACCATGCTGCCATTCTACATCTTCCTGTGTATGGCAACCGTGTATATCCAGGCGCATTATCTCATCGATGCCATCGCCGGATGGATCTCTGCCATAGTCATCTACTTCATGCTGATGGCAGTTTCAAAGAACATGAAATGATGCGGCATGGAAGATACAGGAAAGAAATCATATTAATACATCAAACATAAATTAGAATTCATCTAGAACAATGAAGAAACTGTTTATTGAGACTTATGGCTGCCAGATGAATGTGGCAGACAGCGAAGTTGTAGCCAGCATCATGCAAATGGCAGGCTACGACATGTGTGAGAAGGAAGAAGAGGCCGATGCCATCTTCCTCAATACCTGCAGCATCAGAGAGAATGCAGAGAACAAGATTTACCACCGTCTGGAAACTCTTCACGCCGAACAGAAGAAAGGACGGAAAGTAATATTGGGCGTGCTGGGCTGTATGGCAGAACGAGTAAAGACCGACCTCATCGAGAACCATTATGCCAACTTGGTATGCGGACCAGACAGCTATCTCAACCTGCCCGACATGATAGCACAGTGCGAAAACGGCAACAACGCCATCAACATAGAACTATCCAAGACTGAGACTTACCGCGACATCGTGCCTCAGCGAATCGGCGGAAACCGTATCAGCGGATTTGTAAGCATCATGCGTGGATGCAACAACTTCTGCCACTATTGTATCGTACCCTATACACGAGGCCGAGAGAGAAGCCGTGATGCAGAAAGCATCCTGCGCGAAGTACGCGACCTGCACGACCGCGGTTTCAAGGAAGTAACCCTGTTGGGACAGAACGTCAACAGCTACGGTCTCTCTCCATCGGGCAAGCGCGAGGAAGGAAGCCTGTCCTTTGCCCAGTTGCTGCACATGGTGGCACAGGCCGTGCCCGATATGCGCGTACGATTTACCACCTCCAACCCCGAAGACATGACAGAGGACATCCTGCAAGCCATAGCCGAAGAGCCCAACCTCTGTAAACATATCCACTTCCCTGCCCAGAGCGGAAGCAACAAGATTCTGAAACTCATGAACCGCAAGTACACACGTGAGGAATATCTGGACAAGATAGCCGCCATCAAGCGCATCATTCCAGGTTGCGGCATCACTACAGATATCTTTGTGGGCTACCACGACGAGACCGAAGAAGACCAACAGCTCACCTTGTCGCTCGTCAAGGAAGTCGGCTTCGACAGCGCCTTCATGTTCAAGTATTCTGAGCGTCCCGGCACCTATGCAGCCAAGCATCTGCCCGACAACATATCAGAGGAGACAAAGATAGCCCGACTCAATGAACTCATCAAACTGCAGACCGAGATCAGCGCCCAGCAGAACAAGAAAGACGAGGGCAAGGAGTTTACTATCCTCATCGAGGGCTTCAGCAAGAGAAGCCGCGAACAACTCATGGGACGCACCGAACAGAACAAGGCTGTCATCATGGACAAAGGCAATCATCACATAGGCGAATTTGTGAAAGTACGCATCACTGGTTCCACCTCTGCTACACTCTTTGGTGAGGAAATAACAGAATAAAAACAAGAAAAACGCAAAAAGGCTTTGCGTTTTTCAATAAAAGCACTATATTTGCAGACTATGAAGGAATTCTTGCAAGTCTTACGACGCTTTGTGCCACCCTACAAGAAGTACCTGGCACTTTCTATCGTCTTCAATATCCTGTCAGCGATATTGAACATCTTCTCATTTGCAGCACTCATACCAATCCTGCAAATCCTGTTTCAGGTAGACGGAGGCATACGTGCCAACGACTACATGAGCTGGAATGGAGACCTTGGCAGCATCAAGGAAGTAGCTACCAACAATATGTACTACTACATCCAGGAGTTTATCGTAGAGTATAGTGCCTCTACGGCGCTTTTGGTCATCGGTCTGTTCCTGGCCTTCATGACCTTCCTGAAGACAGGTGCTTACTTCCTGTCATCTGCCATGATTATACCTATCCGTACAGGCATCGTGCGCGACGTCCGAAACCAGCTCTATCACAAGATTACCTCCCTCTCGTTGGGATTCTTCAGCGAGGAGCGCAAGGGCGACATCATTGCTCGTATGAGCGGCGATGTACAGGAAGTGGAAAACAGCATCATGTCGTCACTCGACATGCTCTTCAAGAATCCTATTCTCATCATAGCCTACTTCACTGCTCTCGTCGTCATCAGCTGGCAGCTCACCATCTTCACCATTCTTTTCGTACCAGGATTCGGATGGTTTATGGGCTTTGTGGGCAGGAAGCTGAAAGCACAAAGTACGGAGGCACAGTCGCTATGGAGCGACACCATGAGCATGGTAGAGGAAACACTCGGAGGCTTGCGCATCATCAAGGCTTTCTGTGCAGAGAACAAGATGAATGCAGCTTTCGCCAAAGTGAACGGATTGTATCGCGACCACATCATGCGAGTAAACATCCGTCAGCAGATGGCGCATCCTATGAGTGAGTTCTTGGGCACCATACTCATCGTCATCGTTTTGTGGTTTGGAGGTATTCTCGTTCTCGACTACGGACGCATCGACGGTCCTACCATCATCTTCTATCTCGTGATGCTCTACAGCATCATCAATCCGCTGAAGGAGTTCTCGAAGGCAAGCTACAACATCCCTAAAGGTCTTGCCTCCATGGACCGTATCGACAAGATACTGCAGGCAGAGATAGAAATCAGGGACAAGGAAAATCCTAAACACATAGTAAGCTTCGAACACCAGATAGAATTCCGCAATGTATCCTTCGCCTATACCGACCACCGCAACAACGAGTTAGTTTATGTGCTGAAGAACATCAACTTGGTGATTCCCAAGGGAAAAACCGTTGCCCTGGTAGGACAGAGCGGTAGCGGAAAGAGTACGATGGTAGATCTCATTCCTCGATACTACGACGTACAGGAGGGCGAGGTGCTTATCGACGGTATCAACGTAAAAGACCTGGCCGTGCACGACCTCCGACAGCTGATAGGCAACGTAAACCAGGAGGCAATCCTCTTCAATGCTTCCTTCAAGGACAACATACGATTTGGCAAGACTGATGCCACAGATGAAGAAATAGCCAACGCAGCAAAAATAGCCAAAGCCTACAACTTCATCACACAGTCAGAGCAAGGCTTCGATACAAATATCGGCGACCGTGGCGGACGTCTCTCTGGCGGACAGCGACAGCGCGTGAGCATAGCCCGAGCCATACTGAAGAACCCGCCCATACTTATCCTCGACGAGGCTACATCGGCGCTCGACACCGAGAGCGAACGACTCGTGCAGGACGCGCTGGAGCGCCTTATGAAGTCGCGCACAACGGTGGCTATCGCCCACCGCCTGTCTACCATCAAGAACGCCGACGAAATATGCGTAATGCACGAGGGCGAGATCGTAGAGCGTGGCACACACGAAGAACTTATAGCGCTCGGCGGCTACTACAAGAAGCTGCACGAGATGCAGAAATAACTATTTTTCAAAATATCAACTATCAACAAAGCAGAGGTCACATCACTGTGGCCTCTGCTTTTTTTTACCCTAACAGTAGCGGAGGTGAAAGCCTCCGCAGCACCAAGCCAAATAGTTTCTACTAATAGCATTGCAGCTTGCTGCGGCGGCTAGAGACCGCCGCTACTATTCAGTTTTAAATAATACAGGTTATCCACAACTTACAGAAAACTGTTGATAACTCTGTAATAAACTGACTCACAATATATAATTATCAACAAACCTGTGTATAACTACGTTAGTTTACTGCACACAGGCAGGCTTCTAACAGAGTTATCCACAGGGTTTATCCACAGGTTATACTAAACAGGCAGCCTGTAGCAAAACCCAGAATCACGATGCCGTAGTCTCCTATTGTTAGGTTTATGGGCAATTTCATAGTTTAGACACACACTCTACGGAGAAGCAACAGGCATAAACCTGTCCAAACTGACAATATAGACAGACAACACACTCATACCAAACAACCGAGTTATCCACAATTTTCAACAACCTGTTGATAACTTCCTAACACACTAACTCTTAGCACATTAGTATTAACAAACATGTTGATAAACCTGTTGGTTTGAGTCTCTACAAGCCTACTAATCAACCCATACATCCTAACAATCTATCATAATCTTACTAACAACAGCCGACATAGCACGAACAACCGCTGCACATGTTATCAACAACTCCCAAGACAGGGTAATATTGAAAAACGCCTGTATTATTGTTGATAATGTTGATAACACAGGTAAAAGACTGATTTACAACAAGAAGTTATCAACACATCCTGTTGGTTATGCTGTTAGTATTCAGACGAAACGAGGTTAAAATCAACATAAAACAGGACTGATATCAACATTGAACGAGGTTGATATCATATAAAAACCAAGTTTAGGCAGCATTAAACAAGACTGCAATCCACAAACCATCTTATTACCGTGAACTGGTAACGCTGTTACCGTTGCGCGGTAATAAAGTTACCGAACTGTGGTAATGACGTTCTTGCTACGTGGTAATTCAATAGCACGACAAGGACTATAGCGAAGAAATACACGAAAAATCCACAAAACCTGTTGATATTGTTGATAACTGCTGTAAAACACTGATAAACAACAGGAAGTTATCAACACACCTGTGGATAACTATGTTAGGATAATGGATTGAATAGCAAAACAATCTGTTTGCGAGTTTTGCCCCCTCCTACGATTAGTATTTCATCACTATTTATAACCTGGTTGCTAATATCCTACAACCGCCAGTAGTTATTCACAAACCTGTTGATAACCTGTGAATAACCTACTAACAACTATGTTAACAACTCGGAGATTATCAACAGGTAAACAGGCAGAGTGGGGCAGATGTGGATAACTGTGTGCGTTATCAAATTAATATTCTAAAGTTTTCCACAGGTTTTTTAAAGAAAAAGATATAAACTTATTAACTTTGCAGGTGTAACGGCACTTTTGTGAATAACTCATGTATATCGTTCATTTTCAAAGAGAAGATATAAACACTACCTGTTGAGATGCCTGTACCACAGGTTAATAACGAAATAACCAAAGAAACAGGCGGAAAGTTTTCAACGTACTAACAGCATATCATACTCATATTCTTTTTCTTTTCTTTAAAAATAAAAAGAAATAAATATATAGATAGGTGTTGAGAAGTTGAAGGGGTGTTGTGGTGAGATGGTGAGATGGTGAGATTTGAAAGCGGCGCCTGTTGGTCTTTTCAAACGTGTACAGAACAGGGACAGGCGGCGAAGGTGTGGCAGTACGGATAGAGTAGGGTGTAGGCAGATGGCGCCTTAAAGCAAGACAGTCTGAACGCCCCACAATATAAATAGAAACAATATTAAACAAAGATATATGAACAACGATTGGAAAGAGAAGGGTTACATCGACGAGCCGGTTGATGGATCCGTTGACTTGAAGAAGGAGATACGTCGCTTGTGTGAGGAGAAGGACGCTGTGGTGCTGGCTCACTACTATACGGTGGGCGAAGTGCAGGAGGTGGCCGATTTCATCGGCGACTCGCTGGCATTGGCGCGCAAGGCTGCAAAGACCGACGCTAAGATCATCGTGATGTGCGGCGTGCACTTCATGGCTGAGACATGCAAGCTGCTTTCGCCGGAGAAGAAGGTGCTCTGCCCCGACCTCACAGCCGGCTGCTCGCTTGCGGACTCTTGCAAGGCTGAGGACCTGAAGGAGTTCAAGGCGCAGCACCCTGGCTACAAGGTGGTGAGCTACGTGAACACTACGGCTGCCGTGAAGGCGCTCACAGACGTGGTGGTCACTTCGGGCAACGCGAAGAAGGTGGTGGACAGTCTGCCGAAGGACGAGAAGCTCATCTTCGGTCCCGACTACAATCTGGGCAACTATATCAACAGCGTGACGGGTCGCGACATGCTGCTCTGGAACGGCGGCTGCCATGTGCACGAGAAGTTCTCGGTAGAGGCAATCGTGAAGCTGAAGCAGGAGCATCCGGAGGCTGTAGTGATGGCTCATCTGGAGTGCAAGGCGCCGGTGCTCGCCGTGGCAGACGTGAAGGGCTCTACGGCTACGATGCTCAACTACGCCAAGGAGCACAAGGAGACGAAAGAGTATATCATCGCTACCGAGGCTGGCATTCTGCACGAGCTGCAGCGCAACTGTCCCGACGTGAAGTTCTATCCGGTTCCGCCGGAAGTGTCTGAGGGTGGGGTAGGCTGCTCTTGCAACGAGTGCGAGTACATGAAGAAGAATACGCTGCTGAAGATATACAATACGCTGCGCTACGAGCTTCCGGAGGTGACGGTAGACGAATCTATCGCCAAGGATGCCGTTAAGCCGATAGAGCGCATGCTGGAGCTGTCTTAACAGGAGCGAAGACACACCTTCAAGGAATATATATGCTGAAAGACATCAGAAATTGAGAAAGAAAAAAGACATTGAAAAGTTCAATGTCTTTTAGTTTTTGAATAGGTCGGAAAGGAACTGCCCTTTTTGAAGTTCAATTTTAAGAGCGGGGCGCTGGTCTTGCTGCGAGTTTTTATAGAATTCATGGATAACATGTTCGCCAAGCATTTCGTTTATGAAGTTTTCTTCGTTTCCGCGGTTTCTCATTCGCTCTTTATATTCGTCGATGCAATCAAGCGAATGATAGACATAGCAATATGGAATTTTTTCTTCAACAAGTTTGTTAACAATTTTTGGGTTTGGAGCAAGAAGAACAATTTTGTTTTGGCTTATGCACTCATGAAGTCTTTTCATAACATAATCGGTTGAATCTTTTCTAACAACTTCCCCGCGATTATATTTTTCTTTTTCAAGTTCAAGTTTCGATTTCCCTTCAAGCCCATATTTATAGACGGCACGCTCGCTGTCGAGGTCAACAAAGTTTGGGTTTTGAGTTGCTAAAAAGGTTTTTCCAACGCCAGGAACGCAAACAAAAACTTTAAAATCTTTCAATTCCATGTATATAATATATAAATAATTAGTAAAAATGTCAATATTCATTATAAAAATAAGAATTTTTTTTAAATAATTGCTTTTGAAAAAAAATTGTTGTATTATGTTTTTATCCAAAGGAGAAATTTATGATTAAGAAAAATGAATATCGAACAAACACATGCGGCGAACTTAGAATTTCCGATGTTGGAAAAGAAGTTGTGCTTTCTGGCTGGGTTAACTCAATTCGTAAACTTGGCGGAATAACATTCTTCACTTTAAGAGATAACTATGGACTCACACAAGTTCTTGTTCGCGAAGAAGAAAAAATTTCAGATATATGCAAAGAAACTGTTATTAAGGTTTCGGGAAAGGTTTTGGAGCGCGAAAGCAAAAATCCAAAAATGCCAACTGGCGACATTGAAGTTTTGGCAAGCGACATTGAAGTTTTGGGAAAATGCAATCCTGTTTTGCCTTTCGAAATTTCCGAAAGTCCTAACACAAAAGAAGAATTGCGCCTTAAATATCGCTACTTAGATTTAAGAAACCCAGAAGTTCATGAAAACATTTTGCTTAGAAGCAGAGCGATGAATTTCATTCGAAATAAGATGCTTTCGCTTGGATTTAATGAATTCCACACTCCAATTTTAACTTCGTCTTCCCCAGAAGGCGCAAGAGACTTCCTTGTTCCAAGCCGTCTTAACCCAGGAAAGTTCTATGCTCTTCCACAAAGCCCACAACAATTTAAACAGCTTTTAATGATTTCGGGCTTCGACAGATATTTCCAAATTGCACCTTGCTTCCGCGATGAAGATGCGCGAGCAGACCGCAGCCCTGGCGAATTCTATCAAATGGACATGGAAATGAGTTTTGCAACACAAGAAGATGTTTTTGAGGTTTTGGAAGAAGTTCTTTATGCAACATTCAAGGAATTTGCACCAAACAAAGAAATAACTCCTCCACCTTTTGAAAGAATCAACTTTAAAGATGCAATGGAAAAATATTGTTCCGATAAACCAGATTTAAGAAACCCACTTGTTGTTCAAGACGCAACAAACCTTTTCAAAAACAGCGAATTTTCGCTTTTCCACGATAAAACAATTAAAATGATTATTGCAGAAACAGGCGAAAAACCAAGAAGCTTCTATGACAATCTTAATAAGTTTGTTCAATCGTATGAAGGGAAAGGATTGTTCTGGCTTAAAAAAGTTAACGGCGAAATTTCAGGCTCAATTGCAAAAACACTTAATGAAACAGAAAGAAAGTTTTTTGAAGAAAATCTTAAAGACGGACAAAGCGCATTCATTTTGGCAGACACAAAGAGCAAAGTTGTTTCGCTTATGGGAACATTCAGAAACAAACTTGGGCAAGAACTTAACTTAATCGACAACAACAAATTCCATTTCTGTTGGGTTGTTAACTTCCCATTCTTCGAGTGGGACGAAGAAAACAACTGTATCGCGTTCTCCCATAACCCATTCTCGATGCCACAAGGCGGAATGGAAGCCCTTGAAAAACAAAATCCTCTTGAAATTTTGGCATATCAATATGACGTTGTTTTAAACGGAGTTGAAATGGCAAGCGGCGCTGTTCGAAACCATAACCCAGAAATTATGGTTAAAGCGTTTGAAATGGCGGGATATAACAGAGAAATAGTTGAAAATAAATTCCCTGCCCTCTTTAATGCGTTCTCCTATGGCGCTCCACCACACGCTGGCGCAGCATTTGGATTCGACCGCGTTGTTATGTTCCTTGCAAACACAGAAATCATTCGCGATGTTATTGCCTTCCCATTTAATAAAAATGCGCAAGACCTTCTTATGAGCGCGCCAAATGATGTTTTTGAAAAACAACTTAAAGACGTTCATATTAAATTAGATTTGGAGTAGAAAAAAACTATGAAAAGAACACAAATTAAAGAATTAAACACAGAATATTCAAAATTTGCCGAAAAGGAAGTTAGAATTTGCGGCTGGGCAAGAACCATTCGTGATTCAAAAAACATTGCTTTCCTTGAACTTAACGACGGCGCATTCAAAAGTTGCCAAGTTGTTTTGGAAAAGGCAAAAATTGAGAACTACGACGAAATTGTTAAACAACTTACAGGAAGTTCGTTTGAAATTGAAGGAAAAGTTGTTTTAACACCAAACGCAAAACAACCTTTTGAAATTAACGCAACAAAAGCCGTTGTTTTAGGCTCTTGCGAAGCGGACTACCCAATGCAAAAGAAAGGACACAGTTTCGAATTCTTGCGCGAGCACGCTGCTCTTCGTCCAAGAACAAACACTTTCAACGCTGTTTTCAGAATTCGCTCGGTTGCGGCGTTTGCAATCCACAAATTTTTCAATGAAAAGGGCTTTGTTTATGTTAACACCCCAATCATAACAGCAAGCGATTGTGAGGGCGCGGGAAGTATGTTCCAAGTTACAACACTCGACCTCGACAGAATTGCTCAAAGCGGAAAAGTTGACTACTCCAAAGATTTCTTTGGAAGACAAGTTTTTATGACCGTTTCCGGGCAAATTGACGAGGAACCAATGACCCACGCTTTTGCAAACACCTACACTTTTGGGCCAACATTCCGCGCAGAAAACTCAAACACAACGCGCCACGCAGCAGAATTTTGGATGATGGAGCCAGAAATTTGTTTTGCCGATTTAAACGATGTTATGGACAACGAAGAAGAAATGGTTAAGTATGTTGTTCGCTATGTTATGGAGAACTGCAAAGACGAACTTGAATTCTTAAACAAATTTGTTGACACAACTCTTCTTGAAAGACTTAAATCCATAACAGAAAACGATTATGTTCGCCTTGACTACACCGACGCAATTAAAATTCTTGAAAAAGTTAAAGATCGTTTCCAATTCCCAGTTTATTGGGGCGTTGACCTTCAAAGCGAACACGAAAGATATATTACCGAAGAAGTTTATAAGAAACCAGTTTTCTTAACAAACTATCCAAAAGAAATTAAAGCTTTCTATATGCGTCTTAACGACGACGGCAAAACCGTTGCGGCCGTTGACCTTCTTGTTCCTGGCGTTGGCGAGCTTATTGGCGGAAGCCAAAGAGAAGAGCGTCTCGACTATCTTCTTAAACGCATGAAAGAACTTGGGCTTAAAGAAGAAGATTATAAAGACTACATTAACACTCGCCGTTATGGAACAGCAAAGCACGGCGGCTATGGGCTTGGCTTTGAACGCTTAATTATGTATATAACAGGCATGAGCAACATTCGCGATGTTGAATATTTCCCAAGAACGGTTGGAAGCATTTAATTAAATTTGTTAAAACATTAAAAAAGAGCAAGATTTTGCTCTTTTTTGTTGTTTAAAACTTTTATCTCCTCCATCAACCAAAATCATTTGTTTTCAAAATAAAATTCCGCAAGATTTTGCAGAATTTACATTTAAAGCTTCTAATAAAAAGAATTAAAAAAACAGCGCTTATTTGCGCTGCTTTTTGATTAAATTAAAGACCTAATTCTTTTTTTCTAAGGTGTTCATATTCTTCTTCTGTTATTGCGCCAGATTCTTTAAGTTCTGTAAGCTTTTGAAGTTTATCAACGTTAATTGAATCGTTGGAAACTTCTTTTTTTGCTGGTTGAACTTCTGGTTGTTGAGCTTCTTGGTCAAGTTTTCCAGATACTTGCGCTATGAACGCATAACCAATGTAGCGAAGAACAACAACTGCAATCATAAGCAAAAGAACAACTAAACTTACTGGATCAAAATCTGTTACAACCCCAATGAATGAGAAGAAAAGAATAACAGACTCAACAATTGCAAATGACAAGAATTTTGGTTTTTTATCACAATATGCTTGACCTTTTTCCTTTGCATAGCAAATTGTTGCAATTCCAAAACCAAGCATGCATCCAACTTGTGCGGCAGAAATCAAAATGCTCATAACAAAAACCGGAATATATTCGCTTGGAATTGACGATGAAGCTCTTGCGATAATAGCAATTGCATAGATAAGACCAACAATTGCAAGCGCTCCAATAACAATGTCAACAATTCCGGCTGCTAAGTTAACACCTCTAGCCTGTTTATACTTTTGTTCCATATTTCCTCCCTTTAATTTAGATTTCAAGTTAATGATACACATATTTATACGTTTTGTCAATAACTAATATGTGAACTCACTTAATTTATTGCCGCGTTTTGCTCTTTCATTTTCAATGAGTTCTTGAAGCATTGCGCGAACTTTATATGGATTTTTAACACGAACCAAGTTAACCGTTTCATGGTTGTTTGCTTGACAATGCAATGTTATTGTTCCCGTGTTAAACATTCTGTTTGAAAGCGATTGAGTTACGGTTAAGTCGTAAATACGATAGACATTAACCTCTTCTTCTTGAACGCCAAAAAGTCCAACAGACGTAAAAAGTTTAAGCCAACTGTCTTTCTTTTCAACAATGTAATATCTCGTGAACGACCATGGCAAACCGCACCATCTTTTCCTGTCTTGCCAAAGAATTTTTGTTCCCTCTCCAAATTGTGTTTCGTCTTTATTTTCCATATTCATTTCCTTTTTTATATTATTATAGCATCTTTCTTCTTAGATTAATATTATTTTCTTGCATTTCTAAAAAATTCTTTTAAAAGCGAAGCGCACTCCTCTTCCATAATTCCACCTTCAAAAATTAGGTTGTGGTTAAGACTATTGTTTTTGCTTGTTAAAAACCCTTTATTGCAACTTTTATTATCTTTTGCCCCGAAATAAACTGCTTTAATTCGTGAATTTAAAATTGCTCCAATGCACATTAAACAAGGTTCAAGCGTAACATACATTTCGCAATTTTCAAGGCGCCAATCTCCAATTTTTCTGCACGCCTTCTTAATTGCTATAATTTCCGCGTGGTTAATTGCACACTTGGATTCTTCGCGATTGTTAAATCCTCTTGCAATAATTTTATCGTTTAAAACAATAACTGCCCCAATTGGAACTTCGCCTTTTCTTTCTGCTTTTTTCGCTTCTTTAAGCGCTTCTTTCATAAACTCATTCATTAAGTTAATGATACAACTTAACAAAAATTTTGTCAAAAAATATATTATATGGTTTGCTTTTAAAATTTTTTGTGTTAAACTTACGATAAGGAGAAAATTTATGGGAAGAAATTTATTAAATTCTGGTTTTGAAGACTTCTTAAACGGAAGCGGAGTTTGGATTGTTGTTGGAGTTTTGGCGGCAACTTTCGTAGTTAGCATGGTCTTTTTAATTTTAAACATTTTGAAGGATAAAAAAGCGGCAAAAGAAGCAGCCGAAAAACAAGAAGGTCAAGCAAAAGAAGACGAGCCTAAACAAGAAGAAATTAAAGAAGTTAAGGCAGAAGACCTTGAAGAAAAACCTAAGAAAAAAAGAAAAGTTAAAAAAGACGATAAACAAGAAGAAACCATAGAAACAGAAGAAAAACAAGAAGAAGAAAAAACTGAAGAAGAACAAGAAAATCCTGTTAAGGAAGAAAAAGAAGAAGAACCAAAAGAAGAAGTTAAAGAAGAAAAACCAAAAGCAAAAAAACAACCTAAAAAAGCAGCGGCTAAGGAAGAAGAAAAGCCAGCCGAAGAAACAAAAGAAGAACCAGCAAAAGAAGAAGAGGCAGAAATGAAAAAAGAAGAGAAAAAAGCCACCTATGGCGTTACGTATGATAAAGAAAAACGCGAATGGGTTGTTAAAAAATCTGGGTCGACGCGCGCTTCAAAGAGATGCGCAACAAAAGCAGAAGCATTGGAAGTTGCAGAAAAACTTTCCGAAGCAAGCGGCGCAAATCTTAGAGTTCATAAGAAAAACGGAAAATTCCAAAAAATTTAATAAACAAATTTAAAAAAAGCGACAGATTTCTGTCGTTTTTTTATATATTGTGTCGAACATGTTTTTTTGCCCTGCTTATTTTTTATTTAATTTGACTTTTACTCCTTTCGCGGCTATACTATCTTAATAAAGGCAAACAATGAAACAGCAAAAAATAAACTACATAAAAAAGGTTAATATATATAAAGAAAAATTTCCTCTTTGGGCAGTTCTTCTGTTCAAATCTATTTTCATAACTTTCATTATATGTTGCGCCTTTGTTGCTGTTTTTTCTTTTATTTACACCTGCACGCCTGTTGACGGAAAATCCATGCTTCCAACTCTTAACGTCCAAAAATATGACGACCTTGGAGAAGAAATTGAAAGCGCTCCAAAAGACTCGGTTTACATCAATCGTTTTGCCGAAGCCGACTACAGTGATATAATTGTTATGGTTAACCCAAATGCAAGTTTAAAAAACCGCTATGTAATTAAGCGTCTTATTGCAAAAGGGGGCGACAAAGTTGGCATTGGCGCCGTAACAAACGAATCTAGCCCAGCCTATCGAACATACAAAGTTTTCTTAATTAAGAAAGGAACAAACGTTGTTGAAGTTTTAGACGAGCCATACCTTGCAGAAGGAACCGACATGTATTTTTCTTTCTGTTATATGAACGAATTTCGCAGAGATAACGAGGAAAAATTCCAAGAAATTGAAACAAGTTTTGGAAATGTTTGGTTTTTAAGTGTTGGCGAAAACGAATTATTCTATCTTGGCGACAATCGTCATTTCAGTTTAGATTGCTCAACTTATGGCGCTCAAAGCAAAGAAAATTACGTTGGACGCGTTGACATAATTGCCTATGAAAGTAAAGATTATTTCAGTTATATATTCTTATATTTCTGGCACAAAATTTTTGGTTAGGAGAAAAAAATGAAAATCATTGTAACAACCGACAGCACTTCGGACATATCGAAAGAACTTTTGGAAAAGAGAAAAATTTCTGTTTCCCCTCTTCTTGTTAACCTTGGAGATGACGAATATATCGACGGGCAAAACATAACAAACGAAGACATTTTCAGTTATGTTGACAAAACTGGAATTTTGCCAAAAACCGCCGCAAGAAGCATTGAATTCTATAAAGATTTCTTCCAAGAAGCAATGAAAAAATATGACGCGGAATATGTTGTTCACATTTCTCTTTCAAGCGAACTTTCATCGTCCTATTCCAACGCCAAACTTGCCGCCGAGGAAATTGGGAACGGCAAAATTGAGGTTATTAACTCTCTTTCTCTTTCAAGCGGATGCGGGCTTCTTTGCCTTTCAGCGGCCGATAAAATTGACGCGGGATTAAGTTTTGAAGAGGTTGTTAAACAAACGCGCGAGGAAGTTTCAAAGGTTCAAGCGTCGTTTATCTTAAATGATTTAAGATATTTATATAAGGGCGGAAGATGCTCGGCGCTTGCTGTTTTTGGTGCAAATCTTTTATCGATTAAACCAAAAATTAAACTTGCAAATGGGAAAATGGGCGTTGACAAAAAGTATATGGGAAAATATGAAAATGTTTTAAGCAAATATACCGACGACCTTTTGAAAGACTACCCAACTCCAAACTTAACAAGAGTTTATATAACCTACACAACAGAAAACGCCGCAATTAACGAAGTTTTAATTAAAAAACTTCAAGACCGCGGGTTTAAAGAAATCATAACTAATTTTGCAGGCTCAACAATTGCAAGCCACTGCGGAAGAAACTGCCTTGGGGTTCTTTTCCTTTGCGAAAATGAAATTTAGATTTTAGTTTTAATTTCCGCCCCATTTTGTTTCATATCGCGCAAGTATTTTGCAAGAGATTTACTTTTATTTGATGAAACAACTCGATCGCTCAAATATTGGGCGATTTTTGTTTTTAATTTAATGTTTTCGTCTTCAAGACGCGACGAGCGCGTTTTAACTTTTTCAAGTTCGCAGGAAAGTGCTTCAATTTTTTGATTTGCGAGCGCAAGTTTTGAAAGTGAGTTTCGAAGAGCATTCGACGCAAATTCGCTTTCATTTTCAAATTCTTTTGCTGCCGTTTGCGCAGCACTTCTTTTAACAAGACGAATAAGTCCAAGGAAAAGACTGTTAATGTCATCGTCGGAAAGTTTCTTTTCCTCTTGTTTTTTCATAAAAACAACATTGCTTCTTTTAATTTCTTTTTCGCCAAGGCCTTCTTTTCGAAGTTCCTCTAAGCACTCGGAATATAATTTTTTGTTTCCGCAAAGAACGCTTCGAAATTTGTTTTGATATCTAATCATTTTCCCCGCGTCGCCGTTTGCCAAATTTAAGCACGCTTTTCTAACTGAGTTTCCAAGGCATTTTTGACGCAAAATTTCTTTAATGAGTTTTTTTGTTTCCTCGTTTGAAAACTTTTTTGCAACAGAAACGTTATGGTTCTTGGCGCAAATTCCAAGTTCGTCTGCCCTGCCTGCGTCGTTTTTAAGATTTTCAACTTCTTGATAGTAGAAATTTCTAACACTGTTTGGTTTTCTTCCGGTTTTTTTAGCAAAAATTTTGAATGCTTCAAGCAAACTTTTGTTCTCGCTTTTTGTTTTTTCAACAACTGAAAAAAGTTTTTTAATTTGTGTGTTGTCCCATTTTGAATGTTTTTTCATTTTTTCTCCTTTTCGATAGTTGAATTATTAACACTAAAAAAGAAAAATAAACATTTTTAAATTTTTTATTGAATAAACTTATGGTATGAACTGCATAATGCATATTTTAAAAGATTTTCCGCTTTCCCTTAAATTTTTCGACGGCGAAAAAGAAATTTTTTCATGCTGCTCGAAAGAAATTCTTGGCGACGAGTTAAACCTTGAAATTAATGATTTAAAAGATTTAAAAATAAATGTGTATCCGCAAAACACTAAAAAATTTTTGCCATACTCTCTTAAATTTTCCAGCGCAAACGAAAAACTTCAACTTGAAAGCAAATTTGCAAAACTTTTTTCTCTTCCCGAAAATAATTACATCTTAAAACTCTTTCCTCTTTGTGCTTTTTCAAACGAGTTTGAAGGAAATCAAATTGAAGTTGAAAGCGGAAAAATTAAACGGCTTTGTTTCATGCAAGACATGGCAGGACGCGCAAAAGTTGAAATTTTTGCACCTGGTGAAGATTGTCTTTGTCAAACCGAAGAATACTATGTCTATCTTAATAAGAAAAAGCGCGAACTCCCAACCGAACTTTTCCTTCTCGATTTTTTTGAAGCAATTGCGGCAAACGATTTCAACTATGCAAAAAATTTGCTTTCGCCAAACCTTTCCGAAACTTTAAGCAAAGAAACAATTGAGCAGTATTTTGGAAAGTTTGACGACTGCAAAATTGTTAGTTACTATTCAAATCCAAGCGTTGTTCTTTTCTATGAAAACGAAGCAAAAGTTTTTGGCGCAAGTTTTTTTGAATCAAAAATTGCCGATATCTTTGAAATAAATTAGTTTGACATTTAACGCTCTATGTTTTAAACTTAAAGCGTGAAAAATTCAATGTATAGAAAATGCCCAAGATGCGGCGAAAAATGTTTTTCCCACGAAAAATCGTGCCATGAATGCGGTTTAATTTTTGAACGTCTTAACTACACTTCAAATAAAACTGCAAAAAAACTTATTCTTAAAGGCAACAGACGGGACACAATTCGAACAAACGATTGGCCATATGACGCAAAAAAATCAACCGCACTTTTGCTTTGCGGTTTTTTGGGATTCACCGGCGCGCACAATTTCTATCTTGGAAGGTTCTTTAAAGGCGCCGTTTCTCTTTTTGGGCTTATTCTTTCGCTTGTTATGGTTATTTTAACCGACACTCTTTATGGAACAAATGTTTGGACATATTTATATCTTCTTGTTATAATTCCCGGCTCATGCGTTTTAATATTTTGGGTGTCCGATTTTTTTGCAATATTTTTCGAGCGATATAAAATTCCCGTTGCAATTGACGAAAATTTATTAAAACTTAAAGAAAAAATTATTGAAAATAAAGAGAAAAAATTAAAGAAAAAAGACAAAAAAATTAAAAATAAAGCAAAAAATAGCGAAAAAAATCAAGAAAATCATTTAAATAATGAAATTATTATTGAAAATAATAATACAGAAGAAAAAAATTAAAGGTGAAATAAAAAAAATGGAAACAGTTGTTGTTGGAATGAGCGGCGGCGTTGATTCTGCCGTGAGCGCATATCTTTTAAAAGAGCAAGGTAAAAATGTTATTGCTGTTTTTATGGTTAACTGGGAAGAGCAAGACGACGGAGTTTGCACAAGCGAAGCCGACTATGAAGACGTTAAACGCGTTTCTCAAAAAATTGGAATTCCATACTACACCGTTAATTATGCAAAAGAATATTACGACAGAGTTTTTGAATATTTTCTTAAAGAATATTCCGAAGGAAGAACCCCTAACCCAGATGTTCTTTGCAACCGTGAAATCAAATTTGGACCTTTTTTGGAATTCGCAAAAAAAATTGGCGCAGACAAAATTGCAACAGGCCACTATGCAAAAGTTGTTGAAAAAGATGGCAAATTTTATCTTTACAAAGCAAAAGACAAAAACAAAGATCAATCCTACTTTTTAAATCAACTTTCCCAAGAACAACTTGGAAGCGTTATTTTTCCTCTTGCCGAAATTGAAAAGCCGGAAGTTCGCAAAATTGCGGAAAAACTTGAACTTTCCAACGCAAAAAAGAAGGATTCAACGGGCGTTTGTTTCATTGGCGAAAGGAATTTTAGAAACTTTTTAAAGAACTTTTTGCCAGCAAAACCAGGACAAATTAAAACGACCGACGGCGAGGTTGTTGGAACTCATGAAGGTCTTATGTATTACACGCGTGGTCAAAGACGCGGTCTTAACATTGGCGGGAAGAAAGGCGGAAACGGCGAGCGCTGGTTTGTTTTAGATAAAGACCTTAAAAACAATGTTCTAATTGTTTCGCAAGGCGAAGACGATTTGCTTTTTTCAAACGGGCTTTACGCAAAAGAATTCAATTGGATTCCAGATGTTCCAAAAGAAAAAACTTTTAAATGTTTTGCAAAATTTAGATATCGCCAACCAGACCAAGGCGTTAGCGTTGAAGTTCTTGAAGACAAAAGAATTAAAGTTGATTTCGACGAAAAACAACGCGCAATAACCCCAGGACAATTTGTTGTTCTTTACGACGAAAACGAACGATGCCTTGGCGGAGGAATTATTGAAAGTTATTTCAAATTAAATTAACCAAAAAATATATTTTAAACAAAAAAATAGCAAAAAACGCTATTTTTTTGTTTTTTTTGCTATTTTTTAGATTTTTTTATTGATTTTAATTAAATTTTAAATAATTATTTAAAATTATTTTTGTTTAACAACTTCAAAAATTGAAATTGCCGCAGCAACAGAAACATTTAGCGAGTTTATTTTTCCAAACATCGGAATTGTTAAAATTCCGTCGCAATTTTCTTTAACAAGACGGCTAACTCCTTTCCCTTCGCTTCCAAGAACAAGAGCAATTGCGCCTTTCAAATTTGCCTTAAACAAATTTTCGCCCCCAACTTCAACCGCGTAAACCCAAACGCCATTTTCCTTTAACTCCTCAATTGCGTTTGAAAGGTTGTTAACTCTTGCAATTAAAACTTTTGATGCTGCCCCAGCGCTTGTTTTAAGGACTGTTTCGTTAACCGAGCACGCGCGACGCTCTGGAATTATAACGCCATGTGCCCCGGCGCATTCTGCTGTTCGAATTATTGCCCCTAAGTTATGTGGATCCTCAACGCCGTCAAGAATAACAACAAAAGGTGCTTCATTTTTTTGCTTTGCAAGGTCAATCATATCTTGAATTGAAGAATATTCAAACTCCGTAACTTCTGCAACAATTCCCTGATGATTGATTTTCCCTTCCGCTTGCGACTTAACTTTTTTTTCAAGAGCTTCGCGTGGCAAAAAATCGATTTTAACATTTTGTTGGCGTGCAAGGTCGATAAGTTCTTGCGTTGTTTTATCTTTCAAGTTTTTGTCGATTAAAAGCCTGTTAAAAGTTTTTTCGCTTTTAAGCGCTTCCAAAACTGCAATTTTTCCATATATAATCATAAATTTTCCTCCATCGAAATTTTTGCAATTTCGCTTGCTCTTTCAATTTGGCCGGTTAAAAATAGATATCCCAAAACCGCTTCAAAAGCCGTTGCCTTTTTATACTCAATTTGCGACGAACTTTTAACAGTGTGACTTCTATGGTTCCTTGCGCGAAGCGCAATTGATTTCTCGTCCTCACTTAACACATCAAAGATTTTATCAAACGCCTTTGCTTGGGTTTTTGCACAGCAAATTTTTGATGCTTCAAGATGAAGTTTATTCGCCGGCAAATCGCTTGCTTTTAAAATGTTTTCGCGAACAAAAAGAGTGTGGAAAGCATCGCCAACCGATGCAAGCGAAAGCGGGTTAAGTTCAACAATTTTTTCCTTTTTAATTTCTTCCATATTCTTGATTATACCCTTTTGATTAAAAAAAACAAAATGTCTTATTATTCTTTCTTTTATTTGTTTCAAATTGGGCATTTCTCGCGGCATCTTCCGCATAATATAAAAAGAAAACCACAAAAAGTTATCCACATTTCCACAAATAAATAATTATTCACAACTACTTATAATTATAAATTTTTATTCATTTTTGGTGGATTTTGCCAATTATTGAATAAGTTATCCACATTTCCACATATTTTCTAAACAAATTTTTAAACATTGCTATATTAGGGCGTTTTATGCAAGACGCTTATGTTGACAACTTTTTCTTGAAACCTTTTGTTAAAAATGAAACAAATTTTTTACAAAATTAAAACCTAAATATAGTTAAGATTTCAAGTTTAAACACGACATCTTGAATGAATAATATTCATAAAATGTTGTGCCATTTTTTTATTACACTCTCCCCCGTTGAAGAGATTGCAGTTCTTTTTTTTGCCCGCCCAACTTAAAAAGAAAACTTTTAAGGTTTTTGCGTTCATTTCAAATTTAGTATAAAAAAAACGCAAGCAATTAAGCAAGCGATTTTTCATAGTTTCTCAAACTAAATTTTCTTTGTTTCAATTTCTTTTAAAACTCTTGCAAGGAAATCTTCAAGTTTCAAGCCCGAAGCATTTTCGTTTCCTCGTCCTCGAATTGAAATTGTTTTTGTTTGAACTTCATTATCTCCAACAATAATCATGTATGGAACTTTCAAAAGTTGTGCCTCACGAATCTTATATCCAATTTTTTCGTTTCTGCTGTCAAGTTCAACGCGAACACCTTTTTCTTCAAACGCTTTTGTAACTTCTTTTGCATATTCAAGCGACGCGTCGGAAATGTTCATAACGCGAACTTGAACTGGGGAAAGCCAAAGAGGGAACGCCCCGGCAAAATGTTCGGTTATAATTCCGATGAAACGTTCGAAAGACCCTAAAATTGCACGGTGGATCATGATTGGGGTTTTCTTATCGCCGTTTTTATCGATGTAGGAAAGATTGAATCGGCCTGGGAGTTGGAAGTCGAGTTGGATTGTTCCCATTTGCCATTCTCTTCCCAAGCAATCTTTCATTTTAATGTCAATTTTTGGGCCATAGAAAGCGCCGTCGCCTTCGTTAACACGGTAGTTTCCTTTCCCGCAAATTTCGTCCAAAACTTTGCGAAGATCGTCTTCCGCCTTGTTCCAGGTTTCAATTTCTCCCATGAAATCTGCTGGGCGAGTTGAAAGTGTAAGTTGATATGGAAGCCCAAAAACACCATACATTTCGTTTGCAATTTCCAAAATTGCTTTAATTTCACTTCCAATTTGTTCTTCGGTTACGTAGTTATGCGAATCATCTTGACGGAACATTCTAACACGGAAAAGTCCGTTAAGTTGCCCAGATTTTTCGTTTCTATGGATAACATCAACGTCGTTAAAACGAAGTGGAAGATCTTTATAACTTCTCATTTTCGAGTCGAAAACCTTAATTGAGTTTGGACAGTTCATTGGTTTAAGTGCTTGTTCTTTTCCGTCGCTGTCTTCAAGAACAAACATGTCTTCTTTATAGTGGTCCCAATGCCCCGAAGTTTTCCAAAGAGCGCTGCTGTTAAGTTGAGGTCCCGAAAATTCTTGATATCCGCGTTTTTTATGTTCGCCGCGCCAATATTCAATTAATGTGTTAAGCATTGTAAAGCCTCGTGGAAGCCAGTATGCCATTCCAGGAGCGGTTTCATCGAAGAAGAACAGTTCTTGTTCGCGCCCAATTTTTCTGTGGTCGCGTTTTTTTGCTTCTTCAAGCATATTCAAATAGTCTGCCAATGCCTTTTTATCTTTGAAAGCGTAAACATAAATTCTTTGAAGCATTTTGTTTTTTTCGTTTCCGCGCCAATATGCCCCGTTAACTTTTGCAACTTTAAAGCCATAGTTTTGAAGTTTGCGAGTGTTTTCAACATGAGGGCCGCGGCAAAGATCAACAAAATCTTCGCCAAGATAGTAGATTGAAATTGGTTCATTTTCTGGAAGTTCGTTAATAAGCTCAACCTTATATGGGTTATCTTTAAAAAGTTCAAGAGCCTTTTCTTTTGAAACAACCTCCCTAACAAAATCCTCACCTTTGTTAATTATTGAGGTCATTTCTTTTTCAATTTTTTTCATGTCTTCTGGCGTAAACGCATTGTCAACATCAAAATCATAATATAGCCCGTCGGCAATTGCAGGCCCAATTGTTAATTTTGCGTTTGGATAAAGTTTTAAAACAGCCTTTGCCAAAACGTGCGCAAGCCCGTGTCTGCCAATCATTTCGTCATTCATTTCTTCTTTTTCCATAAATTTTTCCTCTTGCAATAATTTACAACAACTGCGCAAAGATGTCAATTTTTTTATGGAAAATTTCAAAAATTAAAATCACTTTGCTCTTTTCCCCTGCTGTTTCTGTTGAAAAAGCATGGTTAGGAAAGAGAAATTATCACTAATAGGCCTTATCTACTCCCTCTTCCTTTTCTTATCTTCCGGCATTTTCGGGGAGAATTGAAACGCGGTTTTCGAAAATTTGCGAAATTAAGGTTAGGGCGCAATTGTTTTCGAAGGGGCTGCAATAGACATTGATTTTCTTTGGAGAAAGAGCAATTAAGGAAGTTACCAAGCCAACTTCCCCGCTTTCTTGCTCGAGGTTTGCAAGCGGGCATTGTTCGGGCTGGATTTCGTTGAAACTTTCGTCGCAAAGTTTAAACTCGTTTCCTTCTTTAACAACATTGATTGTTCCGCGCGAAATTTCGATGTTATCTATTAGGAATTTAAGAAGGTCGAGAAAGGTGTCGCTGCAAAGAAGGTAGGAGGCGTTGTCGTTTGCAAGTTTAATTATTTCAAGCCATTTTGTTCGAAGTTGTTTAAGGCGAAAGTTATAGAAGGCGTCAAGGTTAAGTTCATTTTCAATTTTAAGCGAGCGAGAAACTATGTATTTATCTGTTTCGCGGTCGAAAGCGACGAGGGCTTTTTTGAATGCTTGGAAACTTATTTCGTTTTTAACGGGAATTTTCAAGTTATCTTCAACGAATTCAAGTTTGAAGAAAGTTGAAATTGCGTCCGAAATTGCGTCCGAAAGGAAAAAGCAAACGCGAGGTTTTTCAACTTCGTCGCAAGCAACAACAATGTTATTTCTCCCGTTTTCCGCATAGGAAGTTAAAACGGCGTTTGACTGTGCAGTTGTTTTTTTAAGTTCGGAAAAGATTTGATTTGAAACTTTTTCGTTTAGAGTTGAAAGCTGAAATTCAAACATTTTATCTTTTTTCTTATTGCATAATTTGAGCCAAAGCGCAGCAATAAAAAACCCTTGCATTGTATTTTATGCAAGGGAAGAAATTTTAACCGCGGAAATGTTATTTTGCAACATCCAAAGTTTTGATTACAGTGTTAACAAGTTCATTAACAAATTTATACGACTCAACGGCGCTTTCCATTGGGCGCGAAGTGTCAAGTTTTGGAACAGAAGTTCCAAAGCAAACAAGGTTTCTGTCGAGTTTAACAAACAATTGCAAGGAATAGCTTCTTCCAATGTTTGTTGCAACGTCCATTATGTTAACAAAAACATTTTTTCCATAAATTTTAACTGCTTTATGGTAAACAGGTTTCATGCTTGATGTTTCGGAAACAGCATAGTCGGCTGCGTTTTCTTTAATGTAGTCGTTAACGCCTTTAACATCTCTATTATTAAGTTCAAGGCGGTTAAGTTCCTCGTTAAGTTCTGCAATAAACTCTCCCGAGCTTTCGCCGTAATCGAACATGCTAACAACATCAAAACCTTCGTTTTTTTCAATTGCGAAGCCATAGATGCAAGGAACAAGTTCTGTTGAAAGGATTGAGAAATCTCTATATCTTTCTGGTTTAATAATTCTCCAACCGTCTGGTTTAACAAATTGATAACGTTTTTGTGGCATAATTCAAACTCCTTTTATTTGATTATATTATTACACAAAAAAAAGTATTATCCAAACATTTTAAAGCAATTTAAGAAATAAAACGAGCCATTGCCCGTTTCATTCTCCATATCCCTGCTTACACGAAAAAGGAAGATATCTTTTCTCTTCATAAACTTTCCTCGTGTCGAAGAACTGCGCATATTCCTTCTCGCAAAGTCGAAGAGCCGTTCCGTCAAGCGGATGACGATAGAAATATGTTGCTCCGTTTTCGTTTTCCTCGCCTTTTGTTGGCGCTTGCCCCGTGCAAAGAAACGTCGTAAATCCGTTCGCCTTCAAAAATTCATTGTTTTGACTTTGTGCTTTATGGTTCCCGCCAGGATAGCAATATATATTTGTTTCTCCAACATATTTTCCAATTTCATTTTGCCATTTTCTTAAATCTTCCCTAAACTGTCCTGCGCTTGCATAGGCGCAATTGAAATGGGAATAACTGTGGCACCCAAAGCGATAACCCTTTTCTTTCAAGAGTGCAACAAGATTTTTTAAACTTTCTTCTTCTTTTTCAAGTTTTTCGCCTGAAAGATATGTTCCTTCAAAAACGCGATGCCCAAATGCGCCGTTATACCCCGTTACACACAAAATTGCTCGCGCGCCGTTAAAGGAAAAATCCGGATTTTCTTCAATAAACTTTTCAAGAATTGTAACCCCGTCGCGCTCTTGCGTGAACTGCTGCTCCTCGCAACTTGTGTAATCCCAAATTTCGCCGTCCTTTTCAACAATTTTTTCAACAATTCCTCTTTCGCGCGTGTCATAAGTTAAATCGTCGAAACTAAGCACAATTGGCTTTTTCCCGTTTAATTCGACGTCTTTCTTTTCGTGCCATTTCCCATTCTCAAAAGCGTAAACATCTTCAATGTTAACAAGAACATAGCCGCGCGAATGCCATTCCTCTAAAATCTTTTTAAACTCACTTGCTGTTAAATGATCTCGGTCGAAACAACGTCGCAATCTGTTCGCCTTGCAATACGCCCGCTCGGGGCTGTAAACAAGTTCGTGGGAAAAGAAATGGGCAACCCCCGCTTCTTGCGCCTTTGCAACGTCAATTTTCCCCAAATTCAAGATGGTTAACACACACAAAAACGCTAAAACCGCCGCCAAAAGTTTTTTCTTCATTCTTTTAGTGTTCCAATAAAAATTTAATTTATGTTTATTTTTTTAAAATGTTGACTAAAAAAAAAGAATATGCTAAAATGCAAAATGTCAGTTGAAAAGCTTTGTGGAAAAACTCTCTCAAACGCGCACCCAAAGCCTTTCAAATGGCAAATTGAAAAGAAAAAATGGAGAAGTACCCAAGTGGTCGAAGGGGCTCCCCTGCTAAGGGAGTAGGCTTGTAACAGGGCGCGAGGGTTCAAATCCCTCCTTCTCCGCCAGTAGTGAATAATACGAACGAGAAGGATATCTTTGAGTTCGTATTTTTTCATTTAGAGTTCTTTTCTGTAATTTATCCATTATCTTTTACAGACTAAAACAAAACACTTTGCATCTAGCAAGGTGTTTTTTATACGATTTAAATAAAATAATCAATAAAATAAAGCATTTTATATGCTAATTGAATCGTTTTTATTCAAAAAACTTGACAAAGTTGTTCTAAAATGTTATATATGTTATAAAATATTGCAAATTGGAGAAATTAAATGACTATTTCAGATAAATTAAAAAAGATAAGAACTATAAAAAATTTAACTCAAGAGCAACTGGCTGAGGAATTAAATATTGCCTTTGCAACAGTAAACAGATGGGAACAAGGCTTAACCATACCTCATGGTGCAAACAAAGATAAAATTGAGCAATACTGTAAAATTAACGGCATCATGTTTGATGAGGGAGACAATAAAAATCATATCTCTCATATGAAAATTATAACTGCTTCTCAATTAAAAAACTGGTTTAGCGAATCACAAAATTTAGCTAGAGGATTATTCCCCGAACTAGTCGAAAGATTAATAAAAGAAAGTTGTAACAAAATTAATAAAATTTTATTTCCATCAGGCGATAATGTAAATGTAGATGGTTTTGATGGCGAACTCTTAGCAAAAAGTGATAATTGCCAATTTATTCCAGATGGACATAGTTTTTGGGAACTAGGAGCTACAACAATCACTGCAACCAAGAAAATTAATAGTGATTTCCGTAATAGAACAAAAAACACTTCTCAACAAGAACAAAAAAACACTTCATTCGTGTTGATTACACCAAAAACTCTAACTAGGAAAAATAAGCAACAAAAGAAAAAAGAATTAATTAAAGAAAGCCATTGGAAAGATATTTACATTGTTGACGGAATAGATCTAGAAGAATGGTTATCAAGTTGTTTCATGACAAGTGTATGGTTAGATGAACAATTTAGCAACAAGAAATTAAACTTAAACTCACTTCAAATTGCCAAATTACAGATTCAAAATGAAACAACACCATCAATGTCATTAAATTTATTTACAATAGCAAGAGAACAAGAAATCAAAAATTTATATTCTTTAATAAACACAAAACAAACAATTCGAATTGCGGGTTCATCATTTTTTGAAACTTACAGGTTTATTATTTCAGCCTTATCGCAAAATTTAGAGATAGCAAATCGAGTTGTTATTTGCAATGATTTTGCAACATTTACAGAAATAGATAACAAACTTCAAAATATAATCATAGTCGCCAACTTTGTGTTTCCGCACAATGTTAATCTAAACTCCCAAAATGTTCACATCATAGTACTTGGCAAAGATATAAACGATTTAAAATATGAGATTTTGCTAACATCCAGACCACAACAAGCCCTATACGACATATTAAAAAATGATATGAAACTAGAAAGCTCAAAACTACAATCTATTCAACATAGAGCTAATAATAATGTTATGCTAATCGTTAGAGAGTTAGCTAGCCAGAACTTTCTTTGTTCTAATGAATGGTTAAAAGATCCAAATATAATTGATTTGATACCTATAACAATACTTGGTCAAATAAATTTAAAAGATGATACAGAAAAAAATATTTTATCTAGATTTTTACCTCAAAATGAAAGTGTCGATTCCTATGTTTCAAATTTAAAACAACACTGGGAAAACAAAGACAATAGCCCATTATTTGTATACAACGACCAAATAAAGGTAATTTTAAGAGAAGAAGTTTGGTTTGCATGCAATAACTTCATTTCAAACAAAGCGAATGAAATTTTTAATGTGATAAATGAAATATTTAAAAATTCAAATCCAAAATATAACCTTCCCGTTGAAAAACAAAATTTTTCTAGCTTATATTCGTTAAGTTGGAAATTCTCAGCAAAAACCATTGAAGGATTGTTGGATTCGCTTATTTTATTAACTATTTACAATGGTAAGCAAGATGATGTAGATATATTTGTCAAAAAACTTTTAGATGATATCACATCAAAAGAACAAATGTTAACCATTTCCCAATTTTTGCCTTTAATTGCAGAAGCTGCCCCAAATATATTTGGACAATTTGTTTTTGATTGCTTAAAGCAACAAGACAGTGTTTTAGATCACTTATTCCTTTCAAGAACAAATAATAATATTTTATTTGAAGGACACGAATACTGCGAATTATTATGGGCATTAGAAAAACTTACATATATTGATGACACAAAATTTATCGCTTGTAATTGTCTATTCCTATTATCAGAACGAGGATATGAATATAACATTTCCAATAATCCAAAAGACTCATTAATAACCACACTTCATTGGGTGAAAAAGAATGCTCTATCGTATAAAGAAAAAGAAACTGTGGTAAATGATATTGTGAGCAAAAATAAAGAAAAAGCATATTACTTACCACTTGAATTAATAAAAAAAGATATGATTTCTTATTCATCAACAACATTAAAGTGGCGCAACGCCATACTTATCAATAACACTCCAACATATAAAGAGATATTTGATAGCGCCAAAACTTTCTTACAAAACATTCTCAGTTCCGAGGATAAGCCCGATGTAAAAATAATAAAACAAATGATTGATATTCAACCAAAAATTAATTTTACATCTTTCGATGTAGTAAAAAACTATATTTTGCAAAACTATGTTAAAGAGAATCAAGACAAACTTGAACTTTATGAATATTTGCAAAAAAAGCTTTACTTTATGCTCAAATATCAAAGAAACTTAGCTACAAAAGATTTATTGGATGAGTTCAATGTTTTAATAAAACATTTAAAACCAAAAGATCAATTAAAAGCAAGTCTTATATACTTTAAGGATTTTAGTTATAGCGGATGTCCTAATAAAAGTGTTATTGACACTAATCACGAAAACGAAGAAAAGAAAGCATTAGAATTTAGACAAAATTTAATGAAAAAACTTTTAAAAAAATATCCTGCAAGAATAGTAATTGATAACATAATTAATGTGGTAACCAACAATCTATATTGTGGCTCAATGTTTTATAATATAGTTTCAGGTATTAACAATGTTGAAAACATAATTGTTGAATGTGGAATTAATGCACATAAATATGAATTGCTGAGTGGTTTCTTTAACCAACTAAATCCGCAAATTGTTGATAGATATTTTGACGAAATGGATTATGATACAGTTAAAAATATAGCAAATTTTTGTTATGACAATATTTACATACCTCAAAGATTTCTTACTGATGATGAATTGACTAAAATAGTATTTAGTAAGAGAAGATTTTTTAACACCGAAAACACGCAAGAAAAGAATCTAATAAAAAAGTATAATCCAATAGGATACATCTGCTGGATATATAAAAACAAACAAAATATAAATCAGTCCAATATAAATGAGATTTGTGATATACTAATTTCAATAGATGTCAACGACTTTAAATTCAACAATCACATAGAATATTATGAAATCCAAGAAATCTTAAGAACTATCGATAATGAATACTATAACGAAAAGGTTGTTCAGGTTTGTTTTAAATATTTAAAATTTTTCGAATTTAATGAGATACCTAATTCAATTAAAACATACTTCTTTTACAACCCTAAAGAATACATTGAATTGATAACATGCCAAAAATTTGATGCTTCATTAGTTTATCATTTTGACTCGTTTATGACTCTTCCAAAAGGTTTTTATCTAGAAGAACAAGTTTTACAAAACTTTATTAAAACATTTATGGATTTTAGAAATGATGATGACAATTTAATTAATATGGTTCAGTCGTCATTAGGACAAATATTGGCTAGATCGTTTGGAAATGGAGAAACAGATTTTTTAAGCGAAAAATTTATGAAAATTATTGAAAACAACTCTACTAAGGCATTTGATATTGGAGTTGCAAACGGATATTTTAATTCTAGAGGGGTTAGAACCATTGGCGATGGCTCTGATGAAATGAAAAAATATGAACAGCTAATTGAACAGGCAAAAAAATATCAAATTAAATATCCAGAAAGTTCAAAAATATTAAAATCAATAGCAAATGATTATTATAGAAATGCTATTATGGATAAAGAAACAAGACTTAAAATAGACGGTCTTTTATAAGTTTTCCTATTTATCTTTTCCGTTCGTCCGCCCTATCGTAGAAAATTTGGTTGCAGATGTAAATGGAAAAAATTATTGCATAAGCAATAGGCTTTCAAATCTGTTTTTCTCTTTTAAACAATTTCAACAGTGATAAAACTTTTTGACTAAATTTTAAAAAGTGGTATCATATTTCTTATTAAAAGGAGGAAGGAAAAATATGGAAGAATTTAAAAGTTTTTTTAAAAAAGTTAAGTGGGACAGCATTTTAATTGCCGTTTTAACAATTGCAACAGGAATTCTTTGCGTTTCTTTGCCAGGCGCAACAGGCGACGTTTTATGCATTGTTTTTGGCTCTTTCCTTATTGCCATGAGCGTTGCACTTTTCATTCGCTATTTCAGCGTTGGCCGTTTGTTTGGAACTCATCTTCTTGTTTGCTCGGCCGTTATGTTAATTTTAGGGCTTTTTTGCTTAATCTATCCAAACGCAATTCAAGGAATTTTAACAGTTTTGTTTGGTCTTTTCATTGTTGTTGATTCAATTTCAACTCTTTCCGAAAGCATCTACTGCGCAAAAGCAAAAATTAAAGGTTGGCCGGTTCTTTTTGTTTTGTCAATTTTAACAACTGCTCTTGGAATTGGAGTTATGTTTTCAACATTTGAAACTGTTATGATTTTTGCTGGCTGCTCTCTTATCATTGAAGGTGTTAAACGTCTTGTTTTAACATTAACATTCAGCCATAAAATTCGCCAAGCAAAGAAGGAAATTAACAAACAGCTTGACAAGGAAAACGACATCATTATTGAATAGGAAAATTTAATTTTGAAACGCCTAGCAATTATAACAAGCACTTATATGGTGCTAAAAAGATTTAAATTAAAAATATAAAAAATTATTTATTTTTCAATTACCATTTGTTTTTTCTATGAAAAAATGGAAATCTAAAACGGAAAATCAAAATTATTAAAAATAATTAAAAAATAAAAATAATTAATTAATTTTTATGATAAATAATTAAAATATTT